>Ga0194120_10003587_pt1 | contig 25111 bp, 20 predicted proteins | sample TA2MahCa65mmetaG_FD_148642 | JGI IMG/M metagenome (GOLD analysis project Ga0194120, IMG submission 148642) | Freshwater microbial communities from Lake Tanganyika, Tanzania - TA2015019 Mahale Deep Cast 65m | ecosystem: Environmental > Aquatic > Freshwater > Lake | place: Tanzania: Lake... | reverse complement strand
GGGTACGGTTGCCGAGGCAGTGATAGAGCGTGTCGACGATCAGCTGGCGTTCGACATCGGCCACGGTGCGGCCGACCATGCCGCCGCCGGAAGCGCTCGCCGCCTCGGCGCCCTGCCCGGCTGCGGCGGCAGGCGCGCCGCCCATGCCGGCGGCAGCCGCTTGCGACAGCGGCGTGCCGTCGGGCAGCACCAAGGCTTCGGGGCCGATCTCGACCCCGGTCGACAGCAGCACCGCGCGGTGAATCGTGTTCTCGAGTTCGCGCACGTTTCCAGGCCAGAAATGGCGCGGCAGCAATCCAAGCGCGGCCTCGGTCAAGCGGCGTTCGCCGACGCCGTTGGCCTCGGCGTATTTCTTGGCGAAATGCTCGGCCAAGAGCGAAAGGTCGGCCGGGCGCTCGCGCAGGGGCGGCAGCTTGAGGTTCATGACGTTCAGGCGGAACATCAGATCCTCGCGGAAGCTGCCCTTCTTGACCTCGGCGGCGAGGTCGCGGTTCGAGGTGGCGACGATGCGGATGTCGACCTTGATCGGGGTGCGGCCGCCGATGCGGTCGATCACGCGCTCCTGGATGGCGCGCAACAGCTTGGCCTGCAGCCGCACGTCCATCTCGCTGATTTCGTCCAGCAGGAGCGTGCCGCCATTGGCCTCTTCGAACTTGCCGAGCCGGCGGCCGACGGCGCCGGTGAAGGCGCCCTTCTCGTGGCCGAACAGCTCGCTTTCCAGCAGGGTCTCGGGGATGGCGGCGCAGTTGATGGCGATGAACGGCTTCTGGGCGCGGCGCGACTTGGCGTGGATGTGGCGCGCCAGCACTTCCTTGCCGGTGCCGGACTCGCCGGTCAGCAGCACGGAGGCGTCCGAAGGTGCCACCTGATCGGCGCGCTTCATCAGTTCGGCCATGCGCGGATCCTTGAAGATCAGCGTGCGGTTGGCCTCGAGCACGGCGGCGATCAGGTCGGGCTCGGGCGGCAGCACGACGTATTCCTGCGCGCCGGCCTTGATCGCCCGCACCGCGGCGCCGGCATCGGCCGCGACGCCGCAGGCCACCACCGGCGCCATGATGCGTTCGGCGCGCATGGCGTCGATCAGGCCCTTGATGTCGAGGCCGACGTCGATCATGACCAGATCGGCGCCGTGGCCGTCGCGCAGCGAGGCCAGCGCACCGGCGACGTCGTCGACCTGGCGGACATGGGCGCCGCGTTCGACGGCGATCTTGGCCGCCATCCCGACTTGGCCGTCGAGCCCGCCGACGATCAACAATCGCATGCCGTTCCGCTCCCTTCCGCGGCTACTCGAAATACTGGATGCGTTTGCTCGGCGGCAGGACGGTGTTGACCATCATCTCCAGCCGCCGCGGATTTTCCTGCCGGCTGATCGAGATCGAACCCATCAGATAGAGCGTGTCGACCAGCGCTTCCTCGGCCGATATGCGCTCGAGCTTGGTGGCCAAGGGCAGGAAGAACATGTTGGCCATCACCGCGCCGTAAAAGGTGGTGATCAGCGCCACCGCCATCGCCGGGCCGATGGTCGAGGGATCGGCCAAATTGGCCAGCATCTGCACCAGCCCGACCAGGGTGCCGATCAGGCCCATCGCCGGCGCCACTTCGGCCGCGCGTCGCAGCACAGCCACGCTGTTGGCGTGCCGGGTCTGCATCGCCGCCAGCTCGGCCCGCATCATGCGGTCGACCTCGTCCGAGGACGAACCGTCGACCACCAGCTGCAGCGCCTTCTGCAGGAACGGCTTGTCGCCCAGCTCGTTGACCCGGGTCTGCAGCACCAGGATGCCTTCCTTGCGCGCGCGCTCGGACAGCTGCAGCATCTCGACCGCGGCCTCGCCGGGCTCCAACGGACGGTGGAAGGCGGCCCGCAGCAGCACGCGCTGGGCCCGCATCACTTCGCCCAGATTGAAGGACACGGTGGTGACCGCGAAGGTGCCGACCACGGTGATCAGGATCGAGGGTACGTCGACGAATCCGGCCAGGTTGCCGCCCAGCAGAATCGCCAGCAGCAACAGCGCGAAACCGCCGACCAGCCCCAGGACCGTCGCCAGATCCATCGTTCACTCCGTGCGCCACGCCGCCGCCCGCCCCGCCGCTCAGGTACCGGCGGCGCGATCGGTCTTGATGATTTCGGTCATGGTTACGCCCAGCCGGTCCTCGACCACCACGACCTCGCCGCGCGCCACCAACCGGTTGTTGACGTAGATGTCGATCGCCTCGCCGACCTTGCGGTCGAGCTCCAGCACCGCGCCCTTGTTGAGCTTGAGCAGCTGGCTGACCTGCATGCTGGTCTTGCCCAGCACCGCCTGGACGTTGACCGGAATGTCGTAGACCGCCTCGAGATCGGCGCCGGTGCGGGGGCCGTCGGCATCGGTCGAGGGCGCCGGCATGGCGGTCGACAGCTCTTCGCCCTCGGCCGGTGCCGCGCCGCCTTCGCCGGCGGGCTTGGCGGCGGCAGGCTTGGCGCCGCCTTGGCCGCCGAGTTCCTCGAGGTCGAGTTCGTCGTTCTGAGCCACGGCCCGCGACCTCAGCCTTCGGCCGCGCCGGTCTCGGCCGGCGATTCGAGATAGCGCGCCACCGCGGCCTCGATCTGGGACTGGATTTCGGCCGCATCGCGGCTGGCGCCGCCATCGGCCCATTCGATGCGGCAATCCGAGGGACCGAGGCTGGGTTCGCCCAGCAGCACGATCTGGCCGTTGAAGCCGGCGCGCGCCGCCATGCCGGTGGTCATCTCCGACAGCCGCTCGACCAGCGGTTCGGGCACGCGAATGACGACGCGGGGTTCGCTGCCGAGATCGCCCAAGCAGGCGGCGATCAGCGCCTCGACCTCGGCCGCGGGCTGGCGGGCCATCAGGGAGCCGGCCAGCTTGAGCGCGGTCGCCATGGCCAGCTGCACCGCTTCGGACTTGATGCGCGCGACCGACTGGTCGTGGGCGCCGGCGATCTGGGCCAGGCCGTCGGCGATGGCGCCGAGCATGGCGGTGGCGTGGGCCTCGAGCGAATCGCGCGCCGCGTTCTCGCCCGCCGCCATGCCGTCGGAATAGGCCAGCTTGCGGGCGGCCTCGAGCTCTTCCTGGCTGAAGGTCGGCGGCGGCGGCGGCGGCGGTTCGGCCGGCTCGAGCGCGACCGGCTCGGGCACGGGCTCGGGCTTGCCGCGCAACGGTTTGCGGCGGCTGCCGAAATCGACGTCGAAGGTGAACTTGACGGAGGAGGCCATGCCGGTCCGATCAGTAGATCAGGTCGTCGCCGCCCTTCTTGTCGGCGAGCACGATCTCGCCGCGCGCCGCCAATTCCTTGGCGACGTTGACGATCTCGACCTGGGCTTCGTCGACTTCGCGGACCCGCACCGGGCCCATCGATTCCATGTCCTCCTTCATCAGCTTGGCGGCACGCTCGGACATGTTCTTGAAGAACAGTTCGCGCATCTGCTCCGAGCCGCCCTTGAGCGCCAGCGCCAGGCGCTCCTTTTCGACGTTGCGCAGCAGCGTCTGCACGCCGGCCGGGTCGACCTTGAGCAGGTCCTCGAAGGTGAACATCAGCGCCTTGATGCGCTCGGCCGAATCCTTGGCGCGTTCTTCCAGCGCGCTCATGAAGCGGCTTTCGGTGGCGCGGTCGAAGCTGTTGAAGATCTCGGCCATCATCTCGTGGCTGTCGCGCCGCGACTGGCGGGCGAGGTTGGTCATGAACTCGGCGCGCAGGGTCTGTTCGATGCCGTCGAGCACGTCCTTCTGCACCGCCTCCATGTTGAGCATGCGCATGATGACTTCCATCGCGAACTCTTCCGGCAGCTCGCCCAGCACGCGCGCGGCGTGGTCGCCCTTGATCTTGGACAGCACCACGGCGACGGTCTGCGGATATTCGTTCTTGAGGTAGTTGGCCAACACCGCCTCGGCGACGTTGCCGAGCTTGTCCCACATGGTGCGGCCGGCGGGACCCCGGATCTCGTCCATGATCGAGGAGACGCGATCCTTGGGCAGCGCCTTCATCAACAGCCGCTCGGCGCTCTCGTAGGTGCCGACCACCGAGCCGGTGCGCGAGAACTGCTGCGCGAATTCCGAGAACAGGCCTTCGATCAGCCCGGCCGAGATGGTGCCGAGCGAGGCCATGTGCTGGGAGATCTCCTTGATCTCCTCGTCGTCCATCATCGAGAACAGCTTGGAGGAGTGCTCCTCGCCCAGCGTCAGCATCAGCACGGCCGCCTTTTGCGGGCCGGTCAAGCTGCGTACGTCGTCTTTCGAAGCCATACCCGTCTCCCCTCGGCGCGTCCGCCGCGCGCCCTAGCCGGCACCCGCCGGCGCCTCGGCCGTCCGCCCCCGCCGGCCCCGGTTTTCCGGGATCGAATCGATCCCCCGACTTTGCTCCCGCCGCCGATCAAGACTCCTGATACATCCAGTTGCGGATGATGGCGAGCGCTTCTTCGGGGTGCTTGTCGACGATCTGGCCGAGCTTCTTGATCGAGGACGCCTTGACCTGGCCTTCGACCTTCTCCAAGTCGATCATGATCTCGGCTTCCTCCTCGGGCGCCTCCAGCGCCGCGGCCTCGGTGGCGGCGATCGAGGGCGGCGGCTTGACGTCGGGGATCGCCGCCACCGCCGCGGCCGAGGCCTGGCCCATGGCCAGGGCGCGGCTGACCAGCGGACGCAGCACCAGGAGCACGATCAGCAGCGCCACCACCGCCAGCACCATCATCTCGGCGATCTTGAACAAGTCCTTGCGCAGGATGCCGAAGAAGGTGTCCTCGGGCAGGGCCTCGGACTGATCCTCGAACTCGACGAAGCGCATGTTGATCACCCGCACCTCGTCGCCGCGGCGCTGGTCGAATCCCACCGCCGAGCGCACCAGCTGGGTGAGCTGGTCGAGCTCCTCCTGGTTGCGCGGTTCGTAGGTGCGGTTGCCGCCTTCGACCCGAAGCGCGTGGTTGACCAGCACCGCCACCGACATGCGCCGGAGGCTGCCGGCCTCGCGCACCGCGGTGCGGGTGGTCTTGGAGATCTCGAAATTGGTGGTTTCCTCGGTGCGCGCCTGGTTGGCGCGGGTGCCGCCGGCGCCCTGGGATTCGGCCTGGGTCTGGGGCACGTTGTTGGCGACGGTCACGGTGCGCTCGCCTTCGCTCGAGGTCGAGGATTCGCTGACGGTCTGGGTCGATCGCACCACCTGCTGGTCGGGATCGAACAGTTCCTGGGCGGTGGTGATGCGGTCGAAGTCGAGTTCGGCCGAGACCTCGACCCGGACGTTGCCGGCGCCGAGCGACTTCTCGACCAGGGACTCGACCTGGCGCTTCATGCGCGCCTCGATGTCGAGGCGCTTTTCCTCGAGCGAGGCCACCATCTGGGCGCTGGCCGAGCCGCCCTCCTCGCTGCCGCGGGCGAGGAGGTTGCCGGTGTCGTCGACGATCGAGATGCGCGAAGGCTTCAAGTTGGGCACCGCCGCCGCCACCAATTGCTGGATGGCCTGGACTTGGGTGCGGTCAAGGCCGGCGCGCGAGCGCATCTTGAGCACGATCGAGGCCGACGGCTCGCGGCTTTCGCGGCTGAACAGCTCGCGCCGCGGCAGCACCAGGTGCACGCGCACCGCCTGGACCTTGTCGATCGAACGGATGGTGCGCGCCAACTCGCCCTCGAGCGCGCGCTGGTTGTTGAGCTGCTGGACGAAGCTGGTCGAGCCCAGCGCTTCGGTCTTGTCGAAGATCTCGTAGCCGATCGAGCCGCCCGAGACCAAGCCCTCCTGCGCCACTTGCAGGCGCAATTGCATGACGCGGTCCTTGGGCACGTAGACGTCCTGGCCGTCGCGGCGCAACTCGACCGGGACGTTGGCGGATTGCAGCTTGCCCATCACCTTGGTGACGTCTTCGGGGCTGAGATCGCCGTAGAGCAACCCCATTTCCGGCGTGGTCAGGCGGGTGAGCAGGAAAACGAACAGCGCGATCAGCACGCCGGCGACCGTACCCAGCGCCGCCAGCCGCATCGGCCCGACACTGCGCAACATGTTGATAATGGTGTCCATTGCACCTGTCCTCCCGACCTCTGCCGCCCGTTGCCGAGCCTCGATTTCCGAGTCCAGTGATAATTGAATCGGGACTCGGATTGACGAGTCAAAGGGTTACGATGATAGGCCAACGCATATTTTTAGCTTTCGCAAGCACTTCTATGCGATTCCTTACATAAGTCCGATGGGCATGATGTTTGGTTTATATTCTTTTTATTGTTTTTTGTCCTATTATGGCTCACCCGCAGACCGTCGATCCCCATCCGGCGATAGCGCAAGCGCCAGTTCTCCAACTCCTCGGGCGAAATTTCGTAGCGCCGGAGCGCTTCGGCAAGAGCGATTCGACCCTGGTCGATGGCCGCCAGCAATTCCGCCTTGCGTCCAGGCAGCCAGCGCCGCACCAACGGCCGTGCCGGTGTCGCCGATTGCTTCGATATTTCCGTCATCGCGCCGCGTTCTCTTCCGTCCGTGCGCGCGATGATCGCAGAGCAAGCTTAAAAAAGCGTTAAACCGCGCCCGGCGGGGCGGGACTTCTGTCCCACCCGCGCCCGACGCGGTCTACGTTTCAGCCGGCGACCGGTTCAGCGCTTGATGCGCACCAGCTCGTCCAGCATCTCGTCGGCGGTGGTGATGATCTTGGTCGAGGCGGTGTAGGCGCGCTGGGTGACGATCATCTGCGAGAATTCCTCCGCCAGGTCGGTGGTCGAGGCTTCCAGCGCCGAGACCGCGACCTCGGCCGCGCCGCCGGTGCCGGCCTGCTTGATGGTCACGGAGCCCGAGTTGGCGGTGGACGAGTAGACGTTGCCGCTGGTGCCCTCGAGGCCCGAGGGGTTGGGAAAGGTGGCGATGGGAATCTTGTAGATGTTCTTGGTCAGGCCGTTGTCGAAGCGCGCCGTGACGATGCCGGTCGAGGCCACGGTGACGCCCGAGATCGTGCCGTAGAGCGTGCCGTCGATGGTGGTGCCGAACAGCTGCGAGGCGCCGTCGAACTGGGTCAGGCCGGAAGTGGTGGCGTTGGCGCCGACGTTGAAGCCGATGGTCGAGTTGGAGGCGCCGACCGAGGTCCCCCAGACCAGCGTCAAGCCGCTGAAGATGCCGGTGGTGGCATTGACGGTCAGGGCGGTGCTGGTGCGGTCGTTCATGGTGGTGATGGCGGCGTCGTCGGTGGTCGAGGTGTCGATCGTGCCGTCGCTGTTGAACACCAGGTTGCCCGAGGCGACGACGCGGCCGGTGGCGTTGCCGGTGGCGTGCGAGGCCGCCAGCAGGTCGGTGCCGGGCTCGACGAAGATCTCGTAGTTCCAGGTGTTGGCGGTGGCGCTCTTGATCGCGCCCAGGGTCAGGGTGTGCGACTGGCCCAGCGAGTCGTAGATCTGCATGCCGCGCTTGAAGTCGGCCGTCACCGCGCCGGTGGCGATGTTGCCGACGACGTAGGTGGCGGCGCTGGAATTGGTTGCGGTCGAGGATTGCAGATTGGCCTGGATCGCGACCGAGCTGGTCGCCTGGGAGGTGGCGTTGATGGTGTTGATGTTGACGGTCTGCATCTGCGTGAACGAGCTCAGATCCGAGGGCAGCGCACCGGTGGTGACGTTGATCGGCCAGCCCTGCAGAAAGAAGCCGCTGGCGTTGACCAGCCGGCCCTGGGCGTCGGGGCGGAACGAGCCGGCGCGGGTGAAGAAGCGCTCGTCGGTCGAGGCCGGCGAGGCAGCGTTGGTCACCACCATGAAGCCCTTGCCCTGCAGCGCCAGGTCGGTCGGCGAGGCCGAGGACTGGATCAGCCCTTGCTTGTCGACCAGGGCCAAGGGCGCCGACAGCACGCCGCCCGGGGTGTAGCGCGTCGCCGTGGTGCTGGCGGTGACCAGCGACTGGAAGCGGGTCGTGGTGCCGCGATAGCCGACGGTGTTGACGTTGGAGATGTTGTCCGAAATCGCGCCCAGGGCCTGGGTCTGACCGTTGAGGGCGGACACGCCCGACAGCATCGCACCGAACAAGCTCATGACTTATCTCCTCATCGATCCGTTAGTTGCCGCTCTTGAGCGACTTGATCTTGGTCATCGGCACCTCGTAGGCGCCGATCATGAAGTTCTGCACGCCGTCGGCGGTCGAGATGCCGTCGATGCGGCCGATGCTGGTGACGGCGGCGCCGATGCTGGTGTTGAACGACTTGGCGTCGACCGTCAGGGTGTAGACCCCGTCGGGCAGCGGCCGGCCGTATTCGTCGGTGCCGTCCCAGGTGATCTCGTGGCGCTGGGTGTCGGTCGAGCCCGACAGGGTGCGCACGACGCGGCCGTCGGCATCGGCGATCTTGAGCTTGTTGTCGATCGCCTGCGATTCCAGCTTGTAGGACCAGGTGGCGCTGCCGCCGACCAGGCCGGCTTCGCCGCCTTCGGCCTCGAGCGTCTTGTCGATCGCGCCGACCATGGCCGAGAACTGGTTGCCCTGCATCGCCGACAGCAGCTTTTCGAGGTTCTTGTTGGTCGAAACCGCCTGCTCGACACCGGTGAATTGGACCAGCTGCGAGGTGAACTGCGAGGAGTCCATCGGCTTGAGCGGATCCTGATACTGCAGCTGCTTGGTCAGCAGGGTCAGGAAGTTGTCGAAGGTCTCGGCCAGCTTGAGGCTCGATTTCTCGGCCTGCGAGCTGGTTCCGGGTGCGATGCCTGAAATGGCGGCCATGGCTTATCCCCTAATCCCCTTCTGCCACTTGGTCCTAAGCGACGATGTCCAATGCACGATTCAGGCCACGCGGCCGAATCACCACCGGCTCCTCGCCCGATTCGCCCTGGCCCTGGGCAAAGCCCGGGCGGCCCTGGCCGCGGCCGCGCTGATCCTGGCCCTCGCGGGCCTGCGCCGCGGCTTCGTCCTGACCCTGGCGCAACGAGAACGACAGGCTGTCCTGATCGGCGTTGAGGCCGGCGCCCTGCAGGCCGCGTTCGAGACCGCGCGCATCCTTCTGCAGCATTTCGAGGGTTTCGGGCCGCTCGGCGACGATCGAGGCGGTGACGTTGCCCTGGCGGTCGATGTCGAGCCGCACTTCGACCCGGCCCAGCTCGCCCGGCTCGAGCGCGATGTCGATGCGCTTGGCGCCCTGGGCGGCGGCCTTCTGGATGTGGATGGCGATCTGCTCGGCCGGCGTCGGCGGGGCGGCCGGGCGGACATGCTCGACCGCGGCGACGTTGGCCTGCGGCGCGGGCGCATTGACATGGGTCGCGACCGGGCCCTGGGGCTGGGCGATCTCGGCCACCGGCTTGAAGCCGGCCAGCTCGAAGCCCTCGGCCTGGGCGGCCTTGGCGGCCGGGCCGGTGAAGGCCATCTGCGCCGCCAGCGCGGCGGCGAAGCCGGGCTCGCCCGGCGGATTGAGTCCCTGGCCGGGCTCGATGCCTTCGGCCTGGCCTTGCGCGGCCAACAGCGCCGACAGCGGGTTGCGGGCGCGGCCCTCGGACTCCTCGCTCGCCGCCAGCAGCGCATCGCCCATCGCCGCATCGAATTCGCCTTCGGCCGCATCGGCCTGCACCATCGGATTGAGGCCGGCCAGCGGCGAAGCCACCGCCAGCAGCATGGCATCGGCTCCGTCCACCCCAGGAGCCACCGGCACATAGTCCTCGACCTTGGCGAACGGATCGACCAGGCCCGCCATCAGCGCATAGACCGCATCGAAATCGGCCTTGGTTTCGGGATCGACAGCGGCGTTGGCAGTGCCGGCCATGGCATCGACCAATTGAACGGCTTCGGGTACCAAGGCCGCTTCAGTCGCAGCCGTCGCCGGCTCGGCGGAGCTGTCTTCGGCCGTGTTCTGAACAGTGTTCGGTTTTTGGTTGGCCTGAGTTTCCTTGGCCTTTTTCGGCTCCGGACGCGCGAGCCCGTCCTTGGCTTCGGCCTGATCCTGGTCCTTGGCCTGATCCTTGTCCTTGGCTTTGACTTGGCGGTCGTCGCGATCGTCGCGGGTCTTTTCCGGCCGCTCGCGCCGCTCGGGGCGTTCGGGACGCTCGGCCTTTTCGGCCGGCTTGGCCTCGGGCAGCTCGCGCTCATAGGCGCTTTCGGCCCGCATCGGCACGGCGCGGCCCAGCTCCCAAGGCGCCACCACCTTGAGGCTGTTCTGAAGCTGCTGCGCGAACGCGGTCGGATCGATCGCCGCGCCCGACATGCCTTGCGGGTCGGGATGATTCTTCGAGGCGAATTGTCCGATGGCGGAGACGGGCATGGCGTGGTCCTTAAGGGCCTGGCAGGGATGTGGTGTCGGCGATGAAGCAAGCCCCGGGCCAAGGCCGAACAGGGCCGGAATCCCGCGACTCGGCGGGATTTGCCGCCTTAGGGGCCGGCCGGTTCGGGCAATTTCTGCCGGGCTGGCATTCGCCTTTTGCCGGGCGGGTCTGTGCTATAGAGGGCGCCGCAAACCGTTCGGGAGCGCGACATGACCGCCTGCATCGTCGGCTGGGGCCACACCAAGTTCGGCAAGCGCGACGACCTCGACCTCGAAGGCCTGATGGTCGAGGCCGGACGCGCCGCCCTGGCCGATGCCGGCGTCGGCGCGGCCGAGATCGACCAGGTCTTCGTCGGCCATTTCAACGCCGGCATGGACCGCCAGGATTTCACCGCCGGGCTGTTCACCCGCATCGACCCGGGCTTGCGCTTCAAGCCGGCGACGCGGGTCGAGAACGCCTGCGCCACCGGCTCGGCCGCGATCCACCAGGGCGCGGCCCAGATCGCGGCCAAGCGGGCGCGGCTGGTGTTGGCGGTCGGGGTCGAGAAGATGACGACGCTGGATTCGGCGGCGGTCGGAGCGTGCTTGGCGCGTGCCGGCTATTGGCCCGAGACCGGCGCCCGCGGCGTGACTTTTCCCGGCATTTTCGGCCAGATCGCAGCGGCCTATTTCCAGCGCCATGGCGACCAGGCCGATGCGCTGGCGCGTATCGCCGCCAAGAACCATCGCAACGGTGCGGTCAATCCGCTGGCGCATTTCCAGAAGGATCTCGGCTATGCCTTCTGCCGCGAGGCCTCGGAACGCAATCCCTTCGTCGCCGGTCCGCTCAAGCGCACCGATTGCTCGATGATCTCGGACGGCGCCGCGGCGGTGGTGCTGGCCGATCTCGAGACCGCGTTGTCGCTCAAGAAAGCCGTGGCGCTGCGGGCGATGGCCCAGGTCAACGATCAGATCGCGATGGAAGGCCGCGACATCCTGGCCTTCGAAGGGCCGCGCCGGGCCTGGCAACAGGCGCTGGGCCAGGCGCGGCTCGGGATCGAGGATCTCGACCTGGTCGAGACCCATGACTGCTTCACCATCGCCGAGCTGCTGGAATACGAGGCCATGGGCCTGACCCCGCAAGGCCAGGGCGCGCGCGCCATCGCCGAGGGCTGGGTCGAGAAGGACGGCAAGCTGCCGGTCAATCCCTCCGGCGGGCTCAAGGCCAAGGGCCATCCGATCGGCGCCACCGGCGTGTCGATGCACATCATGGCGGCGATGCAGGTCACCGGCGGCGCCGCCGCGATGCAAGTCGCGGATGCGCGCCTGGCCGGCGTGTTCAACATGGGCGGGGCCGCCGTCGCCAACTATGTTTCGATCCTGGAGCCGCTGAAATGAGCCAATCCTTCAAGGCGCTCGTGGTCGAGGACGCCGGCGGCGCCCACAAGACCAGCGTGCAGGAACTGGGCATGGACCGACTGCCGGCCGGCGAGGTCACCGTGCGCGTGGCCTATTCGACCGTCAACTACAAGGACGGGCTGGCGGTGGTGCATCGCGGACGCATCATCCGCTCCTATCCGATGGTGCCGGGGATCGATTTCAGCGGCACGGTGGTCGATTCGCAATCGCCCGAATTCAAGCCCGGCGAGCAGGTGGTGCTGAACGGCTGGGGCGTCGGCGAGCGGCATTGGGGCGGCTTCGCGCAGATGGCGCGAGCCAAGGCGGAATGGCTGGTCAAGCTGCCGGCGGGCATCGGCCTCAAGCAGGCCATGGCCATCGGCACCGCCGGCTATACCGCCATGCTGTGCGTGATGGCGCTGGAGGATTACGGCATCAAGCCGGGCGACAAGGAAGTGATCGTCACCGGCGCCGCCGGCGGCGTCGGGTCGGTGGCGGTGGCGATCCTGGCCCGGCTGGGCCATGCCGTCGCCGCTTCGACCGGACGGCCCGAACAGGCCGATTATCTCAAGAGCCTGGGTGCGAGGACCATCGTCGCCCGCGGCGATTTCGACAAACCGGGCAAGCCGCTCGATGCCGAGCGCTGGGCGGGCGGAATCGATTCGGTCGGCAGCCAGACCCTGGCGACGGTGCTGTCGCAGGTACGCTATGGCGGAGCGGTGGCGGCCTGCGGACTGGCGGGGGGCACCAACCTGCCGGCGACGGTGCTGCCCTTCATACTGCGCGGCGTCGGCCTGCTGGGCGTCGATTCGGTGATGTGCCCGCGGCCGCGGCGCCAAGCCGCCTGGGCGCGCCTGGCCAAGGACCTGCCGTTCGACAAGCTGGACGCCATGACCACGGTCCACGGCCTCGACCAGGTGCCGGCGCTGGCCGATGCCATCCTCAAGGGCCAGGTGCGTGGGCGCGCGGTGATCGATCTCGGCTGAACGCGAAACCATGAGCCTGCGGGATTTCGACGTCGTCCTGATCGGGGCCGGCATTGCCGGCGCTTCGGCCGGTTTCTTCCTGGCGGCGGCCGGCAAGCGCTGCGCGTTGTTGGAACGCGAGGAAAGGCCGGGCTATCACTCGACCGGGCGTTCGGCCGCGCTTTACGCCGAGACCTACGGCAATCGCGTGGTGCGCGCCATCACCACCGCCGCCAAGCCGTTCTACTTCGCTACCCCCGCCGGCTTCGCCGAGACGCCCTTGGTCTCGCCACGCGGCACGCTGATCGCGGGCTGGGGCGAGCAGGCGGCCGAGGTCGACCGGGCCTATGCCGAGTTTCATCGCCTGGCGCCTTCGGTCAAACGACTCGATGCGCAGGCGACGATGGAGTTTTTTCCGGTGCTGCGGCGCGAGGGCCTGGCCGGGGCGGTCTATGCGCCCGAGGATGCGGATCTCGACGTCGATGCGATTCATCAGGGCTTCTTGCGCGGCTTTCGCCGCCAGGGCGGCGAGTTGATTTGCGCGGCCGAGGTCAAGGCGCTGGCGCGCCAGGGCGGGCGCTGGCGGATCGAAACCGGGCAAGGCGCGTTCGCGGCGCCAGTGGTGATCAATGCCGCCGGCGCTTGGTGCGATGTCGTGGCCAAGCTCGCGGGGTTGGCCCCGGTCGGGCTCTCCCCCAAAAGGCGTACAGCGTTCATATTTAATGCGCCGACTGGCCTTGATTGCCGGCGGTGGCCGGCGATCGTGGCGGCCGATGAAAGCTGGTACATCAAGCCCGAAGCTGGGAACCTTTTGGGATCGCCGGCCAATGAAAACCCGGTCGAACCACACGATGTCCAACCCGAAGAGCTGGACGTGGCTTTAGGAGTTGATCGAATCGAAAACGCAACGACTTTGAAAATCGGGCGCGTGAATCGCAAATGGGCCGGCTTGCGCAGCTTCGTGGCCGACAAGACCCTGGTGGCGGGGTTCGATCCCAAAGGCGAGGGATTCTGCTGGTGCGCGGGCCAGGGCGGCTATGGCATCCAGACCGCCCCCGCCATGGGGCGAATCGTCGCCAGCCTAGCCCAGGGCCTAGCCCTGCCCGAGGATGTGCGTAAACTCGGCGTCACGGCGGCCGATCTGTCGCCCGCCCGCTTCGCCAGGAGCTGATCCGCATGCGCGTCTTCACCGCCACGCTCGGCACCGAGACCAACACCTTTTCGCCGCTGCCGACCGGTATGCAGACCTTCCGCGAGACCTTCCTGCATGAGGCCGGCCAGCATCCCGACCGGCCAAGCCTGTTCACCGCGCCGCTGTGGGCCGCACGCCAGCGTGCCAAGGAACGCAATTGGCAGGTCAGCGAAGGGCTGTGCGCCTTCGCCCAGCCGGCCGGACCGACCGTGCGCAAGGTCTACGAACAGCTGCGCGACACCATCCTGGCCGATCTCAAGCGCGCGCTGCCGGTCGACATGGTGGTGCTGGGCATGCACGGCGCGATGGTGGCCGAGGGCTACGACGATTGCGAGGGCGATCTGTTGGCTCGGGTGCGCGAGATCGTCGGCCCCGGGGTCGTCGTCGGCGCCGAGCTGGACCCGCATTGCCATCTCACGCCCTTGATGACGCGCTCGGCCGACGTGCTGGTTTGCTTCAAGGAATATCCGCATACCGACGCGCTCGAGCGCGGGCAGGAGCTGGTCGACCTTTGCGCCGATGCGGCGATGAAAAAGACCAGGCCGGTGATGGCCACGTTCGACTGCCGGCAATTCGACATCTACATGACTCCGTTCCAGCCGATGCGCGATTTCGTCGATCGGCTGAAGGCTCTGGAAGGCAAGGACGGCATCCTGTCGGTCAGCCTGGCGCACGGCTTTCCCTGGGGCGACGTGCCGGAAATGGGCACCAAGCTGCTGGTGGTGGCGGACGGCGATCGCGCCAAGGCGCAGGCGCTGGCCGACCGGCTGGGGGCGGAGGTCAAGGCGATGCGCGGCCAGGCCGCGCCCAAGAAGCTGACCATCGCCGAGGGCCTGGAGCGGGCGATGGCGGTCAAGGGCGGGCCGGTGGTGATTGCCGACAATGGCGACAATGCCGGCGGCGGCGCGCCGTCGGATTCTAACTTCATGCTGGCCGAGATCCTGCGCCGCGGCATCGCCGATGTCGCCATCGGCCCCTATTGGGATCCGATCGCGCTGCGCTTCTGCCAGGAGGCCGGCGAGGGCGCGCGGCTGCGCCTCAGGGTCGGCGGCAAATGCGGGCCGATGTCGGGCGATCCACTCGACCTGCCGGTCGAGGTGCTGAAGCTGAAATCCGGCCACGACCAGGAATTCGGCGCGGTGCGGGCACCGGTCGGCGACGCCGCGCTGATTCGCACCGCGCGCGGGGTCGATCTGGTGCTGATCTCGGTGCGCGGCCAGGCGCTGGGCAGCGATCTGTTCAGCGGCCTGGGCTGCGATCTCAAGGCCAAGAAACTGATCGTGGTCAAGTCCAGCCAACATTTTTATGCATCGTTCAGTAAATTGGCCAAAGCGGTGCTTTATTGCGACACTCCGGGGGCGATTTCGACCCAGTGGGGCAGTTTCGACTTCCGCAAGGTCAAGCGGCCGATCTGGCCCTTGGACGGCAATGCCGAATAGCGCCGCGTCTTCTGCCCAGCCATTGCGCGAGGCCTGGTACTACGCCCTGGCCGGCAAGGCGCTTTCGCCAGGGGCCATGGTGGCGAAAAAGCTTTTGGGCGAGGATATTGTCCTCTGCCGCCCGCGCCAGGGGCCAGCTTTCGCGCTCAAGGACTTCTGTCCCCATCGCGGCATGCCGCTTCGCTTTGGTCGATTCGACGGCGAAACGATCGAGTGCTGTTATCATGGCTGGCGCTTTGGAAGCGAAGGCCGCTGCACCAAAATCCCGTCCTTGGTCGATGGCCAGGCGCTCGATCCGGCCAAAATCAGAACCCGCAGCTATCCGGCGATCGAGCGCCAGGGCGGGATCTGGATTTATTTCGGAGACGATTCGACTGGCGCACCGCCGCCGCCGACGGCGCCGAGCTTTGCCGAAGACGCCGCTCCCAGCCTTTACGAATCGATGCGCTTTTCCTGCGGCATCGACCACGCCGTGGTCGGGCTGATGGACCCGGCGCATGGTCCTTTCGTCCATGAGGCCTGGTGGTGGCGCGGCCGCAATTCGGCGCACGAAAAGGCCAAGGCCTTCGCGCCCTCGGAATTCGGCTTCACCATGACCCGGCACCGCCCGTCCTCGAACTCGGCGGCCTACAAGATCCTGGGCGGAGTGCCCGAGACCGAGATCGTCTTTCGCCTGCCCGGGGTGCGCATCGAGCATGTCGCGGTCGGCCGCCACGCTTTGGTCAATCTGACCGCGGTGACGCCGATCGACGAGCGTGCGACCGAGATCCATCATTCGATCTTTTGGACCATGCCCTGGCTTTCGGTGCTGCGGCCGATCCTGCGGCCGTTCGCGCGCAAATTCCTGGCCCAGGACCGCGACATCATGGCCAAGCAGCAATTGGGCCTGACGGGCGATCCGACGCTGATGCTGATCGACGACGCCGACACCCAAGCCAAATGGTATTACCGCCTCAAGCGCGAATACGCCGCCGCCCGGGCCGAGAAGCGGCGGTTCGAAAATCCGGTCAAGCCGCGCACCCTGCGCTGGAAAAGCTGAGCTAACCCGCCTTGCGTCCGGGCGCGTCCTCGAGCGGGACGACGATGGCCGAGCCGCCGCCGAAGGTCGAGGTCTGGCCGTCGTTCGACACCTGGGCGCGCGGCATGTGCCGGCCCAGCGCCGGCACCACCGGCACCTGCCCGGGCGCGAGCGGCGCCATCGGCCGCCGGCGCGCCAGGGCGCGGGCGATATAGGGCGCGAGCTCGGCCTGCTTTTTCGCCTGGCGGCGCTCTTCCTCGGCGTGGAACTCGGGCATCACCGCGCGCGCGAACAGCTCCAGCGATTCGCAGATATGGTCGTGGCGGTTGCGCCCGGATTGCTGCACCAGGATGAGCTGGTCGACCCCGGCATCGGCGAAGGGCCGGATCGCGGCCCGCAACTGGTCGGGGGTGCCGATGCCGAAGCGGCCATGGCCGAGCGGCAGGGTGTCGCGCGCTCGCTCGTAATTGGCCCAGATGTCGGTCACGCCCGGCTGGTGGTCGCCGAAGAAATAATGGTGCCCGAGCGCGTAGCCGAAGAAGCGGAAGCCGTCGATGCCGCGTCGCGCCGCCTCGGCGGCGTCGGCATGGCAGGAGAAACCCGTCACCATGGCGATGTTGGCGTTGACGCTATGGCCGATCGGCACGCACTGGTCCGACTTGACGATGGCGTAGTACTCGCCGACCCATTTCAGCGCCTCGGCCGGATCGACGAAGGCGAAGGTCAGCGCGCCCATGCCCAGCCGCGCCGCCTCGTGGATGGTCTCGCGCCGCGAGCACGCCACCCACAAGGGCGGATGCGGCTTCTGCGCCGGCTTGGGGACGACGTTGCGGCAGGGCATCTTGACGTAGCGCCCCTCGAAGCCGGGATAGGGCGTCAGCGCCATCATGTTGGCGGCCTGCTCGACGCATTCCAGCCACATGTCGTGCTTCTGATCGAACGGCACCAGATAGCCGCCCATCTCCAGGATCGAGGCGGATTCGCCGGTGCCCCAATCGACCCGGCCGTTGGAGACCAGATCGAGCGTCGCTATGCGCTCGGCCACCCGCGCCGGATGGTTGTAGCCCGGCGGCATCAGCACGATGCCGTGGCCGAGGCGGATGCGGCGCGTGCGCTGCGAACAGGCCGCCAGGAACACCTCGGGCGCCGAGGAATGCGAATACTCGTCGAGGAAATGGTGCTCGACTTCCCAGGCGGCGTCGATGCCGAGGCGGTCGGCCAGCTCGACCTGGTCGAGCGCCTCCTGGAACAGCCGCAGCTCGTCGCCCTCGCCCCAGGGCTTGGGCAGCTGGTGTTCGTAGAAGATGCCGAACTTCATGACGCCTGGCGCTGGCCGTCGAATTCGCGCGCGCGCGCGTCGTCGCGCTGGAACAAGGGTTCGAGATCGACGGAGGCGAACTCCATCACCCCCATGTCGGCGAAGGCGGTTTGGACCTTGGGTCCCCACAGGCCGATGTCGCGCACCGTCGGCACGATGCGCGCGAATAGCCGCGAGCGGAAGGCGCGCATTCCGTCCGAACGCTTGGACGCTTCCATGCATTCCTTGACCGGCAGGCCGAGATAGGCCCACACCTCCTCGCCCAGGAAGCGATCGCGCATCAGATAGCAGCCCTGGATCAGGAACTCCTCGCGCTGGGCGCGTTCGGCCTCGGTCATCTGCGGATAGACATCGCGCAGCGCCATGCGGCCGAAGGCGACGTGGCGCGATTCGTCCTGCATGACATAGGCGTGCAGCGAGGCCGCCAGCTTGTTCTCGGCCTGGTCGCGCACGCGCTGGAACACCGCCAGCGCCAGCCCCTCGATCAGCACCTGCATGCCGAGATAGACGTAGTCCCAGTCCTTGGCGCCGACGACGTCGTTGAGCAGCGCCTTGAGCGGCGGGTTGATGGGAAAGGCGTTGCCGAGCTTCTCGCGCAGCAGCCGCGCGAAGGCCTCGACATGCCGCGCCTCGTCGATGACTTGCGTCGCGGCGTAATATTTGGCGTCGACCATCGGCACCTGCTGGACGATCTTGGCGGCGCACACCAGCGCCCCCTGTTCGCCGTGCAGGAATTGCGAGGTCTGCCAGGATTGCAGCGCCTTGCGGGTGCGGGCGCGCTCGGCCGCGGTCATGCGCTCCCAGATCGGCGTGCCGTAGATGGCGATGCCCTCGTCCGACAGACCGAGTGGATTCTCCTCGCCCAGCGGGATCGACCAGTCGATGCGCTCCTTGGCGTCCCATTGCTGGGCCTTGCCCTTGTCGTAGAGCGACAAGAGACCCTCGCGGCCGACATCGTAATCCCAGCGCAGATTGGCTTCGCCCTGGCCGTCGATCTTCCAGCCGGTCTGATCGACCGGCAGGACGTAGTTCATCTCGAACGCCACGACCGGAACCCTCCCCCGTTTCAGGGCGCGCAACGCCGCCGACTATAGGCGGGCGCGCCTAAAACAGCGAGCCTTGGCCGGTGTCCTTGGCCTTCCGTAGCGTCAACTTGGGCTCCGGCGCGGGCGGCGCTTCGGCCGGCGCCGGCGCCCAGCAGCCGGCATCGTCGTTGGCGATAGCATTGACCCGGCGATCGATCGCTTGCGCGGCGATCGCGCCGACATAGGGCCGCAACAGGCCGTGGAGAATTTCGACTCCGGTGGCGGGATCGAGCCAGGCGTTCCATTGCGCGGGTTCGAGAATCACCGGCATGCGGTGATGGACATGGGCGATGGCGGGGTTGGCGTCGGCGGTGATCAGGGCGCAGGACTCGATCGTCTGGCCCTGGCTTTCCCAGCGTTCCCAAAGCCCGGCGATGGCAAAGCACGGCCGATCCGGCAGGGAAATGCGGAAAGGCTGCTTGGGCAGCGGCGTCTCGCGCCATTCGTAGAAACCGTCCGCCGGCATCAGGCAACGGCGCTTGCGGAAGGCGCCGCGAAAGGACGGTTTTTCGGCGATGGTGTCGGCGCGGGCGTTGATCAAGGGCGTGGTGCCGATCGCCTTGGCCCAGGACGGCACCAGCCCCCAGCGCAGCAGATCGAGATGCCGTGCCCCGTCCGCGCCCAGCCGCACCGCCGCCACGCTTTGGGTGGGGGCGATGTTCCAGCGCGGCGCCAGGTTGGGCCGCTCGGCGAAACCGAACAACTGCGCCATGGCATCGACCGGCGTGGTCAGCGAATAGCGACCGCACATGGTCCCAGAATAGCGTGATAGACTGAGTTCATGCGGCGGGGATTTCTGGCGATGGTGCTGTGGCTGGCGGCGGCGCTGCCGGTGCTGGCCCAGCCGGCCTTGACCGAACGCGACCGGACGGCGATGCAGGACACCATCGCCCGCCAGATCGAGGCCTTCCGCGCCGATGACGGCGCCTTGGCCTTCTCGCTGGCGACGCCCGGCATCCGCGCCGTCTTCGGCGACGCCGAGAGCTTCATGCGCATGGTCCGCAGCGGCTATGCCGCGGTCTACCGCCCGCGCGAGTTCCGCTTCCGCGACACCCTGGCGCTGGGCGAGGGTTGGGCGCAAACCGCGCTGGTGGTCGGGCCCGACGGCGTCGCCATGCTGGCGATCTATCCCATGCGCCGCCAGCCCGACGGGCGCTGGCTGATCGACGGCTGCGAACTGGTGCCGCTGCCCGACAGGACCACCTGATCGGGTTGCCAGCGCGGCGAGGCTGTGCTTGGTTCGCCCCGCTTTTTCGAATCTTCGAGGAGATATTTCGACATGGGTCAGTTCGGCATCGGCCAGGCGGTTCGCCGGATCGAGGACGTGCGTTTCATCACTGGCGCCGGCCGCTACATCGACGATGTCTCGCTGCCGCGCCAGGCCTATCTGGCCTTTGTCCGCTCGCCCCACGCGCATGCCGCCATCAAGCGGGTCGATCTGGCCGCCGCCAAGACCATGCCCGGCGTGCTGGGCGCCTGGGCGGGCGCCGATCTCGAGGCCGAGATCAAGCCGCTGCCCTGCCCGATCCCGATCAAGAACCGCGATGGATCCTTCCGCGCCGATCCGCCCCGGCGCGTGCTGGCGGTGGGCTTCGCCCGCCATGTCGGCGACGCCGTCGCCGCTGTGGTGGCGGAAACCCCGCAGCAGGCGCGCGACGCCGCCGAAGCGGTGGCGGTCGACTACGATCCGCTGCCCTCGGTGACCGATCTCGCATCGGCCGCGCGCCAAGGTTCGCCCAAGGTGTGGGAAACGCTGAAGGACAACATCGTCTTCCTGACCGATCGCGGCAATCCGGCCGCGGTCGACGCCAATTTCGCCAAGGCGGCGCACGTCACCCGCCTCAAGATCGTCAACAACCGCGTCGTCGTCCACAGCATGGAGCCGCGCGGGGCGGTGGCCGAATACGACGCCAAGAGCGGCATGTACACGCTCTACACCGGCACCCAGGGCCCGTTCCGCCATCAGAACCTGATCGGCGACATGGTGCTGGGAATCGAAAAGGGCAAGCTGCGCGTGGTCACGCCCGATGTCGGCGGCGGCTTCGGCATGAAGCTGTTCCTCTACGGCGAGCCGGTGCTGGCGCTGTGGTCGGCGCGCAAGCTGGGGCGGCCGGTGAAATGGACCTCGGATCGATCCGAGGCGTTCCTGACCGACACCCACGGCCGCGACCACCTCACTGAAGGCGAGCTGGCGCTGGACAAGGACGGCCGCTTCATCGGTCTGCGGGTCAAGCTGACGGCCAATATGGGTGCCTATCTTTCGACCTTCGCGCCCTTCATCCCGACCGATGCCAGTTCGGCGATCTACAACAGCATCTACGACCACGCCGCCGTCCATGTCGCCATCACCGGGGTCTTCACCAACACCACCCCGGTCGACGCCTATCGCGGCGCCGGCCGGCCCGAGGCCAACTACCTGGTCGAGCGGCTGATCGACCAGGCGGCGCACGAGATGAAGATCGACCGCGCCGAGCTGCGTCGGCGCAACTACATCCGCCACGCCCAGTTCCCCTACAAGACGGCGATGGGCCTGACCTACGATTCGGGCAATTTCCGCGAGAACCTGGACGAGGCGCTGAAGCGCTCCGACCTGGCCGGATTCGAGGCGCGCCGGGCCGAGGCCCGCAAGCGCGGCCGGCTGCGCGGCATCGGCTTCGCCAGCTATGTCGAGATCGCCGGCGGCGGGCCGATGGAGCAGTCCAAGCTGACCTTCGAGGAAGACGGCTACGTCACCCTGACCATCGGCACACAGTCCAACGGCCAGGGGCACGAGACTGCCTATGCCCAGATCCTGACCGACAAGCTGGGCGTGCCGTTCGATCGCATCCGGGTGCGCCAGGGCGACGGTCATGCCTTGCCCGATGGCGGCGGCACCGGCGGCTCGCGTTCGGCCTTGCGCGGCGGCGGCGCGATTATCGACACCGTCGCCAAGGTGGTCGAGAAGGGCAAGCCGCTGGCGGCCGAGGTGCTGGAGGCGGCCGCCGCCGACATCGTCTTCGAGCATGGCCAGTTCAAGATCGCCGGCACCGACCGCGCCATCGGCGTGATCGAGTTGGCGCGGCGGGCGCGGGCCAAGGGCGGCGAGGGACTGGACTCGCTGGCGGTGCATAACAACGCCCCGCACGCCTTCCCCAACGGCTGCCATGTCTGCGAGGTCGAGATCGACCCCGAGACCGGCGTGCCGGCGGTGGTGGCCTATACCGTGGTCGACGATTTCGGCGAGGTGGTCAATCCGCTCCTGGTCGAGGGCCAGGTCCATGGCGGCGTCGCCCAGGGCCTCGGCCAGGCGCTGCTGGAACACTGCGTCTACGACCAGCAGTCGGGCCAGATCCTGACCGGATCGCCGATGGACTATGCCTTGCCGCGGGCCGACGATTTCCCCGACATCGCCTTCTCGCGCACGGTCGATCCCTGCCGCACCAATCCGCTGGGCATCAAGGGCTGCGGCGAGGCCGGCGCGGTCGGCGCGCCGCCGGCGACGGTCAATGCCGTGGTCGATGCGCTGGCCCATCTCGGCGTGCGGCATGTCGACATGCCGGTCACGGCCGAAAAGCTGTGGCGCGTCATCCGCGCCGCCAAGACCTGAGGAGTCGGCAATGGCGCTCGCTCTGCTCGACAAGCCCGAAGCCGGCATCTGGCGGATTTCGCTGAACCAGCCCGAGCGGCGCAATCCGATCGGCCAGGCGGTGCGCGAAGCTGTAACGCCGTTGTGGCTGGAGGCGCTGGCCGAGGACGGTTGCCGGGCGATCGTGCTGACCGGCGCCGGCGGCACGTTCTGCGCCGGCGGCGACATCGCCACCATGGGACGCACCGAGCCCGCCGCCGCCCGCAAGCGGATGAAGAAGGGGCATCACTTCACCCGCCTGCTTTACGAATCCGAAAAGCCGGTAGTGGCCGCGGTGGAAGGCCACGCCGTCGGCGCCGGCGCGGGCCTTGCCTTGTTGTGCGACACGGTGGTGATGGGCCAGGGCGCCAAGTTCGGCATTCCCTTCTTCAAGCTGGGCCTGGTGCCGGATTTCGGGCTGCTCTACACCCTGCCGCGCCGCATCGGTTCGGGTCCGGCCAAGCAGCTTTTGCTGCACGGGCGGATGATCGGCGCCGACGAGGCGCTGGCGCTGGGCGTGGTCGACCGCGTCGTGCCGGACGATCAGGTCCAGGCGGCGGCGCTGGAAGAGGCGCGCTCGCTGGCCCAGCATCCGCCCTTCGCCATGGCGGTGGCCAAGCGGCTGATCGACACCATGCCGGGTTCGCTCGATCAGGCGCTGGAGATGGAAGCCAACGCCCAGGCGATGTGCTTCGCCGGCCCCGATGTCGAGGAAGGCGTCGCCGCCTTCAAGGAAAAGCGCAAGCCGCGCTTCAAGTAGCGCCCAGACCGAGATCCGTCTTGAACCCCATGATTCAAGACGGATCGATCATGCCCCCAGTTCCTTCAGCACGCCGCGGGCGATGACGATCTGCTGGATCTGCGAAGTGCCCTCGTAGATGCGGAATAGCCGCGCGTCGCGATAGAATCGCTCGACCGCATAATCGGCCATGTAGCCGGCGCCGCCGTGGATCTGGACCGCGCGGTCGGCCACCCGCCCGACCATCTCCGAGGCGAAATACTTGCAGCAGGCGGCGTCGGTGGCGACATCCTCGCCGCGGTCGCGCCGGCGCGCGGTCTCCAGCACCATCGACCGCGCCGCCAGGATTTCGGTGCGGCAATCGGCCAGCATCGCCTGGATCAACTGGAAGCCGGCGATCGGCTGGCCGAACTGCTTGCGGCCGGCGGCATAGGACGCGGCCTCGTGCAGCAGCCGCTCGGCCAAGCCGATGCAGATCGCCGAGATGTGCAGCCGGCCGCGATCCAGCACCTTCATCGCGGTGTAGAAGCCCTTGCCCTCGACCCCGCCCAGCACGTTGGCGGCGGGCACGCGGCAATCCTCGAACACGACATCGGCGGTATGCGCGCCCTGCTGGCCCATTTTCTTGTTGGGCTTGCCGATCGAAAGGCCCTTGGTGCCGGTCTCGACCAGGAAGGCGGTGATGCCGCCCGCGCCCTTGTTGGCGGGATCGCTGCGCGCCATCACCGTGAACAGCCCGGCCTGGGGCGAATTGGTGATGAAGCGCTTGGTGCCGTCGAGGACGTAATGATCGCCCTCGCGCCGGGCGCGGGTCCGCAGGCTGGCGGCGTCCGAGCCGGCCTCGGGCTCGGTCAGCGCGAACGAGGTGACGATCTCGCCCGAGGCGATGCGCGGCAGCCAGGCGCGCTTCTGGGCCTCGGTGCCGTCCATCACCAGGCCCTGGCTGCCGATGCCGATATTGGTGCCGGCGACCGAGCGGAAGGCGGGCGAGGTCCAACCCAGTTCGAAGCAAGTCAGCGCCTCGTCCTCCATGCCGAGGCCGACGCCGCCGTATTCGGTCGGGATCGAGATGCCGAACAGGCCGAGGCGCTTCATCTCGGCGACGATCGCGGGCGGGATGGCGTCGGTCTCGGACACCTGCTTCTCGGCCGGCACGCAGCGCTCGCGCACGAAGCGGCGGATGGTGGCCAGGAACTCGGCGCGGGTCTCGGCATCGAGCGCCATGGGCGCTACTCCTTCCTCAGGACGAAGACGTGAAACGGCACCGGCCGGCCGGATTCGCTGCGGCCGGGGGCGGTGCGCCAAGCTGCGACCGAAAGCCCGGAAGCGGCGGCGGCGCGGGCGATGGTCGCCTGACCATGGGCATAGCGCAAGCCGCGGCCGACAGTGACGGCATCGGGCTCGGCCGCGGCTTCGGCGGTGGCGGCAAACAGGCCGCGCGGGTTCAACCGGGCCGCGGCGGCGACGAACAGCGGCTCGATCGCTCCGATATAGATCAGCAGATCGGCCGCCAGCATCAGATCGAAGCGTTCCTCGGTCGCAGCCAGGAAGGCGCCGATCTCGGCCTCGTGCAGCGAATCGTAGATCCGTCGCGCCCGCGCTGCGGCCAGCATGGCGGGCGAAAGATCGACCCCGACCAAGCGCCGCGCGCGCGGCTTCCACGGCAGCGCCGCAAGCCCGGTGCCGCAGCCGAGATCGAGCATGGCTAGCCGCTCGCCCGTCAGCGGCGCCGCCAGCTCGTGAATCAGTTCCGGGCCGCGATAACCCAACTCCTCGACCAGCAGGCGCTCGAACCGCAGCGCGGATTCGTCGAACAGGGCGCGGACATAGGCCGCGCCGGCTTCCGGCGGCGGCGGTGCCGCGCCGAGGCTGGCCAGCACCAGCCGCGCCCCGGCCGGATCCTCGGGCGCGAGTTCGAGATAGCGCCCGAGCGCGGCCTTGGCCTCGTCCTCGCGCCCAGCCTGACGCAAGGCATGGGCGCGGTTGTAATGCGGCTCGGCCAGGCGCGGATCGGCCTTGGCGGCAAGCTCGAATTGGCGGACGGCCTGGTCGTGATTGCCCTCGGCGACGTAGGCGTTGCCGAGATCGTTGAGCACGGCGGCATCGCGCGGCGCGCGTTTGAGCGCCTGGCGATAGGCGGCGCGGGCTTCCACCAGCCGGCCCTGGGCGCGCAGCGCGCGGCCGAGCCAGCGCCGCG
>Ga0194120_10003585_pt1 | contig 25123 bp, 26 predicted proteins | sample TA2MahCa65mmetaG_FD_148642 | JGI IMG/M metagenome (GOLD analysis project Ga0194120, IMG submission 148642) | Freshwater microbial communities from Lake Tanganyika, Tanzania - TA2015019 Mahale Deep Cast 65m | ecosystem: Environmental > Aquatic > Freshwater > Lake | place: Tanzania: Lake... | reverse complement strand
GATCGGCTCGAGCGTTTTGACCGGTTGGTCCATCGGGATCAGCCGCACGTCCTGTCGGAGTTCCTCCTCGGTGGGATTGAGCAATCGGCGCAGTTGATCTTCCTGGTCGTGAATCGACTTCTCCGCGATCAAGACCTGCTCCACGCGGGAGGCGACGGCGGCTTCGGCTTGCAGGACATCGACGACCGCCATGATGCCGGCCTTGGCCTTGGCCCGGTTGCTGGCCAGGAGTTCCTCTGCGGCCTTCTGCGCCGCTTGGGCCACCTTGAGGTTTTCGTTCGCAAAGACCAGTTCCCAGAACGTCTGCTCGACGGTGGCGATGACCGTGAGCACGCGATCCAAAAAGACGTGTTCCTCCACCTTGGCGTTGTTCTGCGCCACCCGGATGAAGGTCTTGTTGATGTCGGTGCCGAAGTTGCGCAGCAGGGGTTGGGTCAGGGTCAGGGCGAGGCCGGAGGTCCAGCCGGGGTTGAACAAGAAGGTCTGCGGCCCGGCGACGAAGGTGCGCTGGGGACTATAGTTCAAGTCGTAGTTGGCGCCGGTCAGGAGGTTCTGCGTCAGGTCGGCGGTGACCGAGGAGGAGTTCTGGTCGAACTTCTGGATCTTGGTGAGGTCCGCTCCCGTCAGACCGAAGACCGGCCGGTTCAAGGGCGCGATCTGTCGATTGTACTGGCCGTTGAGGCTGAGGGTCGGGTCGAACTTGGCCTGTTCGAAGACGATGTCGGTCAGCCGGCTGTCTCTGGTCTGGCGGCTGACGGAAATGTCCAGGTTGTTCTGCAAGGCGCGGAGCACGACGTCTGCGAGGGAGATGGCTTCCTTGCGAATCGTCCGGGCTCCGTCCGGCAGGTCGGCGCCGGCCACGTAGGCCAGCGGCAGCAAGAGGGCCATCAGGACGAGGGCGCCCAGCCAGAGGCGCGGCGGGAACGGCGAACGAGACCGACCTGGTGTCAGCATGACGATCTCCCTTGCAAACGGCTGTCGCTGGGACCATACTATACGCAGAAGCGCCGGCGGCTGTCACGGATTATCTTGAGGAAGACGGAACCTGACATGAAGCGCATCCTCCTTGTCGCGGCGGTGCTGTTGCTGGCTCAGGCGCCGGCTTGGGCCCAGACCGTTTCCGGCGTTCGAGGCATCAACGGCGGGGTGGGGCCGCTCTTCAACCTCACCGGGCCGGGCAATCTCTACACGGACACCCAGGGGACCCAGGGCTATATGTATGCGCCCTCGTCCAACTTCCAAACCTACAACTTTCGGGTTCCCTACGGCCAGGCCTGGAGCGGGGCGATGATGACCCTGGGGCCCCAGTTGAGCGTCGGGTTGATTTCCGGCGGGAACCAAGGGGGCTTTTCCGCCGCGACCGGCACCGTCGTGCTGTCTTCGTCTGCCACCGTCTTTCCTCCTGCTCCCAGGGTGCCTCCGCCTCTGCCTCGCATCCAGTCTTCCATTTTGGACTTCGACATCGAAGACATCCCCTAGCGCCGGACGTCACGGCGCGTTGGCGAGCTGCCAGATCAAGGCGGTCGTGTAGCGGGCTGCCCGTTCGAGAATGTCCGGCTTGATGGTGTCCGCCGTATCGGTCGGCTGGTGAAAGTGCGGATGGATGCCGGCGCTGACGACCGTGACCGTGGCGATGCCGGCTTCCTTGAACGGCACGTGGTCGCCGCCGGGGAAAAATCCAAAGACCTCGATCCCATCCGCCAGCCCCGCGTGACGAGCCGCCTCGACGGCGGCTTCCTTGGGCAAGCCCGTGACTCCCACCGTGAGTGTTCCGTTGCCGATGCCGGCATGGTCCACGTTGATCATCGCGGTGGTGCGGGCCAGGGGGAGGAGGGGGTGGCGGAGGTAGAGGCGCGAGCCCAGGAGGCCTTGCTCTTCGCCGCTGAACGAGATGAACAGGATGGTGCGTTTGGGTGTGAGTCCGGAAGCGGTCAGGGCCCTGGCGACCTCCAGCAGAACCGCGGTGCCGGAGGCATTGTCGTCGGCGCCGGGGAAGAGCAGCCCGGCCTGGCGGCCGAAGTGATCCCGGTGCGCGCCGATCACGAGGATGTCGGCGTCGCCGGAGTCCCGGCCCGGGATCATGCCGACCACGTTGTGCAGGGTGCCGGGTTCCTGGATACTGTTCCAGGTCAGCTTGGCGAGGACGCCGGTGGAAAAGGATCGGGGTGCTGCGCGATTGAGTTGCTCCTGGACTTCGAGCAGCGAATGTTCCTCCGCCGCCAGGATTTTCTTGGCGAGCTCCGTGCTGATCCAGGCGCCTGCCAAGGGCCGTTCCCCGTCGGGCTGGTTGTAGAGGGCCGAGGGAGCGCCGCTGATGCCTCGGCGGACTTCGTAGGCGCTGAGGATCGGTCCGGTCGCGGTGAGGAAGGCGGCGGCGCCTTTTTCGCGGGCCGCGCGCTCTTTGTCGGCCTGCGTGATCGGCGCGGCGTACTGTGCCGGCTTGCCGCGCAGGAACAGCACGACGCGGTTGCGCACGTCCAGCCCCGCATAGTCGTCGAAGCCGCGTGCCGGGTCTGCAATGCCGTATCCCACGAAGACGATGGGGGCCGTGACATTGACCGAAGGGGAATCCAGGACCGGCAAGTAGTCGGCGCCGAGGCGAGCCGTTGTGGAGTCGGGGTTGGCGAGCAGCTGCAAGGACGGCTGTGCCTCAATCCGGCCGGCCGTGACCGGCTCCCGCATCATCCAGCTTCGGAGGGCCGAATCGGACGCCTTGTCGAGGGGCGCCGACAGGCCAAGAGCGCGGAAGCGTTCCGCAACAAGGAGGGCGGAGCGAAGATCATCGGACGTCCCGGTCTGGCGTCCGTTGAAGTCCGGCCCGCTCAACCGCGCGACATCTTCGAGCATCCGGCTTCCTGAGATGCCGGCGAGTGTTTTGGCGAAGGAGTTCTGTTCGACGGCCGGATCGGCTGGGGCCGTCGTTGGCACGGCGGCGCCGGCAATGAGCCAACAGAGGGGAACGATTTTCAAAAAGCGCCACATCGCTGGAGTGCCTACTCTCGAGGCCGGTCCGTCGGCGGTGTTTCACATGGGAGCGGTCCTTACGCTGCCTACTTACCGCCTCTTCGCAAGGAAAGTCAAAGTGTCGGGCCCTGCGGACTGGACGGAGCGAGGGCGGTTGCTGTAATCTTGCCGAACTGTCGGCGGTCCTTTCGCGGCGATGATGAGGTCGGGGCGGTCAGTCGGAGCTATGAGCGAGAACGGACTCTTCCCCAAAAACTACAGCAAGTTTTTGCAAAGCCGAGGCAAGGCCGAGGGCTATGAGTTTCAACATGCCCCCTCCGGCAGCGTTGCGCCTCTTACGGTGACGTTTGCGGACAAGCTGCGTTGGTGGACCTGGGATCGCTGGCGACGCATGAAGAAGATTCGTGAGGAGCGGGACCGGCGTCTGCAGGAGATCGTGCAGATCACGAAGGGCCCGTCTTCGAAGTAACAGAAGACTGCAAGGCCGTGCGGCGAGCGAGAGAAGCGATGAGGAGCATGAAGGCTGGGACTATGGATACTGGATGCCGATGGGCTGGCTGGGCAGGTTGGCAAAATTGGGTAGGCGTTGCGTGTGGCTGGCTGGTCGCGGTCTCGCTGCTTGCACCACCGGCCGGCGAGGGGACCGCTCGCGCCGAGCAGAACGCACCGGACTTGCGCCACTTCTGGCGGTTCGACACGGAGAAATCGGGGGAAAGCCCGGCCGGGTTCACGGCCGGCACGGTGGTTGCCGGGGCCAACAGCGAGGGCCAAGCGGGAACCTGGAAGATCGAGCCTGATCCTCAGACGCCGTCTCTCCCCAACCGGCTGACGCAGGAGGCCTCCTGTCCCTCTGCCGGAGCCGATGCGCCCTGTTTCCAACTCTTGCTGGCGAACGGGCTCACCTACGAATATCCGGACCTGACGGTTCGTCTCAAGACGGCTGCCGAGGGTTCTCGCGGCCGTGCCGGGCTGGTCTTCGGCGCGAAGGATACCCGCAATTTCTATGCGGCCATCGTGGATCTTGCCGCCGATGTCCTGGAGGTGGTCCACGTCGTCGATGGGCAGGTCTCTCTCATCGGGCGTGGGGCGGTCAAGCGCAAGCCGACGCCCTGGCACTCGTTGCGCCTCCAGCACAACACGATCCTCAGCAAGGATTTCCTGGAAATTTCATTCGATGGAAAGATCGTCTTTACTCATTTGGACAAGCGCCTGGGAACCGGACAGATCGGGCTTGTGACCAGGGGCGACGCGCCCATCTGGTTCGACAACTTCGATGCCGTGCAACTCTTCTCCCAGCGTCCCCTCTCGCCTCCGGCCGCCTACTGACCAATCCGCGCTTTTTGCCTGAAGGCCTTTGTCGAAGACGAAGGATGCAGCATGCTTGCGTGTCGGCGCTGCTATCGTTCTCTGTACTGGCAAGGAAGTTTTCCTATGGTAAGATGACCTTCCGGAGACTCCACGATGCCCGCAGTCAATACCTTCACATTGGAAGCGCCCTTCAAGCCTTGCGGCGATCAGGGACAGGCGATCGAGAAGCTGTCCGCCGGGGTGCTGGCCGGGACGAAGCACCAGGTCTTGTTGGGCGTCACCGGCTCCGGCAAGACCTTCACGATGGCGAACCTGATCGAGCGGGTGCAGAAGCCGACGCTGGTGCTGGTGCACAACAAGACCCTGGCCGGGCAGCTCTATCAGGAGTTCAAGGCCTTCTTCCCGCAGAACGCGGTCGAATACTTCGTCTCCTACTACGACTACTACCAGCCGGAAGCCTACATTCCGCAGAGCGACACCTACATCGCCAAGGATTCCTCGATCAACGACGCGATCGACCAGATGCGACACTCGGCCACGAGGTCGCTCTTCGAACGGAACGATATCATCATCGTCGCCTCGGTCTCCTGCATCTACGGCCTGGGTTCGCCCGAGGTCTACCACGACATGTTGCTGTATCTGGAAGAGGGCATGGAGATTCGGCGCGAGCAGATCCTGTCCAAGCTGGTGGACATTCAATATGCGCGCAACGACACGGACTTTCACCGGGGCACCTTCCGGGCCCGCGGGGACGTGATCGAAATCTTTCCGGCCTCTTCCGAGGCCCATTCCGTGCGGATCGAGCTGTTCGGCGACCAGGTGGACGCGATCCACGAGATCGACCCGCTCACGGGGAAGTCGCTGAACCGCCTGCCCAAGGTGCCGATCTACCCGAACACGCACTACCTGATCGCGCCCAACCGCTACGAGCGGGCGTTGAATGGGATCGAGGAAGAACTCAACGAACGGATCGCCTTCTTCAAGGCCCACAACCAATTGTTGGAGGCCCAGCGCATCGAGCAGCGCACGCATTTCGATCTGGAGATGATCCGGGCGATGGGCTACTGCCACGGCATCGAGAACTATTCCCGCCACCTGAGCGGGCGGGTGCAGGGGGAGCCGCCGCCGACGTTGCTGGATTATTTCCCCAAGGACTTCTTGCTGATCATCGACGAGTCCCATGCGGCGGTCCCGCAGGTCCAGGGCATGTACGAGGGGGACAAGTCCCGCAAGAAGAGCCTGGTGGACTATGGGTTCCGCCTGCCCTCGGCCTTCGACAACCGGCCGCTGACCTTCCAGGAATTCGAACGGGCCATCAACCAAGTCCTCTATGTCTCGGCCACGCCCGGCCCCTATGAGTTGAAACATGCCGGGCCCGCGGTGGTGGAACAGATCATCCGGCCCACCGGCCTGATGGATCCGGTGATCGAGGTGCGGCCGGCCAAGGGGCAGGTGGACGACTTGTTGGGGGAAGTCCGCAAGGAAGTCGCCCGAGGCAATCGGGTCCTGGTGACCACGCTGACCAAGCGCATGGCCGAGGATTTGACCGAGTACTACCACGACCTGGGCGTGAAGGTCCGGTACCTCCATTCCGATATCAAGACGTTGGAGCGGGCCGAGATCGTGCGCGATCTGCGGCGCGGCGTCTTCGACGTGCTGGTCGGGATCAATCTGTTGCGGGAGGGATTGGACATTCCCGAAGTCAGCCTCGTGGCCATTCTGGATGCCGACAAAGAAGGATATCTACGGTCGCATCGCTCGTTGATCCAGACATCCGGCCGCGCGGCCCGTCACATCGGGGGGCGGGCGGTCTTTTACGGGGACAAGATCACGGAGTCCATGCGTCTGGCGATCGACGAGACGACCAGGCGGCGCCGCATCCAGGGCGAGTACAACCAAGTCTATGGCATTACGCCAGAGAGCGTGAAGAAGAGCATTCCAGAGCTGGAATACCAGATGGCCGAGCTGGACTACGTCCAGTTGGACCTGGCGGCAGAGCCTGAGGCGGTCTATGCCGACGCCGATGGTCTCGACAAGCTCATTCAGAAATTAGAAGGGGAAATGAAGACGGCCGCCAAGGAACTGGCCTTCGAGCGAGCGGCAGAGCTGCGGGACAGGATTCGCGCCTTGCGGTTCAAGGAACTTGAGGTGTGAGAGTCTGAAAGTCGATCAAGTCGAAAAGTCCGAAAGTCATTTCGGTCATATAACTTTCTGACTTGAGAGACTTTCTGACTTTACGGCTTTCCGACTGGCCTCACGCTTGTTTGTACAGGTAGATGCCCAGGAAGATGCCGAGAAAGCTCAGGAGGTTCATCTTCAGAACAAAGCCGACGGTGAATTTCAGCAGGATCAGGTCGATGGTCAGGGGTGGGTGGATGCCCGGTGAAATGGCGGTCGAGAAAAACCCTTGAATCAGGCCTCCGGGAGCCATGACCCGCAGGATCTCGCCCAGGATTCCGCCGAGTAGTCCTCCCACCATGATGAACATGAGTAGGACCCACGGGGATTTTTTCATGCCGGAACCTCCTGCTGCGAGACCTAGGGTAAACTGCTGCGTACCATAGCGAAGGCGCTGCGCGAAGTCAAGGAAATCCACAGTTTGAACCACTCGCGCCGAACCGGTTCGGCGCGTCGTTCGATGGATGTTCGTCTGCACCGGCGATGCGCATGAGGCGGTCGGGAACCCTCCTTCGAGGCCATTGACTTTCCACGCCCCCTCCGGTAGACTGCCCGATGCTCTTTTTGCATATTTTTCTAAGAGGTAGAAGCGTTTCGTCATGTTTCAAGCGCTCAGCCAAAAATTCGAAAAGATCCTGAAAAACCTCCGTGGTCACGGGGTCTTGACCGAGCAGAACATTGCGGAGGCGTTGAAGGAAGTCCGCCTGGCTCTGTTGGAGGCGGATGTTAATTTCAAGATCGTCAAGAACTTCGTCGACCGCGTGCGCGAGAAAGCCGTCGGCCAGGAGGTACTGAAGAGCCTGACGCCTGGGCATCAGGTCGTCAAGGTGGTCTGGGAGGAACTCCGCGATCTCATGGGGCAGGGGCAGGCCGGGATCAGCCTGTCCTCGGTTCCGCCCACCGTGATCATGATGGTGGGACTACAGGGTGCGGGCAAGACTACGACCTGCGGCAAGTTGGCCCGACTGTTCAAGCAGCAAGGCCGGCGGGTGCTGCTGGTGGCGGCCGATCCCCGGCGTCCCGCGGCAGGAGATCAGTTGGCCAGCCTCGGCGCCGCGCTCGATGTGGCGGTGCATCGGGCCGATCGTGTCGATGCCTCGTCCACGGACGTGGTGCGGATTTGTCAGGACGGGACGGAGCGCGGTCGCGACCAGGGTTATGACGTGGTGATCCTGGACACGGGCGGTCGTTTGCACATCGACGACACCTTGATGGACGAGTTGGTGGAGGTGAAGCGGGCCGTCGGACCGCAAGAAGTGCTGCTGGTGGCCGATGCGATGACCGGCCAGGACGCCGTGACCATGGCGGAGCGCTTCGATCAGCTCGTGGGCTTGACCGGCGTGATTCTGACGAAGGTGGAAGGCGACGCGCGCGGCGGCGCGGTCTTGTCCATCCGGGCAGCCACAGGCAAGCCGATCAAGTTCCTGGGAGTCGGGGAAAAGCCGGAGGCGCTGGAAGTCTTTCACCCGGACCGCATGGCCTCCCGCATTCTGGGAATGGGCGACGTTCTGTCGCTGATCGAGAAGGCGCAGGACGCTTATTCGCAGGAACAGGCCGAGGCGATTCAGAAGACGCTGACCTCCAAGACGCTCACGCTGGAGGATTTCCGCGACCAGATCGGCCAGGTGAACCGGATGGGTTCCATGGACCAGCTTCTGGGTATGTTGCCCGGCGGGCAGCGGTTGAAGGAGATGGCGGCCGGGGGGCTGCCGGAGAAGGAAATCAAGCGTGTGGTGGCCATGATCGATTCCATGACGCCCCGCGAGCGGCGCGATCACACGATCATCAACGGCAACCGCAAAAAGCGGATCGCCAGAGGAAGCGGCACGGACGTGCAGGACGTCAACCGCCTGATCAAGCAGTATTTAGCGGCGCGGAAAATGATGAAGGCCCTGACGGCCGGGGGCGGGCGACGGCAACTGGCCCAGGCGTTGCGGTCGTTCTGAGGAGCGCTGCGAGCGGTCGAATTTCAGTGGCCAGCTCAGAGGGAAGGCAGGGGGAGCAGGGAATTTTCGGTCAGGCTGGTAGCTGAAGGCTGACAGCTTTTTAACGAAGGAGGAAGAAGTGGCAGTTCATTTACGACTCACGCGAGCAGGCCGGCATAAACTCCCCTTTTACCGGGTGGTGGCCGCAGATTCACGCAAGCCAAGGGACGGGCGGTATCTCGAGGTGCTGGGCACCTACGATTCGCTGAAGAATCCGCCGGTCGCCAAGCTCAAGGATGAGCGGGTGTTGGATTGGCTGATGAAGGGAGCCCAGCCGTCGGTGACGGTGCGGACCGTCCTTCGCCGTTCCGGTCTGTGGAAGCAGTTCGAGGAGTCGCGGAAGGCCGCCAAGGCTTCCTGACGCACCCATGAGCCAACCCGTTGCGCCGGTTGCCCCAGCCGCCGAAGGGACCGAGCTGATCGCGATCGGCCGGATTGTCAAAACCTTTGGTGTCAAGGGGGCCGTGCGCGTCCAGTCGCTGAGTTCCGTGCCGGGGCGGTTTCAGGGGTTGAAGCAGGTGACGCTGGAGGCGCCGTCAGGCCGAACGGTGACGACGACCGTCACGCAGGTGCGCGAGGATCGGGACTCGTATGTGGTGGCGTTCGAGGCCTTTACCACCCCGGAAGAGGCGGTGGCGTTTCGCGGCGGGCTCGTTAAGATTCCCCGCGACCAGGCGCCTCCCTTGCCGGCCGGAGAGTATTACGAGTTCGACCTGATCGGCCTGGCCGTGTCGGATGAGACCGGTCGCCGGTTGGGGACCTTGGAGGAGATTTTGGAAACGGCCAGCAACCATGTGTTCGTGGTCCGTGGCGAGGGGCGGGAGGTGTTGATCCCCGCCACCCGCGGCGTGGTGGCCTCGGTGGACGTGGAGGCCAGGACCATGACGGTGCGGCTCGTCGAGGGGTTGCTGGACGCGCAGGAGAGCGATCGTCATGCGCTGTGATGTCCTCACGCTGTTTCCGGACATGGTCCGGCCTGTGCTGGGCCAGAGCATGCTCAGGCGGGCGCAGGAGAAGGGGCTGCTTGAGGTGCGGGTCCGCAATCTGCGGGACTACACGCTGGACCGGCATCAGGTGGCGGACGATTCGCCCTACGGGGGCGGGGCCGGCATGGTCATGAAGGCGGAGCCGATCTTTCGGGCCGTCGACGCCCTACGCGCAGAGCATGGAACGGAGTTGCGGCTCCTGATGCCTTCGCCGCAGGGCCGTCCCCTGACCCAACGGTTTGCCGAGGAACTCCGGGACGAACGGCGTCCCCTGGTCTTTGTTTGCGGGCATTATGAAGGGATCGATGAACGGGTCCGGCTCGGCCTGCAGCCGGAGGAAGTCTCGATCGGAGACTACGTTTTGACGGGCGGGGAACTGCCCGCCCTTGTAATCATCGATGCGGCGGTGCGGCTGATCCCCGGCGTGTTGGGAGACCCGGAGTCGGCCCTGGCCGAATCCTTCACGGACTCGCTGCTGGATTTTCCCCAGTACACGCGGCCCCCGGACGTTCGGGGCTTGGCGGTGCCGGAAATCCTGCTGTCGGGCAACCATGAGGCGGTCCGGCGCTGGCGTCGGAAGGAAGCGCTGCGCAACACCTTTCTCAAGCGGCCGGATTTGCTGCGAGAGCGGGAACTCAGCGAAGAGGATCGGCGGTTGTTGGATGAAATTCTGCACGAACACACGAATGTCTGCGAAGCCAGTGGAGGAGGGAGATTATCATGAATCGGTTGGAACGCATCCAACAGTCGTTGACCAAGAAAACCATTCCGTCGTTCGAGATCGGCGATACGGTCCGCGTCCACGTCAAGGTGGTGGAAGGCGAAAAGGAACGTATCCAGGTGTTCGAGGGGACGGTGATCAGCCGCAAGGGCGGGCGGAACAGCGAAACCTTTACGGTCCGGAAAATTTCCTACGGCGTCGGCGTCGAGCGTATTTTCCCGGTCCATTCGCCGATCGTGACCCGCATCGACGTGGTCCGTCAGGGCAAGGTGCGCCGGGCCAAGCTCTATTACCTGCGGGATAAGAAGGGCAAGATGGCCAAAGTCGGGGAGCGGGAGTATTCCCCCGAGGCCAAGGCGCGGGGCGAGGCCGCCCGTGCTGCCGCCGCGTCGGCGGAAGCCGCCGAAACGGCCGCATCGGCAGAGGCGGCTCCGGCCGGCAAGGCCTAAGCCGGTTCTGCCTTGGCGCTCGGACCGCGACCATTGCGCCGCGGATGTGAGAGGGGGCCTTGGTGGAGCCGACCGACTTCTTCGAGGCAGAGGCCCGGCGATGCGGGTATCGTCGGGTCGCGGGGCTGGACGAAGCCGGGCGCGGGCCCTTGGCCGGTCCTGTGGTGGCGGCGGCGGTGCTCTTGCCGCGCCGGTGCGACCTGCCGGGGTTGAACGACTCCAAACAGGTGGCCGAGGCGGAACGGGAACGGCTCTACGACGAGATCGCCCGCCGGGCCATCGGCGTCGGCATCGGGCTCGCCGATGCGCAGGCCATCGACGCCCTCAACATTCTGGAGGCGACGCGCTTTGCCATGGGCAGGGCGATCCAGGCCTTGGCTGTGCCGCCGGACTTTTTGCTCATCGATGCGGTGTTTCTGTCTTCGGTGCCTCTGCCGCAGCGGGCGATTATCAAGGGCGACGGGCTGTCGGTCTCCATCGCGGCCGCTTCGATCGTCGCCAAGGTCACCCGGGATCGCCTCATGCTGGAATACCACCAGCGGTATCCTCAATATCGTTTCCACATCCACAAAGGGTATCCGACGCCCGAGCATCTTCGGCTGCTGGCCGAATACGGGCCCTGCGAGATTCACCGCCGGAGTTTTCGTCCCGTGCGGCAGGCACTGGGTCGGGCCGGTCAGCCGGACCTGGCGCAGGGCGTGGCAGCGGTGGGGGAGGGGGCATGAGCCTTGCGCGGCGGGCCTTCGGGCTTGCGGCCGAGTCGGAAGCCGAACGCTACTTGCGCCGCAAGGGCTATCGGATTCTGGGCCGGAATGTCCGGTCCCCCTCCGGCGAACTGGACCTGGTGGCGCAGGCTGGCGAGGTACTGGTGTTCGTCGAGGTCAAGGCTCGACGGACCGAGGCTTGCGGCGGCGCGCTCTACGCCGTGGATGGACGCAAGCAGGCGCGGCTCGTCCGGCAGGCCGCGCAGTACCTGGCGCAGCATCGCGTGAAACATCGGGCCTGCCGGTTCGACGTCGTGCTCTGCACGGGCGGGACGGACAAGCCGGAGGCGATCCAGCATATTGAAAACGCCTTTGAGGTGCCCGGAGAAGATCTCCGATGGTAAGCACTCAGCCGTCAGCTCAATAATGAGACGGAAGGAAGCAGGCGCGATCAGGGGGCTCACGGCTGATCGCTGATGGCTGAACGCGGACTATGATCCAACTTTTTCACGTCTCCAAATATTACGACCGGCGGCCGGCGCTCTCCGACATGACGCTCCAGATCGAGAAGGGCGAATTCGTCCTGCTCATGGGGCCCAGCGGCGCCGGCAAGACGACGTTGCTCAAGCTGCTGTTCTGCGCGGAACGGCCCGATGAAGGGCAGATTCTGGTGCAGGGCCGGAACGTGGCGCGGATCAAGACCTCGCAGGTGCCCGCCCTCCGACGCACGATGGGATTCGTCTTCCAGGACTTCAAGCTCCTGCCGAAGAAAAGCGTGTTCGACAACGTGGCCCTGCCGCTGCTGGTCCAGGGCGTCTCGTCCTTCGATACCAGGCGGAAGGTGGCCGAGGCCTTGAAGGCCGTCGGGATCGATCACAAGAAGGAAAGCCGTCCCACCATGTTGTCCGCGGGGGAGCAGCAGCGCGTCTGCATCGCGCGCGCGATCGTGAACGGGCCGCTGATGCTCCTGGCGGACGAGCCGACGGGCAACATGGACCCCGAGCTGGCCGGCGAGATCATGGAACTCTTCAAGACGATCAATGCGCGCGGCACGACGGTGGTCATCGCCACCCACAACCGTCAGGTGGTGGAGCAGGTCAACCGGCGGGTCGTCACCCTGGTGCAGGGCAAGCTGGCGTCGGATGAAGGAGCCGGACGTTGAGGCGCCTCGGCTATCTGCTGCGGGAAGCCCTGACGAACATCCGTCTCAACCGGACGACGACGCTCGTCGCCGTGGCCACGACGGCCTTCACGCTGGCCTGCTTCGGCGTGTTTCTGCTGCTCTACCTGAATCTTCGGGGCATGGTCGGCTCGTTGCAGGACGACATCAAGGTGATCGTCTATTTGCAGGACAACCTGACGGCGCAAGGCGTGACCGCCCTCCAGCATCAGATCAAGGCGGAGCCGGAGGTCTTGTCGCTTACGTATCTGTCCAAGGCGCAGGCGCTGGCCGATTTTCACGCGCAGTTCCCGGACGAATCCCATCTGCTCGAAGGGCTGGGGGAGAACCCGCTGCCGGCCTCCTTCGTGGTGACCCTGGTGCCCAAGTTTCGCTCCTCCGATGCCGTCCAGCGCTGGTCCGACCGGCTCCGGTCCGTGCCCGGCGTGGCGCAGGTCCAGTACAGCCGCGAGTGGATCGAAAATCTGGCGGTGGTGATCGGCTATCTCGAACTGGCCGCGGTGGCGGTCGGCACCGTGCTGTCTGCCGCCTCCGTGACGATCATCGCGAATACGATCCGGCTGACGGTCTATGCGCGGCGGGACGAGATCGAGATCATGCGGCTGATCGGCGCCACCGGCGCCTTTATTAAAACACCCTACCTGTTGGAGGGATCGGTGCTGGGCGCCCTGGGGGCGGGGCTGGCGCTGCTCTTGCTCAAGGGCGGATTCGAATTGTTCATCGACCAGCTCGGTCCGACGGGGCGGTTTTTGGGCATCGAGACAGGCTTCAGATTTTTCCCCGCCCACATTTCGTTCTTGATGGTCCTGGCCGGTCTGGTGCTGGGTTTTCTCGGCAGCTTCGTCTCCTTGTTCGGATTCGGAAAGGTCCGGTCGTGAGGGAGTCCGGGCGGCGACGCATGGCGCCGGTGTTGGTTGCGGGGGGGCTGCTCTGGCTCGCGGCGGGAGCCAAGGCGCTGGTGCTGGCCGGGAAGGACCGGCACGATCCCATCAATCAGAAGATCGAGCAGGAGCGCAAGACCCTCGAGAAACTCAAGGAAGAAATCGAGGAGAAGAAGAAACACGCCGGCGAGGTCGAGAAAAAACGGGAGAACACCCTGCAGTCCATCCAGGATCTGGACGATCGGTTGATGCGCAGCCGGCAGGAGCGGCAGGCGATCAGCCGGCAGCTGAAGCAAAAGGATCAGGAACTCGAAGCCATCAACGCCCAATTGGTCTTGCTGCGGCTGCACATCAGCGATCGGCGGCGGTCGATCCAGGCCAGACTGCGGGTCCAATATATGGAAGGCCGGTTCGGCTATTTCAAGGCGTTGCTCGCAGCCGACAATTACGGGGACTTGCAGCGGCGCTTCCAGTACCTGTCCGCGGTCTCGAAACGGGAGTATGATCTGATGAACGCCTACCAAGGCGACCTGGTGCAGTTGGAAGAGGTGGAGCGCCAGCGTGCCGCGGCCCGCAGCGAGATGCTGGCCTACAAACAGGGCACGGAGCGCAAGCTCGATGAAATACAGGGGTTGAAGCGGCAAAAGGGCCTGGTCCTGGCCAAGATAACCCACGAGAAAGAATCCTACGATCGGGCGGTGGCCGAACTGGAGAAGTCGGCGTCCCGCGTCGATGCGCTGCTGCGGGACCTGGAGCAGCGGCGCCGGGCGGCCGCCGTACGGCCCAAGAAGGAGATCGTCGGAAGCCATCCCTTCAAGGGCGCGCTGCACTGGCCGGCCGAAGGCGAGGTGGTGTCGTTTTTCGGGCGGCAGAAGCACCCGACGTTCGATACCTACGTGCAGAAAAAAGGCATCGAGCTGCGCACCGAGGAGGGCAGTGCGATCCGGGCGGTGATGCCCGGCTCGGTGGCCTATGCGGACTGGCTCAAGGGCTATGGGCTGGTCATGATCCTGGACCACGCCAACGGGTTTTTCTCCCTCTACGCCCATGCCTCGAAGCTGTCGGCGAAGGTGGGCGATCATGTGCAGGCCGGCCAGGCGATCGGCGAGACCGGCGATACGGGGATGACGGGGGAGAGCACGCTGTACTTTGAATTGCGGGAAGGGGCGGATCCGGTGGACCCCCTGCTCTGGTTGGCAAAACGGCGGTGAGATAATTCGACTCAACGGAAAGGAATCCAGCGTTATGGAACAGCCACGGCAACGCAGAACCTGGTACCTGGGGCCGATCGTCGCGGTGACCTTGCTCGTCGGCGTCCTGATCGGGAAGGGATGGGAGCGGACGGGCCACGCGACCGAAACCTACGAGGAACTCAAAACCTTTTCGGAGGTCCTCACCCAGATCCAGAAGCATTATGTGGAGGAGACCAAGCCCAAGGACCTGGTCCAGGGCGCGATCCGCGGCATGCTGTCCACCTTGGACCCGCACTCCGCCTACATGACCCCGGAGATGTACAAGGAGATTCAAGTCGAGACCAAGGGGGAATTCGGCGGGGTCGGCATCCAGATCGGGATCAAGGAGAGCCGCCTCGCGGTGATCGCGCCGATCGAGGGCACGCCGGCGCAGAAGGCCGGCATCAAGGCCGGCGACTTCATCACCAAGGTCAATGACGATGCGACGAAGGACCTGACCCTCATGGAGGCGGTCCAGAAGATGCGCGGACCGAAGGGCTCGAAGGTGACCCTGACCATCCAGCGCGACGGGGTTACGGACCCCCTCGCTTTCACCCTGGTGCGGGACACCATCAAGATCGAGAGCGTCAAGTCCAAGGTGATCGAAGGGAACATCGCCTATGTCCGGCTGACGCAGTTTCAGGAATCCACGGGCAAGGACCTCAGCCGCGTGTTGAAGCAATTTCGAGAGCAGAAACTGCAGTCCACCATCCTGGACCTTCGGAACAATCCGGGCGGCCTCCTGACGTCGGCGGTCGAGGTCTCGGAACAGTTCATTCCCTCCGGCAAGCTGGTCGTCTACATCAAGGGGCGGGATGGACGGAAGGACGAGTACCTGTCGCGGATCAAGGACCAGCCGGAAGAGTATCCGCTGATCATTCTGGTCAACGAAGGGTCCGCGAGCGCGTCGGAGATCGTGGCCGGCGCGTTACAGGACTGGGGCCGGGCCGTGATCATCGGGACGACCTCGTTCGGGAAGGGGTCGGTCCAGACGATTCTGCCTCTGGCGGATGGGTCCGGGCTGCGCCTGACGACGGCCAAGTACTACACGCCGAAGGGCCGGTCCATCCAATCTACCGGCATTACCCCCGACATCGTCGTCAAACTCCAGCCGGTGACGGTGGCCAAGGTCAGCGACAAAGAGGGCAAAGAGGGCAAAGAGGGGAAGGAAGGCGAGGGCCGTACATCCAAGGCCAAGGAGGCGGCAGCGCCGCCCAAGGCGGGGAATGAATCGGCCAAAGGAGCGGTGCCATCGGCGGAAGTCGTGGGCGAGACCCCGCTAGAGGAGGACGCGCAGCTTCAGAAGGCGGTGGAGTTGCTCAAGACCTGGAAGATCTTCAAGGACCTGAAACCGCTGTAAGCCAAAACGGGCTTGGCGATGCAGTCCGAATAGGAACGCGGCGTCATCGTCCAGCCGGCGGGTTTTCTTCCTGCTGTCTTGCGTGAATGGCGTCCAAGAGCGCTTCTTCCGTGGCCGTGACGCCGGGGAGGGTGCGCAGCAGGTGGGAGCGGACCAGGGTTTCCAGGTCGGCCAAGGTCCCGATGCCCAACCGAAAATAGAGGTGCTGGACGACGGTGTCTGAGAGGCCCGGCAGCGTGGTCCAAGTGGCGATCTCCGGAGGCAGGGGGGCCTTGATCGCTTCGTAAGATTGGATGACGCCGGTCTTGAGATACTCCTGAATCTTGGCGGCAAGGTCTTTCCCGATTCCGGGAATCTCCTGCAAGGCCCCCCGCTGAGACAGCGTGGCTACATCTTCTGGCAGGTCCCTGAGCGACTCGGCGGCGCGGCGGTAGGCCCGGATGCGGTGCGGGTTGTCCCGCCGGACGGCCAGCAAATCGGCCATCGCCAGGAATATCTGCGCGAGCGCTCTGTTCGTCTCCGTCATCGGCCCCCTCCGCTCCTTGCCGGACCGTAGTATAGAGGCAGCGCCGGCGCAGTTCCAGAGGCCTCGTCTCGCCTTTATTGACAAGGGATTCTATCGTCCCGTAGGATGCACAAGGGTGGCGGCCATGCAGATTCACGTCAATGGGGAACAGCGCGCGGCGCAGGCCGGTTCGACGGTGGCGGACCTTTTGCGCGAGTTGGACATTCGGCCTGACCGTGTGGCGGTCGAGGTCAACCGGGAAATCCTGGAGAAAGGAGCCTTTGACGCGCGGGGGCTCAAGGACGGGGATCGGATCGAAATTATCAGTTTCATCGGCGGGGGAAGTGAAGAAGCCATCGGCTATCAGTTTTCAGCCAGAAGCAGAATTGAACCGGCTGAGTGCTGAGAGCTGACAGTTTTTTGAGGGAGTCAATCATGAGTGACGATCGGCTGGTGATTGCAGGCCGTGAATTCAAGTCCCGGCTCTGGGTCGGGACCGGAAAATACAAGGATTTCATCGAGACGAAGAAGGCCATCGAGGCGTCCGGCGCCGACGTGGTGACGGTGGCGGTGCGCCGGGTGAACATCACCGACCGGTCGAAGGAAAACCTCCTGGACTATCTGGACCCCAAGAAATACACGATCCTCCCCAACACGGCGGGCTGCTACACGGTGGAAGATGCCCTGCGCTACGCGAGGCTGGGGCGGGCTGCGGGCGTCTCGGACCTCGTGAAGCTGGAAGTGATCGGGGACGAGCGGACGCTGTTCCCGGACACGGCAGGGCTGATCGAGGCGGCCAGGATTCTCGTCAAGGAAGGGTTTATCGTCCTGCCCTATACGAACGACGATCCCATTGTGGCCCAGAAGCTGGTGGACATCGGCTGCCCGGCCGTGATGCCCTTGGCCGCGCCGATCGGGTCAGGGCTGGGCATCCGCAATCCCTACAATCTCAAGATCATCCTGGAAACCGTCAAGGCGCCGGTCATCGTGGATGCCGGCGTCGGGACCGCCTCCGATGCGGCGCTGGCGATGGAGTTGGGCGCCGATGCGGTGCTGATGAACACCGCCATTGCCGGCGCGAAGGATCCGATCATGATGGCCGAGGCCATGAAGTACGGCGTGGAAGCCGGGCGTTTGGCATTCAAAGCGGGGCGGATTCCCAGAAAGCTCTACGCGAACGCCAGCAGCCCGATCGAAGGCATGCTGTAAGACAGGTGAAACGTGATGGGTGAAGCGTGAAGGGCAGGATGATCAAACGAACGACGCTTCGCGAATGACGCTTCACGGTTCTATGCCCCGCCTTGATTTCGACCTCTACCTCGTCACCGACCGCCACCAGACCGGCGGACGTCAACTGAGCCTGCTGCTCGACCAAGCCTTTGGTGCAGGCCTTCGCGCGGTTCAACTCAGGGAAAAAGACCTGACGATTCGTCCCCTGCTGGCCTTGGCCGAGGAGCTGCGCCGGCTCACGCGCCGGCATGGAGCCAGGCTGCTGATCAACGACCGCGTGGATGTGGCGCTGGCGGTGGGGGCGGACGGCGTCCATCTTCGCGCCGATAGCCTGCCGGTGGCGGTCGTGCGTCGGCTGCTGGGGCCTGACCGCCTGATCGGGGTCTCCGCCCATTCGGTGGAGGAAGCGGTGAGAGCCGAAGCCGAGGGCGCGGACTTCGCCCTGCTGGGCCCGGTCTATGAGACGCCGTCGAAGCGTCGCTATGGCGACCCCATCGGTCTTCAGCCGATCGAAGAGGCGGCCCGGCGATGCCGGATGCCGGTGCTGGCGATCGGCGGCATCACGGCGGCGCGGGTCGGCGCAGTGCGGCGAGCGGGGGCGTCGGGCGCGGCCGTGGTCTCCGCGATTTTGTCCGCCCCGGATGTGGCCGGCGCCACCAGGGCGCTGCTCGACGCGGTGGCCGCCTCTCGCGCGGAAGGGTAACGGAGGGTTGTATCGCGGACATGCTGCGCGTTGGCGTCGTTGCGTGATTCTGCGCGAGAGTTGACCGCTTGGGGGGTCGGTGATAGAATTCCTTCCACCTTGGGCCTTCAGTTCCGTCGAGCTTGCCGAACGATGAGGGGTGCAACGCGATGGCTGAGTCAAAGAGGAGTCCAGGTCGGCTTACCACTCTCCGCGATTCCGTCAAGAAACTTACCGAGCGAATCTCAGAGGGGGAGGCCGCTCCTGTGAGGGGAGGCGACGACCCCCAGCGCGAAGCCGAGCGGCTTCGCGCCCAGCTCCACGCGATGGAGGAGGAGCTCCGGCAGCTCTATCAGTCGCGTTCTCAAGTCGAACAAGCCCACAAGCAAAACGAAAAACTCTCCGCCACGCTTCAGGCGGCCAAGGCGCAGATCGAAGCCTTGCGCGCGGAAGTGGAAAAGCTCACCGCGCCGCCGTCGTCTTACGCGATCTTCTCCAGCCTCAACGACGACTCGACGGCCAACGTGTATGTCTCGGGCCGCAAAATGAAAGTGTCCCTCCACCCCTCCATCAAGGCGAAGACCCTGCGCAAGGGGCAGGAGGTGGTTCTCAACGAGGCGTTCAACGTCATCGAGGCCCGCGGGTTCGACGGGCAGGGGGAGGTGGTGCGCCTGAAGGACCTCCTGGAGGGGCATCGCGCGCTGATCACGCTGCACTTCGACGAAGAGAAAGTCGCGGAACTGGGCGAGCCGCTGTTGCTGGAACGGCTCAGCGTCGGGGACCATCTGCTCTACGACCCTAGGTCCGGCTGCGTCATCGAGAAGCTGCCGAAGTCCGAAGCGGAGGAGTTGGTCCTGGAGGAAGTGCCGGACGTGGACTACGACCACATCGGCGGGCTGGCCAAGGAGATCGAGCAAGTCCGCGATGCGGTCGAGCTGCCGTTCCTCCATCCGCAGTTGTTTGCGGAACACAAGCTGAGTCCCCCCAAAGGGGTGCTGCTCTACGGCCCGCCGGGGTGCGGCAAGACGTTGATCGCCAAGGCCGTGGCCAATTCGATCGCCAAAAAACTCGGCCACCTGACCGGCAAGCAAGTCCGCAGCTTTTTCCTTCACGTCAAGGGCCCCGAGTTGTTGAACAAATACGTGGGCGAGTCCGAGCGGCAGGTCCGGGAGGTGTTCAAAAAGGCCAAGGAGCGGGCCGCCGACGGCAATCCGGTCATCGTGTTCTTCGACGAAATGGACGCCCTCTTCCGCACCCGCGGCACCGGCATCTCTTCCGACATCGAGTCCACCATCGTTCCGCAGTTCCTGTCCGAAATCGACGGGGTCGAGCGGTTGCGCAACGTGATCGTGATCGGGGCCAGCAATCGGCAGGACCTGATCGATCCCGCCGTGCTCCGGACCGGACGGTTGGACATCAAGATCAAGATTTCGCGGCCCGATGCCCATGCCGCGCGGGAGATTTTCTCCAAGTACATCACGCCGGACCTGCCCTTTGCCGCCGAGGAAGTCGAGCGCCAGACGGGGGATCGCGCGGCCATGGTCGAGCGGCTCGTCGGGCTGACGGTCGAGGCCATGTATGCGATGTCCGAGGAGAACAAGTTCCTGGAGGTCACCTACGTGAGCGGCGAGAAGGAGATTCTCTACTTCAAGGACTTCGCCAGCGGCGCCTTGATCGAGGGCATCGTGTCGCGGGCCAAAAAGTTCGCCATCAAGCGCACGATTGCGTCCCAGGAAAAAGGGCTCAAGTCGGAGGATTTTCTCCAGGCGATCCGGGACGAATTCAAGGAGCACGAGGACCTGCCGAACACCACGAATCCGGACGACTGGGCCAAGATCGCCGGGAAGAAAGGCGAAAAAATCGTCCACGTCCGGACCATCACGGCCAGCTCCACCGAATCCAGGCGGATCGAAACGATCAGCACCGGCCATTATTTCTAACCCGGGAGCGGGAAGCGGGGCATGCTTTTTTCTCGCGTATTGGGCACGGAAACAGAGTTCGGTATTGCGGCGCGTGATGCGGACGCCCTCGATCCTGTCTCCAACTCCATCCAACTGATCGGCCATTACCCGGCCCTGCCGGCCCCCCAGGCCCTGTGGGACTACGAGAACGAGAATCCGCTGCTGGATGCCCGCGGGTTTGAAGCGGAAGGCGAGCGGGAGCGGCCCGGGCCGGACTACAACCGCCTCTTGAACCGGCTGCTCGCCAACGGCGGCCGCCTCTACGTGGACGGCGCCCATCCCGAATATTCCACCCCGGAATGCACGAATGCCCGCGAACTGGTCGCCTTCGAGCGGGCCGGCGAGCGGGTCGTGGCCGATTGCCTGCAAGCCTTGGCGCGGGACCGAGGCGGAGAAAAGTTTCTCCTGTACAAGAACAACTCGGACGGGAAAGGCAACAGCTACGGCTACCACGAGAATTACCTCGTGGCCCGCTCCGTTCCCTTCGAGAGAATCGCACAGGTGTTGCTGCCGTTCCTGGTGACCCGGCAAATCTACGCGGGGTCAGGCAAGGTCGGCTCGGAGAACCAGACGAAGCCCGCAGACTATCAGATTTCCCAGCGCGCCGATTTCTTCGAGTGTCTGGTGGACCTGAACACGATGGTCAAGCGCCCGATCATCAATACCCGCGACGAACCGCACGCGGACCCGGCGAAGTATCGCCGGCTTCACGTCATCGTCGGCGACGCCAATATGGCCGAGCTGTCCACCTACCTGAAGGTCGGCACCCTGGCGATCGTGTTGGAACTGGTCGAGGCCGGCGTGGAGTTTCCGAAGCTGGACTTGGACGATCCGGTGCGGGCGATCAAGGAGGTCTCGCGCGATCTGGAGATGAAGCGCGCCTTGAAGCTGGCCGACGGCCGCGCCATTTCCGCCGTCGGCATCCAGCGCGCGTATCTTCGGGCCGCCATGGATTACTTCGCCTGCCATGACCTGGCGCAGGTTACCAAGGATGTGCTGGTCCGGTGGGAGGAAGTGTTGGACAAGCTGGAACAGGACCCCAGGCTGCTGGTGCGGGAGTTGGACTGGGTGGCCAAGCGCCAGATGATGCAGTCCTACATGGACCGCAAAGGCTGCGGGTGGGACGATCCCCGTGTCGCGCTGATGGATATTCAGTACCACGACGTCCGGCCCGAGAAGGGGCTGTATTACACGCTGGAGCGCAGCAACCTGATCGACCGGCTGGTCCAGGACAGCGAGGTGGCCAGGGCGGTGCACCTGCCGCCGACCGGCACGAGGGCCTATTTCCGGGGCCACTGCCTCAAGAAATTTCCCCGTCAGGTCTACGCCGGGAGTTGGACCTCGGTGTTGTTCGACGTGGGGAATACCACGATCAAGAGGATTCCGTTGATGGAGCCCTTGCGCGGGACCGAGTCCCTCACGCGCGAACTCCTGGAGGCGTCCGACTCGGCGGAGTCCTTGCTGTCCAAGTTGACCGCCTGAATCGTTCCCCATTGCCATCTGTTCCGGCCCCGCCGGCTCAACCGAAGGAGACACGCACTGTGCCGCTGTTCCCCGACAACTACGGATCGAGTTTTTTCGACTACCTCGCGCAGCAGCGACCGGACTTGACCCCGGCCGCCAAGGGCTGGACCTCGGCGCCAGGCCTCTCCTCCTCGGGATTCGACGAGGGGCGGGGGAGCCACGTGCCGCCGGTGGCGCATGGCACGACGGTCCTGGCGGTCAAGTACCAGGGCGGCGTGTTGATTGCCGGGGACCGACGGGCGACCGAGGGCTATCAGATCGCCGGCCGTCGCATGGAGAAGGTGTTTAAAATCGACGACCATTCGGCGATGGCGATCGCCGGCGCCGCGGGGCCCTGCATCGAGATGGCCAAAATCTTTCAGACCGAGCTGGAGCATTATGAAAAGCTGGAAGGGGTGCAGCTGTCCTGCGAGGGCAAGGCCAACAAGCTCGGCCAGATGATCAAGGCCAATCTTCCGATGGTCTTCCAGGGGCTGGTCGTGCTGCCGATTTACGTGGGGTACGATCTGAAGCGGAGCGAGGGGCGCATTTTCAAGTACGACATCACCGGCGGACGCTACGAGGAGTCGGACTACCATTCGATCGGCTCGGGCGGCAAGGATGCGCGGAACACGATCAAGGAGCATTTCCGCAAAAACCTGTCCGAAGAGGAGGCCCTCCAGGTTGCGTTGCGCGCGCTCTACAACGCGGCCGAGGAGGACGTCGGCACCGGCGGGCCGGACCTCGTGCGGGGCATCTACCCGACGGCCAAGCTGGTCAGCCTCGCCGGCATCACGGACATCGACGAACAACGGATCGGGACGCTGTACGCCGCCCTGATCGACGCACGCAAGAGGGGAGCCTAGCCATGCCGCTGCCGTACTACGTCTCGCCCGAACAGATGATGCAGGACAAGGCGGAGTACGCCAAGAAGGGCATCGCCAAGGGCCGGTCCATCATCGCGATGGAGTATGCCGACGGGGTTTTGATGGTCGCCGACAACCCCAGCGTCTCGCTGTATAAGATTTCCGAGATCTACGACAGCATCGCGTTTTCCGGCGCCGGCAAGTACAGCGAATTTGAAAATCTGCGCAAGGCGGGCATCCGGCACGCCGACCTGAAGGGGTACATGTATAGCCGGGAGGACGTGACGGCCCGATCCCTGGCGAACGGCTATTCGCAGACCCTGGGCACGATCTTCAGCCAGGAGATCAAGCCGCTGGAGGTGGAGATTCTGGTGGCGCAGGTCGGCGAGTCGAGGGAGACGAACGAGTTGTACCGCATTTCCTTCGACGGCAGCATCTTCGATGAACGGGGCTTTGCGGCCATCGGGGGGCGGGCGGAAGCGCTCCAGGTGTTTCTGAAGGAGCGGTACAAAAACGGCCCGCCGAGTTTGAAGGATGCGCTGGCGCTCTGCGTGGCGGCCCTGGAGAACGTCACGAACCAGAAGCTGCCCCTCGAGGGGCTCGAGATCGCGGTCCTGGACCGCGGGCGCACGGGGCGCAAGTTCCGCCGTATTTCACCCGTCGAGTCCCGCCAGTTCCTTGCCTGACCGTCATTCAAGTCGGAAAGTCTATAAAGTCCGAAAGTCTTAAAGTCAAAAGTCCTGAGACTTGATGACTTTCAGACTTTATGACTTGATGACTTTTTGGCTTCTTCAAAACTGCGAGAAGTTGAAGAACCCTCCCCGGGAGTGTATGCTGAAGGCATCCCACGGGCACGATTGCCGCACCCCTATGCAGCAACGCATTTTCGGCCTCGAGAACGAATACGGCCTCATCTTCTCGCCGAACGGGCGTATCTACCTGCCGATGGAGAAGGTCCTCGGCTACATCTTCGAGGGACTCATCCCGAACAGCTGGCCGTCGAACGCCTTTCTGGTCAACGGGGCGCGCTTCTACCAAGATACCGGCTGCCATCCGGAATATTCGACGCCGGAGTGCGACAACATCCTGGACCTCGTCGTCCACGACAAGGCCGGGGAACGGCTGTTGGAGGCCTGTCTGCCGGCGGCCGAGGAGCGGCTCAGGGAAGAGGGGCTCTCCGGGGAGATTTACATTTTCAAGAACAATACGGACTCGCTGGGCAATACCTACGGTTGCCATGAGAATTACCTGATGCGGCGGGACGTGGACTTTTGGAAAGTGACCGAGCAGCTCATTCCCTTCTTCGTGACCCGGCAGATCTATTGCGGCGCGGGCAAGGTGCTGAAGGTCTCCGGCAAGCCCCAGTACTTCATCTCGCAGCGGGCTCAGCACATCCATGAGAAAACCTCGTCTTCGACGACGTCCTCCCGGAGCATCATCAACACGCGGGATGAACCCCATGCCGATGCGGAGAAGTACCGCCGCCTCCACATCATCGTGGGCGATTCCAACATGTCGGAGTACGCGACCTATCTCAAGGTGGGCACGGCCGCGCTGGTCCTGTCCATGATCGAGGACGGTTTTACCCTCACCGGCATGGAGCTGGAAGATCCGGTGAAGGCCATCCGCGAGATTTCGCGCGATCCGACGCTGAAGAAGCGGGTCAAGCTGGACGATGGGCGGCAGTTGAGCGCGATCGAAATTCAGCGGGCCTACTGGGAACGGGCCCACGATTATCTCCAGGTCCAGGCGCACGATCCGGTCCTGGACGATGTGCTGGCGAAGTGGGAAGCCATGCTCGACCGGCTGGATGACGATCCGATGCGGCTGTATCGGGAGGTCGATTGGGTGAGCAAACGGCTCCTCATCCAGTCCTTCGTGGACAAAAAGGATTGCGGGTGGGACGATCCGCGGGTCTTTCTGATGGACCTTCAGTACCACGACGTGAAGCGGACGCGGGGGCTCTATTACTTGCTGGAATCGCGCGGCCTGACCGAGCGGGTCGCGGATGAAGAGGCAGTGCAGCGCGCCATGTCGGTTCCGCCGCAGACGACGCGGGCCAAGGTCCGGGGCGACTTCATCCGTTTCGCGAGGGCCAAAAACCGCTCCTACACGGTGGACTGGACCTACCTGAAGCTCAACGGGTATTGGGAGGAGACGATCCTCTGCATGGACCCCTTCAGCGCAGTCAACCGGCGGGTGGACGAACTGGTCTCGCAAGTGACGGGGCTTCGGCTCTACCGATGATGGGTACGGATATGAAGCGACGGGACAACAAGGCCGGTCGTTCGGACCTGCGGGCGATCTTTGCCGTGGTGCTTCTGGCCAGCGTCTTTCCGGTTGACTTGGTGCCGGGCTCTCCTCACGACCACCGCGGGAGCAGCGGGCAATTCAGCGGGAAGCAGGGCCAGGTCCTGGTGGTGAAGGT
>Ga0194120_10003582_pt1 | contig 25137 bp, 26 predicted proteins | sample TA2MahCa65mmetaG_FD_148642 | JGI IMG/M metagenome (GOLD analysis project Ga0194120, IMG submission 148642) | Freshwater microbial communities from Lake Tanganyika, Tanzania - TA2015019 Mahale Deep Cast 65m | ecosystem: Environmental > Aquatic > Freshwater > Lake | place: Tanzania: Lake... | reverse complement strand
ATTGATTTGGCTGACCAGAAGATACTGGCAATAGTCCAAGCGGGTGACGTTTTGAGTTTTGGGTCGCATACTCCCAAACTTATCGGCTTTTTGCCTGTTCGTCAAACACTCAGTTTTGCGTAAGTCCTAAATTTTTGGTTGGCCTCCGTGAGCTGCCCGGCGAGCCGCTCCACTTCCTCGCGCGCTTGCTGTTCTCTGAGGGCCAGCCCGGTGAATACGGCGACAAAGGCCACGCCCGCGCCGATGGAGATGGTGGCCTGAACGGCCGCCGCCGCCGAAGCGTACAAGCCAACAACAGCGGCGTTGATCAACAGCAACAACGCGCAGACGATGACAGCGCCGATGCGCGGCAGGATCATGATGCTGTGACTCACCAGCGGCAGCATGGCGATGGCGAAGAGCCCCGACAGGCGGCTGAGAACAATCATCACAGTGAGAGTGGCAAGTTGAAAGGCGAAATAGATGATGGGCCAACGAAGCGATCCGTCCCGGGGACAGCACGTACAGCCCACTGTGCCAACGAGGCAGTAGATCACGCCCAGCGCGATGAACGCGATCTCGCGCGGCGAGCTCCAATCCCACTCGCCCGAAGCCATCGCCGAGGCATACCCCGCCACCACAGTGGCGACGAACACCCAGTTGCCCCGAACCTGAAAAGCCCGGCGGACGTAACCCGCAGGCGTTATTGTTTGTTCGCAGGCAGCGTTTTCTCGATCCATGCTGGCAGATATTCTATCAATTGTTTCATGATCGCGGCGGCGCGTTCGGCAAAATGCTGGCCGGTGCCGTCGTAGGCCTCGCCGCCACTGCTCCCCACCAGATCCGTCACCCCGCGCAGGATGACGCACCGCGCGCCGTTGCGAGCCGCCACCCACGCAATCGCGCCGCTCTCCCAATCGCCGGCCATTGCGCCGAATCGTTTTTTCAGCGACGGCGCTTCGCCGGGAATGAGGTCGCGGTCGCCCGACACGATCAGTGTCCGCTTCACCGGGTGAGGTGGGTTGCCATCGAACCACGACAGATCGAGATCGGTGGTGTAATGGGCAATGGCGGCATCGGGGTCGGTCATCTGCTCGACGATGTCGTATACAATGGCCCGCTCGACGAGCAGAATCGCGCCGCGCTCGATCTCGCCCTCGAATCCGCCGCACGTGCCGAGATTGATCAGCGCCTCGGGCGACCAGCGGTCGATGATGTATTGCGCCGACGCCGCCGCGGCGATCTTTCCCCAGCCGCCGTGAAAGAAGATGACCGGGCGGCCGTTGATTTCAGTTTCGATCCATTCGCCGAACGGCGAGGTTTGCGTTCGCGCGTTCGCGAAGAGCGGCAGTGTCACGCGCCATTCGATGTTCGCGGAGATGATAACAACGACGGGCATCATTTCCCCGTCACAGCGGCGGCGGCAGAGTCGGCGGCGGCTTCGGGCGAGGCCTGCCCGTTGAACACGGCTTGCACTGCGGCAGTGATCGGCGGGCCGAGGGCGGCGGTCACCGATAGCGGCGGTTCGGGTTGCGCGGCGTTGAGCAGTTGATCGGCAATGGAGGCGAGGCTGGTCTCTCTCCACTCACTCAACGCTTGCGAGCGAGTCGGCAGCACGGCAGAAGCAAATGTCCACACGCCGAGATTATCCGGCTCGGTGAGCCAGCGCATGAGGTCGAGTGCAACGACTTGCCGCGCCGGGTCGGCAGTCACCAACGCATAGTTCCATTGGCGAGCGAAGGTTGAGCGCGCGCCATTGTGGGTGGGGATGAGTGCGAATCCGGTGACGGCCACCCGGCGGCGATCCAAAAGATAACTTCCGAAAAACGCGGTGGCGGCAGAAGCGCGACTCTCTCGATACGTCACCCAAGTGTCATCAATGCTCGCCGTCTCAAAAGATGCGGCAGGCAGAAGACCGGCGGCTTGCAGGGCTTGATAATCGCTCAACACTTGCGCCAGGCGGGCGGCGTCGAGCGCGGGTTGCCCGGCGCTGTCGGTGAGCGAGCCGCCGAGAGCAATGTATTGCTGAAGCGTGATCAGCGCCGAGGGATCGTTGAGCGGCAGCCACACCGGCCCGCTCTCCGGCGCGAAGTCGCTCCACGTCGAAGGCGGCGCGGGATAAGCGACGGTGGAATAGGCCATGCCGATGGCGTCGGCGGCGAAGGGCAAGGCAATGAGCGCATCGCCAACGCGCGCGGCCTGCAAAGCGAACGGGTAAAAATCAACCACGTCGCCCGCGGCGAACTGCGGCAGAGGTTGAATGTCGCCCTCTGCGGCGGAGAGCATCGAAGTGTCGAGGGCGATCACGTCGGGGGCAATGCTGGGCGCGGCTTGCAGAGCGGAGTGGAGTGAATCGATCAGGCCGCCCTGCCCGGCCACTTTTTTCACTCGCACGTCCACGCGCCACCCTTGGGCTTCCTCGAACGCGGCCAACTGCGCGAGCATCACTTTGCCGCCGGGCGTGTCGGCTGAGGGCGCAAACTGCGGCGGCAGCCACAACCGCAGTGTTTGTTGCGCGGCGGCATCGGGCGTCGTGGCCGGAACCGGAGTCGAGTTTGCCAACACCGAAGTGGGCGTGGCCGTTGCGCCCTCGAGCGTGGGTGTGAGCGCGGACGGCGCGGCGCCGCACGCAGTGGACGCCGCGATCCAAAGAATCGCAAACCCCAATATCCGTCGCCGGATTTTTGGAGTTTGGAGTTTGGAGTTTGAGATTCTCATAGCATGATTATAAGCCATTTGACATGCCCCCTCGCGTGGGCTACGATAGGCGCGATGGATGAGATTTGGACGGTGAGCGGCCTCAACCGCTACATTCGCGGCGCACTTGAGACCGATTACCGATTGAAAGACCTCGTCGTCGAAGGCGAACTCTCCAACGTCTCTCGGCCCGCCTCGGGGCATCTCTACTTCACCCTCAAAGATTCAGCCGCATCCATCCGCTGTGTGATGTGGAAAGGGCAAGCCGCGCGCAATATCTATCGCCCGCGCGACGGCGACCGCGTGGAAGTGCGCGGCTCGATTGGCGTGTACGAAGCCGGGGGCCAATACCAACTTTACGCCGACACCATCCGCGCCGCAGGTGAAGGCGATCTCTTTCGACAATTCACCGCCCTCAAAAACAAACTCGAAGCCGAAGGACTCTTCGATCCGGGACGCAAACGACTCATCCCCGCCCGGCCCCAACGCGCCGTCGTCGTCACCTCGCCCACCGGCGCGGCCCTGCGCGACATCCTCAACATCTTTCGCCGCCGCTGGCCGTCACTCCAAGTCATCCTCTGCCCCACCGCCGTGCAGGGCGACGACGCCCCCGCGCAAATCGTCCGCGCCATCGCCGCCGCCAATTCAGTCGCGCCCGACGTGATCATCGTCGCGCGCGGCGGCGGCTCCATCGAAGACTTGTGGGCCTTCAACGACGAAAGTGTTGCGCGCGCCGTTGCCGCCTCTGCCGCCCCGCTGATCTCCGGCGTGGGGCACGAAACCGATTTCACCCTCTGCGACTTTGCCGCCGACGCGCGCGCTCCCACCCCCTCCGCCGCCGCCGAACTCGCCACCCCCAACCGAGCCGTGTTGGCAACCGACTTGCGCGGCCTCACCGCCCGCCTCGCCGAATCGATGAGCGCTCGACTGCGCGAACAACGTTGGGCATTGGCCGAGCGCGCGGCGGCATTGCGCGGCCTCTCACCCCGCGCCCAATTGACAAACTCGCGCCAGCGCCTCGACGATCTCCAAACGCGATCCGCCGCCGCCCTTCAGCATCGGCTGACGATTGGGCGCGAGCGGTTAGCCGGACTCGCGCAACGACTGCAGTCGCTGAATCCGCTGGCCGTGCTTCAACGGGGGTATGCCGTCGTCACCCGCGCCGGAACCGCCGAAGTCGTCCGCTCCCCCGCCGCCGTGAGCGCAGGCGAGGCGCTCGACGTGCGCGTGAGCGAAGGCGCGTTTACGGTCAGAGTCGATTCACCACAAAGACGCGAAGACACGAAGGAGCAAAGGAAATAGTGACTCGACATGCCCAAAAAACAAACGCCCGCCCCCGCCGAAACCACCTTTGAGCAAGCCTTCGCCCAGCTCGAAGAGATCGTGGCGAAACTCGAATCCGCCGACCTCTCGCTCGACGAATCGCTGGCGCTGTTCGAGCGCGGGCAGGCGCTGGCCGCGCAGTGCGCCAAACTGCTCGATGCCGCCGAACTCAAAGTGAAGCAGATTGCCCCCAGCGGCGAGCTGGAAGATTTCGAATCTTCGCCGGAGGATTAGCGTGAGCCCGTTCGACATCTTCCACAACGCGCCGCTCGTCGCCGCCATCTCGGCCTGGATGTTGGCGCAAATCATCAAAGTGCCGCTCAACTACCTCTTCACCCGCGAGACCGATTGGAGCCTGCTCTTCAGCGCCGGAGGCATGCCCAGCTCGCACTCCACGCTAGTCTCTGCGCTGGCGTGGACGATTGGCCTCGAATACGGATTCGACGCGCCCGTTTTTGCTGTCGCTTTCGTTATGGGCGCGGTGGTCATCTACGACGCCACCGGCGTGCGCCGCGCCGCCGGAGAACACGCGCGCGTGATCAATCGCATGATCGAAGATCTGGTCGAAGGCCACCCATTGAAAGAAGAAGAGTTGAAAGAACTGCTCGGCCACACGCCGCGCCAAGTGTTCGTCGGCATCATCTTCGGCGTCGTCGTCGGCTGGCTCATCTGGGCCTTGCTCAAATAGCCCATCCCTCAACTCCAACTCCAACCTCCCTCATGTACAAACTCACCATCCTCTTCCGCACCCCGCCCGACATCGCCAAATTCGAAGACGATTGGGCGCTCAAGTTCGTGCCCTTCGTCGAAGCCATGCCCGGCGTTCAACGCATCGAAGTGAGCCACATCGACGGCGGCCCCGCCGGGCCGTCGGAGTTTTACAAAATGCACGAGGTCTATTTCGAGACCCGCGAGGCAATGGACAAAGCGATGAATTCCGAAAAGGGCACGCGCGCCGGTTTCGCCCTTCAGGCCATCGCCAAAGGATTGTTCACCCTCCTCTTCGCCCACACGCTCGAAGATGCGCCGCGCCCCACCGGGACTCCGCCGGAAACTCAAACTCCAAACTCCAAAGATCGAATCTCGAATTCGTGATAAAACTACGCGCATGTTTGACGACGATCTCAACTCACTCTCCGAATCGATCAAAAAGATTTTTGCCGATCAGGGACTCCACTTCGCCGACGAGATCAAGTGGACTCCGACTCCGTTTGCGGGCCAGTGGGGCATGGGCACCAACGCCTGCTTTCAGGCCGCCGCCGCCGAAGCCCGCTCCGGAAAGAAGGTGAATGTGCCGGCGCGCGCCGCCGAACTGGCGCAGTCGGTTGCAAACGGACTCGGCGCCCCACCCGGATTCTCTCGCGTCGCCGCCGACAAAGCCTATGTCAACGTTTACTTCGACACGCCCTCGTATGCGCGGCGAGTGGTGAACGCCGCCATCGGCGAGGGCGCGAACTTCGGCAGAGGTTGGCCGAAGAGCGAGCGGGTGATGGTGGAATACGCTCAACCCAACACGCACCACTCGTTTCACATCGGCCATGCGCGCAATGCCGTGCTCGGCGAATCGTTGGCGCGGCTGGTCGAGTTCGCCGGCTTCCCCACCGTGCGCGCCTCGTATCCCGGCGACATCGGGCTCGGCGTGATCACGGTGATGTGGGCTTACGACAAATTCTATAAAGGGCAAGAGCCGCAGGGCGTGCACGAGCGCGGCCAGTGGATGTTGAAGGTGTACGCCGAAGCGACGGCGATGCTGGAGAAGAAAGAAAACGAGTCGCCCGAAGAGGCGGCGCGGCGCGAAGGCTACGAAACCGAACGGCGCGAGATGTACCGCAAGTGGGACGCGGGCCACTCCGAAGTGCGCGAGCTGTGGCGCGTGACCCGGCAGTGGAGTCTTGACGAACTGGATGAGATTCTGCGAATGCTCGGCGTGAAGATCGACGTCTTCTTCTTCGAGAGCGAAGTGGATGAGCCGAGCAAAGCCATCGTAAACGAATTGATCGCGCGCGGCATTGCCGCCGATGAGCGCCCCACCGGCGGCCCGGTGATCGTGAAGATCGACGAGGAGCTGGGGTTGAAGAAAGAAAAATACCGCACTGCCGTCATTCTGCGGAGCGATGGCACAACCCTGTACCTCACCAAAGACCTCGCGTTGGCGAAGCAGAAGTTCGAGCAGTATCACGTCGATCGCTCGGTGTATGTGGTGGACGTGCGGCAGAGTCTGCACTTTCAGCAAGCGTTCAAGATTTTGGAATTGTGGGGTTTCCCGCAGGCGGCCAAGTGCCATCATCTCGCTTACGGGTTTGTCACCTTGCCCGAAGGAACGATGTCGTCGCGCAGGGGGACGGTGGTGCTGTTCAAAGATGTGGCCGACGAGGCCTATCGCCGCGTGCAGTCAGTCATCGCCGAAAAGAATCCAACTCTCTCACCCGAACAGCGCGACGACGTTTCGCGCAAAGTCGGGCTGGGCGCGTTGACCTACGCTCTGCTTTCGGTGGACAACAACCGCGACATCGTCTTCGAATGGGATGCGGCGCTCAACTTCGACGGACGCGCCGCGCCGTACATTCAGAACGCGCACGTGCGGGCCAACAGCATCATTCGCAAGGCGGGCGGGATTCCGGAGTCGGCTTCCTTCGATTATTCACTCGACGCCGCCGAGATCGCGCTGATCGATCTGATCTCGCGTTTCCCCGACACCGTTCAACAAGCCGCGCTCGAATACAAGCCTCTGCACCTGGCAACGTATGTTTACGATTTGGCGAAAGCCTTTCACTCGTTCTATCATGTGGCCGATGTGATTCAGGCCGAGACCGCGCAAATCCGCGAGGCGCGTTTGCGGCTGGTGGCCGCCGCCAAACAAACGCTGGGCAACGCACTGCGATTGCTGGCCATCGAAGCGCCGGAGGTGATGTGAGCATGAACTCCTCCGACCTCGCCGCCTTCATCGCCGCCAATGGCGCCGCCGCCGAAATCATCCGCACCGCCGATCACACGCCGACAGTGGAAGCCGCCGCGCAAGCGCTCGGCGTTCACGTGGATCAGATTGTCAAATCCATTCTTCTGCTGGCCGACGACTCGCCGGTGCTGGTCATCGCCAACGGCACGGCGCGCGTCGATCTCAAACGTGTGGCCGATCATCTCGGCTTGCCGCGCAAACGGGTGAAGATGGCCGACGCCAATGCCGTGCTGAACCTTGCCGGGTACGCCGTCGGCTCGATGCCGCCCTTCGGGCACAAAACCCAACTGCGCGCGCTGATCGACTCGCGCGCGTTCGAGCAGAGCGAAGTGTTCGCGGGCGGCGGCGAGATCAACGCCATGCTTCGCATCGCGCCCGATGAGATTCTGCGAATCGTCGGCGGCGAAAAGGTTGAGGTAACGCAGAATGGTTCTTGAGGGGAGGCGGCGCGCCCCCGAAGGCATTGAGCCTTCGGGGTTTTTTATATCGTCTTCTTGAACGCCACCCGGTCATCGCCCGGCCCGTCGTAATCGGGGATGGGGCCGCTGGCCATGAAGCCCATACGTTTGTGGAAAGCAATAGAGCCGGAGTTGACCGGCGAGGTGATGAGGTGAACTTCGCGCGCGCCGCGCGCCCGAGCCCATTCGAAGAAATGCTCATACAGCCGCCGGGCGATTCCACTTTTGCGTTGTTCGGGGTGGACGCCGACGAAATGAATGTAGGCCGCGCCGGGTTCCGATTGGGAGGCGAAGCCGATGAGGAAGGCAATCAGTTCGCCATCGCGCTCGACGATGAGCGAGGTGTCGCTGAAATGCTGAAAGTAGAGTCGGGGAAGGAGATGCGAGAGATCGCGCCCGCCCCACCACTCGGAGAGGACGGCGAGGATGCGTGGGTGATCGGATTCGGCGGGGTGGCGGAGGGTGAGAGATGGGGAGAATTGGAGAATGGGAGAGAAGGAGTGGGCGAGCCAATCAATGACGGTTTGAACGGCGAGGCGGCGGTGATTGTCGAAGGTGTGATTCGCGTCGAGGAGTCGTTTCCACTCGGCGAATGGCATGGCATCGGCCAATGGTCGAATGTGTTCGGGCGGGAAGAGGGTGTCGGCGTCGCCGGTGAGGAGGAGGGTTGGCTTCCCGGTCAGTTGGTGCGCGACTTGCGGCAGGGGGGTGAGGGCCATCCACTGCGCTTTCACTTCGTCGGGGGTGATGCCGCGCAGTAGCGAGGCGAACCCGGCAGAGGTCTTGTCGTCGAGCGGGCAGGCTGTCGGATCGACGAGCGGGTTCATCGAGACGATGGCGCGCAGTCGCGAGTCGCGCGCTCCGGCCATCACCACGCCCCACCCGCCGAGGCTGAGGCCGACGGCGGCGAGGCGGTCTGTATCCACACGAGGGTGAGCGCAGAGGTAATCGACAGCGGCGGCAATGTCGTCGAGGATGCCCGGCAGAGAATAGTTGCCCTCGCTTCCCCAACATCCGCGATAGTGAATGGCGAGGCAGTTCCATCCGGCCTCGCGCAATGCGTAGGCGAGGTCGGTTTGCTTTTCCACGCCGGGGATGCCGTGCAGGAGCAAAACGGTGGGGCGTTTGCTGTCGGCGTCGGCGAGCCAAAAGGTTCCGAGTATTCGGCTTCCCTGCGAGTGGATGATGACGCCATCGAGTGAGTGGGGCATGAGGCAAGACTCTGAATCTCAAACTTCAAAATCCAAACTTCAAAATCGCTTGGGGTTTGGGAGTTGGGGGTTTGAGGTTGTTCACTTTTTGTTTTTCGGTTTCATGAATTCATCCAGCCGGCCAAGCAGGCCTTTGGGTTTGGGCGGCGGAGGCGGCGGGGGCGGGGGTGGAGGGGGTGGGGGCGGCGCTTTCTTTTTTGCAAAAGGTAAGGTGAAGCCGCCTTTCTTGGCCGGAGCGGCGGCGGGTTTCGCTCCGGCGGGCGCGGCCGGCTTGGCCGGGGCCGGAGGTGGTTTGGGCGGCGGAGGCGGCGCGCCCCATTTCTTGAAGCGCTCACGCAATCCCCATCCCACAATCAACAGCGCGGCGATGACGGCGAACGTTGTCGGATCGGCTTCGCGCCCGGCAGAGACTCCGAGAATGAAGAGAAAGAGGCTAAAGCCGCCGATGAGGAGTAACGCCAGCCCGACACGGTTTTCGGGGACGGGGTTGGGCATGAGAGCGCCCCCCACCCAACCCTCCCCCATCGGTGAAGTCGCCGATGGGGGAGGGCCGGGAGGGGGTTATTCAATGAGTGTGTGAATCTGCTCGTGCATGTAGAGCGGCAGGTAATAGAGGCCGCCTGCGTTCTTGCCGGTGGAGCCGGAGCCTTTCCATCCGCCGAAGGGTTGGAAGCCCGGCCACGCGCCAGTGGTGGCGCCCTGCGGGCGGTTGGCATACGTCACACCGGCTTGAATGTTGTTGAAGAACCACTCGGTTTCTCTCTTGCTTCCGTAGAAGCCGGCAGTGAGCCCGTAATCCACATCGTTAGCCATGCGCATCGCGGCGTCGAGCGAATCGACGGCGGTCATCATCGTGATGGGCAAAAACATTTCGTGCTTCCACAAGCGATGATCCGTTGGGACGCCGTCGGCGATGGTGGGCGCGCAGAAGTAGCCCTTGCCGAGATCGCCATCGCGCAGTTGTTGGCCGCCGGCGAGAAACGCGCCCGCGCTCGATAGTTCTTCGGTGAACTCGCTGAACTCGCGATACGAATTGGCGTTGATCACCGGGCCGAGATACGTTGCGCGCCGAGTCGGATCGCCGACGACGATTTTGTTGGTGAGCTCCACCAATTTCTCGGCGAACTTTTCCTTCACTGGCGCTTCCACAAAAATGCGCGAACAGGCCGAACATTTCTGCCCCTGCAGGCCGAAGGCCGAGCGCATCACGCCAACGGCGGCGCGGTCGAGGTCGGCGTTCTTCGAGATGATGGTGGGGTTCTTGCCGCCCATCTCGGCGATGCACGGGCGCGGATATTTGCCGGCCGCGAACTGCTGATAGATTTTCATGCCCACACCGTACGAGCCGGTGAAAGTGATCCCGGCCACGCGCGGGTCATCGATGAGAGCCTGCCCCACCGTGCCGCCGCCGCCGGTGACGTAATTGAACACGCCATCGGGCATTCCGGCGTCGCGGATGCATTCGGCGAGCAACCGCCCCGTCCACGGGGTGTCGGTGGCGGGCTTGAACACGACGGCGTTTCCGGCCACGAGCGCCGCGCCGCTGGGGCCGCCCGCCAGCGCGAACGGGAAGTTGAAGGGGCTGATGACCACCCACACGCCATAGGGCTTGAGCACCGAGACATTGGTGGAACGAAAGCCGACGAGCGGATCGATGCCCATCGGTTTGATGAAGCCGCCGTTGGCTTCCATCGAGTCGCAGGCGTAATAAATCAAGTCGGCGGTTTCCTGCGCGTCGCCGATGGCTTCCATGCGATTCTTGCCCACTTCGAGCGACATGACCGCGCCGATCTCGTACACGCGCTTCTCGATGTTGGCCGCCGCCCGGCGCATGATCTTCACCCGATCCTGCCATTTCATCCCCGCCCATTTGGGCCACGCGGCTTCGGCGGCGGCAATGGCGTCGAGCGAATCTTGCGCCGAGCCTTTTTGGAAAGTGCCCAGCACCCACTCATTGTTGATGGGCGAGCGATCCTCAAATTTGTTTTCGGCGAATCGATCCCGCCCATTGATAAACATGGGGTGATCTTTGCCGAGTTCGGCTTTTACCTTCGCCAACGCTTTGTCGTATTGCGCGTGCAGTTCTTCCGGCGGATTGAACATGGTGGCATAGGTGAGCCGGAACGGCGCGGGCTTGGCCGCCTTCGCCGCCGTTTTCTTGACTGTCTTTTTGATCGTTTTCTTCACAGTTTTTTTGGTTTTGGATGGCATACAAAAATCTCCTTTGAGTGTCGAGGAAGGGTTACGCGCCTGTGGCTTGCGGCTTATCCCCTTCTTTAGAAACAGCATATTTGTTGAGGATCTCATTATACGCCGCCGGGCCTTCTTTCAGCAGGCGTTTGGCCTCGACAAGTTGTTTCTCCATATTGGTTTCCAGTTCCACCGCCACCATCCACTCATAGCGCAGTTTGTCGCGCAGGGCTTCGATCTCGCGCTGCTGTTTTTTCATCTCGCCGTGTTTTTCGGAGAGGCGGAAGAAGGCCTCAATGGCGGTGAGGCCGGTGATGACTCCGGCAGTGAGGGTGATACCGTTGCGCGGCACTTCGGAAAGATTGGAAAAAGTAGTGAGCGCGGTGGAGAGAATGATGATGGTGAGGCGCAGGATGATGGACCACCGATTGCACATACGGCTCGGCCATTCCAGTTTCTCGGCCACCTGCGCCCACATGCTCTGCTGAAACTTCACCCATTTGTAGATGGCGCGTTGCAATGCCTCACCATCGTTGGCGACGAGTTTGATAGTCATCGGCTCTTCAGTAGTGACAGACATGGGACGCTCCTTGAGCAGTTCGTATCTTACAACATTTCTTTCAACCACTCCAACCCCCGTCCGGCAATGCGCCCCGTCATCGGCTGAGCCACTTCATGATCTGCGCCGATGATGGGGAAGACGGAAATGGCTGAGGTCACTCGCCGGGCGATTTCATACGTGGCGGTGAAATCGCAAATGTGATCCTGCGTTCCGTGAACGAGGGCGACGGGGCAGCGAATCTGGGGGGCGGCGTCCCGGAGGTGAAACGGCTTCGCCATCTCGAACGCCGCCTCGAGGGCGGGAGCGCCGATGGCGAAGGCGAACGTCTCTTGAATCCCGAACACCGATCCCGGCAATCCCTTTCCAGCATCGAACGGCGAGGCAAAAGCAAGGCAGGCTTTGGCTCGCGAGCTGGCCGCCGCCGCGCGCTGAGCAAAGTACGCGCCGAGACTGCCGCCCATCACGCCCAATCGTTGGGCATCGATGTTCGGGTGCGCGGCGAGAGTCTCCAGCGCGGCGACCGCCCCCACCTCGTCATCGTGGCGCAGGCGCGGGCCGTCGAAGTTCTCGCCGTGCGCGGGCAAATCAAGGCACAGGGTGGCGTATCCTGCTTCGCGGAAGAGGGCGAGCGCGTAATCGAAATTATCTTTGTCGCCGGAGATGGGGTGCAGAGCAACCAGCGCCGGCCAGCGATCTTTTTCGTGTTGTGGAAAATGCAGAAGCCCGGTCGTCGTTCCGCGCGCGTGATGGATGGCGATGCGCTCGAAACATTCGTCGTTCAGTTCGCGCAGAAGCCGATAGAGTCTCCCGGTCGCGCGGAGCGACTCGCGTTTCTCTTTCATCGGCGTGTGGATGTAATAGCCGTCGCCGCCGTAGGCCATGTTGATGAGGCCCAATGCGGTTTTGATCTCGCGGATGACTCGCTCTCGATCATTTTGCGCCAGCGCGGCATCGACCGCGCTGAGATGCGGCCTCGCCAACTCCTCCCACACTTGCCGCCACTGCGAACGCGACCGAAGCCGCCGCCCCACCACCAGCGCCATCTCTGGCGCGATGCCGAGATTTTCAAGTATGGAACGGTTGGAAGGGGTATCGAGCAGGTTGGGGCCGAAGCCGAGCCGCAGTGCGGCCTCGAACACGGGCAGGGGCGGCCCGTCGATCATGCGCCCGCCGCGCGTCGTGACCGGTGTGTTTTCGAGTCCGAGGGAGCGAAGGTAGGCGGGGAAGGAGGAGGTGTCGAGGGTCACATCACAAACTGATCCTCGTCATTCCCTCCGGCATCAGCACTCGCCCGCCGAAAATCTTTTGCGTTCGCGCATAATCGGCGATGGGGTGGCGTTGATCGGCGGATTGATGAACGAGGATGAGAGTCTCGGCCCCGCTCTCGGCGGCAACCTTCAACACATCTTCGACGTGCGTGTGCACCGGCCCTTCGCCGCCGGGCAGGGCATAACATTCGTGCGCCAGTGTCGGCGCCCCGCGAAAAAGTTGGCGCGTGGCGGGGGTCACTTTTCCATCGGCGCTGTAGGCAAAGCGGGGAACGCCGCTCTCTTCCCATCGAGTCGAAAGCACGGGGATGCCGTGATCGGGCAGCGCCGTTTTGATCGTGATCGGCCCGAAGGTCGCCGCCTCGCCGGGCGCGCATTCCATAAACTCCACCGGGAATGAGAGCCGCTTCATGCCCGGCGTGTATGCGAGATCGAACAGCGCGGTGATGTACCGTTGTGTGCCCGGCGGCCCGATGAGGGTGAGCGGGCGCGTGCGTTTGCGCGGCGAGGCGGCTTTGGGCGTCTCCATCACCATCAACAGCGCGGGGACGCCGAAGGTGTGATCGGCGTGATGGTGCGTGAGCAGAACCGCGTCGAGCAAATCGGGATCGAGCGAGCGCCGCCACAACGCTTGCACTGCGGCGAACCCACAATCGATCAGCACCGTTCGCTCACCTTCATACAACAATGAGCTATTGGGCAATAGCGGGTCGAAGGCTTCACCGCTTCCGAGAATAGTGAGGGTGGGCATAGGGTGTGGTTGGGGGTGAGTAGGAATTGGTGATCGGTAATTGGTGTTCACCGATCGCTGAGAACCGATCACCGATCACCAATCACCGCTTCATCCTGCTCTTCTCTCCTCTCAGCGTGTCAAACCATGCTTGCTCGGCGCTGCGCGGGTTCCAGCCCAATTCGCGCTTGGCCTTCTCCGACGAATAACGATAGCTGACGTAACTGCCCTCGACGACTTCCCGTGAGATGAAGGCCGGGACTCCGATCAGCCGCAGCAACGGCTCGATCAGAATCCCCTGCGCCACCGCGATGGGTTTCGGCAGCCAGATGAACGGCGGGACGCCGCCGACGGCGCGTTTCCACACTTTCATCAGATCACGGATGGTGATTGCATCGCCGCCGAGAAAATACGTTTCGCCCACTCGCCCTTTTTCCACCGCCAACGCGATGCCTTCGGCCACGTCGTCCACGTGAACGTATGTGAACGCGCCCTCCGGCGCCCAAATGATCGGCGGCAAAAGCCTGCGCGCATACAGCCTCGCAAAATATCCGAACGCCGAATGATCGCCCACGCCGATCACTTGCGCCGGGCAGACGATGATCAACGGCGAGCCCTGCTGTTGATACTTCAGCGCGATCTCGTGGGCCTCGGTTTTTGTGTGTTCGTAATGCGTGATGGCCGGAGCGCTGCGCGTGAACGACTCGTCCACCGTTGCCCCGCCAGTGTCGCCGAAGGCTATGGTAGTCGAGGTGTGCACGATCTTCGGAATCTTCAACTCGGTCGCCAACGAGAGCACGTTGGCCGTGCCCTGCACATTGATGGCCGTCATCTTTGCCCGCAGTGAGGAGGGGATTCCGATCTCGTACCAACCGGCGTTGTGGATCACGGCCTCCGCGCCCGACATCGCCTCGCGCATCGACTCTTTGTCGCTCACGTCGCCCTTCGCCCCCATCACCGCCGAGTCGGGGCTGGCGCCGGAGCGAGTGAGCACGGCCACTTGCCAGCCGCGCCGCGCCAGCGCGCGGGTGAGCGCCGAGCCGATGAACCCCGTGCCGCCGGTGAGAAAGATTTTCATGCGGGCGCGGCGATCAGTCGCCGCGGGCCACCGGGCGGTTGGGATCGCCGATCCATTCACTCCACGAGCCGGGGTACATTTTCGCGCCGGGCATTCCGGCCACTTCCATCGCCAGCACGTTGAAGGCCGCGCTCACCCCACTGCCGCAATAAAACACGCAATGGTCGGCGGGCGCGTCGCCGAGGACGCTCTGAAATTTCGCGCGCAGTTTTTCGGGCGGCAGCATTCGGCCATCGGAGCCGAGGTTGCTGAGATAGAAGTGATGCCGCGATCCGGGAATGCGCCCGGCCACCGGATCGAGCGGTTCTTCGTTGCCGCGATGGCGCGGCAGGGATCGGGCGTCGATGACGATGAAGTGCCCGTTGGCGATCTCGTCGGCGTCCCGGCGCATGTCGGGCCGGGGTTGGCCGAGATAGGTGGTGGGCGGCCTCATCACGATCCCGCTCTCGGTTGGCAGGGACGCCGACTCCCATGCCTGCCATCCGCCGTCGAGCACGGCCACTTTCTCGTGCCCCATGTATCGGAGCATCCACCACAAACGCGATGCGCCCATGCCGCCGCCCTGATCGTCGTAGGCTGCCACTTGCGTGTCGGCGCTGATGCCCCACGCGCCGAAGGTGGCGTTCATCATTTGCGGTGTGGGGAGGGGGTGCCGGCCATTCGCGCCCGTCTTCCAGCCGCTGAGGTCGTAATCGAGGTGGGCATACACCGCGCCCGGAACGTGCGCCTCGTAATACACCCGGCGCCCGGCTTCGATGTCGTCGAGTTTGAAGCGGCAATCGAAAATGGCGAAGGCTGGGTCGCCGATGTGTTTGGCGAGTTCGGTAACGGAGATGAGGGTGGTAAAAGCCATAGGCATCCTCCACCGAAGATTATATGATAATTCGGCGTTGAGGGCTGAGAGGGGTCAGGCCACAGAAATCTGCGAACCGCGCGCCGTCTTCACCACATCGATGCGGGCGGGGAAAGCGTCTTTGAGATCGTCGAGATGGGTGATGACGAGGATGCGGGCGAAGTCATCTTGAATGGCATTGACGGCCTCCACCAGTTTCTCGCGCCCCTGCGCGTCCTGCGAGCCGAAGCCTTCATCGACGATGAGAGTTTGCAGCTGCGCCCCGGCGCGGTGCGCCAGCAATCGCGACAGCGCGATGCGAATGGCGAAGTTGACGCGGAACTGTTCGCCGCCCGAATAGTTTTCGTAAGCGCGCGTGCCCAGCTCGTCGGCGATCTGAATGTCGAGCGTCTCGCGCACATCGCCGGCCTGCGTTTCGCGCTGGGTGTTGAAGCGCACGTTCATGCGCCCCGCCGTCATGCGCCGCAGAAGGTCGTTGGCCGCGCTTTCGATCTCTGGCACGGCGGCTTCGATGATCATCGCCGGAACGCCTCGTTTGCCAAAGGCCTCGCGCAGTTCCTCATAAATGCCTTGCTCGTCGGCCAACTTTTTTCGCGCGGCGAGTTTGTCGGCGCGGTATTTGTGAATGGCTTCGAGCGAGGCCAGCCTCTGCCGCGCCGCGCCCAATTCTTCGGCGGCCACGCGCTGTTCCCAGCGCAGTTTGTCGAGCGCGTTTTGCAGTGAGTCGGCCTCCACCGCTTTGGAAGCCAGCGCCGAGGTTTCCGCCTCGAGCGCGGCTCGCTGTTCCCGATCCGCGTTCAGCGAATCGAGTTGGCGAGCGCGGCGCGCGATCAATGCTTCAACTTGCGCTTGCGCTTCGGCGGCAACGGCCACCCGGCCTTGCAGGTCAGCCAGTTTCTTTTGCAGGCTTGGCCGCTCGCGCAGGTCGGCGTTGATCTGAGTCAACTGCCGGTCGTAGTTCGCCAATTGCTCGGCCAACGCTTTGAGCTGTTGAGTGTTCTCGCGGTAACGGTTGCGGCGCGACTCGACTTCGCTCGTCAACTCGGCGATGATGCTGTGCCGATGATCTTCGGTGAGCGGCTGGCCGCAGGTGGGGCACACCGGCTCCGTCGCCGCGCTCAGCGTTTCGACTCGTTTCTTCAGCGGCTCGGTCTGCGGCCCCAGCGTGTCGTTCTCGCCTTTGCGGCGCGCAGAGTCTTCGGCGGCGGCCTGCCGTTTCTCCGTCACTTCCACGCGCTCCGTCTCGCGCGCATCGAGTCGGGCGAGCGCGTTCTGAGCCGCCTCGAGTTCGCGGGCCAGCGCGGCCGGGTCGCCTTTGGCCTGCGCCGCGCGCAATTCAGAGTCAGTCTGCGCCAAATCTTTTTCGGCCTGCGCCATTCGTTTGTCGAAATCGATCCTCTGCCGTTTGAGGAGGTTGAGCGCGTCCCGCGCCCGCTCCACTTCCGCCCACTGCGACTCGGCGGCGGCAACTTTGTTCTGCGTCTCGGCCAACTTGCCAGTGGCGGCCACCAACTGCGACTCGTATTCGGGCTTTCGACTCAACTCCCGTTCGTATCCGGCCACCTCCCCATCAATGCCGACGATTTGCTCCTTCAGCGCATTCACTTTTTTCTTCGCCCGATCTTCGTACACCGCCCATTGATCGAGTCCGAGAATGTCGGCCAACACGTCTTTGCGCTGCGTTGGAGTCTTGCGGGTGAACTCGTCGGCCTTGCCCTGCTGAAGGAAAGCCGAGTTGCAAAACGTATCGTAATCGAGTTTGAGCAGAGCGATGATCTTTTTCTGCGTAGTGTTGATGGTAGCCTCGCTGATGCCTTTCCATCTATCGCTCTCACGGATCTGCAATTCGAGCGAACTGCCCTTGCCCCTGCCCGCACGCTTCTGGCGAATGACTTGATAAACCTGCCCCTGCAGCTCGAACACAAACGCCACTCGCATCTCGCTCGCGCCCTGATGGATCAGTTCTTCGTCGGTCTTGGCGCGAGCGCGGCCCCACAACGCCCACGTCATCGCGTCGAGCAGAGACGATTTGCCCGCGCCGTTATCGCCGGTGAGGCAGGCCACGTGAAGCCCACTGAAGTCGAGCGGATCGGGATCGACGTAGGGGAGGAAGTTGGACAACTCAAGTTTGAGGGGGATCATTTGTGGATAGAGCGACAGGGGGCGCGGATGAATCTATTGAATCAATCCGCGAGAATCCATTTGATCCGCGTTATCCGCGCACCGACTCATTCGCCTCCAAACAAACTCTCAGCGGCTCTTACATACATCGCCGCCTCGTCGGGCGCGCGGCCTTTGGCGAGGAAGTATCGCTCGACGAGCTGGGCAGGCGTGAGCTGTTCGGGGCTGGCGCCGCCGAGTTGAGCGCGCGTCTCGCGCTCCACCTCTTTGCCGATGGCGGCGATGTTGTTCACTTCGGCCTCGCGCAGAGCCTTCTCGATCTCGCGCTCGCGCAGGCTGGTTGCTTGCGCCTCTTTCAACTTTACGCTCACTCGCACGATTGCGCCTTTGAGATTACGGTTTTGGATTTTGGCAATCACCGCCGAAGTCGGGTCGGCTTCCTCGCGGCCATCCACTTTAATGGTGACGAAGGGCCGCGCATTCACTTTCACAAACTCCCAGGTCGTGCGTCCGCGCTCAAGGTTGATCCAGCAGAAGCCTTTGTCTTCCACCTCTTCGCCAAAATCAATGCGCTCCAGCGAGCCGGAATACACCACCGGCGGCACAACCCCCATCCCCCAACCCCTTCCCCCGTCGCTCTCGGCGACAGGGGAAGGGGAGTCGGAATCTCCCTCCCCTGTTCGATGTTCTTCCGAACGGGGGAGAGTCGGGGTGGGGGTTGTGAGATTCTGATGTTTGTGAATGTGCCCCAATGCGACGTAGTCCCACACCGGATCGGTTAGCCTACTTTTAGCCACCACTAGATCGCGGCCCAGCATTACCGACCGTTCGGATCCATAGGTAGCTCCACCGACAGAAAAGTGCCCTGCAAGAATGCGAGGCGTTGCCAACGGTTGTTCGCTAGCTTGGCGAGCGAGGTCTCTTAATTCGCTCACCACAAATTCGGCCAATGCTCGATCCAGTTGTTCGACCGAAGCGCCTCTCAAATCGTCTTGGGCTATCAAACGGTTGCGTACAGGAAAGGAGCGCCACCCCAGAAACACCGGCCCGCTTTTCGTTTCTACTATTTGCGAACCTGAGGACCGCCCAACCATCACATTGGGCACGTCGAGCGTGCGGAAGATGTCGATGCTGGTGGCTTTGGCGGCCATGCCCGGCACATCGTGGTTGCCCACCAGCATGAACAGCGGAATTTTATCGGCGAGGGCTTTGATGCGTTTGGCGAACTCGCGCTGTTGCGTGGGATCGGGGTCGCGCGTCTTGAAGGCGTCTCCGGCGAAGATGACGAGATCGGCGTCGTGATCGAGCGCATACCCGATCACTTCATCGAGCCGATCCAAAAAATCGCGGATGCGGCTGGAGATGCCGGTCTGCGGATCGATCTTGCCGTAATTTTCCATGCCGACGTGCAGATCGGCGAAGTGAAGAACGCGGATGCTCATAATAAGTCCACGAAGGAACACGAAGAGCCACGAAGGCGATTAAGAAACTTCGTGTTCCTTCGTGTGGCTTTGTGGATCAAAAGGATCGCTTCCAAACGGATGGCACGCGCCGCTTATTGTAATTGATTTCGCTCGCGCCGAGGAAGGCGGCGAGGGATTCGATTGCGCCGCGAACATCGCCGCCGACGGCGGGCGCGCGCGGCTCGGCGTGCACGGCGTTCACCGTGAGCACGCCGCGCTGGCGATCCATCTCCGGGTCAACGCGGCCAATCAGTCGGTCGCCGTGCAGGATGGGCAAAACGTAGTATCCCCACTGCCGCTTGGCCTTCGGCACATAGATCTCGATTCTGAAAAAGAAATCGAACATCAACTCGGTTCGGTTGCGGTCGCAGATCAAGTTGTCGAAGGGGCTGAGGAGTGTGGCGCGGGGGAGCCAGTCTCCGTTGCTCAACCGTTCGAGCGCGGGGACGGCGTCACTGATCATGTACCACGCGCCGGGCCATGTCTCTCCATCATCCCTTATTTCCACGCGCTGAATCTTTCTCTCGGCTTCGAGTTCGTCGAGGGTGCGTTTGAGGGTGGGGTACGAGCCGCGTGTGAAGTGGTAGTTGATGTGGCGCGGCGTGCCCACGCCCAGCGCGCGAAGCGATCTCAACACGGACTGCCGCTCGCGCTCGCGTTCGCTCAACGTGTGACGCGGAGTCCAATCGGGCAGAACGCGCTCGCTGAGGTCCCACTTCTTTTGAATCCCGTCGCGCCCGGCCACCATGATTTTGCCGCCGATCCACAAGTGGTCGAGCATGCGGCTGATGTTGCGCCCCGAAGTCCAACCGGTGGAAACCCACGCTTCGGGGTGGATGCCGTCCTCTTCGAGGTCGCGCGAGAGGAGCGGGCCGCGCTTGCGAATGGCGTTGAGGATGTATCGTTTGAGTTTTTCGTTTTGCTTCACCCATGCGCGTGTGTGATCGCTCCAGTCGGGGCGGCGCATGAGAGGGCTGAACAGCGGATAGTCTTCGGTGAGGACGATGGAGGCGCAGTGCGCCCAATACTCGAAGAGGGCGCGATCTCCGAAGAGCAATTTGTCGAGCAGGGCGGGATCGTATGCGCCCACGCGGCTGAATAGCACGAGCAGATGGCTGCGGGCAACGGCGCTGATCGGGTCGAGCTGCAAACAGCCGATGTCGCGGGTGACGCTGAGCAGGCTATCGGCAGTGGGGCGAGGTCTCGGTCCGGCGAGGCGCTGTTGAGCGATGAAGAGTCGGCGGGCGAGAGTGGGGGAAAGGGTAATCATTCTTCGCCGTCAATTGCCTTCTTGCGCTCGGCATGCTTACGACTGGTCCCAACCGAGTCCACTACTGCTTCATACAGCTTCTCATCGTAATCGCGCGTCTTCACCACGACCGGCATGGGCACGGCGTGGCCGAGAATGAGGGCTTGCTGTTGCGTGTCGAGGCGGGCCAGCACTTCGCGCAGTTGGCCCGCGCCGCTCACCCCGCTGAACACCGCTTTGATGTCGGCCTCGTTGTCGAGCAAACACGTCACCCGCGTGCCGATCTGACTCATCACTTCGTCGTCAATGCCGCTGGGGCGCTGATCGACGATGAGCAAGGTGACGTTGTATTTGCGCAATTCGCGGGCGATGTTGCCGAAGATGGTGTGCTGGGCAATGTCAGGATCGAGAAACTTGTGCGCTTCTTCAATAGTAATAACGAGCGGCTTCGGCTCTTCGCCCACTTGCCCGGCGGCTTTGTTCTTTTTGTCCACATACTTGGCGTGGATGCGGCGCGTGAGGAAGTTGGCGACCAACACATAAGCGGCCAGCGTGTTGCCGTACACGCCAAACTCCAGCACAATATTCGTGCCGCGATTGAGGGCGTTGAAGATGTAGTCCACCATATCATCGGGGGGCATGCCATTGCGTATGAAACCCATGCGGTCGGGTCGAAACATCTCGAACTTGCGCTGAATGGCGCGAAGCGTGCCCTTCTGCACTTTCTCCGCCTCCTCCAATTCGTCCACTGCCGCCGTATCGTGTTCGTCCAATAGTTGAGCAATCCATTGCTTGCCCAGCTTGCGCCGCAAATAATACAGCGCCCCCACCTGCACATCGCTCAGGCCAAACACACCGGCCAGCATCTCCACATCTTCAGGCTCGATCTGGTCGAGGCCGATTTGCAGCGTGCCGTCCACTTTGCTCCCGCGATGGCGCGAGGTCTCCGGGTCGAGCGTGATGACCTGCACACCGCTCGTGAAGAGTTGGCGCAGGCCCTTGTATTCTCTGCCATGCTCATCGCGCACCGCCCAGCCGTAATCGTTGTGCATGTCGAAGATCAGATTGACGGCGCTCTGCGCTTTGATGATCCCGGCGAGGATGGTGCGGGTGATGAACGATTTGCCCGTGCCGCTCTTGCCGAACACGCCCGATGATCGCTCGACGAATCGTTTGAGATCGAGATTGACCTTCACCCCTTCCATATCGAGCGGGGAGCCGATATGCCAATGGCTGGCGTCCTCTTGCCCGAAAACCAGGTTCACATCTTGCGGGGTGGCTTCGTATACTTTGGAGAAGTGCGCCGGAATGGTTTTGACCGGACGAGGCTCTTTCGACTCTTCATCCATCAACAGCATCGGCGAAACCTGCAAACGCCCAAAGGCAATCGAACTGCCGTACACGTCGGCAGTGAAAGTGTCGTCGGGATCGGGCGGCGCTTTGGGCAGGTCGGGGTTGTTACTGTCCAGCGAAATGTCGGTGACGATGGCGAAGAACTTTTTCGACTTTCCGCCGATGACCACATATTTGCCCACCGCCATGTCTTCGATGATTTTCCCGGCGGGTACGCCGTGTTCCACATCGCCGAAGTCCAACCTCACATCCAGCCCTTTCGACAACGAGCCGCCGATGACGATGCCGATGGAGTTGTCGCGGGGCGCGTCGCTTTTCTTGAATATCCCGAATTTGTCGAGTTCGGAGTCTGTCATAACGAGTCTCCTCCCCTTCAGGGCGCAAGGCGTTTCAACAATCGTTGCAGGCGCGGCAAGTCGCGGCTCAACAGTTTCGCCAGTTCGCGGCCGGCCTCGCGGCGATACCGCTCACGATCTTCGGGCGGCCTGCTTTCGACAGCGCGTTGGAGCGCGGCCACGATCAGTTCGTCTGCAGGCGCGTCGGGCGCGTCGAGGATCAGTTGCAGGTAGTCGTGCCGTTGGGTGAAGTCGCGCACTTCGGCGTCGGCGCAGGTGTTGATCCAGTCGAGTGTGATTGGCGGTTGGGGCGGCAAAGCGTGCGCGTATTGGCCGCCGTTGCGATAGCCCACGCACAGCACACTCACTTCAATCGGCACTTGTCGATTGGCTCGCTGATCTTGAATGTACGTTTCCGAAAGATTCGGCGTCGCCGCCATTTGCCGCACGAACAGATCATCTTCGATGGCGATGTTGTAGATCAACCCCACCACCTCGCTTTGCCCCCGTTGGGCCGGAGCCTTGACGAACATCCCGAAATGTGGAACTTCCGGCTCTGGCACTGAACAGCCAAAGACGTAGCCGGTGGTCGCGCTCCGCAACAGCCGCCCGATGTTCATTTCATTCATCGTGGATACCTCCTCTTGCCGCTCCCTGTCCATTGCTTGCCTTGCGCTTTTTGCGACACGCTGGGCGCGATGCCCTGGCGCATCAGTGAGCCGATCACCATTTGCTCGAACTCGCGCCGCTCGCCTGCCGTCACCACAGCTAATTCGTGCGCGCGCATGAGCGTGTAGGGGAAGCCGTCGCTCACCCGGCACTGTTCCACGATGGCCGCGTGCGCCACATCCAATCTCGCCCGATCGGTCGCTATCCATTCTGGCACTTCGACGCGCAGAATGGAATCTTTGCCCGGCCGCCCGGCATTGAGGTAAAAGAAGAAAATGCGATGCTTCTTTTTTTCGTAGCGATCGTTGTCGGGCGCGGCATTGTCAAACATTGCGCTTCGCTCGCCCGGTTTCAGAAAGGCAAACAGCATCGCATCTGTAATTCCGGCGAACGGCCCCGTGCTTTGCAGACTGTCGGAGGTGATCTCGCTCAATTCCATTTTCGCCAAATTGAGCAAGCGAACGACGTTCGCCGCGCGCGGACGATCCACGATGCCCACCGGGATAGCCCCACATGTTCGCAGTGTATCCAAGTGCCGCAGATAGTCAGTGATGATCCCTTCACCGAAGTCGCGATTGTGTTCGCGCAAAGAGATATACATCAGTAGCCCATTGTCCAAGAGTGTCACGGTGGGGGCGGTTTCGGTTTCGATGACGGCGAGGCTGGCTAACTCACCCAGCTCGCGCACATCGCGCATCGCGTTCACCATCTCGCTGTTGATCGGGCCGGCCTCTTCGGCATAATCCGATTCGTCACCTTCAAAAAAAACTTGCGGTGTGGAGTTTGTTGCCGGGGCTTCATCTCGCCCGTGCCGAAAGACAATACTGCCGATGTTGATGAGATAGTATAGAGCAATGCCGTGACGGTCAGGGTAGATTTGCGAGCCGTCGGCGGCGATGACGTTGAGCCGGGCGGGGTGGGGCGGGAGCGGAAAGACGGCGTTGATATTTTCAGAGGAGGGGATTGCGCCTGCCCAGCGGTGAGCGCGCGCCGCTGCGATCTTTTTCATCAGCTCGTCGTCAACGCGAATGGCTGACAACATCGCTTTGGCAGCGGGTAACCGCTGGTTGAGATCGGTGATGCGTCGCGCTGCACTCGCGCCCAACGCGTCAACCGATGCCGTAACTTTGTTCAATTCAAGTCCCATGCGCGCATTGTAGCACGACTGTTCTAGCGGCGAAAGTGGTAGACTCGCTCCATGCACATTTCAGCCGAGCGGTTTGAGAAACTTGCCTTCGATATTGCCGATGCTGTGCTGGAGCAACTCCCGCCCGATCTTCGGAGCGACGCCGAAACCGTGATCCTCGATATTGCTGATCGGCCCGCGCCAACGCAATTGCGGTTGGCGGAGTCTCCCGGCGGAACGCTGTTGGGGCTGTATGAAGGCATCCCACTGATTCACCGCCACGCCGATACACAGATGTCCCAGCACGTCAAGGGGCGCTGGAACTCAATCGCTATGCCTTCGCCTATAACAACCCTCTCAAGTATACCGACCCAACCGGGCACACGCCAGTTTGCGGCTTCTCGTATTCAGATCCAGAGTGTAACAGCAGAAGCGGAGGTGGCGGCGGCATTCGTCGGCCAACAAGTTCAGGCGGTGGAGGCGGTGGGGGCCGCACTTCAGGCAATGTTCGACCGCCTCTCGCTGGTGATGGCGGCATGCCTGTGGGTGGAAGCAGCGGTGGTTTAGGCGGGGGCGTGGATAGAAGTGGGTTCGGTGGCGGCATAGGGGGAGGCAACGGTGGTACACCGCCGTGCAACACGTACTATTGTGGATTTCTCGATCCGGTGAGTGGGAGTTCAGCAACACCTTACGAAGTGGGCGCGTCGTGGCTGACTGGCCAGGGGCCGAGGCATTATGAATTCCGCGCTGGTGATCCCTTTACAGAAGATCTGAAACGGCACTGGTGGATGCAGGACACGCGCGAGTACATAGCCGATCGCTTCCGTACCGGGAACTTCTCGCCGGGCGATCCTCCAGGTTATTCATTGGAGGGTAGAGAAGGTGTTGGCAAATACCTCAGCGATTCAACGGCTATCGCAACAGGTGGGCGCATGGGAAACCTGGCCGCGACTTACCTGGGGTCATACGATATTGACTACCAGGTTCTGAACGTCGATCAGGCGTCCGGATCGGCGCAGGTGCTTTTTATGTTCAAAATTCCTCCACATTTGCTTCTGGTTTTCGTGTGCCCGTTGCAGGATACTGGGATTGGTGGCAAGCAAATCTAGATCCTCTGTTGAATAGTGGGCCTGGATCGACGGGGCCGATGTCTCCCGTGACACAAGACTTCTGGTGGATCGAAACCATCACTTTCGGCCCGTAAGGAGTGGGTATGTTCAAAGTCAGCCGGATTGCTCTGCTCTGGATAATCTTCGGCTACGTTTTGCTCGCAGGTTGTTCTTCAAAAGAAGTGGCCGAAAGCGACATCGTCGGAATATGGGTTGAGAAACAATCTGCTGGTGTCTCTAGCCAAACGGTTGATTGTGCGGTTTTCGAATTTCTATAATAGGACTTACGCAAAACTGAGTGTTTGACGAACAGGCAAAAAGCCGATAAGTTTGGGAGTATGCGACCCAAAACTCAAAACGTCACCCGCTTGGACTATTGCCAGTATCTTCTGGTCAGCCAAATCAAT
>Ga0194120_10003581_pt1 | contig 25138 bp, 13 predicted proteins | sample TA2MahCa65mmetaG_FD_148642 | JGI IMG/M metagenome (GOLD analysis project Ga0194120, IMG submission 148642) | Freshwater microbial communities from Lake Tanganyika, Tanzania - TA2015019 Mahale Deep Cast 65m | ecosystem: Environmental > Aquatic > Freshwater > Lake | place: Tanzania: Lake... | reverse complement strand
GCGCCGATCTTCTGAATCAATGCTTTGAGCCATCGAAGCGCAACGAGCGTTACGGACTCACGTGGTGGCTTGGACCGCGTGGTGCGCCGAAAGATTTGCCCGCGATCTGGATGGCAGCCGGGCTTGGTAAGCAGCGCCTCTATGTGGTGCCTTCGGTACGCATGGTGGCTGTGCGCTTCGCTCCGCTCAACAGTGAGCGAAGTGCATTCAGTGACACCCGTATGTTGACGCTATTGCTCGAGGCACTTGGTGAGCAGTCGCTTCCATTCGGTGAAGTCAAGGCGCGCGGTGTCGGCAACTGATCCGCGGGCCAGCGCCGTGAGGGTCTTTGCGATGGGGATCCCACGGGCGCTGCCATCGCGCTCAAGTCGCGAGTTGCCATAGACCGCGAGGCGCGTATACAGCCTGACCTTCATTGATGATTCGCTGCAGCCGAAGCAAAGAGTGGTGTTCAAGACAAACAAGCGAGTGCGCCATTTCACTTCACAGGCAGTCAGGTAGGATGTCGGCTTCTTTGGGCCTCGCTCAAGGTGTTACCTTTCCGCGGAGGCGGAGTTGAACCGTTGATCGAAAGAGATCAGAAGCCAGTCAGTGTGCGCCGTGGGTGTCGGGCTCGTGGCTGGACATTGGCACCACGGGTGGTTGCGGTATCAGACGCGAGTGCCGCCACCACGACAGCGGGGGTGATTTTCATCGGATTGGGCGATGCATTGAGCGGCGGAGTCATCCACTTCAGGACAGCAGATTGTGATTACCGATCTGTGACGGAGTGTGTCCTCAGATTGCAGGCGCAAATTTTTGGCCATGTGTTCGCCCATTGGGATCTGCCGTCGAGTCCTCCGGCGCCGCCCGATGGATGCCTTCAAGTAACGCTCTGTCTGCCAACAAAGGTGGATGTTGACGAGGTTGTTGCTCTTCACTTGGTGTGCAGTCTTCTCGAAGACGGAGAGTTGCCGGTTGAGGCGCCGGTGCTTGCGCAGTACATGTCTCGAGCTCGGCACAGCGCTGGCGCTTACCGCCCCTGGCGTCGGAAGGGTGGAAATGTGTCGTCTGGCGCTCGGGACTTGGCCTCGCTCGGGGAGTTGCTAGAGGCATCTGATCGCGACACCTTCAATCAACGTTTCGTTGTTCCATTGTGCTTCCGACTCATGTCTCGGCAGCGATCCCTCGAAAGGGCGCGCGGCGCAGCCACTAGGGTCGGGGCAGGTGATAGTCGTTTGTCGTGTTCAAGAGAAGCCCAACAGCTGCAGACATTCGTTCAACGGATTCTCAGAAGGATTCGACCCGACCTCCTGAACAAGGTCGAGTCGTCACGCGATGAGTTGGACGAACTCTGTGGAGACTTAGATGCGGAAGAGTTTGCTGATGTGCGCGCCGCGCTCTCCGATATAGAAGCAGATCGCAGTGACTTGGAGACGGAACAAGTGCAGGAAATCGCGCTGCCTCTGGTCCGTGATCGCAGTTTGTCCAAAGCCTGCTGCTTGAGGGTCTGTCGCATGAAAGCAGGAGTCAAGACGAGAGCGGGGAAGACGCTGCTCCGCATCGCTATTGGCTCAGGTTGGGTTGATGTTGCTGGGCAAAGTTCCTCAATGACACCGCAACTCGTGTTGCTCGAGACGGTCGAGAATGACCACACGCAGTTTCGCTTCTTTTTGATGCAGGAACCGCAACCGCTTGGGGTCCGGTCGGGGGTGTGGCAACACGACGATGTGGACTTGTGGGGGCTTGGTGAGGCACTGCAACACAAAGAAGTGCAGAAGCGTCGTGGGAGTCAGCAGAGTGGCTTTGTCGAGGGAGCCTGGTACGGAGGTTCGAATCACCAGTACCGAATTGTGGGTTCGCCCTATCGGCGATGCAGGCTCAAGGTGGATGAAGTCAAAGAGATTGTCGGGAGCAAATTCTGGTTTCCACTCGCCGCGGAAGTAACAGTGTCGAGCATCGTGCGGAGTCGTCCGAACGACCAAACTCGCTGGAGTTCGCAGAGATTCGCCCGCACAACTGAGGCAGGACCCCACAAGTGGATTTATAAGCCGAGGCATCTGCGAAGGGGGGATGAGTCCAATTGTCATACGCGTGAGGTGCGCTATCAGGATGATGAGCGCCTCAGCACGCTGCAAACAAGTGCCTATCGTTTGACCGAGAGGCATAACTCAAACTGCTACGCCCACCCCGAGACGGACGGCATTCTTGGCTATCAAACGAACTCTGTACACGCGGACTTTCGCGTGGTCGTCATCCACCTTGCAAAGCAGGATTTCCCAAGCGCACTCTCGAACGCTGTTCGAGAGCTGTGGCAAGGACACGTCTGCGGTACCGGATCAGTGGCTGTGCACTTGGGTACTTACTGCCTCGTGGATGTCGGGTCGAAAGGAATTGTTCTATGGTGCTCTCCAGAATGGAAGCGAGGAATCTCCTTCGATAGAGAGGTCGCGGAGGCCGCGGTTGATCTCTTGGCGTACCGAGATGACCTCGCATCGCTGTTGCAATGTGCATCTCACTTGCACACCTCTCGTTTTTTCAGCTTCGCCTCGATGCAAGATTGGTGGAAGAACAGGTCGGCGGGTTCCTACCTCATTCGTTTCATTGACGTCGTGAAGTCGTTTCGCCCCGAGGCAGCGGGTGGCGACCTTCGGATAATCGTTGCAAGTGCAGAGAAGGCGCACGGCATTGATTCAACGCTCGAGAGACTGGAACGGTTTTTGCAATTCAGCGATGAGCGCGAGCGCATCGTTCGAGATGGACTGCTTCAGGCGCTGCTCCTGTTGTTGGCAATCCCTGTTCTCCTTCAAACACCCGCTGAACTGTTGCAGGCGTGGAGCGCGTGGAATCAAGTTGATGGGCCGAGGCCGGGGGTTACATCTTTCTGGACAGATCAGTTAGGAAGTGGACTGTGGATACTGAAGCAAGTTGGGTTCGTTCTTGCCTCCATCGTTGCCCTCGCTGTACTGTTGGTTCTAGTCATGAAGAGCCCAGCTTGGCTCCGCCGTCTTTCACGGTGGCAGAGAGGCGGACGGCGCTCCTTCGACTAATCGTTGGCACTTTGAACCAAATGCTGTGCAACAGACAGAAGATCATCGGCAGCATTCAGGATCTCGCGCGTATCGAGTTGGTCCGCTTGGCGGCAGTATCGCAGGCAGAGCGACATATCCGGCAACTTGGAAAACTGCCAATGCGGTAGGCGAAAGTTCTTCTCGAGAAGAGCGGCGACGAAACGACAGTTGTCGGCGAGCCCATCGGGAATCTCTCCAAGCCGACTGTACAGGTAAAGATAGAGCGGGCTCTGCCGATTTTTACTGAGTGGATACCTATCGAGCACGATGCTCAGGTTGTCGCCATAGGGACTCACGAGATCGATCCCGGGCAAAGGAGAACCGTTGATTTGATGCGATGCCACAATAACGAATTCCTTCTCGCGAACGAGCCGTCGCACAGCCAGTTGCACCTCGTGGGCTGGATCTGGGCGATTGCACTCTCGCATCACATCGGCTGGGCTAGGTATGTTCAGAGTCCCCGCGTGAACCCCGCCCCAAAATGAACGTGTAAAAGCGATCACGCCCTCAAAGGGAATCGCCCAGCCAAGACCCTCCGCGTGGCGCCCATCGTGATGCACGCTACTCCGTTGCGTTGCAACACCAATAATCTCTCCGAGCAAGGAAAGGGCTGGGCCGCCGCTATTCCCTGGATTGAGAGGTGCGGTGATTTGGTGCCACAGACCAGCTTGACCAGCTTGCGGCACATTTAAGGCGCTGATGAGCCCCTGCTGAACTGCAAGCACATTGACCAGACCGGGATATCCGAGCGTGAGCAGTGGTGCGCCTTGGCAGAGTTGGCGCGGCCGATGCTTGGACAGACTCAGGTGGTGCGGACTTGGGAGTGCGCACTTGACCACGGCGAGGTCATGGCTGTTCCCACGAAAGGCAACACGCCCCATGGATTCCAAACCATTCTGGAAGCGCACCCGACAAACGCTGCTTCCCGCGACCACATGGTCGTTGGTGAGGATGAGCCCTGATGCATCAATTGCAAATCCGGTGCCATCCCCATCGGAAGAGAAGATGTTCACGACAGCCATTTGGAAGTTTCGGACCAAGTCCTCGGGGCGCAGTGTCTGGAGAGCGCTTCTCTGCTGTTGCCCCTGCTCAAGCGACTCGGTCAGTTTTTCGACCTTTTCAAGAGTGCGCCACTGTCCATCCGGTGCCCTCCGAACCTCCTCATCTGGCCACAGATCCCCCTGGGCACACCGAACCTTGAGGTCTGTTGCGGTTAGGCCAGGCTCGATGCTCCCATCAATCCGTCGCAGATCAAACGCCATGAGATCAATGGTAACTTCCAGCGCTAACTATGCCCATCACGCTTTCCGAAGTGGCTGAGTGCTTGACGGCGTCGTACGGACGTAAGTTTCGATTCGAACTGCTCGATGAAGATTCGATGATTCGTTTCAGCTTCGGGGGGCTCTCCAGATATCGAGATGCGGACGGCGAGGCGTGTCTTCGGGTGCGCATTCTCGTGCTCTGCGATGGCAACTACCTCGAGGTTCACACTCCGAACCTCTACTCGCTCAAGGATTGTGCGCATGTGGAGGCAGTATCGCGGGTTCTGCTAGGAGTTTGTTGGCGGTCACCGCTCCTGCAGTACTCGCTCGATGAATCAGATGGCGAAGTTCGAGGAAGTGCGGAGGTCGTGGTTGCGGATGGCACCCTGACCCCCGCGCAGATCCGTGAGACAATCGATCGGATCGTTGATGTCATTGAGGCGTTTCATCCGCACATCGTTGATGCCATTGAGAGGGGGGTGGTTTCCTTTCCCAATGAGCCCGCTGTTCGGTCTGTGCTTCCGACCCCGACACAGTCGGAGGGGCGAGTCGTTGTGAGTGCGGACATCGATGCAGAGTTGCGAAAGATGGTGCAGGTGTCGCGCGCCAACGGGATGGAGCGTCGAAAAAGTGCGCTGCAGGCCAATCGAGTAATTATTGACTGGGTTTGAATGTTGTAGCGGTGTTCACGGGGCACTTTGCGCATCGGAGGATCTGACTTGGAACTCTTCATATGAAAACAAGTCGCTTCCGTATCCAACAACTCCATGGTGCCGTCCTTTCTGGATTGACTGCCGTACAAGTTCGGTCACTCGTTCAGTCTGGGCTTCTCACGCCGCTTGATCTGATCGACCAAGGATCGGGAAACTGGCGTGAACTGCGGAGGTGTCCTTCGCTGGAACCCTCGTTCGCAGAGCAGCCTTGGCATCAGCCCGACGTGTTAGAAGCAGTAGCCGCTCTGCACTCATCCGATACACGCGCAGTTGGGCTTGGTATCGACAAGCTGAGACTTTGCGGTATGCATGGCTCCGCATGGGCGGTCGCGCAGTTCTTGCTCGCAGCTATTCGTCTCGGTGATTCTGACCACGCAGGAGTCGCACTGCGGCGACTGCTTCTTGTGTTGAGGGCTTGGAGTGGTGAGAGCACTCGAATTGGCGACACCCTGTGGTCCCGTTGCTGTGTTGGCCAATCGGAAGCCGTTCAGCCGGATGTGGCTGTGAGTGCAATTCTGTCTTCCGATGGAAGCCCACGTTTCCAGTTCCAGATTCTCTGCTTCATGGCGACAGATCCGGGCATCATGCGCGCTTTAGCGTTTTGCCTCCGCGACGGGGACTCACAAGCGGCTGTTGCTCGCAGCGCCCTGCACAGTGTCGAGTCAACCACGCTGATGAGGGCCTTGATTATGAACACGCCTGACTTGGAACAAGGCCGAGGGCAGGATTTTGCAAGTTCGATTTATCTCGAGGAGTGGATGTTGCGTGGTGTGTTGGATTGTGATGCGCCTGACCATACGGAAGCAATCGATGAGTATACTTTCGACCGCGAGGCGGAGGCGAGTCTTTGCATCGATCTGGGTGGAAAAGTGCTGGATTCGAGATTGCTTCAGGTGCTTTGTGATTGGCTTCCAATTGAATGTGTCCAATCATTTGAGCTCAGGAAGATTGCTGGCGGTGTTCCCCAACTTCTTGCATTGTCGCATAAGCATGTCTGCGTGTGGAACTTCCATGCACGGCGCGACTCATTGCTCTACGAGATAGACGGCGAAGAACTCGAGAACGATGAGGAGCCGCTTTGTATCGATGTTGAGATGGTGGGCTGCACGGTGTCGGAAGCTGATGTTGAAAGTCTTCAGAATGATCGGCACCAGAGCGGTTACTTCTGTCACGTGACGTTGGATCAATGCCCATACATTTGCGATAAGTTCCTCGCGTGGATCGGGCAGAAGTTCGTAGATTTCATCAAATGCATCGGGTTGGAGTACGTGCGCGACTCTGACCGTCCATATCTGATAATGAGGTCAGTGGGAAACCCGGTCTCGCTTGAATGTCTCAGGGGCTCAAATCTCGATGGGCTCGAAATTAGCGGCTGCGTTCTGTCACCGACCTCGTTTGGCTTTACGCTGCTCCCAAACCTGCGAAGATTAGAGTTCGAAGGTTGCGACTTGACTCCTCTGCGTTGGGGAGACAGAAGTTCACCGAACTTGGAGCGACTGTCGCTGATGCGCGTGATCCTCCCTCAAGCGGGAGGGGTGAATGACGAGTGCTACTTTTGGAGTCAAGCGCAAAACTTGCAGGATATCTCAATTGTTGAGAGCTGCCTGCGTGAACTCAAGACGGGGCATCTGCCTGATTCGGTCACCGCGCTCGATGTATCCAACAACCCACTGACTTCGGTGCCTCTGGTGCCAAATCTGAAGTCACTGAAACTGGAAGGCTCAAGCGTTTCCCGATTGGATGTGCCCGTTCCTTCAGTTGCGTTCGAGATTCAAACCTTTACGGCAAGTCGTCAATTGGTGTCGATTCCTGACGGAGTGCTTGATTCTCCGCCTCTCAGGCGTGTGGATTTGTCCCTTGCAGCGGTGGAGTCACTTCCCGAGAGCATCCTCTGGAATCCGAATCTTGAATGTTTAAATGGTCTCAACAGCCATACCGGTTTCTCGTCGGTCTGTAGCAGTCCTGAGTTCGAAGAGCAGCCTGACTCTGCGAAGCCTGAAAATACCCTTCACCAGATCGATCTATCGAACGCATCTTGCGCTGCCCACAGCAGCAGCATCAACTGTGTCGTGTTCGCCGAGGGTAAGTCGCAACTACTCACCGCGGGAAGCGATCACTCGATTCGACTCTGGGATGCCGTTGAAGTGGGGGATGTCTGGACATGTACGGAGTCACGCTCCTTTGTCGGGCACACTTCGCCGGTATCGTCCGTGGCCCTCACGCCCGATGGCCAAACCGTGATCGGTTCTGCGGTGGATGGGCGTGTTTGTCTGTGGCATGCCTCAACTGGAACGCCGATTGGGGAGCCCTTGAAGGCTCATTCGGCCGAAGCACTGTCCGTCGCAGCTTGTCAAGATGGTGTGGTGTTTGCGTCGGCAGGTCGCGATGGACTGATATTCATTCGAGAGATAGCAACCGCTCGCAAGTTGGTTGAGATAGAGGTTCCGGAGGACACGTTTGCGCTTTCCATTGCCTTTAGTCCTGATGGTCGCTCCATCGTCGGTGGATGTGGCGATGGGTTGGTGCGCATGTGGGATCGAAGGACAGGCGCACTTTGCTGGACGTCAGTCGGCCAGCACCAAGGCTGGGTAACTCGGGTTGTGTTCAGTCCCGACGGAAGTCGCGTGGCGTCGACGGGAAATGATGGGCATCTTTGCTTGTGGGCGAGTCTGACCGGTGCCTCATGTGGTCGGGATGAATCTGCTCACGTGAAGTGGGCATCCAGTGTTGTTTTTACAAGCGACGGAACTCATGCAGTCAGTGTTGGAATGGACGCAGCACTTCATGTGTGGCGCATGACTCCGGAGGGGCATCTTGATCGTGTGCACGCAACTGCCAATCTCGACGGAGCAGCCAATGATGTCTGTCTTCAACATGACGGAGGACTCTGTGCGATTGGACTCGACAACGGGAGGATCTCATTCATTCGTTTGGATCGTCTTTTGAATGCGGCCGCAGCAGTCCAGTCATCAGGCGGAGCGATCGTTGGTAGCACCAGTGAGTCCAATCAGCAAGAGTCCTCGGATCACCATGTCGCTCGGGCCCTGTGGCGGCTGGCGTCCTGTGAGCAGATCAGTCTTGAGGCATTGACATCAGTTGCGTTTGCTCAGGGTGGCTGTGAGTTTGTGGCAGGCCTAGGTGACGGTGGAGTAATGAGGAGCTACGTCTCATCTTCGGTGGATGGGATTTTGGAGGCTTCTCACAATAGGGCCAGGCGGAGGCACACAGATGAGGTGACGTCGCTGGCATGGAGTCCGGATGGCGAGTTAGTTGCAAGCGCCTCTCGCGACCATGAGGTGATTCTCTGGGGTAGCACTGTGTTTGACGACGCAGGCCCTGGGGGCGCCGTGAGTGTTCTGAATGGTCACACAGAATCGGTCAACAGCGTGGCATTTAGTACTGACGGAACAATCGTCGCGGCCCTGTCGGAGTCTGGATTGCTTCGATTCTGGGATGTCAAATCCCAGGAGCAGGTGTGTGATCCACTCAATGTCTCGGGAGGCTGCTTCGCGGTGGCCCCGATTGGCTCGCCGCTGGGGCAGATTTTCGCCGTCGGCCAGTGGGATGGCAATATCAGCCTGCGAGATATGACGACCCGCGAGGAGGTTCGGGGACCATTCGGAGGACTCGACAGCGAGAACAAGCGAATCGAGTCCATCCTCTTCACCGCTGATGGTCGGTGCATCATTGCAGCAGTTGGTGATGCACTCTGCGTTTGGGATGCGAATCTGGGACAGCTGATCGGGCAGCCAATACGCACAGCGAGCGCTATTCACAAGATTGCAGTCAGTCACGATGGCTGTACGGTTGCGACAGGTGACTCAGATGGCGCAGTGACGTTTTGGGACATCCATTCTCATAAACAGATCGGGGAGACGATGAGAGGTCATCGCTCCGCAGTGAGTGGACTCGCCTTCGGGAGGTCAGGAGATGTACTGATCAGCGTTGCCGACGATCAGGACGCGGCTGTGTGGACCTGTCAAAGTGTGGCCCCAGTTGCCCCACGTTCGTCTCAGCTGGCTCGCCCTGGTCCCCTTGTCATGGATTCTTCCATGGCACTCGAGGATCTTGAAAGTGACGAGCTCATCCTCAATATCGAGACTCGGGTATGCCCAGCACCGCAGACCACGCGTGCTCATTCGACACAAGGCTCCTCCGAGTTCCGCAGCGCCAGGTGGATTGCGCTCAGAGTCAATGCCGATGGAGATCAGCTGCCCGATTGGTGCCCCATGCTTCAGCTTGTGTCTCTTCATATCTCCGATTACACCAAAGCCGACCTCCCAGACTGGATCGCACAACAGGCGGAATTGAAATCGCTGGCGCTGACTGGCTCGAAAATTGAGACGATCGAGCCGAGTGTCCTGAGGTTGCAGGAACTAGAGCGGTTTGAGTGCGATTCAAGCTGGCTCTCCCAATTGCCCGAGTTAGACGGGCTGCCATCACCCTTTCTTCTGTCACCTTGGCCGAAACTTCGGAAGTTCGATGTCAGCAACAGTACGTTGACAAAGCTGCCACGTTGGCTCGCTCAATGTTCGAACTTGAAGTCGCTCGTGCTCTCTGGGAGTCAGGTGAGCTCACTGAGTCCTGATATTTTGGATCTGCCCCTGGAAGAGATAGAGTGCGGGAACACCCGAATCATCGAGTTGCCGGAGGCAGGGAAGGTTGTTCAGTCCTTGAAGGGGCTGCAACTTTGGGGGTGCCGTATCAAACGGCTTCCTGACTGGATCGGGCGCTGTTCACAATTGGAAAGTATCTCGCTTCTCGACTGTCCAATCGAAGGACTTCCTCCATCACTTCTGCACTGCCAATCGTTGCAAAGCTTCGATATTTCGCCCGGTGCTCCCTTAGATGACGCCAGTCGGGAAGTCCTTGGTCAACTGCGACAAAGATTGATAGTCTGACGTCACGGTGAAGACATATGGACCTGTCGTCAGCGGGAGGGAGTACCAGGGAATCCTCTCGACTGTCACTCGGACGAATCAAAGGCTCATCAGCGAGGGCAGGCAGCCTATTCCGCTTTGTGTGTGGGGTCTTGCCGGCGTTGGCAAGACGCAGTCTATTCGTGACTTCGCGTTGAGGGAGAAGTTCCATTTCCTTCAGATCAATCCAGCCCAGTTCGAGGAGATGGGAGACATCACGGGAATGCCGCGGGTGCATGATTCGGGCACCCCAAATGATCCGCTCGATGATGTGACTCTTTACATCATGCCAGAATGGGCCAAGAGAATGCACAATCTTGGGGGCAACGGAATACTGTTGCTTGATGATGTCAATCGGGCGGATGACCGCATTCTTCGTGGCATCATGCAACTATTGCAGGATCGACGGATGTTCAATTGGCATCTGCCGCAAGGCTGGCAGATCATGCTGACAGCCAATCCCGATGGCGCTGATTTTTCAGTGACACCCATGGACGATGCCATCCTGACGCGCATGTTGCACTGCACCATGCAGTTTGAGAAGGAGGCGTGGGCCGAATGGGCAACTGCGAATGGTGTAGACGCGCGTGGGATCTCGTTTGTGTTGGCCTATCCAGAGTTGATAGGAAGGGGTCGAACGACTCCACGAAGCCTCACGTATTTGTTCGAGCACTTGAGACCAATTCCTGACCTGAAGGCGGAGATTTCGCTGATTTCACTCTTGGCATCCAGTTGCATCGACACGGAAGCCGCATCATCGCTCGTCGCCTTCTGCGCAACATCCCTCGCACAGTTGCCATCGCCAGAGGACCTCTTATCTCAGGAATGGGCGACGATTCAGCCGAAACTTGAGCGGGATGTTTTCGATGAGGCGAAGAACCCGCGGGTGGATTGCCTGACCGTCATGGTGCAGCGCGTTGTTGCTTATGCCCGCACCCAAACCGATCTACCCAGTCGCCAAGCGCGGGCCAACCTGCGAGAGTTCTTGCTTTGGGATCGGATACCGAGAGAGATTGTGCGTCTTGTGCGCGTGTCAGCTGTTGGAGTTCCATACCTCGGGTTCATCGAGGGTGATGATGCCATCACCCAAAGAGCGTGATGGTCAGAAAGTCATCTGATGTGTTTCGAAGTGTGGGGGATGCGGTCAGTGCGCTCTTGTTTCGACAGCCTTTTTATGCCCACATTCTGCTCGCCATGCGAAGGGTGGTCACCGAGGATGTTGATACGGCGGCGGTCTCCATTCGAGGCGGCAGCGTGTGGCTTGCGGTCAACCCAGTCTTTTGGCTGACGACTCTCCACAGTGATCGACACCGGCAGGGAGTGCTCCTTCACGAAGTCCTGCACGTTGTTCTGTCGCATCTCACGCGGCTTCGCGACTTCCCAGATCTTGAACGCTTCAACATTGCGGCAGATCTTGCGGTCAATTCATTGATTCCGCCCGATGATCTGCCATCGAGTGCGCTCACCGTGGAAACCCCGGGGCTGCTAGCGAAGCGAGATCGGATGCGCGAGCAGACGGTTGATTGGTACTACCCAAGGCTCTTGGAGGATGCGCCGCAGGTCGCCAAGGTGGATGTTCAACTTCGTGGTGTTGGTGCGGAGGGATGGACAACAGACATGAGCGATTGCACGGCCGATCTGATTTCGGGATTGGTGCTTCAGGCGGCAGCATCGGTTGGCCAAATGGAGTTGTCCCGCCTGCCGAAGGTCGTACGGTCCGCCATTCAAGGAATGGAAATGAATCGAAAGCCAACGGTTGATTGGCGAAGGGCTTTACGCGTGTATGCCGGGCGGAGCCGCCGTACACGGCTGCAGGCGACCCAGAAGCGGGTATCCAAGAGATACGGACGAGTGCCAGGGGTGCGTGTATGCGCGAGGAGCCAAGTCGCGGTCATTGTCGATACAAGCGGCTCTATTGGCGACGATCAACTGCAAATGTTCGCGGAGGAACTGACACACATTGTTCGTACGAAGGTCGAAGTGATACTGGTGAGCGCTGACGATGCCGTGAACTCCGTTGAGCCCTATAGAGGTGGCGTTCTGAATGTGTCTGGTCGCGGAGGAACAGACTTTGATCCAGCCATACAGTGGGCGAACTCCAATGCGCATCGCATCGATGGTGTTGTGTACTTCACAGATGCTGAGGGCCCTCGCACCCTTCCTTCGCGTTACAGGATCTTGTGGGTTGTCCATAGCAATCGACTCATCGGGAAACGCCCGGAGTGCGCATTTCCGGGAGACTCCGTTGTTTGGATGGGCACAAAATAGACACACACATAGCCAACGCCCCACACCCCGATCCAATGTCGTTTGGCATCTCTGAAGCAGACCTGTCAGACAGGTCACCCTTCGTCGTCATCCATTAAATCGTCTTCTGCGTCTTCGTCGTCATCCATCAGATCGTCTTCTGTATCTTCGTCGTCTGCGAAATCGCTGCTCAACTCGAGTTCGAATTTCTCATCGTCGTCGTTTAATGGCCGCGGCGCCGCGTCTTCGTCCTCATCGGCGAGGTCAGCCTCCGACGATGGATCTCTCAAGTCAGCGCCATTGTTCTTCACATCCTTCTTGATGAGCTCGTGAACGAAGTCTCGCAGGCGCCCGAGCAAGTCTCCGCTGGTCTTGCCACCGCCGTTATCAAGCCAAGTCAGGAAGAGCCGGTGATGATCGCTGTCACTGGCGATGACGGCTGTCTCGAAGTCGATTCGGTGACTGGTTTCGCGGTCGGCGTACATGCATCGGTAGAACTTCAGCCCAGAGCGGGCGATGTCGTCCCATTCATGCGATGGGCTATCTGCGAGGCGCCCGCAACGCTTCTTCAATGCGCTGGCTACGCTCGAAATGAACTGATCTTCAGTATTGCCTCTCAACTCGTGGCTCGAGGCAGCCACTTCACACGCCCCCACCAAGGTGAGTAGTTTAAGATTGGCGGTTTGATGATGATCTGTGTTAGTTGGCTGCATATACGTGTCCTGCTCGAAACACCCCTGATGATGCTAATCGAGAGTGCCGACCGTGGCATGAACTTGGCGAGACCATGATGAAGTCAGAAGCTGTCTTTCGGGTGCTTGTTTGGGTCGCCCGCTGCGATGCGCCAATGAGCCGTTGGGAGTTTCGCGACTTGCTGCTGGTCGCTCAGCGGCACAAGAAAGCCTCCGAGGCTATTGAGTCATTGGCTACGGCGCTCGCGGACTGGGACGATCCATCGACCGATAACCTCTTCCTGTCAGTACAGCGGTGTAGCGAACTCCCGTTCGACCAACGACGGGCGGTGTTCGATCTCGCCGTGTTCATTGGGACCGCGGCCCGTCGATCACCGAATGGCTCAAAGATGAGTCGGACCATCCCGACTGTTGCCCACTGGGTGCTTGAGTTCCTCGCGGACAGCCTGAGCGGAGGGGTTTCAGGGAGATCGTGGCTGATCGATGCCTACCGTCGTCGAAGTGTGCGAGCTCCGATGAACACCAACATCACAGGTCTTGAATGGTGGTCGGACGTCGACGCTCCACTTGAGGCCCTTGATGATCGACTGCGCACGTTCTCGCGAGATGAGGTGGAGCGTCTCAAGGACCTGTGGACGCTTGGCCTTGAGGGGCAGCCTTCACCCGAAGAGATTGTTCAGGCCTTTCGTTTCCGTGCTCGATTGGTCCACCCTGACCGCCTTGTGAGTGAGCCATCCCATCTCCAAACTATTGGCGCTCGAGAGTTCCGAAGACTCCATGAGGCGTATGAAAGGCTGATTCGAACATGAAGGATCTCTATCGACGCCTTGGGGTAGATGGACCGAGGGACTCACTCGGGCTCGAGGATGCGCTACGCGAAAGGCGGGGGACGCAGGAGGACCTCGCCATCTCTGGGTATCTCTTTGCTGCACCGTCGCGCCGCCAGGTGTACGAACATGCTTGGCGATCGCTTGTGTTGATTGCTGACTTTCGAGTTCGACTCGCGCTTCAGTACAGCGAGTCTTGGTCGCGAGGCGAGATGTACGACTTTTCGGGGCGTCAAATGTCGACCGATACTCGGCGACAGGTTCTGCCATACGACGGCACCCCAATGAACTCGGATAGTCCCGCCCATCGATCGGACTTTCCATCCCCGTTTGATGATCCTCCTTTGCCCTCAGGTTCTTTGTAGAACTTGGCAAACCACGTCGGCACTCGAGTCACACTTCGCACTGTTTGCGAAGTGTGTCGCGTAACCACCCTGCCCGTTGCTGAAGCACCGCACGAAAGTCGTCGCGCTTCAGGGCTTCGATGTCCGCGATTCCATGTTGCGCGAGGAGATGTGAAAGGTGGAGGGAGTCCCTTTCAAGCACTTTGATGTAGGTGCTTGGACGCCTGCTTCCGATGTACTTGCGATTCGTGTCTGGGTGAATGAGGGTGATGTTCGCGAAAGAGTTGATTTGTTCGCGGGGAATGCCAAGTTTTGGGCCACAGGCTTTCGGAAAGATGTGGTGAAGATCCCACCTCTGATCTAACTGCTGCTCAGTCTGATTCAGTCGTAAGTCACGAAGGGAGAGCGATTGCAGAAGCGCTACAAAGAGCCGATAGGAGCCCGACTGTGACTTGCTCGCGTAGTCCGGAATCTCCGGCAATCGAAACATCGCGGACCGAGGAAACCTATCCTCCGGGAAACGGGCATCGATCAGATCCTTCAGTTCCCTTGCCAGTTGGCGCGTCCGCTCGAATGACGGGTTTTGGGGATCACAGCAGGCTTTGACGCAAGTCCGCCACCACCATGCTCGGAGTTTCCCGCCAAGGTGACCGGTTGTTATGTCATCCGTCTCGCCATCATCCACCGTTGGTACAACGGCGCAGAATGCCTCGAACACACTTATGTCGGCGCATTCATCAAGTGCGCGCATACCGCAGCTCGACTCAAAGAATCGAATGAGGCTCGGTGCGACTTGCTCAAGAGCTTTGGCACGAGCGGTCAGAACCCGGCGTGCATGATCGACCTTGTCGCCCTCAATCTCTGGAAACTGGAAGTTTCCCCAATTCCCCAAGAATTTGGTGAGAGCGAGAATGGATGGGGTCTCGTCAGTCTCATTTGGCAACTGTTTGTCGGGGGTAGCTAGCACGATGGTCGTCAATGAGGCATAGGGAAATCGGTGCTGCGCCGCTCGTGCAATCGAGTCGAGTGCGGGGCGGAGTCGAAGTGCGCTCACAACCCCTTGGCTTTGTGTCAACGGCGTTGGAGTCTGGTTGAGCAGTACAAAGGTCTGATGGCACTCGCTGAGATAGTCCTTGAGAGTCTGACCCTGCCTTCGCTCGAGCACGGTGCAATTCACAAACGCATTCTCAAGGTTGCTTTCAATGAGTTGGAAGAGATTTCGCACACCTAAATCGCGCAGCTGCTCGATGGACTCGTAGGTTTCCCGCATCGTTTGCGTTGCCTGTTTCGCGGACGCGCTGACCTTTCGAGCGGAGTCCGCCTCCTCAAGTTGAGCGCGCTGGTCAATCCAGTATGTGAAGTAGTTGAGGGGCATCCAAAGCTTTGGCTCCTTCTGTTCCCCCCGTTTGAAGGCCTTCAGAACTCTGCTCTCCTCAGACATCGCAGCGGTGAGGGTGCCAGTCGATGCTGAGTGTCCTCGGCTCGGGGTGATGGCCTTCACCCAGTCGTCATGGCTCGGCGTGTGTCGTTGCTGTCTCAGTTTCAGTATGGCAAGCAGATCGATTCCAAGATTGGTGTGGTTTGCAAGCTTGGACGGTCCCTTCACAAAGATCCGAAGAGCACGGAGAAGCGCCTGCGTTCTCTGTCGTCCATCAATGAGTAGGAAGGCGTGCTCGGATCGAAGCGCTTGCGAGGGGTAGACCCCGTCGGCACGCTCTAGTCCCCGCAGGATGCTCTCACACTCGTGAATCGGTACTTTGCCGAGGCACATGGAACCGATCGGCAAGCCCTGAAAAATTGACGCGACGAGCTCGACCACGCGCTTGGTTTCCCAGATGTGTTCCCTCTGAAAGTCGGGTATGGCCAAGATGCCGCCGTCGCCTCGCCCCCATCGCAGGATCGTGGGCAGTTTGTATTCCACCACTCGGTACGGGCGGGCCATTCTCAAGAGACTATCGCGGCATTGTTGGTGACTGCGCACATTGGGCGCAACAAGCAAGGTTATCGGCTGCAGATCCACCAGCGATGGCCGCTGAGTCCCGCACACCCGTCGGGCAACTTTTGATACATTCCGGCCCTCCCGCGGAGGTTCAAGCGCACTCACCTATGCGAACTCACAGAGATCCCATTCACCAGTGTGTTCAGCTGAAGTACCTCGTCGCCATCATCTTGCTTTTGTGCGGAGTCGTGGCAGTTCCCGTTGTGGAGGCTGGACATCTGCAGGTCGTGGGTGTCCCGAAACGCCCGCCAGGCACATCACAGGGCAGCAGTAGTGCGTCGGGCGAGACCACCAAGCCGGCGGATACAGAGAGACAGCTGTCTGCATCTCAAGCGGAGAGTGCAGATCTGCGCGGGAAGTTGTCTGCATCTCAAGCGGAGAGTGCAGATCTGCGCGGGAGGTTGTCTGCATCTCAAGCGGAGAGTGCAGATCTGCGCGGGAGGTTGTCTGCATCTCAAGCGGAGAGTGCAGATCTGGGCGGGAAGTTGTCTGCATCTCAAGCGGAGAGTGCAGATCTGCGCGGGAGGTTGTCTGCATCTCAAGCGGAGAGTGCAGATCTGGGCGGGAAGTTGTCTGCATTTCAAGCGGAGAGTGCAGATCTGCGCGGGAGGTTGTCTGCATCTCAAGCGGAGAGTGCAGATCTGGGCGGGAAGTTGTCTGCATCTCAAGCGGAGCGGGATGCTGCGAGAGATAGGGCTGAGAGCTACCGCATTGGAGCGTTTGTTCTCATTGGGCTTCTGGTTGCAATCTTGGCTTATCTCTTTGCCGCAAAGCGCAGAAGTCTGTGGCCATTTGGCCGGGACGCAGATTTCGCCCGCTCGGGACCCGAACTCGAGCAAGCGAACGGGGTGCAAGCACGCCTGTGGAAGTTGATTGAGACGATTGACCGAGAAAGACTGCGGGCCGCCGTTGAAAAGGTCAATGGCGAGATTGCTCAACTCGTGCCCAATCCAAACGATGTTTCAGAGCAAACGCTAAACACTGTGCGCTTTGCGATCTTGGTTGCAAGATTGCAGGACAAGCAGGTTCCGCCCCTTGGTGCGGATCCGCCCCTTGGTGCGGATTGTTCCAAGTTTGCCAAGTTTGCCGTCGACGCTTTAAGGGATCTATCGAAAGGATTCGTGGAAAGGCACGGGAGGCGTAAGCGAAATGAGGAGAACCCGAGATTCGGCCTGGAGGAGGAACTTCTAGCGGAAGCTCTGGTCGGGTATCCGGATATGCGTGATTTTGCGGATAAGGCGTGGGATCGCGCGGTCGACTGGCATCCAGATGCCGCCAAAGACAGAAGGGCGTTGGGGCGGCAGCAAAGGGAAGCGCTGAAACGTGGCGAATATAAAAGGGCACTGAGGCTTCTGGCACAGATCATTGACTGTCAATGCATTGACCCTCAGTTAAAAGGCCAACCCGAGGGATTAGAAATACCGAATAATTTTGTTCAAAGGTGGAAGGCTGAATTCGGCTCGGTGATTTTGTGTGACATATTGCGCGCTTTAGATAGAGCCATGGAGGCTCGAGTCATAGCCCCTGATAAATTGTGTACCTGGGCGGATGAAGCGATTCAACGATTGCAAGAAGGATTCTCAGCGGATCAGCGGCTCGTGGCACTGATGCGCTGCACTAGAATTTTCAAGAATGGGGGTAAGGAATATCAGGCTGTCTTAGAGCGAGCTTGGAATTTGATTTGCCCACGGGAGGACGGGAAGGCGCTCAACACTTCAGAACTCATCGGTTTGGGTCCAGAGGGAAAGAAGCTTGTTGAGGACGTATGTGGTTGGTGGCTGGAGCTCACCATAAGTCGTGACCTCACCTCCAAGGACCCCGACTTTGTTGTGCTACCAAAGTTGCTAGTGTGTGTGTGCAACGCAACAAAAGTTGTGCAGGATGTGTGTGGTAAAGGAGAGGCTCGAGGGTTCCTGGAACCCAGACTGGAAAAGCTTGAACAGGACGAACGTGGACGTCGGATGGTGAGAGGCGCCGGGGCGGAGCACGACGCGCCCGACATGAAGCGGTATAGAGATTACATTGCGAATCTCAGGAGGTGGCAACCGCAGCGGGAGGGGGCCGTCGTGGACCCACCGCCACCACCTGTTCGAACGCCGCCAAATATTTGGCTCAAGTTTGATGAGAAGGCGGAAAAGATCGCCGTGTCAGATCACTCCACGGGGGATAGAAATAGGGCGGCCACGGTGCGAAAGATAAAGGTATTGAATGGGGCGAGACAGCCCATTCGGAGAAGAGGGTGGTTTGGCAACTCGCTTTACGACCTTGTTGGGACGCCGTATCAACCGACGAGGCCGAACGGCGAAGGCCCGGATGGGAATTTATACGTGGAACTAGGGGAGATTTCTCTAGGAAATGTCTACCGTCCGAATGACGATACCTGGCGTGTCATCCTGAGTGTCGACGGCGCGCCTGGGGAGCTAGATTTACCAGTTACGGTGCTGAAGACGAGGGGCGAAATGCAGCCACCCGATGAATGGCCGCCCAACGAAGCTCGAAAATTTTGCGAAACGATAGCGAAGTGTTTGATTTCGTTGGCCGCTACGCCCCCCAACCTTTTGGCCGCTACGCCCCCCAACCTTCAGGATGAGGCAAAGTCCGCTTGCGAGCAACTTTTCTATCAATTGTCGAGTGACGAGAATGCGGGCAAAAAGTTTGTTGACGAGTTTCAAAGAGCCGTGCAGGTGGTTGGTGGATTTGATGAGTTAGTACCGACGGAGGATCTGTGGGACAGGGCCATCCAGGTGCGCCCAGGCAGCGCAATGTCAGTTATCAATAAACTGCTGGGACCCGAGAGGTTTGGTCGGCTCCGTGCTGCGGTAAGCCAACGGTTCCACGTTAACATCCCCGTTTGTGTTGGCGGCGAGCCCGATCCGATCCAACGACATCTTCCGAAGCCGGGCGACCTTGGCTTCACCTTGGGCACCAGTGAGTCAACGGGGGCCCCCCCCAACGGTGGCGGCTACCGAGAGCCGCGGCCAAAGGTTGCGGCGACCGACAGTGTGAACGAGTGGATCGACAAAGTGAACACTTTTATCCTGCCCATCCTGAACGAAAAGGTTGAGCGTGAGATGAAGGACCAGGCTCGACAAACGCTCATACGGTGTAAAAACGGGCTTCGTCTCCGTGGGGAGCAGCGGCAGCTGGACCAAGCCGAAGACCTCTTGATCGCGATGCCCCCGGACTAAAGTTGATGCGTAATCGAGGTCATGAGCAGACGGTTGTTGCAATAGGTGTTACAGTCATCGTTTCAAGTTGAATGACTCAGTGTCTCCATATCTTACAGAGATCTACAAAGAGAACATTATGACTAAGCCAAGCCGACAAGAAGATTTTTCGCGCGAAGTTTATGAGACAATTGTGGGATCCAAGCAACGGCTTTGTGAGTTCTTGGAGAGCCAGGCGTTGGACAAAGCATTTGTCCAAGCTCAGTTCCGTGAGGATGGAGCGTTTGGAAACACATTGTTTAATGATGTGTTTATTCGTTTGACTCGTCATGCCGAAGAGCGGAGAACCGATCCAAACGGGGAGGACGGTCAGCGGATGTACGATGGACTGCTCGAGCTGATTCGACGTGGGGTGCCTTGGTTTTCTTCTGCCGCAAAAATTTTGGGTTGTGGCCGCGAAAGGCCTCTGGAGGAAAACCCGATCCTGTCGTTTCATCCTTGGTCGGTGCGACTGCGCAGCGAACTGGTGCAGGCAGGGGATACGTTCGCTACCACGCCTCTCGTCAAGGTGAAGCGTGAGCTCGTCCTTGGGGGCGGGAGATCAATTGATGTGCAAGCAGATCTACAACACTTAAACAGCTACTTGGACAACATAGTTGATGGAACTGCTGCCGACGGCACGGAGGGCGTGAATCGTGACTTGGTGAGTGCGTTCTTCTTCTGTCACAGACTGCAGTTGCTTTGGGAGAATCAGGCAACTCAAAGAGATCGGCTGGAGAAGGCTCGACGTGAAATCAATAAGTTGATCCGTCGCCGGCCGACGGGCAGCCGAGTGATCTCTAACGCGCTGCTTCAGATTGCGGTGACGGATTCCATTCCGCTTTTGGTGAAGGCGGCTCGCGGGGAAGCGGTACCGTCTCCGGCAGAGCCAGGGTGGCCTCGTGACCCCAAGGCCGCGACCGTAGATTCGCTGCCGACCGTCTTTCGGTTCGCGACTTTGCCGACTGCAGTGCTTGGAGATCGTCCGCCAGTGGGACTTTCTTCGGATGAGAACGCCCTAGTCAGTCGGGGATTCCTCCGCGAAGTCATGCATACTTTGCGTGCCTCATCACTTGGTTTGGAAGCCGGATGTGTTGTCGGGTATCCGAAGTTCGGCGACTCAAGTGAGGATGGGCGGCTCGTACAACGCCGTGTCCGCTACCTGATTCGCGCGGCCTGTGTCAAAAACCCGCAGATAGAGAATTGGTTCCAGGTGTTCGGTGAAGCACCGCCAGAACACCAGAAGGAATGCGCGAAGATGCTGTTTCGTGCAGAAGAAACCATTGGCGTGTCTCAGGGAGTGAGTTTCACGGAAGATCAGGCGAAGTGCTTGCTGGATATTGAAGAAGACTCTCTGTTCATCCGAGAACCATCTCATTCGGAATCTGATAGCTGCACCAATTTGAACCAAGTCGCAAAGGCGGTGCCTGCGGCGAGTAAGGAGTTGCGTCGCGACATCGATCAGAGATTGTTCGATGGTCGGTTTGAACGCGCAGAGCGCACGAGATGCGGCAAGAAGCGTTCCGAGTACTTGAGATTGCGCGTCAGACGGGATGAGGAACGTAGTTACCTAGAGGAGGTCCTGAGGGGCGACATTGAAGCCGATGGAACAAGTGGTCTTCGTGCCCTTGTCGACTCGAGTTTCCACCCTCAGTTTCAGGTCGCCGAGATTGGCGAGTTCCTCAAAGCTAAAGAGTTCAATCCTGCAGTAGATCCGAAGAAGTTTCAGGAGCTATCCACATGGGCAAGGGACTACTACCGAGCCGGGATTGTGAGTACCAAGCCGCTGTTTGATGGGAAGAGTTCTAGTGAGATCCAGAAAGAAGTGATGGATGGGAGCCATGCGCCCTATCAAAATCACATCCCAGCGCTCCACGCGCTCCTCCTTGATTCAGTCGTTTGGCCGCAGGCGCGAGAAGCGTTGCAGCAGCTTTATAGAAAGTTTTGCAAGGAGCGGGACAATCCGATTCTGAAGGCACTTTGGAACGGGCCAAAGGACGAGTTGGATGGTTGCAATCGGTCACGAGCCCTTCTGTACGGTTACAGCTGCGATCCAGTTTTGTTTGGAAACGAAGGAATCGTTGGAACAGCTGGTCAGGTTGTCCATGCGAACTTTAGTGTGGGCTCGTCACCATGCATGACACCACTCATGGCAGCGGCAAGAACTGTTCGGGACAATGAGAAAGGCAGGTTGGGGTGTCTGGAGGAACGCCTGCAAGTACTTCGGGGCGGGCAGAGCATCGATCATCACGATGGGCGTGGCTGGCGAGCGATCCATCATGCGTTCGCATTCGGTAATCACAGTGTGGCAAAGCTCTTGTTGAAGGCCGGAGCACGGGTTGGTCTCGTCGAAGGAGATAAAACAACGATCTTGATCGAGGCGCTTCGCTCAAGACACATTGCGGAAGTAGACGACGTTGCAGTGTCGCGACTCGTGAACTTGGCAGTGACCGAGCTGCGGAACCTTTCCGCGGCAGACCAGCAGTCTGTGCTTACTCTTCACGACAAACACGCTCCGAAGGTGCGTTGTGGAGACCCACTGAGTGCCCTGGCAGTCGCCGTGGAGGCAGGTCCGCAGTACTCACTCGCGCCGCTCCAAACAGTTGAGCAGTCCCTAACAGGGGGGAAGGGAGTTTGGGGAGGCAACCTTGACCGATTCATCAAGGACCGTTTCTCTGAGTCCCGTTTGGGTGATTTCGTGGCGCTCATTGAAAATTATGACGGCTTCGCGCAGAAACTGGCGGACAATAACGGGACACTTGGAAAGCATGTTTGCAAACGGTTGATTGACCAGATCAAGAAAGACAACCTTGTGGACATCAGTAAGAAGTTGGAGAAACTTGTCCGGATCAAGGGAGTTGGCGCGCCTGATGATGTTTTCCACACACTGATCCAGCGCCTTGTTGCCGAGCGCATAGGGCATGATCTGCCCATCACCGAGTGCGTCGTGAGCATTGTGAGGGATCTGTTGTCGCAGGACGGTGCTTTGGACCGGATAGTGCATGAGAAGTTTGGCGAAACTGCTGTCCGCGCTGCTTGGCGCAGCGGGCAGCAGTTGGTGGCGCTTCTCATGGCAGATAAACTTGCTTCAACCAAATCGCAGATTGTGGATGCAGCGCAGTTCTTGGCGACTGCCGATCGGCAGCAGATGACTGTTGCGGAAGTAAGCCGTCTGGTCGTGGAACCTACCGGAATGGTTCGTCTCAAGGTTCCGCTTCGATCAGGTGCTGAACCTCAGGTGCACCGCCTTCCTGCCGATCAAACGGTATCGGCTGCAATCAAGTTCCCCTACGGTGAGACAGAGGCTCAGAAGTGGCTCGATGATTTCAGGGCTGACATTGCCGCTGGTCTTGAGCGGGCGCTTCAGCCGACTGCCGACGGATCGAATCCACTAGAGTTCTCATCGAAGCAACTCATGACTGCGCGCCCGTATGCATTCGAGAAGCTCCTTGCACACCTTTACGACAAGGATGCGACTCGCTGCGAGGATGACCCGACTCCAAGCGAAAGTTCAGCGCCGCCAGCGCTAGCCGATCGTTCGTCGTAGCAGGAAATGCAAGGCTCCACTTGATCGCTTTGGCGAAGCTGTAAGCGGGGCAACCGTTCGACCCCATTGGCTGCACTGGGTGGTTCGTGACGCGTTGCTGTGATTCGCATTGATGGTTTTCGGCACAGGTCTACTGAAGTTCTTGGGCGGGCGATGTCGATGAGTGAGGAGTTGTCCGACACGATGGGCGCTGAGCGATATTCCACGAGTATCGAGGCGTTTGCCGATGCGATGCTGCGTCGCAACTGCGCTGAAATGTTGATTCAGTCTGCGACCGACGCTACGACCTCAGGGTCTGGGGTTGACAGCGAGCGTCCTTCGTTTTCGCAGGGAGTTGGTGCCGAGGGGCTGGCAAGTGGTGGTCAATCGTTGACTCTGCATCAGGAACTGGAGTCGGCAATCCTCATCTTGATAAGCGTTGAGCGCGTCCTGACGCGTGATGCACACCCAATCGAGTGGGCGAACACCCAGAACCTCCTCGGTACTGCGATGATTCTTCAGTGCACCGGCGATGCTTCAGTTGAGAAGGTTGTGAAGATTCGGCAAGCCCAAGAGTGTTTCAAGGGGGCACTCGAGATACTCAGGTCTTGCGAAGACAGAGAGGCCTGGTTTCCCGTCATGCAAAATATGTTTGCGGCGTGCAGTCTGCTGCTCAAGCATCTTGAGCCTTCTCTGGCGGTCAGTGAACTCAATGCCCTCGCGGACTATCTGTACCGGAGCCTCCAGGGCATTGACGACGCTGTGCTTCAGGACGGGCGTCCGTGGTTCGTAGAAAAACTCGCACACTGGATTCGGGAGTGTTCTGAGTCGAGGGGATCGCGCGTAGCCGAAGTGGTTCGCGCGCTCGCGCAACAAGTGGTCGAGCACCACTTGGGAGCCCCCCCGTGGGCAGACCTCAGCCGAGCACCAGTGCCAGCGTTGAGTGGTCTCGCCGTTTCCCTGGTTGCCCCCGATGATGCAACTCTGGATGAGCTGCACAGAGCGGAGGGCTTGATGAAGGCTGTGCTCCTGCGTATTGGCGAGGATGATTCGGGCTCTGGCGAGAGCCTCAGTGTGGCGGAGTTGCACCTTCTTCGGGCCCGCAGATCGCGGACGCTCTACCGAATAGGATTGAATCCGAAGACCCCGATGAGCGGCAAGGGAAGTCGGCGTGAATGCTTGATGGAGTCCGCCGCAGAGCGCGAGCGCGCGATCGCTCTCCTTGACCCTGATCAAGACAAACAAACTGCATGTGCATATCACCGAAAGCTGGGCGAGGTCTTGTGGGCTCTTGCCTCTCATGAAGGGGGAGCCGATCGTTCGGTCGTCCTGAAGCGATATGCCGATGCAACGATTCGGGGCATCTGTGCAGAAGAGCAGATCTCTGATCCAATCGAGTGGGCTCAGAGTTGTGAATCTGCAGGGCTCGCGATGTGGCGATGTGCCGCCAAGGTCGTTGGTTTAGAGCGCGTTGAAAGGCTTCAGGCAGCGTGCAGCTGTTTGCTCGATGCATGTTTGGGCTACTCGGGGGTAGACCACAGCATTGATTTGGCTCGCCTCGAGAATCGGCTGGGACTGGTGTTCTTGGCTCGTGCAAGAGTCGAGAGTGAGTCTGCAAACCTTTTCGAACAGCGCGCATTTGATCTCTTTCGGACCGCTGTTGAGCGGCTCGGATCTGATCCATCACGAGGTGCACGCAGTCGAGTGCTCATGAATCTTGCCGTGGCGCAACGGCGTTGCGCGCAATGGGTGGAGGGTGCCGAGGGCCTTCGCTTGCTTGAGGCGGCCCGCGGTGCCATGGTTGAGGGCGCCAACTTGCTCTCCAACCCCCCAACTGTTCTTGGGAAGCGCCTGCGGGAGTGGCTGAGGTCGTGCGACAGCGAAATCCGGAAGAGGCGATCTGTTATTCGACCGTCTTGATCCTTCAAGTCAGCCTCTCGGCGGAGAGAATTTGCATAGAAGTCAATCTGTTGAAACTGTTGCTCGAGGCACTTGGCGAGCAGTCGCTTCCATTCGGTGAAGTCAAGGTGCGCGGTGTCGGCAACTGATCTGCGGGCCAGCGCCGTGAGGTCGAATGCTCACGGACTCGGCGCTGGAGGCGCTTCGGGCTCAATCTCCGGCGTGTCGGCAGGGGCGTTTGCGTCCGCATCCTGACTGCGCTTGTTGCCCTGTGCATCGGTACTGGTGGCAGGCGGCTCTGGCACTGTGCGCAGCGGTTCGTTGCCTGTTCCAAACATGGTGGAACGCGACCGACCCTTGAGCAGATCACTCAGCATCGCTTCGCCAAGATCGCTTGTGACCACATGCACCGAGATGGGAACCGCCGCCGCCGACTCGGTGTAGCCCGTGCAAT
>Ga0194120_10003578_pt1 | contig 25150 bp, 25 predicted proteins | sample TA2MahCa65mmetaG_FD_148642 | JGI IMG/M metagenome (GOLD analysis project Ga0194120, IMG submission 148642) | Freshwater microbial communities from Lake Tanganyika, Tanzania - TA2015019 Mahale Deep Cast 65m | ecosystem: Environmental > Aquatic > Freshwater > Lake | place: Tanzania: Lake... | reverse complement strand
TTTCAAGACCGCGATTGAGACCTGCCTGCAAGAGATGCCCACCACTCATCGCGCCGCTTTACATTCATTGCTGACCTTGCGTTTTCAACTGTTTTCAAAAGCGCAGTTTGTGCCCGCGTGAAGTATAACAGCATCATCTTGCATCCCGATCGGATCACGCTATTTCGCTTGCCTATCGCCTCCCTGTGCCGCACCGAGATCGAACTGAAGGCGCAAATTCGCAAAACGCTCATTCACGAACTCGGCCACTACTTCGGATTCTCGGAGGGCGACCTCGAAGCGCGCGGCTGGGCCTAACTCCCTCCCCTATCGATGGTGTGTTCGATGGGGGAGGGCCGGGGTAGGAGTTGTTCATTGTTCATTGTTCATTGTTCATTTCTTTCATTCACCCTGCCCCATTGCGATGGCTTGTCCTCTCTGCTATCATGCCGCCAACATGAAACCCACTCGCCGGTTTGCGTTCTACTTTTACTTTAGCGACAGCCCCCCTGCCGCTGTTCCCGCTTGAGTAGAAGTAGCACGGACGAGAAGTCACCAAAGCGCGGAGGCCAGCGGCCCCGCGCTTTTTGTTTCCCTGCTCTCCCTCCCTTATCCGCGTTTTTTGCGGATGGGGGAGGGCCGGGGTGGGGGTTACTGGAGAGCACACAATGCCTGTGAGAGGAATCCGCGGCGCCACCGTCGCGGCAGACAATACGAAAGAAGATATTTTGGCGGCCACGCGCGAATTGCTGTTGGACATGATCGCCGCCAACGACATCCAACCCGAAGACATCGCCTCCGCGTGGTTCACCACCTCGCCCGACCTCAACGCCGAGTTCCCCGCGCCCGCCGCCCGCGCCCTCGGCTGGGCGGATGTGGCCATCCTGTGCGGCCACGAAATGAATGTGCCGCACGGACTCAAAAAGTGCATCCGCGTTCTCGTTCATCTCAACACCGATCGCCCCGCTCACGCCATCAAACATGTTTATCTCGGCGAGGCGGCCAATCTCCGCCCCGACCGCACACTGCCGGTGGAAATAGCGAAGTGAATCGCAGATCGCAGATCAGCGGTTGCGGATTGCGCTTCAATCTGCCATCTGCGATCTGAAATCTGAATCAACATGGTCATCGTCATGAAGTCCCACTCAACCGACAAACAACTCTCTGCCGTCGTAGCCCGCGTGCACGCCGCCGGGTACCGCACCAGCCTCATCAAAGGCGAAGAGACGACTATCATCGGCGTCATCGGCGACGACCGCCCCATTGACCGCACACAGTTCGAGATGCTCGACGGTGTGGAGAAAACCATGCCGGTGCTCAAACCGTTCAAACTGGCCTCGCGCGACATGCACCCAATGGACACACTGATTCCGCTCAACGGGCACATGGTCGGCGCTCCGAAGATCGTGGTCATCGCCGGGCCGTGCTCGGTGGAGAGCCGGCCTCAAATCATGGAAGTGGCTCAGGCGGTGAAAGAGGCCGGAGCCACCGCGCTGAGAGGCGGCGCGTTCAAACCGAGAACGTCCCCGTACAGCTTTCAAGGGTTGGGCGAGGAAGGATTGCAGTATTTGGCCGAAGCCCGCGAAGCCACCGGCCTGCCCATCGTCACCGAAGCCATGTCGCCGGAGCAAGTGCCGCTCGTGGCCCGCTACGCCGATGTGATTCAAATCGGCGCGCGCAACATGCAGAATTATGCTCTGCTCAACGCTGCCGGCGAGATCGACGCGCGAGTTCTTCTCAAACGCGGTATGATGTCCACCATCGAAGAACTGCTCATGTCTGCCGAATACATTTTGGCGAAAGGCAACGCCCAAGTGATGCTCTGCGAACGCGGCATCCGCACCTTCGAGAAGTACACCCGCAACACCACCGACATCAACGCTGTGCCCGTGCTCAAACAACTCACTCACCTGCCCGTCATCCTCGACCCCAGCCACAGCACCGGCAAGTGGGAATACGTCGCCGCCATTGCCCGCGCGGGCATCGCCGCCGGAGCCGACGGCCTCATCATCGAAGTCCATCAGAATCCGCCCGACGCCCTGTCCGACGGCGCGCAGAGCCTCAAGCCCGAAAAGTTCGCGCAGATGGTGATCGAGTGCCGCAAGATCGCCGAGGCGATGGGGAGAATGTAATGACGAATGCAAAATGACGAATGAGCCATTCGTCATTCGACATTCGTCATTTGCCAACCGCCATGATCATCGTCATGAAACCCCGCGCCAGCGAGGCGCAAGTCTCCGGCGTCATTCATCGCGTGGAGAGTCTCGGCTATCGCACACACCTCTCGCGCGGCGAAGAGACGACCATCATCGGCGTCATCGGCGACGACCGCCCCATTGACCGCACGCAGTTCGAACTGCTCGACGGAGTCGAGAAGACTGTCCCCATCCTCAAGCCATTCAAACTTGCCTCGCGCGACATGCACCCCGCCGATACGCTCATCTTCCTCAACGGCCAAAACGTCGGCGGCTTGCAGGTGATTGTCATCGCCGGGCCGTGCTCGGTGGAGAGTCGCTCGCAAATTCTCGAAGCCGCCCACGCAGTGAAAGAGGCCGGGGCCACCGCGCTGAGAGGCGGCGCGTTCAAACCGAGAACCTCACCCTACAGTTTTCAAGGCATGGGCGAAGAGGGGCTTCAACTTCTCGCCGAAGCCCGCGAAGCCACCGGCCTGCCCATCGTCACCGAAGCCATGTCGCCCGAACAGATTGTGCTGGTCGAAAAATACGGCGACGTGATTCAACTCGGCGCGCGCAACATGCAAAACTACACACTGCTCAACGCCGCCGGAGAAGCGCGCAAGCCCGTATTGCTCAAGCGCGGCATGATGTCTACCATCGAAGAACTACTCATGTCTGCCGAGTACATTTTGGCCAAAGGCAATTCGCAGGTGATGCTCTGCGAGCGCGGCATCCGCACCTTCGAGAAATACACCCGCAACACCACCGACATCAACGCCGTGCCCGTGCTCAAGCAGCTCACGCACTTGCCCGTCATCCTCGATCCGAGCCACGGCACGGGCAAATGGGAATACGTGTCGGCGGTAGCCAAAGCGGGCGTCGCCGCCGGAGCCGACGGCCTCATCGTCGAAGTGCACCCCAACCCTTCCGAAGCCATGTCCGACGGCGCGCAAAGCCTCAAGCCCGAAAAGTTCGCCCAACTGGTGAAAGACGTTCGCCGGGTGGCCGAGGCAATTGGCCGGTCCTGATTTTAGATTTCGGACTGCGGGTTTCGGAAGCGCTCTTCCAATCCGCTATCCGCAATCTGCAATCTGCAATGGACGACTCGGGGTTTACCCAACTCGCCGACGCGAGAGTCGCAATCGTCGGACTCGGACTGATGGGGGGATCGCTGGCCCTCGCATTGAAAGGACGTTGCCGCGAGATCATTGGGGTGGACTCCGACACCGCGCCGCTGACTCTGGCTCTCGAACGCGGCATCATCCACCGCCCCGCCGATTTTGACTCCGCGCTCGACTCCGCCGACCTCCTCATCCTCGCCACCCCCGCCCAAACCATCCTCGCCCAACTGACAGCGATCAGCCATTCAGATTCCGCATTCCGTATTCCGCATTCCGTATTCCCCATTGACCTCGGCTCCACCAAACGCGCCATCGTCGCCGCAATGGAAAACCTGCCCCCCGCCTTCGATCCCATCGGCGGCCACCCCATGTGCGGCAAAGAAACGAGCGGTATCGAACACGCCGACCGCGATCTCTTTCGCGGCAAGCCGTTCATCCTCTGCCCGCTCCGGCGCACCTCGTCTCGCGCCCTCGCCCTCGCGCACGAACTGGTTTCGGTCATCGGCGCGCGCCCCCTCGTTCTCGATGCCGAAACGCACGACGAGATTGCCGCCGCCGTGAGTCATCTGCCTTACGCGGTTTCTGCCGCCCTCGTGCGAACGGCAATGGCAAACAGCAACGATGCTCTGTGGCAAATGGCCTCCTCCGGTTTCCGCGACACCACCCGCCTCGCCGCCAGCGACCTCACGATGATGATCGACATTCTCCTCACCAACCGCAATGCTGTGCTCCACTCGCTCTCGCAATTCCACTCCGAGCTCGAGGCGCTCACTGCCGCCATCGAGTCCGGCGACCCGGAGCGCCTCCGCGCCGTTTTAGAATCCGCCCAACGCCAACGGCACAAAATGTTCAGAGAAAGTTAACCGCCGAGACGCGGAGAACACAGAGAGATCGCGAAGGGTGATTTGCAAAACACTCCGCGCACTCTGCGTCTCTGCGGTGAATTCAATGCAAGCCATCCCGATTGCGCCGATCCCTCATCCCCTCCGCGCCAGCGTGCGCGTGCCCGGCTCGAAGAGTCTCACCAACCGCGCCCTCGCCATCGCCGCCCTCGCCGACGGAACGACCACGCTCACCAATGCCCTCGACTCTGACGACTCGCGCTACTTTGCCGAGTCGCTTCAACAACTGGGGTTCGATGTTTCATTCCGCATTCCGCATTCCGCGCTCCGCATTCGCGGATTGGGCGGTCGCATCCCCTCCTCCCGTGCCGATCTCTTCGTCGGCAACGCCGGAACCGCCGCGCGCTTTCTCACCGCCTTCGTCGCCCTCGGCCACGGCGAATTTGTGATCGACGGCAATGAGCGAATGCGCCAGCGTCCCATCGCTGATCTGATTGAAGCATTGAAACAACTTGGAGTCGATATTGAAAGCCCCACGGGTTACCCGCCCGTGATCGTTCGGGCCGACGGATTAAAAGGCGGAGTCACCCGCGTGGCTGGAAACATCAGCAGTCAATTTCTCTCAGCCCTGCTCATCGCCGCGCCGTATGCTCAACAGCCGGTCGAGATCATCGTCACCGGCGAACTCAACTCCAAGCCGTATGTGGACATGACTGTCGCCGTGATGTCCGACTTCGGCGCGACAGTCGAGCGCGAAGGATACGAGCGTTTCCGAATCACGCCTCAACGCTACCGCGCCCGCCAAACGTACACCATCGAAAGCGACGCCTCTGCCGCCTCGTATTTTTTTGCCGCGCCCGCTGTGTGCGGCGGCGCGGTGTGCGTGGAAAACATCTCGCGCAAATCCAAACAGGGCGATGTGGCTTTTGTGAATGTGTTAGCGCAAATGGGATGCGCGGTCAATGAGGGCGAAGATTGGATCGAGGTGGTAAGGGCGATTCGCGAATCGCCCCTGCACGGCGTGGAGGTTGATCTGCGCGACATACCTGACACCGCGCAAACCCTCGCCGCCATTGCGCCCTTTGCCGATTCGCCCACCACCATTCGCGGCATCGCTTCGGCGCGGGTGAAAGAAACGGATCGCGTGGCCGCGACGTGCGCCGAACTCCGCCGACTCGGCGTCGCCGTCGAAGAATATCCCGACGGACTCAAAATCTATCCGTGCGATCACATCCGGCCCGCAGTCATCCAAACCTATGACGATCATCGCATGGCCATGGCCTTTGCCCTCGTCGGCCTCCGCGCCGAAGGCATCGCCATCGAGGACCCCGGCTGTGTGTCGAAGACGTTTCCGAACTACTTTCAAGTGTTGGCCTCTCTGCGCGAATAGAATTGTTCATTGTTCATTCTCTCATTGTTCATTGATGAAACTCGCCCTCCTCGGCTACCCCCTCTCCCACTCGCTCTCGCCCGCCATGCACAACGCGGCGCTGGCTGAAGTGGGGTTGCGCGATTGGCGATACGATGCCCTGCCCGTCGCGGCTGATCTTTTGCGCGAAGCCGTCGAATGGATTCGCGGCGACGAATACGCGGGCGCAAACGTCACCGTGCCGCACAAAGAAGCGATCATCCCGTTCCTCGACGGCCTCACGCCCGTGGCCGAAGCCATCGGCGCAGTGAACACCATTGTCAAACGCAATGGCAAATTGATCGGCCACAACACCGACGCCGCCGGATTCTTGGCCGACCTTTATGCATTCGATGTTCATGTCTCCGGCCGTCCGGCGCTCATCCTCGGGGCCGGAGGCTCGGCGCGCGCCGTCACCGCCGCCCTCGCCCCGCTCAACGTCGAAATCCGAATCGCCGCCCGCCGCCGGGAACAGGCGCAATCTCTAATCTCTAATCTCCAATTACCAATTACGGTTTACGACTTAACCATCAACCACCTCCACCGCGCATCACGTGATGTTGCCCTCATCGTCAACTGCACGCCGCTCGGTATGACGCCGAACACAAACGCCTCCCCGTGGCTCGAGGGGGCGCCGTTCCCGCGCGGCGCATTCGTGTACGATCTCGTTTACAATCCATCCGAAACATTGCTGGTCAAACAGGCCCGCGCCGCCGGACTGCGCGCCGCCACCGGGCTCGGCATGCTCATCGAACAGGGAGCGCTCGCCTTCGAGCTGTGGACGGGAAAGACCGCGCCGCGAAAGCTGATGCGCGAAGCGGCTGAACAGAAATTATTCGCCGCAGAGTCGCGGGGTTCGCAGAGCAAAGAATAGCAACACTCCGCGTTCTCTGTGTCTCAGCGGTTAAAGAGTCCATGCCCATCCGTTTCCTCACCTCCGGCGAATCGCACGGCCCCGCGCTCACCGCCATTCTCGAAGGGATGCCCGCCGGCCTGCCTCTCTCGCCCGACGACATCAACCCTGACCTCGCCCGGCGGCAGGGGTTGGGCGACCGCAAGGGTCGCCCCTACATTGGCGCCAGCCCACGCATGAAACTCGAACGCGACACGGCGGCGATCCTCGGTGGTGTGATGGCCGGAGTGACCATCGGCGGGCCGATTGCCGTGCAGATTCAGAATCTCGATCACGACACATGGAAAGGCAAAGCTATCGAACCGATGACCATCCCGCGCCCCGGCCACGCCGACCTGACCGGCGCGGTGAAGCACGGCTACAACGATCTGCGGCTGAGCCTCGAACGCGCCTCCGCGCGCGAGACATCGGCGCGAGTGGCGGTGGGCGCGATGTGCCGAAAGTTTTTGTCGCAGTTCGGAATTCGAGTCGGCAGCTATGTGATCGAGATCGGCGGCGTGAGCGCAAGCGTTGACGAGATGCCGCTCGAAGATCGGATCGCGCGCGCGTTCGACTCGGACATGTCGTGCCCCGACGAGTCGGCGTCCCATGCCATGCGCGCCCGCGTCGAAGATATTATTCGCGCCAAAGACACGCTGGGCGGCGTGTTCGAGGTTGTCGCCCTCGGCCTCCCGCCCGGACTCGGCTCGCACGTTCATTGGGATCGCCGCCTCACGGGCCGCCTCGCGCAGGCCATGCTCAGCATCCCGGCCATGAAGGGCGTGGAGATCGGCCCGGCGTTCGACAACGCAAAAAAATCAGGGACGCAGGTGCATGATGAGATTGTGTTGCATGACGGGGCATTGGCGCGAAAGACGAATCGCGCCGGCGGACTCGAAGGCGGCATCACCACCGGCGGGCCGATCCTGCTGCGCGTGGCGATGAAACCGATCAGCACTACACTCACTCCGTTGAAGTCGGTTGACCTGGCCGCCGGGCGGGAAGCCGCCACTCAATACGAGCGCTCCGATTTTTGCGCCGTGCCGCGCGCCGGAGTGATCGGCGAGGCGATGACGTGCTTCGTGCTGGCCGATGCGCTCATCGAAAAACTCGGCGGCGACTCGCTGGCCGAGATGAAACCGCGCTTCGACTCTCTGCGCCAATCGCGGCTCGACGATCTGCCGATGCTCGACGAGCCAACAGTGTTTTGGGAGTAATTATGCAAATCTCAAACTCCAAATCTCAAACTCCAAACTTAAAATTTGGGAGTTTGAAGTTTGGAATTTGGAGTTTGTAACTTCTTTTCCTTGAACTTTATCCTCCTTTACGGCCCGCCGGGTGTTGGCAAAAGCACGGTGGGCAAAGAATTAGCGGCGCGGCTCGAGCGTGAGTTTTTCGACAGCGATCCGATGATCGAGAATCTCGCCGGGCGAAGCATCCCGCACATCTTCTCGCAGTTGGGCGAAGCCGAGTTCCGCCGATTGGAAGCCAAAGTGTGCGCCGGCCTCTCCGCACGGCGGGGCGCCGTCATCGCGCTCGGCGGCGGCGCGTTGCTCAACGCGAACGTGCGCGCCGCGTTCGAGCGCAATGGACTGATCGTCTGCCTGCGCGCCGACGCCGACGAGCTCCTGCGGCGAACATCGGGCAACAGCCGCCCCCTGCTCGCGGGCGATAACCCCGCCGAGCGACTCAATGCATTGCTCGCCACGCGCCGCGCATTTTATGACTCATTCTCAATTCAAGTGGACACGAAGGGCAAAAGCATCGAACAAGTTGTGGATGAAATCGAATCGATGGTCGTCCCGCGATCCCTGCCGGTGAATGCGCCCGGGCTCCGGCACGAGATTCTGCTGGGATACGGATTGCTCGACTCACTCCCCGATCTCCTCGACGAGCGCGGCCTCACCGGCCCGGCCATTGTCGTCACCGATGAAAACATTGCAACGGCGCTCCCGATCACCAATTACCAATTACCGATTACCATCTTGCCTGCGGGTGAGCAACACAAGACTCTCGATACCGTTCGCGCGCTGTACGATGCGCTCCTTCAGCACGGGCTGGATCGCAGTGGCATTGTGATCGCCATCGGCGGCGGGGTGATCGGCGACCTGGCCGGGTTCGCGGCGGCCACCTTTATGCGCGGCGTTCGCTGGGTGAACGCGCCCACCACTCTGCTGGCGATGGTGGACGCGAGTCTCGGCGGCAAAACCGGAGTCGATCTGCCGCAGGGCAAGAATTTGGCGGGGGCGTTTCACCCGCCGTCGCTCGTCGTCGCCGATCCGTTCGCGCTCACCACGCTTCCGCAGGCCGAGCGCGCGGCGGGCATGGCTGAAGTGATCAAGCACGGCGTCATCGGCGATGCAGGATTGTTCGAGATGATCGAATCGGGCGCGGCGTTTGGGGGCGCGGATCAGATCGCGCGGGCGATGGCGGTGAAGATTCGCGTGGTGGAGGCCGACCCGTTCGAGAAGGGTGAGCGGGCGACTCTGAATCTGGGGCACACCATTGGTCACGGAGTGGAGGCCGCCTCGGAATACAGTTTGCGGCACGGCGAAGCGGTGGCCGTTGGGATGGTGGCGGAGTCCCGGCTGGCCGAACGGTTGGGATTGGCCGAAAGGGGATTGGCGCAAAGAATCGCCCGGGCGTGCGCGATGGCCGGGCTGCCGGTGAAATGCTCGGGCTTGAATCCGGATCGAATCCGCGAAGCGATGAGCAGTGATAAAAAGAAATCGGGCGGCAGGTTGAAGTTTGCATTGCCAAAAAAGATTGGCGAGGTGGTTTGGGGCGTGGAGGCCGACGAGGCCGAAGTGATGAGCGCGGTGCGCGCCGCGTGCGATGCGGAGGAGTGACGATGAAAGCAGTGTTGGTTTTGCACGGGCCGAACTTGAATTTGCTGGGAACGCGCGAGCCGCAGGTGTATGGCACGACGACGCTGGCCGACATTGACGCGGCGCTGAAAGCCGAAGGCGAACGGCTTGGAATCGAAGTGCGGGCGTTTCAGTCGAACCACGAGGGCGCGTTGATTGACGCACTGCACGACGCGCGAGCGTGGGCAAATGGAGTCATTATCAATCCCGGCGGCTTCACGCATACTTCGGTGGCACTGCGCGATGCTATTTCGGCCATCGGCATTCCGGCAGTGGAATGCCATCTCTCGAACACAGAGGCGCGGGAAGAGTTCCGCCACAAGTCGCTCATCGCGCCGGTGTGCATCGGTTCGATCAAAGGCTTCGGGTGGAGATCGTATTTGCTGGCTTTGCAGGCATTGGCGTATCTTTTGGAGAAGTGAGAGTCATGCCTCGCGGCGCGCAATTTGGAATCGTCGTCATTGCTTTTTTCATGGTTGCTTGCTCCTCACCGGCCTATGCCGGAATCCCGGCAACCACAGCAGTGACAGCCACCGTTCCCCCGCCGCCCACCCTCACCTCAACCCCTACCCTCACCCCAACTCCAACTCAAACCCCAACCCAAACTCCAACTTCGACCCTATCCCCCACCCCCGCCTGCCATGACTTTCGCGGAAAGGTGGCGAGCGATGAGATCGACTCGCTCACTCTCGGCAAAGCGATCCCGTTTCGCATTTATCTTCCGCCGTGTTATCACGCGCAAACGCAATCGTACCCCGTGCTGTATTTGATTCACGGACTCAACATGGATGAAAGCGCGTGGGATGAATTGGGGATCGATGAAGTGGCCGACGCGCTCATTGCCAGCGACGACCTCCCCCCGTTCATCATCGTCATGCCCCGCGCCCCCGACGACTCCCGATTCGCCGACTCCGTCGCTCTCGAACTCCTCCCCTTCATTGACTCTCACTATCGCACCCTGCCCGACCGCGACCACCGCGCCGTCGGCGGAATGTCGCGCGGCGGCGGCTGGGCGGTGCGCATCGGCTTTCAACATCCCGAACCGTTCGGGGCGATGGGGCTGCACAGTGTGGCCGTGTTTTACGCCGACGAAAACAAAGTGCATCGCTGGATCGCCGACGTGCCCGACGAACTGGCCCCGCGCATCTACATTGACATCGGCGAGAGCGACCCGCTGATCGACAATTCGGCCCGCTGGCTCGACGAAACGCTCACCGCGCGCGGCTTCGCTCACGAATTTCATGTGCGCCCCGGCGGGCACACCTCCGGCTACTGGGCCAAACATCTGCCCGAATACCTGCGGTGGTATACTGGCGCGTGGCAACCTTAGGCGTTGTCCAAACTTGTTGGGGCAGGGCTCGCCCCTGCCCCATCACGGGCGACCGCAGGGGTCGCCCCTACGTTTACGGATGGACCCATTAGTTGCAGGCCAACCCCGTGCCGAGTGTCTTCATCGTTGACGACGATCACGAAATGGCGAGAGCAGTGAAGATGCTCTTCAGACTGCTCCGCTTCGACGGCTCCGTTTTCCACAGCGCGCGCGAACTCGCCAGCCACATGCTAGCCGCCCCCAGCCTGCCCGATCTGCTGGTGGTGGATATGAGCATGCCCGAAGTCAATGGCATGGACGTAGTAAAATGGATCCGCAGCTCCAAGCGATTCAAGAATTTGCCCATCATCGTGCTCTCGGCAGAAATCCACCCCGAACTGGTGAACGACGCCATCGCCGCCGGGGCCAATGCCTATTTGTTCAAACCCGTGCTCCTCGAAGATCTTGAAGCCGCAGTGAAACGCGCTCTCGGAAAAACATTACACTGACGAAAGACGATAGGCGAATGACGGAACGCCCCCTTCGTCATTCGTCATTCGTCATCCGTCATTCTCCAACCACCATGACCGAACCCACTTTCTTCGACAAACTCCGCTATCGTTTCGACAACTTCATGTCCAAAGGCACCATCGCCCTCATCGGCGGGCTGGGCGTGATTGCGCTCGTCATCATTCTTCTCGCCTCCACCATCATCACCATCGGGCGCATCCGGCAGGAGGGCGCCGAAGAGATCAACTTCGGCGAGGCGGCGTGGGAAAGCCTCATGCGCACGCTGGACGCCGGAACCATGGGCGGCGACACCGGCGCCGGTTTCCGTGTCATCATGCTCGCCGTCACCTTCGGCGGCATCTTCATCGTCAGCGCTCTCATCGGCGTCATCAACAACGGCATCGAAGGCAAAATCGAAGAGATGCGTAAAGGCCGCTCGCGAGTCATCGAGCGCGGCCACACCGTCGTTCTCGGCTGGTCGAATCAAATTTTCCCCATCATCTCCGAGCTGGTGCTGGCCAACGCCAACCAAAAGAATCCGCGCATTGTGATTCTCGGCGATAAAGACAAAGTGGAAATGGAGGACGAGATCCGCGACCGGGTGGGCGACACCAAAAACACCGCCGTCGTCTGCCGCACTGGCAGTCCCATCGATCCCGGCGATCTCGATATGGTGAGCGTGCAGACCTCCCGCTCGATCGTCATCCTCGCCCCCGACGACGACGATGACCCGGATTCCAACGTCATCAAAACCATGCTGGCCATCACCAACGGCCCCAATCGCCGCAAAGAGCCATACCACATCGTGGCCGAGATCCGCGACTCGCGCAACATGGAAGTGGCGCGCATGGTGGGCCGCGACGAGGCCGAACTGGTGCTGGTGGGCGACCTCATCTCGCGCATCACCGTGCAGACCTGCCGCCAGAGCGGTCTCTCGGTGGTGTACACCGAACTGCTCGACTTCGGCGGCGACGAAATCTATTTCAAGCATGAGGCGGGCCTCGCCGGAAAAACGTTCGGCGAAGCGTTGTTGGCTTACGAAGACTCGACGGTGATCGGCTTGCGACAAGCCAAAGAGGGTGTGCGGCTCAACCCGCCGATGGATACTCGCATCGGCCCCGACGACAAGATCATCGCCATCTCGCAAGACGATGACACCATCCGCCTCTCCGGCCTCGCCGATCTGAAGATCAATGAAAAGGCCATTCATGGCGACGCCGCGCCCGACCAGCGCCCGGAGCGCACACTCATTCTCGGTTGGAATTGGCGGCTGCCCACCATCGTGCGCGAGTTGGATCACTACGTGTCGCCCGGCTCGGTCGTCACCATCGCCGCCAACAAAGCCGACGGCGAAGAGCAGATCAAGGAAGAGTGCGCGGGCGTCAAAAACCAGGCCATCGAGTTTCGGGAAGCCGACACCACTCACCGCCGCGTGCTGGATGAACTCAACCTCTCCTCTTACGATCACGTAATCATCCTTTGCTCCGACGAACTCGATCAACAGCGGGCCGACGCGCACACCCTGATCACATTGCTCCACCTGCGCGACATCGCCGACAAGAGCGGCGCCGATGTTTCCGTCGTCAGCGAGATGCTCGACATCCGCAACCGCAATTTGGCCGAAGTGACTCGCGCCGACGATTTCATCGTCAGCGAGAAGCTGATCAGTCTCATGCTTTCGCAGGTCTCGGAGAACAAAGAGCTCAATGCGGTGTTTGCCGATCTGTTCGACCCCGAAGGCTCGGAGGTGTATCTCAAACCGGCCAGCACCTATGTGGATTTGGGACAGCCGATCAATTTTTACACGGTGATCGAAGCGGCGCGGCGGCGCGGCGGCGTAGCCATCGGTTATCGGCTCAAGTCGTTGGAGAACGACGCCGACAAAGCCTACGGCGTGAAAGTGAACCCGAAGAAATCGGAGACGGTGGCCTTCTCCGAGGGCGACCGCATCATCGTCATCGCCGAGAGCTGAGAGCAGAGGATCGTATTATGGCGACTGACCTCACCGGGCAAACCTTCGGGTCGTATCGACTCATCGAATTGCTGGGGCGAGGGGGAATGGCTTCGGTCTATCGCGGCTATCAAGAGTCGATTGACCGCTCGGTGGCCATCAAAGTTCTGCCGCACGAGTTTTTGCACGACCCGAACTTTTCGCAGAGGTTCGTTGCCGAAGCGCGCACGTTAGCCAAAATGACTCACCCGGCCATCCTGCCGCTGTACGATTTCGGCACGGCCAACGAGGTGCCTTACATTGTCATGCCGCTGATGACCGGCGGCACGCTCGCCGATCGAATGGCGAGCGGCGCTCTGCCCTTTGCCGAAGTGGCGCGCCTCTTCACCCCCATCGCCGACGCGCTCGATTACGCTCACTCGCTCAACGTCGTCCACCGCGACATCAAACCGAGCAACATTCTCTTCGATCATCGCGGTCAGCCCTTCCTGGCCGACTTTGGCATCGCCAAAGCCCTTGAAGCCTCCACCCAACTCACGGGCACGGCCATTGTGGGCACGCCCGATTACATGAGCCCCGAGCAGGCGCGCGGCGAGCCGCTCGATGGCCGCTCCGATATTTATTCGTTCGGAGTGATGGCCTACCAATGCCTCACCGGCGACACGCTGTTCAAAGCCACCACGCCCATCGCCGTCATGCTCAAGCACGCCACCGAAACCCCGCCGCCCATTCGGCAGGCGCGGCGCGATGTGCCGCAAGCCGCTGTACATTTATGGCACGTCGATCACGCCCACACCCCTGCCCATGCCCACCGCCGAGCCGACCGTCTCGCCCTTCCTCTTCTCCGACGATTTCTTCGATCCCAATTCCGGTTGGGAAATTTCAACCGGCGATGTGAGCGTGCTCGGTTACACCGATGGCGAATACTTCATTCGAGTAGTGGAGACGGGCTGGTTCGTGTGGAGCAACGGGCCGAGCGCTGTTTATCGCGATGCACAGATCAGCGTCAGCGCCCGCCAACTCAGCGCCGATTACAGTGATATTCTGTTCGGCATCATGTGCAACTTCCAAGACAACCAGCACTATTATTACATGGGCATCGACACGCAAGGCTATTACGGCATCGGCAAGCGCGACGGAGAAAACGACACCCTCCTCAGCAGCAATGGGCAGATCAGTTACAGCGACAAACTGGCGCAGGGCGGCAACTGGTATAACCTCACCGCCGCGTGCGCCGGGGGCGCGCTCACCCTGTATGTTGACGGCGTGCTGATCGACTCGGCCGCCGACTCCGAATACACCGAGGGCAACATTGGCCTCTTCGCCGACGTGTATCCGCCCTCCAGCGGCGACCCGAACCAGCCCATGTTCCTCGAGATGCGATACGACAATCTCGTCGTCGCCGCGCCGCCGTAGCCCGTGCCGCTCCTCGCACTGCCGCAAGCCCTCGCCCTGCGCGACTCTCTGCGCGCGCAGAGTCGCCGAGTCGTGTTCACCAACGGCGTCTTCGATCTCTTGCACATCGGCCACGTGGACTATCTCGAACAAGCCCGCGCACTCGGCGAAGCGTTGATCGTGGGCGTGAATGGCGACGACTCCGCGCGGCGACTCAAAGGCGAGGGGCGGCCTTTTGTTCCGGCGGCGGAGCGAGCGCGATTGGTGGCCGCCCTCGCTTGCGTGGAGGCCGCCGTTCTCTTCGACGACCTCACCGCCGATCGATTGATTCTGACTCTGCGCCCGGACGTGTACGCCAAAGGCGGCGACTACTCGGCGAAGCCCTTGCCCGAACGCCCCACCGCCGACTCGGTGGGCGCCGCCGTCGTTCTCCTCCCGCTCCTGCCCGATCATTCCACCACCGCCCTCATCGCTCGCATCCGCGCAAAAGAAGATTAACCGCAGAGATCGCAAAGAGCGCAGAGAAACAGAAGTCTCTCTGCGTGCTCTGCGCGCTCTTCGGTGAGTAAATGAACTCGCCCGCCGACGCACAGCCGCAACCCGTATCCGAACTCCCCTCCATCGCGCGGGCGGCGTCGGTCATCGCATTGGGCAACATTGCCAGCCGCGCGCTCGGCCTCGTGCGCGAAACGCTCAAAGCGCATCTCTTCGGCGCGAGCGGCCAAGTGGATGCGCTCAACATCGCCCTCATCCTGCCCATGCAAATCTACGAACTGGTCACTGGCGGCATCGTGAACTCGGCGCTGGTGCCGGTGTTCAGCGAATACTCCGCGCCGGAGCGCCGCGCCGAGTTGTGGCAGTTGGCTTCGGCGGTGCTCACACTGCTGGCAGTAGCATTAACTCTGCCACTGGCCGCGCTGGAACTTCTCGCGCCATTGCTGGCGCGCATCGTGGGCGGCGGCATGGACGCGCCCACCCTCGCGCTCACCGCCTCGCTGCTGCGGCTCACTTTGCCCGCTGTGTTGTTTCTGAGTCTTTCGGGCGTGCTCTCCGGTTTGCTCTATTCGCTCAAGCGGTTCACCGCTCCGGCCTTCACCGCCTCGGTGTTCAACGCCGGAATGGTTGTGTGCGCGCTGGTGTTCTCGCAACGGTGGGGCGTGGCGGCGATGGCCGCCGGTTTGCTGGCGGGCGCGGTTCTGCAAATGCTCATTCAACTCCCGGCCCTGCGCGATGCGCTCCCTCACTTGCGCCCCGCACTGCAACTCGCTCATCCCGGCTTGCGCCGAATCGCCAACCTCTACCTGCCCATCATCTTCAGCCAACTCGTCGCGCAGGCCTCCATTTACATCGGCCTCAACCTCGCCAGCCGCACTGGCGCGGGCGGCATCGCCTGGATGGGATACGCCACCTACATTTATCAGTTTCCCATCGGCCTCGTGTCCACCGCGCTCTCGTTCGCCATCCTGCCCACGCTCTCCCGCCAAGCCGCCGACGGCGAATTCAAAGCCACGCTCGTGCAGGGACTCAATCTCGTGGTGATGCTCATCCTTCCGGCCACCGTGGGGCTGTTCGTATTGGCTCAGCCCATTGTGGCTTTGCTGTACGAGCGCGGCCAGTTCACCCCCGCCGACACACTGCAAACCGCGCGCGTGCTTCAACTTTTTCTCATCGGCCTCAGTTTCGCCGGAGTCGATCAAATGCTCATCTTCGCTTTTTACGCGCGCAAAGATACGCTCACCCCCTCCGCCGTCGGCGTGGCCAGCGTCGGCGTGTATCTCGTCACCGCGCTCGTTCTCATTCGCCCGCTGGGGCTGTACAGTTTGATGATCGCCGACGCGCTCAAGCAAATGAGTCACGCGCTGATCACCGGCTGGTTGCTCTCGCGGCGCATCGGCGGATTCGGCGGCACGTCGCTCGCGCCCACGTTGATCAAGTGCGCCGCCGCCTCGATCCTCATCGGCCTCCTCGCCGGGGCCGCCGTGATGTTGTTCGAGTCGGCTTCCCTGCCGCCGTCGTTTTACGTCCGCGCCCTTTACGTCGTCGCGCCCGCCTCCCTCGCCGTCGCCGCGTATGCCCTCCTCCTCGCCCGCCTGCGCGTCCCCGAATTTCAATTGCTCACCGCCTCCGTCACCCGCCGCCTCCGCTCCAACTCCAACTCAAACTCTCACGTATAATCCTGCTATGGCAAATCGCCCTTCGCTCCCGCCCTCGCTGTACACCGAAGAATACTTTCGCACGGCGTGCGAGGGCTTCGACGAATTCAACGAAACTCAGGGCGAGCGGCTCTCGCGGCGGCTCACTGCCGCTTTCGAGGTGGCCGCCGTGTCGCCGGGAATGACGGTGCTCGACGTGGGCTGTGGGCGCGGCGAGATCGTGCGCCACTGTGCGCGATTGGGGGCCGACGCTTACGGCATCGATTATGCGCCGGTAGCGGTGTCGATGAGTCAAAAGGCGGTGTCCCACGAGACGCAGGCGATGGGCAAAACGGGAGTGGCGCAGGCCGACGCGAAGGTGCTGCCGTTCCCCAGCGATTATTTCGATCGGGTGTTGATGTTCGACGTGGTGGAGCATTTGTATCCGTGGGAACTGCACACGGCGATGATCGAAGTGAAGCGGGTGCTCCGAAGTCCCGACCCTGTGTCGGGAAAGCCGGGCGGTCTGTTCGTCATTCACACTGCGCCCAACGTGTGGTACGACCGATACGCATATCCGTTTGTGCGACTGGCACGCACGCTGATGGGCGAGGGCAAAAAGTATCCGGCCAACCCGCGATTGCTGAACGTGGCCGTGAACGCCGACGTGCACGTGAACGAGCAGAGCGGGCTGAGCCTGTGGCGGGCGTGCCGCGCCGCCGGGTTTGCGGTGAAAAAAGTTTGGCTCGACAGCCCGCCGCAGAATCGATCCGAAAACAGAATGCTGGCCGCGGCGCGGGTGGCGCTCTTCGAGTGGCCGCCGTTCCGCTGGTTCTTCGAGAGAGAAGTGTTTGCAGTGGCCGAAAAGCCGTAGGGGCGATTCGCGAATCGCCCCCGCCCTGCCATGAAAGATCGCCGTTCGGTTGACGACCTCACCATCGAGGAACTCGAACAAATCCTCGCCATCAAAAAGCGCGAGGCGCGCGAGGCGCGTTTGCGGAAGATGCGCGCCAGCGGGCGCGCCGGCCGCGCCGAAGTGATCGAGGCGGCGGCCTCCCCCGCGAGTCCGACTCTCAAACCCAAACCGACTCTCGCGGCGCGGGCGATGAATTTCCTTTTGCTCGTCGTCGAAATCGGCGCGGTGATCGGGCTGTTGTATATCCTCGTCAACTCGGCGCAGTTGTGGCAGACGCTCAACCGCGAAGTGTCGCAGGCCATCGCGCAGACTCCACTGCCCAGCCCTTCGCCCACGCCGCTCATCAGCGCAGTGGTTCTGCCCTCCGGCCACACGCCGCCCACCTCGCCCGGCGGCGCGCAATTCAACCTCGCCGAGATTCCCGAAAACCTGCGCCCGCTCGTTCAGTCGTTGCCCGCTATCGTCATCCCCACGCCCAGCCCGAGGCAAGCGGTGCGCATGGTCATCCCGGCCATCAACGTGGATCATCCGGTGGTGCAGGGCGACGGTTGGGAGCAGTTGAAGCGCGGCATCGCCCAGCACCTCGGCACCGCCGACCCCGGCCAGCCGGGCAACCTCGTGGTGTCGGCGCACAACGACATCTTCGGCGAGATTTTCCGCGACCTCGATCAACTGCAACCCGGCGATGAGATCACGGTGTTCACGCAGGCCGAGAAGTTCGTGTACATCATCACCGCTACGCGCATCGTCGAGCCAACCGAAGTGTCGGTGATGGATGCCACCGCCAGCCCCACCGTCACTCTCATCTCGTGCTATCCGTATCTCGTGGACACGCAGAGGATTGTGGTGTTTGCGGAGTTAAAGAAGTAGCGGATAGCGATCAGCCTGTACGAAATCTCGCTCTCGCGGTATCATCCGGCCATCAACGGCTGACGGCTGATCGCTGTCGGCTGAACGCTACAGGAGCAAATGCAGTGAGCAAGAAATCGAAACGAGATCGAAAACCCAATGTGCCGATGTACACCGGCCCGGTGACTCCGGCGGCGACCGGCGGCGGCGGAACACCCTCGACGACTACCGCCATAGCCGCCTCGCCTCGCCCCGTTGGTCGCGCCGAAAGCATCAGCGCCGATTACACCCACGTCGTCTCCGACCTCAGGCGCATCGGCCTGCTCGCCGGAAGCCTGATCGTGATTTTGGTGGCGCTGTCGTTCTTCATCAAGTAACGCGCGCCGTTCCTATGGGGATATATCAACGCTCTGCGGACTCATCACTGGCCAACCTGTGAGATCGCAGGGCGTTTTGGTTGAGCGGTGAGGGTGGCGGGGGAGGGGAGCAATGTGTCTTGAGTGGCTTAACTTTTCATAAACCACAAATCTGCGAGCAAGAGAAAGAACAAAATTCCTAGTGAATCTCGATATTAAACTGGCTATAATAGTTTTGTCGAGAAAGTTGCACTTTGCGATTTGTTTAGAGCCTATCCGATCGGTCAACAAGCTGCGTTTCGCCCCTTTTTTCCCCGGTCAGTGGGGTTCGCACCAGTGTCCTCACCGCCCAGGAGTGCTTTGGTCATCGCACCGTCCCTACTCAACCAGTCCCAATCAATGCCTTTCAACTCGTCGAAACGCTCAACACCGACTTCAAAAATACACCGGCTTCTACCCATTCCTGAAATCGGTCAGGTGCAGTCGAATGAGAAACCAAATCGGTCTGATCCAATGCTCCCCATTGACAGCCTGTACGCATCACATAGAAGATAGCATCGGCGCAATCACGATCAGGCACACGAGGGCGCCCACCGCCAAAGCGATGGGTATTCTTACGCACCGGCAGAGCAGGCTGCAACTCGGCCCATAACTCATCCGAGATGCGGAAGCCGGTTGTGGTTTTGTTGTTGGGCGTCCTCGCCCGGGTTCGTTGGGTGTGGGTTGTCTCTGTTTGTGTGTTCATGACACAAGTTTACCAGTTATTCGGATAGGCTCTTACCTTCAACACGGCGATTCAATATGCCCAGCCCCTCACCGCCGATCACGACGCGTTGAAGAGCGCGATTGACCGATTGAAAGCCGAACATGACACGGCGATGTACAACGCGCTGGCGCAGGCCGCCAATGTTTTCGCCGACGTGACCGGGCGCAAAGCGATCATCCTTTTGGCCGACGGGCTGGACAATCGAAGCACGATTACAGCGGACGAAGTGATCCAGCAGATCGACCCGAGCGGCCTCTCTATCTCCACCATTGGACTCGGCGACCCGTCGCAACTGGGCGTCTCGAACGCCGCGCTCGACGAGCAGGCCCTGCGCTCGCTGGCCGACCGCGCCGGAGGCGCCTTCGGCTACGCCAACGATGTCGAGTCACTGCGCGGATTGTATGAGCAGTACGGGCGAGCCTTGCAGAGCGAATATGTGATCACGTACACCTCGCCCTCGGCCTTGCGCGACGGACTCAACCGATCGCTGAGCGTGAGCCTGAGCGGAACGACCGGGCAGGCCGCCGCCGAATACAACCCCGGCGGCCTCATCCCCGAAGTGGCCCGGCGCAACACCCTGCCGCTGTTTGTCGGAGCGCTGGCTGTGCTGGCGGCTCTGCTGTTTGCCCCCACGCTCGTCGCCCGCGGCGCAGATTTGATCAGCAAACTGCCGAAGGGCAAACTGTTGAAGAAGGGGGCGAGAGTGCGCTTGCAAGAGGAATCACAGCCGCGCATACGTTTGCGGTGAAGCGGAACACTGCCCCTCGAAACGGCGTCTTTCTCACAGACGCCGTTTTTGATTCCCGGAGGCCGCCATGTTCTCACGTTCCACACCCCACGCTGCACGCTTCACCCCTTTTGCTTTCACGCTTCTCGCCCTTCTCGCCGCTCCCCTCGCCGCCTTCGCCGACGGCATCATCATCGTCGATCCGCCGATCTGCGAGAACGGCCCGTGCCCCACGCCGCCGCCTTGCGAGCCGTTGCTGGGCGGGTGCCCGCCTCCGCCGTGCGACGTTTTCCCCTGCCCGTGGCCGCCTCCGTTCCCCATTGGCGATCAACTCGAAATCAAATACCACCGGGTGACGGTGTCCATCGAGAATCAGATCGCCGTCACCGAAGTCGATCAGCTTTTCTACAATCCCAACGATTGGGAAGCCGAAGGCATGTACGTGTTCCCCATCCCGAAGGATGCGACGGTGAATGATTTTGTGATGTGGGTGGACGGCAAAAAGATCGAGGCCAAGATTCTCGACGCCGACGAAGCGAAGAAAATTTACACCGACATCGTCGCCCAGCGGCGCGACCCGGCTCTGCTGGAATACATCGGGCAGGGTGCGGTGCAGGCCAGCATCTTCCCCATCCCGCCCGACGGTGAGCGCCGCATCGAAATCGAATACTCGCAAGTGCTCACCGCCGAGAGCGGACTCATTCACTACGTGTACCCGCTCAGCACCGAAAAGTTTTCGGCCCGCCCGCTGGACTCGGTGAGCGTGACGGTGAAGGTCGAATCGAAAGAGGCGGTGCGGGCGGTGTATTCGCCCACGCACAAGATCGCCGTTGACCGCCCGGACAAATACAACTTCACCGCCAGTTACGAAGAAAACGACGTGACGCCCGACACCGACTTCGAACTGTTTTACAGCGTGTCGCCGGAAGACATCGGCCTCAACCTACTCACCTACCGCGACCCCTCCGAAGGCGACGGCTTCTTCGTTTTGCTGGCCGCGCCGGGCATCGACGCCGATACGGAAGTGATCGCCAAAGATGTGATCCTCGTGCTCGATCAATCGGGCAGTATGGATGGCAGCAAGATCGAGCAGGCCAAAGCCGCGCTGACTTACGTGCTCGAGCATCTCAACGAAGAGGATCGATTCAACGTCGTTGCCTTCAGCACCGGCGTTCAGCAATACGCCCGCGAACTGCAACCCGCCTCGCGCGCCCGCGATGCCGCCGATTGGGTGAGCGGCTTGCGCGCCGAGGGCGGCACGAACATCGAGCGCGCATTGCTCGAAGCGATGGACACGGCGGATCGTGAGCGCCCGGCCATCCTCATCTTCCTCACCGACGGCCTGCCCACCGACGGCGTGACCGACCCCGAACGGATCCTCGCCGACGTGAACACTGCCACGCCGTCCAACGTGCGCCTCTTCACCTTCGGCGTGGGCGACGACGTGGACACGATTCTGCTCGACAGTTTGGCCGAAGCCAATCACGGCGCGAGCGCGTATGTGCGGCCCGGCGAGAACATCGAAGAATCGGTGTCGGCTTTTTACAACAAAGTGCAAGCGCCCGTGCTGGCCGATCTCGAACTCGACTTCGGCGAAGTGCTGGTCTCGGAAGTGTATCCCGATCCCCTGCCGGATCTGTTTGCCGGGAGTCAATTGGTAGTGGTGGGGCGGTATCGTGACGGCTCCACCGGAACGATCACGCTGAGGGGCACGGTGAACGGCGACGCGCGGTCGTTCGTGTACGACGATCAAACGTTCCGCAAATCCGGCGGCGATGAGTTCATCCCCCGCTTGTGGGCCACACGCAAGATCGGATATTTGCTGAATCAGATTCGCTTGCACGGCGAGAAAGAGGAATGGATTTCGGCGATTGTGAATTTGAGCGTGCGCTACGGAATCGTCACGCCGTACACATCGTATCTGATCACCGAAGACGATATTTTGACGACCGAAGGCCGCGAGCGAGTGACGGTGGAAGAATCGGAGCGGTTGCAGGCCGCGCCCGCCGTGGGCGTGGGCGGCGCGGCGGTGGATGCGGCGGAGGGCCAGAATGCGCTGGCCGGGGCCGAGGCCGCCGCCGCCCCTGTGGATGAATACGCCGAAGTTGTGAAAATTGTGGGGACGCGGACGTTCGTGGCTGTGGATGGCGTGTGGACGGACACGCAGTTCGACCACTCGGCGATGACCACGACGAAGGTGCAGTTTGCCAGCGGCGATTACTTTGAGTTGGCGGCGGCGCGGCCCGAACTCGGCGCGGCCTTTGCGCTGGGCGCGCGGGTGATTGTGGTGAGCGAGGGCACGGCGTATGAAGTGGTGATGGACGAGTCCGCGCCGATCACTATCCCGGCGACGGTGACGCCCGAACCGGGCTCGACCGCGCAACCGGAAGCGACGCCGACTCTGTTTGTCACCGACACCCCGCCCGATCTGTTGCCCACACGCACGCCCGCGCCATCGTCAGCGAGTGGCGGCGGGCTGTGCTCCGGCGCGTTCATTGCCGCCGGGTTGGTGCTTGCGCCGATGCTGTTGAGGCGGAAGAGGAGGGGGTGAACTGCCTCAGTGGTTTTCGTTAGCGGGCGGGTGGCGGGGCGATGAGTCAGAAGGTCGGGCGCGGAATGAAAGAGTCAAGGTCGCTGCGAGCGGGTGTTGGGCAGCATTGGTTTACGCACTTTTGTTTTCGGAAGCTGATAGGGGCCAAGCAGTGACTCGGCAGGAATACCCAACTCCCCATGAAGCCGCTGGATCATCTTGAGGGTGAGAAGCCGCTTGCGATTGAGTATCTCTGACACACGCGCCCGGCTGCCGATCTGCGGCTCTAAATCGCGCCGTGTCAGGCCGCGGCTTTCCATGTGATAAAGAATCGCTTCGATAGGGTCCGGCAGCGGCAGAGCATAGAGACGATCTTCGTAGTATTCCACAAGCGTCGTCAAGATTTCTAGGCGGTCACCCTCGGGCGTGTTTGAGGCCGCGTCAAAGAGATTTTCGATTTCCTTCAAGGCCGCTTCGTAAGCCGCTTCGGTTTTGATTGGCGAGATGTTCATGGTTAAGCCTCTTTACACTGTTTCCGCATCGACTCGGTCGTATTCCTGATGAGCGCCGACAAAGCGGATGAAAACCAATTGAAACTTGTAGTGGATCGCGACAACGACTCGATACTTATTGCCCTTGATATTGAAGACAACGCGGTTATTGCCTACAAGGCTGGCATTGCGATAGATTTTCTTGATGTCGGCGGGTGATCTCCAGCTCGCTTTCTTTACATCCACATACCAAGCTTGGAGTGATTGTCGCGCGTCGGAGTGTTTTTCCCAGAACACGCGCAATGCTTTGCGCGAGATAATCCGCATGGTGGGATCGTACCACGTTCCCGCTGCGGGAGCAAGTGCTATTCCCGGAAGTCGCCGGGCGGTTGCCTAACGTTCTACCCCCAACAGCGGCGGCCTGTGCCCTGCCGCGTTTGTGGTCGCGGGGCTGGCCTTTGCGCCGATGCTGTTGAGGCGGAAGAGGAGGGGGTGAACTATTTCAACGCCCAGTTTTCGAGCGACAAGTTCGAGATGCGTTCAAAATGCTTCGTATTATTCGTGACCAACGTCAGTCTGTAAGCGATTGCAGTCGAGGCAATCAGGATGTCAAAGTCCTCTATCAACTCGCCCTGACTGCGCAGATCGGCTTTGATGCTGCCAAATACTCGCGCCACCTCTTCGCTGATCCCCAGAATGGTTAGGCCGCTAACGAGGCCATCCAATGATTGATGGTGCCGGTCGCGATCCACGGCTGATGATGCGCCATAGCGTAATTCGGCAATAGTAATGACCGAGACCCCGGCCTCTTGTAGACCGACGATGGATAAACGCTCACGAATGCTGTCTCGCCCCCGAAGCCAAAATACGCAGGTGTCTGTATCCAGCAAATACTTCATAGATTGGGCGGCTCGCTCCGCGAGCGGCGAGACTCGCGTATCCGCCTCACGGTTTCCTCGGCAGACTCTTCGCTCACCCACGCGCCAAACGAAGCCCAAAAGCGGTCTAAATTGCGCGCGGCATTTGCCTCGCGAATCGGCTCGAGGAATGTCACGACAACTCGATAGGGCGAGTTCATCGAAACCGACTCAAGCAAGCGTATCGTTTTGCCATCATAAATGGCCGGCACTGACACTAGAGACATGATGACTCTCTCCTCGCCCAGAATTGTAGCACAGCAAACAAAGCACTTTACCCACTCCAGCGTCAACGAATGGCGGCGGCCTGTGCCCCGCCGCGTTTGTGGTCGCGGGGCTGGCCTTTGCGCCAATGTTGTTGAGGCGAAAGAGGAGAGGATGAAGGATTTATCGAAGAGGGTCGGCGTCAGCCGCGGAGCGAAACGGTATGTGTTAGGTGCAACACGCTGTGGCTAGCGTGGCGGCACTGGATTATTTCTCGTAATACAGGCCGGGCAAGTACAGAACTTGGCAGTTCTTTGCAAGTGAGAAAGCCCGTGCACTACTCCACCATCCCTATCGAATCGGCTTTCGATGCAATTGAAGTAACTTAAATCATTGGCGTTATATCGCCTGAAGACAGAATAAGCTATATGATCTGCTAGCTGTATGTTTCGAGATGGCCTGGATTCAACAAACAGCGGCGTTTCGCAAATATTCCTTAATTGGTTTCCCCATCTATTGCCTTCTGCTCTGAAGATGGCGGCTAGGTTTTGAATGTTTGACTCGTATGTACTTTTATCAAGAATAATCATTCCCCTGGTTTTGTTATCGCCGACCGAGATTCGTTGTAAGTACAAGTCGAATCTTCCGCTCAAATCTTCGAACGCTTTTTGAACAGGATCTTCAGGCTCTACCAGATTCAATGTGATATAGGGTCAAAGGCGACAAGGACATGCAAACGGAAGTTAGCGAAGTTGCGATAGCCGAAACCACGTCGATGGATCAGGTTGATCTTCAAGTTCACACCTTCGGC
>Ga0194120_10003577_pt1 | contig 25154 bp, 18 predicted proteins | sample TA2MahCa65mmetaG_FD_148642 | JGI IMG/M metagenome (GOLD analysis project Ga0194120, IMG submission 148642) | Freshwater microbial communities from Lake Tanganyika, Tanzania - TA2015019 Mahale Deep Cast 65m | ecosystem: Environmental > Aquatic > Freshwater > Lake | place: Tanzania: Lake... | reverse complement strand
GCGGAACGGTTGACTTGCGTCGTCGCCCGATCTCACTATCTTGCGCCCGTCCCCTCCCGGCGGAGGAATGCGGTGCAACCCCGCAGCGAACGCGTCACCGTAAGCAGGCCAGTCCTGCGAGTCGGGTCGACCGCCGAAGAGGGGTTCGTTGCTCGCACTACATCCGCGCGAAACGGATGCGCAACCTGAAAGGGACCAATGCGTCCTACCCTCCTTGCCCCGGCCGCCATGGCCGTGGCCTGCCTCGCGTCGTCGTCTTTTGCCGCCATCGTCGGGACCTATTCGATCGGTTCGGGCTCGAGCACCAGCTCAGTTCAGATCGACTTCGCAAACGGAAACGGCTATGTCTTCAACGTCAGTTGGGACCAAGCCATGAACGGCTACCAACTGCTGCAGACCATCGACACGGCGTTCTCGTCCGTGACGCACTCTGCAGAGGTCTACTCCTTCGGGGTCTTCGTCACGGGCATTGGTGTCGGTGACGACCACGACTTCGGCACGGGCGACCAGTGGCCAGTCGAGAACTACTGGCACTACTGGACGCAGGACACCGGCTCGTGGGAGCAGGCGATGGTCGGCGCGAGCGATCGCACGATCTTCAACGGCTCGTTCGACGCCTGGGTGTTCGGCAGTTCAGTGACGCCGCAGTCTGTGCCAGCGCCGGGCGCATTCGCGCTCGTCGCCCTCGGCCTGCGCTCGCGCCGCCGCTGATCGCGCGTCGCGGGTCCGTCACTGATCGGGCGTCACGCGGTCGGTCGTTGACAGCGCGCGAGGCTCCTCCGTCGCACTGAAGGGGCGCCGGCAGTTGTGAGTTCCGCGCCTCACACGCTGAGCTCCACGCCGTCGCGCCTTCGGGCGCGGCCGGTGCGCTTTGCTCTTGCGGCCGTCGCTCCCTTTGGGGCGTCGGCGTGTCGCGGCGCTGTCGCATCTCGCGTCTGCGGCCGTCGCTCCTTTGGGCGCCGGTGTGTCGCGTTGCTTTCGCACCGTGCTCCTGCGGCCGTCGCTCCCTTTGGTCGCGGCATGCCTCGTTCGCTCAGACAGTCCTCGCCTGCTCAGAAACTGGCGCGGATGTCACATCGTGGTCACTGACTGGCACTGCGCGCCAGCTTTCCTCGCAGGCTGCGGAACTCGCTCGGCGAGGCATGCCGCGCCCTTGTTCCGCGACGGCCGCAGGACCGAGTCCATCGCGGTGAACGCCATCATGCAGAAAACTCCTCGTTGACATCACTCCGAAGTCATTTTCGGAGGTCAAGATTGCAGAAGTTGGGCTCTTCGCGTGGCTTGAGCCGTTCGCCCAGGCTGCGCTCGTCCGGAGCGACCGAGCGGTCCCATGCTGCGCGGCTCCGGGAGTCGCGAAGGCGGCGCGGACGAAGACACTTGATGGCGGGTGCTCGCCCCGCCGAGCGACGGACGAAGAGCGCGCGCGAAGCCGGGTGCAGCGCGCGCGTCCGCGCAGCAGGGACCCGAGGCAGCGCAAGGACGAGCGCGTGAAGCGCAGCCGCGCTCAGGCAACCTTCGTCGGCAGCTTCGTCAGCACCTGGTCGATCAATCCGTGCTCCTTCATCTGGGGCGCGGTGAGCCAGGTGTTGCGTTCGCAGATCTCGGCAATGCGCTCAGTGCTCATGCCGGTCTGCTCGCTGTAGATCGCGTAGAGCTGCTCGCGCATGCGCAAGATGTGCCGCGCCTCGATCTCAAGGTCGGTCGCCTGACCTTCCATGACGCCGCCAAGCAGCGGCTGGTGCATCAGATTCTCGGCGTTGGGCAGCGCGAAGCGTCGGCCCTTGGTGCCCGAGCACGCGATGACCGAACCCATGCTCGCCGCCTGACCAATGATGTAGGTCGCCACGGGGCAGGGCACGAATCGCATGGTGTCCACGACGCCCAAGCCAGCAGTCACGCTGCCGCCTGGGCTGTTGATGTACATGCTGATCTCAGCCTTGGGATCTTCGTTCGCAAGGAAGAGCAGCTGCGCCACGACTGTGTTCGCCATGCCGTCACCGATGCCGCCGGTGACGAAGATGATGCGGTCGTTCAGCAGGCGGCTGTAGATGTCGTAGGCGCGCTCGCCGCGGCCGGTCTTCTCGATCACGATGGGGATCAGGCTCATGGAGTCCTCGTCGTCGTCTTCGTCGTGGTTGGTGGTCGGATGGTGGTTCATGGCGCCGCGGGATCAGGCCTTGGGCGGGAAGGCGGCGATCTCATCGACGAGCCCATAGGCCTTGGCCTCGGCTGCGTCGAAGAACTTGTCGCGTTCGCCGTCCTTCGACACGCGTTCGACCGGCTGACCGGTATGGCGCGCGATGATTTCGTTCAGCAGGCGCTTGCTCTTCAGGATTTGCTCGGCCTGGATCTGGATGTCGGTGGTCTGCCCGGTCACGCCACCGTAGGGCTGATGGATCATGACCTTGGCGTGCGGCAGAATCACGCGCTTGCCCTTGTGGCCCGCGCACAGCAGCACGGCGCCACCTGAGTACGCGCGCCCGATGCAGAAGGTGGCCACATGGCTGCTGATGAACTGCATCGTGTCGTACATCGCCAGCGTGTCATCGACGGCGCCGCCTGGACTGTTGATGTAGAAGTTGATGTCCTGACCGCGCTTCTGGTTCTCCAGATAGAGCATCTGCATCATCACACGCGCGGAACTCGCCGGGCCGATCTCGCCGATTAAGAAGATCACGCGATTTTCCAATAGCAACTCGTCGATCGACATCTCGCGCGTGCGCTGATAGCTCACGGAGTTGAGGATCGGTCGCGGCAGTCCGCTGGCCTCGAGGTTGTCGCTGGTGGCGGGCAGTCGCCCGGCTGCGCCGAGCAGGCTCATGTCAGTGATGCTCATGGAGAGCGGGACTCTAGCCGAGCGGCGCAGTGCACGCGTGGACTCACGCGCCGAATCGCACGCCAAGATCCCCGCCGGGGATCGGCTTGGGTGCGCGCGTCTCATCAGCATCATGCGTGGTCGCAGCCGGCAACACCAAGGTGAACACTGCACCCGGGAGCGAGCATCCCGCGTCGTCGGCGCGCACCGCTCCGCCGAGCACTGGATGCGCGATCCATCCCTCGCCGTTCCCAGCGTGTTCGACCGCGCCCCCGTGCAGGAGCGCCAACTTGCGCGCCACGACCAGTCCAAGTCCCGTGCCGCGCTGACCCTTACTTGTGGAAAACGGCTGGAACAACCGCTCGTTCATGGCATCAGGCACGCCGGGTCCATCGTCGCGAACGACTGTGGCGACGGCGCCGCTTGGCCACCGCGGGCAGGGCGCGATCCAATGAGTGCTCACCGCCACGCGTGGCGCCTTCTCAGGCCCCGCATCGACGGCGTTCATCAGCAAATTCAAGAGCGTCTGATGCACGGCCACCAGGTCGATCGGAATCTCGACCAGTCCCTCGGCGCGCCGACGCTCAAGCGAACCGCCGCGCCGCCGAAGCGCAGCCTCGGCGAGCGCGCACGCCTCGTCCACGACGCCGTCCAAGAGCAGCGGCTCGGGATCGAGCGGCCGATCCTTCGCAAACGCCAGCATGTTCAGCGTGACCTGCATCACTCGATCCAGATTGCGGGCCACAATGGGCCAGCCCTTCTGAGCCATCTCAAGGTCGTGACGAGAAAGCGCAAGCTCCACCGCATCAGCACCTGAGCGAAGTCCTTGCAGCATGTTCTTGATGCTGTGGCTCACGGTCGCGACCGCCTCGCCCATCGCCGCCAACTGTTCAGTGGTCGGTGGAGCGCCCAGCGTGCCGTCGGCGCGCTCGACCAGAAGCACCGTCTCGCCTACCCGCACGCGGTCCCCCGCTCGCAGCGCTTGGTGCCCGTGGATCCGTGCACCATTCACAAAGGTCCCACCCTTGCTGGTCAAGTCGCGCACAAGCCAGAGTCCATCGCGCGGCGTGAGTTCCGCGTGCCGTCGGCTGACGGCGCGATCGGTGCAGGGCAGTGCTTCGGTGCTGCGTCCCAAGATCTGCGGCTCCTCGGGCGGCAACTCGTGCACGCGCCCCGCGTCAGGGCCGGAAATCGTCCGAAGCCGCAACATGCCTGCAGGGTACCTTGGCTGCATGCACGCTTCGGCCGACCACCGCATCGTGGTGCTCCACGGGAAGGAAGCCTTCCTGCGCTCGGAGCACACGCGGCGCGTGCTCGATGCCTTGCGCGAACGCTTCGGCGCGGTCGACGAGTTCAACTTCGATGGCGCTTCGTGTTCGCTCGCCGATGTGCTCGATGAGTTGCGCAGCTACGGGCTCATGAGTCAGCACAAAGTCGTGGTGGTCGACCAAGCGGAACAGTTCATGCAGGGCGATGACCGGCGCCGCGCGATGGAGCGTTACGCCGAAAACCCTATGCAAGACGCCACACTCATTCTGCGCAGTGCCGGCTGGCGGCCGGGCACCTTCGACAAACTGGTCGCAGCGGTGGGCGTGATCCTGAAGTGCGAAGCCCCCGGCGCTGCCGAGGCTGTGCGGTGGGCCGTGGCGCGCTGTCAGAAGCGACACGGCGTGGAACTCAGCGCGGCGGGGGCACAGGCGCTCGTCGAGCGCGTGGGTCCGGATCTTGGACGCCTCGATAGCGAACTCGGCAAGTTGGCGGTGGGGGCGCTGGCCGCGACATCGCCATCTGGTGCGTCGCCATCGGGCGCGTCGCCGTCTGGCGCATTGCCGTCTGGTGCATTGCCGTCGTCGGGCTCGAGCCACTCCGGTGCTACGGCGCGCGCCGCGAGCGAGCGCGTGGTCATCACCCCTGAGCTCGTGAAGGAATTCACAGGGCTTTCACGGGAAGAACAAGCCTGGGAAATCCAAGGCGCGCTCGCAACAGGCGATCCCGCGAAGGCCCTCGGCAAGGTCGACGAACTCCTTCGGGTCAGTCGCGCGCCCGAAGTCATGCTTGCCTGGTCGACGATCGATCTTGTTCGAAAGGTTCACGACGCCGCCGCGCTTGCCGCACAAGGTCAATCTGATGGCGCGATCGCCAAGCAGCTCAAACTTTGGGGAGACGGTGCGAGCGTGGTGATTCGTTTGGCGCGCGCGGTGCCGCTTGTTCGCGCCGCAGCCCTTCTGCAGGCGGCCGTCGCCGCCGATCGGCGCATGAAGAGCGGCCTCTCGCCCGATCCGTCTCGGGCGATCGAATCGCTCGCGGTGCAAGTTTCGGCCGGATTTGGCCGTCCAGACCGCGTTGGGTGACGAATTGGTGGACAAGTCGGCTTGAGGTTCCGTAAGTCCATGAAATACCTAGTCTTATGTCGCGCGATCCTGCGCGAATGCGCGGGAATCATCCGCGATCTTGGCGCAAAAATGCTGTCGATTGGACGAGTTGGCCCCGCCGGGCTATAGTCCCGCCTCAAGTTGCAACCGACCCCCGGTCGATAGCAACGGAGTCCGGATCCGCCATGGTGGCGGGCCAGCCGGGTGTTCGATCCAGGGTTTCCTAGCGTCTCAATCAACTAGGGCCCAATCTCACTAGGAGTAGAAGCGAATGAAGCTCACCACTTTCGTTGCCGCCCTCGCCGGCGGCTGCCTGGCGACCAGCGCCATGGCCCAGTCCGATGCCCTCGCCCAGATCGCTGAACTGCGCGCTCAACTCGCCGCTGTTCAGGCTCAGGCTGGCAACAACACCCTGACCGAAGAGCGCGCCGCCGAAATCAAGTCGATCGTGCGCGACACCCTTGCTGACGCCGACACCCGCACCAGCCTTCAGGGCGGCGGCTCGACGGTCGGCTTCGACAACGGTTTCTTCATGAGCAGCGCCGACGGCAACTTCAAGCTCAAGCTTGGCGTGTTGGCCCAGGCCCGCTTCGTGTGGGAATTCGACACCACCGAAACGATGGGCTTCGAAAACCGCCGCACGCAGCTCGCGTTCGGTGGCAACATGTTCGACCCCAGCTGGACCTACAACGCTGTCATCAACTACGCCCCGTACACCACGCCCTACGGTGAAGCCAGTGGCTTCTCTGTGGCTGATGCCTCGGTCTCCAAGGCGCTTGACGGCGGCCTGTCGATCACCGGCGGTCAGTTCCGCACCCCGTTCACCCGCGCGACCCTGGTCGGCGACGGCAAGCAGCTCATGGCTGACTACAGCCCGACCGACTACAACTTCTCTGCTGGTTACCAGCAGGGCGTTCTGGCCGGCTACTCGGCTGACCAGTTCCGTGCCATGTTCTCGATCGGCAACGGCATCGGCAACATGAACGGCACTTGGGGCAACGACACCACCAACGCGACCAACCTGAACTTCTCCGTTCGCGGCGAGTTCAAGATGGCCGGTTCGTGGAGCCAGTTCGCCAAGGAAACCAGCTTCCGCGGCGAAGAATTCGGTCTTCTCTTCGGCGTGGGCTGGCTTGATACCGACGGCAATGGCAGCGGCAACTATGGCAGCGTTGGCAACAACAACGCCCTCACCATGGACGCCACCGCGTTCTTCGGCGGCGCCAACGTGTCGGCCGCGTACACCTACGCCAACGCGTCCACCAATGCTGGCGATGACAGCTACGGCTTCTCGGTGCAGGGTGGCGTCTTCCTCACCGACAGCATCGAAGCTTGGGGCGGCTGGAACTACATCGACGGCGATGTCGCCTTCGAAGCCGGCAACTGGATCCAGTTCGGCGCGAATGTGTACTTCGCCAAGAACGGCTGCAAGTGGACGACGCAGATCAATGTCCCGATCAACGACGCCACCAACTCTGCGTACTACTTCGGCGGCGCATGGGGTCTCAACTCCCCAACCGGCGACACGTCGCTCTTGACTCAGCTGCAGTTCATGTTCTGATCCATCGGGATCTGAACGATCGCCAGGCGCCCCGCCTGGCATGATTGAGACGCACACGGGGCCGGCCTTCGGGCCGGCCCCTGTTTCTTTGGTGTGCTCGAGTGAACGAATCCCCCCTGATCGTCGATAGACAGCAAGTCCATGCCTCACGATCGGTGCCGAGGCCTGCTTTCACTTACGCTTGACGGCTCAACCATGATCCGTCCTGCGCATGTTGTGCCATGCACGCGCACCAGCCTCTCGCCCACGATGCTGGCGGTGGTCGTGTTGGCGCTTCCCGGCGCATGGGCGCGAGCGCAACCCGATGATCCAGCACCCGCCCCAAGCCCTTGGCTGAGCGACCAACCTGCGCCACCAGGCGCTGTGGCCCCGGTCTCGGCGACGGACATGAGCGCGCTGCTCAAGCGACTCGACTCGCTCGAGCGTCGCAACGAGTCCCTTGAGGGCGAAGTGAACGAACTGCGACAGAAGGACAGCGAGCGCACACTGACCACCGAGCGCGCGGACGAGATCCGTTCCATCGTGCGTGATGCCATGGCCGAGAGCGGCAACTACGCGAGCCTGCGCGGCGATGTGTCGACGGCGGGTTGGAACGATGGCTTCTTCCTGCGCAGCTCCGACGGTCGCTTCCTGATGAAGTTCGGCGGCTTGATGCAGACGCGCTACATCTGGAGCAACATTCGCGAGGTGCCGCCCAATGTGGTGGCCACCGGGACGGCAGATACCCAAGAGGACCGAGAGGGCTTCGACCTTGGTCCATGGAGTTCGCTCTGGATCAACGGACACCTCTTCAGCCCCGATGTGACCTACATGGTCAAGGGCTACTGGGTGAATTCGAACGCCACGACCATCAACGATCCTGCGTCGTCGCCGTTCTATCCGCAGTTTGGCGAGAATTCCAGCCCAATCGAGCTTGCCGATGCATGGGTGCGCATTGCGCTGGACGACCAGTGGTCCATCCGCGTCGGCCAGTATCGCGCGCCCTACAGCCGCGAAACGCTGGTGGCTGACAGCAATCAGATGGCCGTCGATCGCAGCGTGATCGACTACCACCTTGGTCTGTGGTACACGCAAGGAATCGAACTGGAAAGCCTGACCGATGATTGGCGATGGCGTCTGTCGTTTGATGAAGGCGGCACGGACAACCTTGCTGGTGAACTTGAGCTCGTTGGCACTGAACCGATGGGTCGACCTTGGTACGACACGGACTCACGGTTTTCAGTGACCTCGCGACTGGAGCACAAGTTGGCGGGCAACTGGGATCAGTTCGCGCAATTCACGAGCCCGCAGGGCGACGAGTCAGGACTGCTTGCCGGTCTGGCCTTCCACTACTCGGTCAGCGCGCCGTTCGATCCGAACTCGTCCGCGTTCCTCGGGCAGAACGAATGGACGGCCGTCACCGCTGACTTGACATGGATGCTCGGCGGAGCATCGGTCTACGCGAGCGCGTACTGGAACTACATCCACACAGATGCGGGTCAGCCCGATGCGGGAAACTCGCCCTTCTCGATCCCCGACCCGAGCACGATTTGGGGCGCGACGATCCAGGGATCCATGTATGTCTCGCCCAAGCATGAGGTCTTCGCGCGATTCGAGGCTGGCGAGATGCAGTTCGGCAGTTTGGCGAACAACCAGCAGGTCGCACCCATCTTCGGTCAGGAGCACACCATGACCTTGCTGACGCTCGGCCTGGTCTGGTACTTGGATGGCCAGGATCTGAAGTGGACGACGGACATGGGAGTGAACTTCACCGACCTGTCGCCCGCGTGGTACGACCCGCAAGCAGGTTGGCGTGTGAGTGAGGACGGCGAGTTCGTCTTCCGCAGCAGCTTCCAGTTGATGTTCTGATCGGCGTGCACGAAACGGCCTGATTCCCAGCGACGCGGCGTCGCGGTGGGGCGGCAGGGTTCCCCTACACTCGCGCTCCGATGAGCGCCGTCCACGCCCAACCTGCCCAGCACGCCGCCCACCACTCCGCACACCGAGTGCACCGCATCGAAGTGCGGCCGGCCGATGGCCAGCGCGACATGCGCGGCGAGAGCGTGCAGCGACAGTGCGCCGCGGCTGCGATCGCCGGCGATGCGGTCCCCACGCGCGTGGAGCATCGATCGGTCTATCTGATTGAGGGTGCACTCGATGCGCAGCAGTTGGGCACCTTGGCCCACGAACTCTTCGCTGATCCCGTCACGCAAACGGCCACCATCGATGGCGCCGGTTCCGCATGCATGGGCGCCGTGACGGTCGAGGTCCACGCCTTGCCGGGCGTGATGGACCCTGCCGCCGAGAGCGTGCAGGAAGCGATCCTGGCGCTGCTGGGCGTGCGCGTTCAGGTTCGAACCGGTGATCGGTTCGACTTTGCAGGATGCACCGCCGCACAGGCCCGCGGTTGGGCGCAGCGGCTTCTGGCCAACACCGTCATCCACGCGATCCACGATGGTCCGTTCCATCCTGCGTCCTTCCCGGAGGGGCGCCCGTATGAGCTCGTCGTCCGCAGCGTGCCGATCACGCCGCTTGATGATGCCCAGCTCGAGGCGATGTCGCGTTCGGCGCACCTGTTCCTGTCGCTGGACGAAATGCGCGCGATCCAGTCGCACTATCGCACGCTCGGTCGCGAGCCGCGCGAGATCGAACTCGAAACGCTTGCCCAGACGTGGAGCGAGCACTGTGTGCACAAGACCCTCAAGAGCACGGTGAGCTACTCCGCTTCGCCAGGACACGCGCCCGTGACGGCCGACGGGCGGCCGGGCCATGAAGAGACCGACGGCGGAATCGTCATCCACAACCTGCTGAAGTCGACCGTCGCTGCGGCCACGCACGAACTCATGGCCGATGGCATCGACTGGTGCCTGTCGGTCTTCAAGGACAACTCGGGCGTGATCGCGTTCGATGAGTCGTGGGCGGTCTGCTTCAAGGTCGAGACCCACAATCACCCAAGTGCGATCGAGCCATACGGTGGGAGCGCGACTGGGATCGGCGGATGCATCCGCGACATCATCGGCACGGGTCGTGGTGCCAAGCCGATCGCGAGTTCGGACATCTTCTGTGTGGCCGATGTCACGCGCACCGAGGTTCCGCGCGGCTGCTTGCACCCGCGCCGGATCCTGCGCCAGGTGGTGAATGGTGTGCGCGATTACGGCAATCGGATGGGGATCCCGACGCTGAATGGCACGGTCTGGTTCGACGATCGATATGTTGGCAACCCGCTGGTCTATTGCGGTTGCGTCGGGCTGATGCCGCGCGCGTTCGTGAAGGGGCAGGTCCAACCCGGCGATGTGATCGTCGCCATCGGCGGTCGAACTGGGCGCGACGGCATTCACGGCGCAACGTTCAGCAGCGCTGAACTCACCGACACGCACGCTGACGAGTTCAGCCACGCCGTGCAGATCGGCAATGCCATCACCGAGAAGCGAGCGCTCGATGCGATCCTTGCAGCGCGGGATCACGCGAAGGGTTGCCTTTTCAGCGCATTGACCGATTGCGGCGCAGGCGGATTCAGCAGCGCTGTGGGCGAGATGGGCGGAACGATCGGCGCCGAAGTGCACTTGGACCGCGCGCCCACGAAGTACGACGGCCTGAGTCCCACCGAGACCTGGATCAGCGAGGCGCAGGAACGGTTCGTGCTCTCGGTGCCGCGCGCAAACCTGCAGGCGCTGCAGACCGTGTGCGATGACCACGGCGTGGAGCTGTGTGATTTGGGCACTTTCGGGACGCGCGATCGCGCGATCCGCCTGCACTGGAAGGGGACCGAGGTCGGTTCGCTCGACACGCACTTCATGCACGATGGGATCCCCACGCCGACCCGGACGGCGATCTGGGATCCCTCGTGGGCTTCATCGTTCGCGCCGATCGTGCGCGTGGACCCGGCGATCGCCGCTGGCTCGATGCAGGCCACGCTGCCCGCGCTGCTTGCGAGTGCAAACATTGCGAGCAAGGAATGGATCATCCGGCAGTACGACCACGAAGTGCAGGGCTCAAGCGTCGTCAAGCCGCTGCACGGACCGCAGTCGGGTCCGGGTGATGCGTCGGTGATTCGACCAGTCGCCGCGAGCGCGCGCGGGCTGGCGATGGCCAATGGCTTGGCCACGGGCCTTGCCGCAGATCCGTACTGGATGGGTCTGGCGGCGATCGACGAGTGCGTCCGCAACCTCGTGTGCGTTGGCACGGATCCATCGCGCATTGCGATCTTGGACAACTTCTGCTGGCCGTCGTGCAAAGATCCGCGCAACCTCGGCGCACTCGTGCGTGCATCGCATGCGTGCTACGACGGCGCGAAGGCGTACCGCACGCCATTCATCAGCGGCAAGGACAGTCTCAACAATCAGTTCACGACCGACGACGGCACCACGATCCAGATTCCGCCAACACTGCTCATTTCAGGCTTCGGCCTCGTCGAGGACAGCGATCGCTGCGTGACGATGGACCTGAAGGGCGCGGGCCACGCATTGGTGTTGGTCGGGACGACGAGTTCGTCCACTGGTGGTAGCCAAGCGCGCGCGCTCGGCAGCACCGCCGGCGTCGATGCGCTGCCGAAGACGGACCTTGCCGCCGGTCCGGCCAACGCTCGCGCGGTGGCGTCACTGATCAGCGCGGGTCATGTGCTCAGCGCGCACGACTGCAGCGAGGCTGCAGCGAGGGTGGCTTGCTGGTGGCGGCCGCTGAAATGGCGTTCGCAGGTGATGTTGGCGCCGAGCTCGATCTGTCGAGCGTTCCTGGTACGCACGATCCGTTCGTCGCAGCTCTGAGCGAGACCCCCAGTCGGTATCTGCTTGAAGTCGAAGCCGGGCGGCTCGAGTCCGCCTTGGCGGCGCTTTCCGCGGCGGGCATCGTGCACGCGCGCGTGGGCACGACGACGAGCGACCATGCGGTGCGTGCCGGTGGTTGCTCATGGACACTCAGCGAACTGGCCGCGGCGTGGCGCAGCGGCGGGAAGGGATGGTGATTCCGATGAAGGCCCTCATCATCACGGCGCCTGGCATCAACTGCGACCTTGAGCTCGCTCAGGCGTTCGAGGCCGCGGGCGTTACGCCCGAGCCCGTGCTGCTCTCAGCGCTCGCACGCGATCCGTCCATCGTCGATCGCTTCGGCATGATTGGTCTACCCGGCGGATTCAGCTTCGGGGATGACATCGCAGCCGGTCGCATCATGGCGGCACTGATCCGCGAGCGCGTCTATCCAGCGCTGCGCTCGGCGATCGAACGCCGAGTGCCCATGATCTGCCCGTGCAACGGTTTTCAGATCGCGGTGCAGGCGGGACTCTTGCCTGGCCCGGTCGATGGCTCGTGGCCGGCCGAACCGACGCTCGCCACGGTCGCGCTGTCCAACAACGCAAGCGCTCGCTTCGAGGATCGCTGGACGCGCATGGAGATCCCGTCGCAGACGGTCTGCGTGTGGACCCAAGGACTGGCGTGCGAAGGCGAGGACAGCATGCTTCCGTGCGCGCACGGCGAGGGGCGATTCGTGACCACGCCCACCGTGCTCGCCGCGCTCGAGTCGCGTGGTCAAGTCGCCATGCGCTACGCAGCGAGCGACAACTTCAACGGATCGATGGGCGCCGTCGCTGGGCTCTGCGACGCGAGCGGATTGGTCTTTGGCCTGATGCCGCACCCTGAGCGGTACACGCGATTCACGCAGCATCCATGGTGGACACGCTTGCCGGTCGCGACGCGTCGCACTGCGCCGCTGGGGCTTCGCATGTTCCAAGCAGCCGTCGCGTGCGCACGCGGAGAAAGCGTTGCACGATGAGCGCGACCGACCCAGTTCCGCCCCCGTATCACCCACCGCTCGGTTGGACACCTCCACCCGATGGATTCGACCGAGATCGAGCGAACCGGCTGCGAACCATTTCCGGCATCCTGGGGATCCTGCTCGGTGGCCTTGGCATCCACAAGTTCGTGATTGGGGCAACGGTGCCCGGGCTCATCATGCTGGTCGTCACGCTCTTCGGCACCTGCTGCTTCGTCGGCGCCGGTTGGCTGATGGTTGGACTGCCCTGCGGCATCGGTCCGGCCGTCATGGGCATCATCGGATTCGTCGAGGGGATCATCTATCTGACCAAGTCCGATGAGGACTTCCACCGCATCTATCTGGTCGGCAAGCGCGGTTGGTTCTAGTGTGTGGACGCCTGCGCTCGGCAGGCCATCGACAGTCGGCGCCCGAGCGGGCCCAAGGAGCAGTTCATGGTGATCACCTTCATGTCGGTCCTCTCGTCGCTCTTGGCGTGCAGCGTGGTGCAGCAGGCGCCCAAGGAAGGCGTCACGCTCACGGTCTATTCAAGCGCAGATCCGTCGGGGTTCGACCCGCAGCGGTATGTGTCGCAGCAGCGCATGGAAGGGGGGCCGGACTTTGCTTGGCAAGTGCCCGGATTCGGCGTCGTCAAGAATGTTCGGCGCGTGCAACTCAAGCAGGGCCGCGGCACGCTGTCCATGACCGATGTGGCGGCGTTCATCGATTCCACGAGCGTGAGCATCGTGGATCTGACGGATCCTGCCACGGTCGTTCTTGATCAACGATTTGAGTTCGACCTCGTCAGCCCCGACAAGCTGCTTGAGAAGTACATCGATCGCCCGATCACGGTGATGGACGACCTTGCCGAGTACAGCGGGACGCTGCTTTCGGCCAGCGGAGGGCGGCTGGTGCTCAACACGACCGATGGAATCGAGATCATTCCGTCGGCGGAAGCTCGGGTCACGCTGGGCGATCTGCCGCAGGGCCTGATGACGCGGCCCACGCTGTCGTGGACGCTCGATGCGCCCAAGGGCGGCGAGCACCTGGTGCGAACGGCCTACCAAACCGGCGGTCTGACCTGGCGCTCCGACTACAACTTGGTGATCGATCCGTCGTTCACCAAGGCCGACCTTGGCGCGTGGGTCACGCTGTTGAACTTGAGCGGTCAATCGTTCGACGATGCGTCGCTCAAGCTCGTGGCCGGCAGCGTGCAGCGCGTGCAGCCAGTTCATCCCATGCGCATGTTGGGTCGTATGGCCATGGCCGATGCGGGTGGTGCTGCCGGCGACGGCTTTGAGGAAAAGTCATTCGCCGAGTACCACCTGTACACCTTGCCGCGACCGGTCGATCTGGCGCAGAACGGCGTCCAGCAGATCACGCTCTTTCCCACGGTCACCGCTGTGCCAGTCGAGCGTGTCCTGGTCTTCGATGGCACCGCAGCTTGGTCGGGCTGGTCGACGAGCGAGCCGTACTCCGACGCCGGAGATCCCGGCGTGCAGAGCCCCAAGGTCGCCGTGCTCGTGCGACTCAAGAACGACAAGGCTTCGGGGCTGGGCATTCCGCTTCCGGCGGGCAAGATCCGTGCGTCGATGATTGATGGCGCTGATGGATCGCTTGAGTTCATCGGCGAGGATGTCATCGGCCACACGCCGCGCGACGAACGCGTGACGATTCGGATCGGCGAGAGCTTCGATGTTGTGGGCAGCCGGACCCGAACGGACTTCACGATCGACCACGCCCGCCGAACCATGACCGAATCCGTTCGGATCGAACTGCGCAATCGCAAGCTGGACGAGGCCGCCACCGTGACGGTGCGCGAGCGCCTCTACCGCTGGGCGCAGTGGTCGATGACCAAGGAATCGCAGCCGTCCACGAAGACGAGCGCGCAGACGGTGGAGTGGTCCGTGCCGATCCCAGCTGGCGAAACGCGCGAAGTCACCTACACCGTCACTTACCAGTGGTGAAACGACAACGGGCGCCGAAGCGCCCGTTGTTCGAGGGTGATGATGGTGTGCGCCGCGGCTCGGCGCGCCAGTTCAGCCGAGCTTGGGCGCGGGCAGCGTGGCCGGAGCCGTGGCTGCAACGCTGAAGCTCACATGGTGCGAGGCGAGCACGACCTTGCCGTGGGATTTCTCGCGGCGGGCGCGTGCCTTGGCCAACACGCCCTCCACCGTGGCGAACGCCTTCTGGATCGCCTTGACCTCGTCGGTCTCAAGCGATTCCCAGGCGTTACCGATGGCCGGCAGGTCGAACTTCGCGGCCACGGCCAGATCGGCGGCGTGCTCCGTGATGAGTCCGGCCACAAGCTTGGCCATGCGCTGTTGGTCGCGCGCGGACTTGGGCTTCACGAACTTGATCGCACTGATGTTCGCGAAGAAGATCGCCGCGACCGGTCCGAGCCGACCAACGCGACCTGCCGCGGGCTGCGGCACCAACTGGCCAATCAGGCCTGACTTCAGCAGCAGCCCGATGTGGTAGTAGAGACTCGGCGGGCTGACATCGAGCGCGCGCGCGATCTCAAGGACCGTGCACCCTCCCGAGCCACGAATGGTCTCAAGGATGCGGAGTCGGAACGGGGAACGAACGCAATGCCACACGGCATTGACCGAAAGGTCGATTGCCTGGGTGGAGGACTGACGACCAGCCTTGTTCCCCCGGAGAGTGGTCGAAGACCGAGCCATGGAACCTGCCTTGAAATGAAGCGTGGTGAATCGATGCACGGTGCATCGAGAGCGTGGCACCATATCGACTTTTGGCGCGCTTTGCTTGAACCCTCATCCCACGGCATGCATCAGCGCCAGAATCTGCATGGGGGATAAAGTTTCAGCGCGCATCGATGGAAGGATCCCAACCGGGAAGGGGGTGCTGCGCCCGAGAAGCGCACCCAACTGTTTGCGGCGTGACGCGAAGATCCGGTGCACGAAAGTGCTGACCCGGTCAGGATCGATCGCTGGTCTTGTGGGATTGGGAACGACGGACATCATCGCACTGGTCACGCGCGGTGCAGGCCAGAAGCAGGAGCCCGGAAGGGTCTCAAGGACTTGGACTGTGCTCGTCAGCGACAGAAGCACGGTTGCGGCTCCATACGCATCGCTTCCTGGAACGGCCGCAAGTCGCTGCGCGACCTCGCGCTGAACGGTCACGAATTGCCCGAGGCAGTTCGCGTGATGCGCCGCCAGATTGAGGACCAAAGGGGTCGCAGCCCCATACGGCAGGTTGGCAACCAATCGGAACGGTCGACCGCCGATCGCACTGAGGATGGCGGGAGAGACCGCGTGCTTGCCATCAAGGCAGTCGCCATGAATCAGCTTGACGCGATCACCTAACCGTTCGCGGATGATGTCCGCCATGTCGTCGTCGAGCTCGCAGGCCACGACATCGCACCCCACATCGAGCAGCGCCTCGGTCAGTGTGCCCGTGCCGGGGCCGACTTCAAGCACCAGGTCACCCGCCGCCACGCCACTGTGAGCGATGAGCGCACGCAGTTTGTTCTGGTCGTGCAGGAAATTCTGACCAAGCCGATGCTTCGGTTCGAGCCCCCGTGTGGCCAGGAGCGCTTTGATGTCGCTGAGGGTCTGCACGATCAGCGCGCCGATGCCTCGGCCCGCACCTCGCGCAGCACCGCGACCTTGATCTCGCCGGGGAAGGTCAGCTCTCGTTCCACACGCGCCGCGATGGCATCGGCGATGGCGCGCGTTTGCGCATCGTCGACCGAGCCTGCATCCACGATGACTCGCACTTCGCGTCCAGCCTGCACGGCAAACGCTTCGGTCACGCCCGCATGTTCGCGCGCGATCGCCTCGAGTTGCTGAAGCCGCTTCACATACTGCTCCATGCTCTCGCGTCGCGCGCCGGGTCGTGCGCCCGAGAGCGCATCCGCGGCCATCACGATCGGCGTGTACGGCGTGGTCGGCGGAATGTCGCCATGATGGCCCGCGACGGCGTTGAGCACAGCTTCGTTGCGCTCGCCGTGCCGGACGAGGAATTCGCGCCCGATCGCGGGATGGCCACCCTCCATGTCGTGGTCCATGGCCTTACCCAAATCATGCAACAGGCCGCATCGCCGAGCGAGTCGGCCGTCGAGACCAAGTTGGTCGGCGATCATCTGAGACAGGAACGCGACCTCGATCGAGTGACGCAGCACATTCTGCGCGTAGCTCGTTCGGAACGACAGGCGCCCAAGCGCTTCGATCACGCGCGGGTGAAGGTTGCGCACATCCGCCTCGAGCGCGGCCTCCTCGCCAGCCTTGGAGATGCGCTGTTCCATGTCACGCCGGACCTGGCCGACCACATCCTCGATGCGAGCGGGGTGGACGCGTCCGTCAGCGACCAGTCTCTGCAACGCTTCGACCGCGATCGCCTGCCGAACGCGATCAAAGCAACTCACCGCGATCACGCCGGGCGTGTCGTCGATGAGCAGGTCGGCGCCCGTGGCCTTCTCAAGCGCGCGGATGTTGCGCCCCTCGCGACCGATCAAGCGCCCCTTGATTTCCTCGTTGGGCACCTTCACCGTGCGCACGGTCGACTCACCCACGGTCTCGCCCGCATAGCGCTGGATCGCCATCAGCGTGATTTCGCGCCCTTGGTCGCGGGCTGAGCGTTCGGCCTCGGACAGCAGGTGGTGACGGACCTGCGCGGCCTCGTGTTCGCAGTCGCGTCGGGCATCATCGAGCACGCGTTGCACTGCTTGCTCTCGCGTCATGCCGGCGATCATTTCGAGTTGTTTCCGAAGCTCCGCCATCGCGGCCTCACGCTCGGCCAGAGCTGCTTTGGCACGCTCCAGCGTGGTCGTCGCCTCGCGTTCGCGGTCGTTCACGCGCTGGTCGCGTTCATCGAGCCGGCGTTCGCGCTCGCCCAGCGCCGCCAAACGCGCATCGACCTGCTGCTGCGTCGTGCGGAGTCCATCCTGACCTTGGCGTAGTTGGGTGAGCGCTGCGTCGATCTCGCGGTCGATTTGCGCGCGCCGCTCGGCGATCCGGCGCTCCGCCTCGAGTTCGAGTCCCTTGGTGGATGCGCTGGCCTCGGTCCGCGCGCTTTCGATGATCACTGCAGCGTGGTCGCGCGCCATGCGCAGCGAGCGAGACCCGATGAATCGTGCGGCGACGGCACCCGCGAGCATTCCACCTACGCCACAGGCCGCGACAAGAGCAACGACCGTCGAAGTGGACATCCCTGGATCGACTGGCTCGAGCATGACCGAAGGGTAATCGACCCGCGCGACTGAGCGTGCTGGCACCGTACGATCCGTCCATGCTCGGCCTGGTCCAGCGACTCTTGGCGCTCGCGCCTACCAATCCGATCGCGGTGCGCGTGGTGACAGGTGCGAGCCGCCGCACGCGACACATGCATCTGCGCGCGGGTTACCTGGGCCTGATGGCCACGATCCTCACGCTTGCTCTGCTCTTCTCGGGGTCGGAGGGCATGCGCGGGCTGGCGGCCCGTGGCGCCCAAGCGTTCACCCTCGTGAGCTACGGTCAGGTGCTGGCGATCTGTCTGCTCACGCCGGTGTTCATGGCCGGTGCCATCGCGCATGAGTCGAGCCCGCGAACATGGGACATCATGCTCACGACGCCCCTGTCGAGCGCGCAGATCGTCTTGGGAAACCTGCTCGGCCGCCTGTTCTTCGTGGTTGCCTTGCTGCTGAGCACATTTCCGCTCTTCGCCGTGACGCAACTCTTTGGTGGTGTGAACGGCGGGTCGATCATGGGGTCGTACGCGATCGCCGCGTCCACAGCGATTCTGGTGGGAAGCGTCGCCATCATGCTCTGCGTCACGCGCGTAGGCGGTCAGCGCGCGGTGTTTGCGTTCTATGTCTCGGTGATCGCGTACCTCTTCGTGACCTACGGGATCGATGCCGGTCTGCGGCAGCCGGTCGGGACGGCGATCGATGTGACCTCGACCACCGTCATCACGCCGCTGAATCCGTTCCTCACGCTCGAAGTGCTGCTCCGGTCCAATCGCTATGTCGTGCCAGCCGAGGGCGGATTCTGGATGACCCAGCCAGTCGCCGCGCAGGCGGTTCTGTTCCTTGGCGCGTCGCTGGCCATGATGGTGTGGAGCGTGTTGCGCGTCCGCCTGATCGGCGCCGACGAGCGCGGCTCACTCGGTCGAGTGCGGCAAGGAACAAGCCGCGCACCGAGCGAGGTCTGGCACAACGGGATCGCTTGGCGCGAACTGCATCTGCGCAACCTTGGGCTGGGATCGCTCGTCATGCGCTGGGGATTCTTGGCTGTGGGCGTGGCGGTGTCGGCGGTTCCTGCCATCCTGCATGCGCGCGGAACGCTCAACGACGCAGGGTTTCCAGTGGCTGTCTTGATCGTGGTCGCGGCCGAAAGCGTGATCGTGGCGCTCGCTGCCTTGAATGTCAGCGCCACGGCCGTGACCAAGGAGCGCGAAGACGGTTCGCTCGACATCCTGTTGACCACGCCCATCGATCCCGGTGCGTACCTGTCGGGCAAACTTCGTGGGATCGTCACCTACCTCTGGCCGATGCTGGCGGCCCCGATCGTGGGCGTGTTGGTCGCGGTGGGGTACTCGTTGGCCCGCGGCTTGCTCGTGACGTTGCCCGGCGGAACCGTGCGCGCTCCGATGATTCTGCCGGAGTTGGCCCTGGCGTTCCCGATCATCCTCGTGGCGTTCACAGCCTTCTGCGTCATGGTGGGGCTCCAATGGTCAGTCCAAAGCAAGGGCACGATTGGAAGCGTGTTCGCAGCGACCGGCGTCGCCGCAGCCGTTGCCCTCGTCAGCGGATTGTGCGGACTTGGTCTGGGCGGTCGCGTCCCGGTCGTTGGTCCGTTCCTTGCGGGATTCAATCCGCTGGCCGTCCTCCAGTTGGGGCTTGCGCCGAGTGAACTCTTTTCGGCGCTCTCAGTCGAGTCGGTCTCGGAGCTCTCGGCGACGCGTGCAGCACTCGTCGCCGGAGCCATCGCGGGATCCGTGGCGTATCTCGCGATCGTCGTCGCGATCCGCGCGTCGCTGCGCCAGCGCTTCATGATGATCGTGCGGCGCCTTGCGGGTACGGCGTGATCCTTGCGATCGGGCAGCGGCTCGCCGGCGCGGACTGATCAGGTTCGAATGGAAATCACAGCGTTTTTCGCCGTCGCGCAATTCGCGTACGCGTCGTCAGTGCACTAGAATCGTCCTTCTCCCCGAGGAACAACCCATGCACGAGCGCTTCAACGCCAAGGCGACCCTTCAGACCCCGACCGGACCCAAGTCGTATCACAGCCTCGCGGCACTGAAGGGCGTCGGCAACATCGATCGCCTGCCGTACTCGATCAAGGTGCTGCTCGAGAGCGTGCTGCGCAACCTCGATGGTCGGGTCTACACCGAAGACCATGTGCGCGCGATCGCGAACTACGACCCGCGCAACCCCGGCGAGGAAGAGATCCCCTTCATGCCAGGTCGCGTGGTGCTGCAGGACTTCACGGGCGTGCCATGTGTGGTCGACCTCGCCGCGATGCGCGCTGCCATGCAGCGCATGGGCGGAGATCCGCGCAAGGTCAATCCGCTCGTGCCGTGTGATTTGGTCATCGACCACAGCGTGCAAGTCGATGCCTACGCCAGCGGCGTGGCGCTGTCGATTAACAACGAGAAGGAGTTCGAGCGCAACGCGGAACGCTACGAATTCCTGAAGTGGGGGCAGGGCGCGTTCAGCAGTTTCCGCGTCGTGCCGCCGGCCACGGGCATCGTCCATCAGGTGAACTTGGAGTACTTGGCCAAGGGCGTCTGGGAGAAGGACGGGGTCCTGTACCCCGACAGCATCGTCGGGACCGACAGCCACACCACGATGATCAACGGTCTAGGTGTGCTCGGTTGGGGCGTTGGCGGCATCGAAGCCGAGGCCGTCATGCTTGGCCAGCCGATCTACATGCTCATTCCCGAGGTCGTCGGTGTTCGGCTGACGGGCAAGCTTCCCGAAGGCACCACGGCAACCGATCTCGTGCTGCGCGTGACGGAAGTGCTGCGCAAGCAGGGTGTGGTGGGCAAGTTCGTCGAGTTCTTCGGGCCGGGCCTGGCGGACATGCCGCTGGCGAACCGAGCCACGATCGCGAACATGGCGCCGGAGTACGGCGCAACATGCGGGTACTTCCCCTTCGACGAACACACGCTTGACTACATGCGCCTGTCGGGCCGACCCGACGAACTCGTTCGCACGGTCGAGGCCTACGCCAAGGCACAAGGTCTCTGGCGCGACGACAGCCTGCCGATCTCGTACAGCGTGGTCGTCGAGATCGATCAATCGACAGTCGTGCCGAGCATGGCCGGGCCGAGCCGTCCACAAGACCGTGTGGACCTGCCCGCCATGAGGAAGACCTGGCATGGCGCACTGCCCAAGCTCAAGGCAGGCTCCAAGGCCGCCTCGCCGGCCATCGCCACGGCACTCGCCGAGGATGGCGCGGCCGTGATGATGGATGGCGAGGAGTTCATCCTGAAGCACGGCGCCGTCGTCATCGCCGCCATCACCAGTTGCACGAACACCAGTAACCCGAGCGTCATGATCGGCGCGGGGCTCCTGGCGAAGAAGGCGCGGCAACTCGGTCTTGAGCGCAAGCCTTGGGTCAAGAGCAGCCTTGCCCCCGGGTCCAAGGTCGTCACCGAGTACTTGAACAAGGCGGGCTTGCAGGGTGCGCTCGATGAGCTGGGCTTCCAGACCGTGGGGTATGGCTGCACGACATGCATCGGCAACAGCGGTCCGCTGCCCGAGGCGATCGATTCGGCCATCAAGGGCAGCGATTTGGTCGTGGCCAGTGTGCTCAGCGGCAATCGAAACTTCGAGGCCCGCGTGCACCAGGATGTGAAGGCGAACTACCTCGCGAGCCCGCCGCTCGTGGTCGCCTACGCGATCGCCGGCACGGTCGACATCGACCTGCAGAACGACCCGATCGGGGTTGGGAAGAACGGATCGCCTGTGTATCTGCGCGACATTTGGCCGAGCCAGGCCGAGGTCGATGCGGCGGTCAAGTCCAGCGTCACGAACGAGCAGTTCCGCACGCAGTATTCGGATGTGTTCCGCGGCAGCCCAGAATGGCAGGCGATCCGCACGGGTGGCGGCGACATGTATTCGTGGGATGCAAAGAGCACCTACATCCAAGAGCCGCCGTTCTTCACCACGATGACGCTCGATGAACCCGGACCGATTGGTTCCATCACCGGCGCCCGCGTGTTGGCCAAGCTCGGCGACAGCATCACGACCGACCACATTTCGCCAGCCGGCAGCATCAAGAAGGACGGTCCCGCGGGCACCTATCTGCAGCAGCATGGCGTGCCGGTCTCGATGTTCAATTCGTACGGCAGCCGCCGCGGCAACGACCGCGTGATGACGCGCGGCACCTTCGCCAACACGCGCATCCAGAACCAACTCGCTCCCGGCACGACCGGCGGAGTCACGATGGACTTCACCGACGGTCAAGTGAAGTCGATCTTCGACGCCGCCGAGCGCTCGAAGGCACAAGGCATTCCTCTTCTCGTGCTCGCTGGCAAGGATTACGGCATGGGCTCCAGCCGAGACTGGGCCGCCAAGGGCACTGCACTGTTGGGCGTGAAGGCCGTGATTGCTGAGAGCTTCGAACGCATCCATCGATCGAACTTGGTGGGCATGGGTGTGCTCCCGCTCTGCTTCCTCGAGGGCCAGTCGGCAGCCAGCTTGGGGCTCGACGGCACGGAGACCTTCGACATCGATGTGCCGAGCACGCTCAAGGCGCGCCAGAAGCTCAAGGTCGTGGCCAAGGGCGCCAAGGGTGTCACCGCCTTCGAAGTGCTCTGCCGCATCGATACGCCGGTCGAGATCGACTACTACCGAAACGGCGGGATCCTTCAGACCGTCCTGCGCGCGATGGCGCGGGCCTGATTCGCGCCGAACTTCCTTCGTGCCCACGCGGGGCATGGTCTGGAGCGTGTTTGCTCCTCGCCATGCCCCGCTTCTCATGGACGGATGCGCTGCGCGCGTGGATCGACCCTGAAGTTCTCGGATTGGCCGCACTTCCCTTGCCGATCGAGCTCGAATCGGCTGGCGCGCCTTGCGGTGTGTGCGGGGCGTCGATGTTTGGAGTCGGTTCGGACTCGCCGCACGGCCTCGTCGATTGGGTCGCCCAGCCACAGGGTTGCGCGCCGGAGCGGTGTGAACTTCCCGATGGCATCGATGCACTGATCGCGCTGGGCGACTACGCCGGTCCCGCGGGGCAGGCCGTTCGACTGATCAAGGGGACCTGCTGGGCCGACGGGGCTTGGTGGTGGGGGAGCGCCCTTGGCGAACGGCTCCTTGAGTCGTCGCGACGAAAACCTGATCGCGCGACGGGAGCGGCCACCCCGTCCGAGCTGGTCCTCGTGCCGGTTCCAGGGGATCGGTGGCGCACGCTGGTGCGCGGCATCGATCACGCGGCGGCGCTGGCCCGCGCGGCTTCCGCGACGAGCGGCTGGCCATGGAAATCGTTGCTCGCGCGACAGGACCACACGCGACAAGCATCGCGCGGAGCGCGAAATCGTCGGGCAATCCAAGGGAGATTCGCAATCCACTCAAAAGTCAGTCATGTTCCAGAGTGCGTTGTGCTCGTGGACGATGTCTGCACGACGGGCTCGACTGGGGCGGACTGCGCCCGCGCGCTGCGGAGGGCGGGGGCATCGTGGGTCGCGATGGGGGTGCTGGCGAGATCGCACCGATAAAACCAAGTGTCAGATGGGTGAAACCGCCTGCTTATTGAGCCTCATGCGAATTGTGGACAGCCTCGCAACCCCTTGACAGGCAGACTGATTTGCGTACACTCTCCCTCCCGCCGCATCTCGCAGCGGGCACGCTGGTGCGCTACGCAGCAGCGAGTTTCCTTGACAATCGAGCAGTTGGAACCGCGAGGATGCGGGCTTGCCACGCAACGTTCACAGCGTTGGGTGCAGGCAAAAATCGCTCACTGCCACAGCAGTGAGTGCCGACATCCTCTGTGATGCCAGAATGTGATAGATAGTCGATTCTGAGGACTCCTTCGCGGGGCGAAAGCCCATGGCGACGGATGTCGGAAACTTCCATCGGATTGCCATCCGATGGCACCAACAGAATGGTGAACGACCGGCCGGTGCTTTCGGCACCGGTCGCCAGGCAACCTTCATCGAAGATCACAGGGTTTTCCCTGTTTATTCGTCCAATTGAAGAGTTTGATCCTGGCTCAGATTGAACGCTGGCGGCATAGCTAAAACATGCAAGTCGAGCGAAGCAGCAGCAATGCTGACTGAGCGGCGAAAGGGTGAGGAATACATTCCTACGTACCGTGAGGTCGGGGATAGCCAGGGGAAACTCTGGGTAATACCCGATGTGGTCGCAAGATCAAAGATTCATCGCCTCATGAGCGGGGAATGTCCTATCAGGTAGTTGGTGGGGTAACGGCTCACCAAGCCTAAGACGGGTAGCAGGTGTGAGAGCACGGCCTGCCACATCGAAACTGAGACACTGTTCGGACTCCTACGGGAGGCTGCAGTAACGAATCTTCCGCAATGCGCGAAAGCGTGACGGGGTAATGCCGCGTGCAGGATGAAGCCCCTCGGGGTGTAAACTGCTGTCAGGAACCAGGAACGCAATGACCAGTTCCAGAGGAAGAGCCGGCTAACTCTGTGCCAGCAGCCGCGGTAATACAGAGGGCTCAAGCGTTAATCGGAATCACTGGGCTTAAAGCGAGCGTAGGCGGATCGGTAGGCATGTTGTGAAAGCCCACGGCTCAACCGTGGAATTGCAGCGTGAACCCCCGATCTTGAGGCGAGTAGAGGTAGCCAGAACGATAGGTGGAGCGGTGAAATGCGTAGAGATCTATCGGAATGCCGAAGGTGAAGACAGGCTACTGGGCTCGAACTGACGCTGAGGCTCGAAAGCGTGGGGATCAAACGGGATTAGATACCCCGGTAGTCCACGCCGTAAACGATGCGCACTAGGTTGAGGATGCTTGACGCGCCCTCGGCCGTAGCAAAAGTGTTAAGTGCGCCGCCTGGGGAGTACGGTCGCAAGATTAAAACTCAAAGGAATTGACGGGAGCTCACACAAGCGGTGGATCATGTGGCTTAATTCGAAGCAACGCGAAGAACCTTATCCTAGGCTTGACATGCACGGATCAACTCCATGAAAGTGGAGCCACACCCGCAAGGGCGGAACGTGCACAGGTGCTGCATGGCTGTCGTCAGCTCGTGCTGTGAAGTGTCGGGTTAAGTCCCTCAACGAGCGCAACCCCTGTCTCTAGTTGCTAACGGGTAATGCCGAGGACTCTAGCGAGACTGCCGGTGTCAAACCGGAGGAAGGTGGGGATGACGTCAAGTCCTCATGGCCTTTACGCCTAGGGCTGCACACGTGATACAATGGTGCCGACAGAACGATGCGAGGCCGCAAGGCGGAGCAAATCGCTTAAAAGGCACCCCAGTTCGGATTGGAGGCTGCAACCCGCCTCCATGAAGTTGGAATCGCTAGTAATCGCGGATCAGCACGCCGCGGTGAATAAGTTCCTGAGCTTTGTACACACCGCCCGTCAAGTCATGGGAGCTGGCAGCGCCCGAAGTGGCCCCGTTTCAGGGGTCCCTACGGCGAGGCTAGTGACTGGGACTAAGTCGTAACAAGGTAGCCGTAGGGGAACCTGCGGCTGGATCACCTCCTTTCTAAGGGAATGTTCTTAGACATCCCCCGAGAGCGATCTCGGAGATGCAATCGTCAACG
>Ga0194120_10003569_pt1 | contig 25178 bp, 23 predicted proteins | sample TA2MahCa65mmetaG_FD_148642 | JGI IMG/M metagenome (GOLD analysis project Ga0194120, IMG submission 148642) | Freshwater microbial communities from Lake Tanganyika, Tanzania - TA2015019 Mahale Deep Cast 65m | ecosystem: Environmental > Aquatic > Freshwater > Lake | place: Tanzania: Lake... | reverse complement strand
ATGGGAGGACGCGCTGCCCAAGCACCCCGACGCGACCTACTCGGTGCCGGCGACCAGGGCCGACATGGCGAGGCCCTCGAGCTGATCGGGCCGCCCCGGCCCGCGCACTCAGCGCCTGCGGCGCCGCGACGCCGCGCAATCTAAGCTATGCTTCATAAAGGGGTAAATGCCATGGGCTCTGAAGATACGCGCGCCGCCGGGTTTCCGGTGGCCGACTACAACGCACGCCACCTCTGGCATCCGATGATCGACCCCAAGGCGTCGCGCGCCGCGCCGCCCCTGGTCATCGCGCGCGGCGACGGCGTGCACGTCTGGGACCTCGAGGGCAGGAAGTACCTCGACTGCACCGCTGGCCTGTGGTGCGTGAACGTCGGGCACAACCACCCGGCGTTGAAGCGCGCGATCCACGAGCAGCTCGATCGGATTGCCTACTACTCGAGCTTTGGCGGCTATTCCAACCCGCCCTCGATCGAGTTGTCGGCGCGGCTGGTCGCGCTGCTCACCCCGGAGCGCATGGTTCGCGTGATCTATTCCTCCGGCGGCTCGGACGCGAACGAGACCGCCATCAAGCTCGCGCGCCAGTACTGGAAGCTGCAGGGCCGCGCCGACAAGACGAAGATCGTGTCGCTGCGCAATGCCTACCATGGCGTTCACTTCGGCGGCATGTCGGCGAGCGGCAACCCGGTCTGGCGCAAGAGCTACGAGCCGCTAATGCCGGGCTTCTTACAGGTCGAGGGGCCGTACCTTTACCGCAACCCGTTCACCGACGATCCGGCCAGGCTGTCGGAGATCTGCACCACGCTGCTCGAGCGCGAGATCCTGCACCAGACGCCGGACACCGTCGCCGCGTTCATCGCGGAGCCCGTGCAGGGTGCCGGCGGGCTCATCGTGCCGCCGCCGGATTACTGGCCGCGGCTGAGGACGCTGTGCGACAAGTACGACATCCTGCTCATTGCCGACGAGGTGGTCACCGGATTCGGCCGCACCGGGAAAATGTTCGGCGTGCGCCAGTGGGGCGTGGCGCCCGACCTCATGAGCCTGGCAAAGGGAATCAATTCGGCGTACGTGCCGCTTGGCGCGACGGTGGTGAACGAGCGCGTCGCCGCCGCCTGGGAGAAGGCGTCGCCGCACGCCGCGATCATGCACGGCTTTACCTATTCCGGTCACCCGCTCGCGTGCGCCGCGGCGCTCGCCAACCTGCGCGTGGTCGACGAAGAGAAGCTGCCGGAGAATGCCGCCTCGACCGGAGCCTACCTGCTCGAGCGCCTGCAGACGCTCCGGCGCCACCCTTCGGTCGGCGACGTGCGCGGCATCGGCCTGATGCTGGTGCTGGAGCTTGTGCAGGATCGCAGCTCGAAGGATCCGTACCCGCCGGGCCATGCGTTCTGCGTCGCGGTCGAGAAGGCGCTCCGCGAAGCCGGCGTGCTGGTGCGGGTGATGGGCCATCGCGCGATCATCTCGCCGGCGCTGGTGTTCACGCGCGCGCATGCCGATGAGTGCGTCGCCGCCCTGGATGCCGCGCTCTGCCTGCACGACCGGCGCTGAGCGCAGGGCGCGCGCCACCGCATGACGACAGGCCTCGTCTGGCACGAGAGCTACTGGCGCCACGATCCCGGCGCAGGCGCCGGCGTGCTCCCGGCCGGCCCCTGGGTGCCGCCCGGCGAGCCGGTTGATTCCGCCGAGCCCAAGCGCCGGCTCAAGGCGCTGCTGGACGCGAGCGGGTTCACGGCGAAGCTCCATCCGATCGAGGCGCGCGAGGCGACCGACAGACAGCTCGCCAGGGTGCATACGCGCGGGTATCTCGCGCGGGTGCGCGAGGCATCAGCGGCTGGCGGGGGCGAGGTGGGCCCCATGGCGCGCATCGGCGCGGGCGGATACGCCATCGCCGCGCTCGCCGCCGGCGGCGTGATCGCCGCCATCGACGCGGTGCTGGCGCGGCGGGTCGACAACGCCTATGCGTTCGTGCGCCCCTCCGGCCATCACGCCACGGCCGACGCCGGCATGGGCTTCTGCGTTTTTTCCAACGCGGCGATAGGCGCCTTGCACGCGCTGGAGCAGCATGGCCTCGCGCGGGTCGCCCTGGTCGACTGGGACGTGCATCACGGCAACGGCGCGCAGGCGGTGTTCTGGAACGACCCGCGCGCGCTCACCGTGTCGCTGCACCAGGACGGCACGTTTCCGCGCCACACCGGCTCGGTGGCCGAGCGCGGCGAGGGCCGCGGCGCTGGAACCAACCTCAACATTCCGCTGCCGCCCGGCTGCAGCGGGGCGGCCTACCGCGCCGCGTTCGAGCGCGTGATCCTGCCTGCGCTGGAGCGCTTCCGGCCCGAGCTGATCGTGGTGCCCTGCGGCTACGATGCAGGCTTCCAGGATCCGCTGTCGCGCATGATGCTCGGGCCGGAGGACTTCCGCTGGATGGCCGAGACCATCGCGGCGGCGGCTCGGTCGCTCTGCCAGGGCAGGCTGGTGCTCTGCCAGGAGGGCGGCTACTCCGCCTCCACCGTTCCGTTCCTCGGCCTGCCGGTGTTCGAGGCGCTATCCGGGATGTCGAGCGGGGTGCCGAACCCGGTGGCGGAGCTGTTCGCGACCATTCCGCACCGCGGCCTGCTCGCGCACCAGGAGGCCGCCGTCGAGGCGGCGCGACGCGCGGCGGAGGTCTGACGCGCGCCTCAGCCGTAGCGGGCCTCGCCCGCATCGTCGACGCGGTGGCAGGCCACCCAGTGCTCGGGGCCGACGGCGCGCAACTCGGGCTCGGCACTGCGGCAGACCTCCTGGGCATGCGGGCAGCGCCCGGCGAAGCGGCAGCCGGGTGGGATGTTGCGCGGGCTGGGCGGATCGCCTTGCAAGCGGATTCGATGCGCGCGCGAACGCGCACCCGGGTCGAAGCTCGGCGCGGCCGACCACAGCGCGCGCGTGTAGGGATGCAAGGGCCGCTCGAACAGCGACTCGCGCGAGGCCTGTTCGACGATGCGGCCCAGGTACATCACCGCCACCTCGTCGCACATGTGGCGCACCACGCCCAGGTCGTGGCTGATGAAGAGGTACGTCAGGCCGAACTCGCGCTGGAGCTTCAGCATCAGGTTGAGCATCTGGGCCTGGATCGCCACGTCCAGCGCCGACACCGGCTCGTCGCACACCACGAGCTCGGGGCGCGCCGCCAATGCCCGCGCCAGCACGATGCGCTGGCGCTGGCCGCCGCTGAACTGGTGCGGAAAGAGCTGCATCTGCTCGGCCTTGAGCCCGGTCTGCGTGAACAGCCGCTCGGCCTGCGCGGGGCGCTCGGCCGGTGCGCCCACCTCCATCAGGTTCAGCGCGTCCAGCACCGCGTCACCGGCGCGCTTGCGCGGGTTGAGCGAGGCGTACGGATCCTGGAACACCATCTGGAAGCGCCGCCGCTCGCGCCGCAGCGCCTCGCCCTGCAGCGCGCCGATGTCGGCCGCGCCAAGGTGGACCTGCCCGGCGGTGATGGGCACCAGGCGCATCACCGCCAGCGCCGTGGTGCTCTTGCCCGAGCCGCTCTCGCCGACGATGCCGAAGGTGCTGCCGCGCCGGATGTCGAAGCTCACGCCATCCACCGCCTTGACGAAAGCCCTGGCGCCGAAGAGCCCGCCGCCCACCGGGAAGTGGACCTTGAGGTCGTGCACCGCGAGCAGGGAGTCGCTCATGATCTGCTCGCTGTTTCGCTGATCCTCACTGCGTGTGCAGCCAGCACATCACCGTACGGCCTGGGGCGGGTTCGCTGTGCGGCGGCAGCTCGGCGCGGCAGCGCGGCTGCACGTGCGCGCAGCGCTCGGCGAACAGGCAGCCCGCACCACGCTCCACGAGCGAGGGCACGGTGCCCGGGATCTCGTCGAGCAGCTGCCCCGGCGCCACGGTGCGCGCACCAGGCGCGCAGGCGATCAGGCCGCGTGTGTAGGGGTGCAGCGGCTCGCGCAGCACGTCGGCCACCGCGGCGCTCTCCACCACGTGGCCGGCGTACATCACGGCCACGCGGTCGGTCATCTCGGCCACGGCGCCCATGTCGTGCGTGATCAGCATCACCGCGGTGCCGGTCTTCTCGCGCAGCTCAGAGATGAGATCGAAGATCTGCGCCTGCACCGTCACGTCCAGCGCCGTGGTCGGCTCGTCGGCCACCAGCAGGTCGGGCTGGCAGGCGAGCGCCATCGCGATCATCACGCGCTGGCGCATACCGCCGCTGAACTGGTGCGGGTACTCGTGCACGCGCCTGGCCGGGTCGGGGATGCTCACCGCGTCCAGCATCTGCGCCGCGCGCTCGATCGCCTCGCGGCGCGTCAGGCCCTGGTGCAGCCGCACGCTCTCGGCGATCTGGTCGCCCACGGTGTAGGCCGGGTTCAGGCTCGTCATCGGCTCCTGGAAGATCATCGAGACGCGGTTGCCGCGCACCTGGCGCATCTCGTCTTCGCTCAGCGCCAGCAGGTCGCGGCCGTCGAAGTGCACGCGCCCGCCGGTGATGCGGCCCGGTGGCGAGGCGATCAGCCGCAGCATGGCCAGCGCCGTGACGCTCTTGCCGCAACCGGACTCGCCCACCACACCGAGCGTCTGGCCGCGCTCGATGCCGAGGCTCACGCGATCGAGCACCCGGGCCACACCGCGCCGGGTGCGGAACTCGACGCTCAGGTCTTCGACGGCGAGCAGGCTCATTGGGCGTTCATCTCGAAGGGATCACCGCAGATGCAGCTTCGGGTTGAGGGCATCGTTGAGCCCGTCGCCGATCAGGCTCACCGCGAGCACGGTGGCGAAGATCATCGCACCGGGGAAGGTCACTGCCCACCAGCACTCGAGGATGTTGCGGCGGTTGCTGCCGATCATCAGCCCCCAGCTCATCACGTTGGGGTCCGAAAGGCCGAGGAAGCTCAAGCCGGCCTCGAACAGGATCGCGGCACCGACGATCAGCGTGGCCGAGACGATCAGCGGCGGCAGCGCGTTGGGCAGGATCTCGCGCAGCATCAGCCGCAGGTGCCCGGCGCCCAAGGCGCGCGCCGCATTGGCGAACTCCAGGTGCGTGAGGCGCAGGAACTCGGCGCGCGCCAGGCGTGCGGTACCGGTCCAAGCCACGACGCCGATCGCGAACACCACCACCGTCAGCGAAGGCCGGAACAGCGTCACCAGCACCATCGCGAACAGCAGCGCCGGCAACACCTGGAACAGTTCGGTCACGCGCGACAGCGCCAGATCGACCCAACCGCCGAAGTAGCCGGCCAGCGCGCCGATGGTGACGCCGATCGTCACCGCCACCGCCGCCGCCGAGAGCCCCACCAGCACCGTGGCGCGCCCGCCGATCAGCACGCCGGCCAGCACGTCGCGGCCGAGGTAATCGGTGCCGAGCCACAACTTCGGGTCGGTAAAGGGCGCCGTGAAAGGCGCGCCGGCGATGTCGAACGCGGACACCCCGTACAGGCCCGGGCCGAACACCATCGTCGCTGCCACGACTGCGAGCATCAGCAAGCCCAGCACCGCCGCCTTGTTGCTGCTGAAGACGCGCCAGGCCTCGCGCCATGGAGAGAGCGCTTCGGTGCTCATCGCCCACGCAACCGCGGGTCGATCCAGCGGTAGCTCAAGTCGGTGATCAGGTTAGCCACGATCACCAGGATGGCCGAGAAGGTCAGCACGCCCAGGAGCGTGGGGTAGTCGCGCCCGAGGATGGCATCCAGCGCCAGCGTGCCCAGCCCCGGCCACGAGAATACCGTCTCCACCAGCACCGCGCCGCTGATCAGGTTGCCGAACTGCAACCCCGCGATGGTGACGATGGGCATCAGCGCGTTGCGCAGCGCGTGCTTGAAGGTCACCACCGCGTCGGAGAGGCCCTTGGCGCGCGCGGTGCGGATGTAGTCGCTGCCCAGCACCTCGAGCATGCTGGCGCGCGAGAGCCGGCTGTATTGCGCCAGGTACACGATGGCCAGGGTGGCCGCCGGCAGCACCAGGTGGTGCGCGACGTCCAACGCCGCTTGCCAGGGCCCGGCGCCGAAGGCGCGCACGTCGCGCATGCCGGCGATCGGCATCACCGGCCACACCTTGCCGAACAGGATGACGAGCAGGATGCCGGTCCAGAACACCGGCATCGCGTAACCGACGAGCGAAAACACGGTGACCACGCCGCTGCCGAAGCTGTCCGGCCGGCGCGAGGCCAGCACGCCCAGGCCGGTGCCGATGACGATGGCACACAAGAGCGCCGTCAGCACCAACAGCACGGTTGGGCCCAGGCGGCCGAGGATCAGATCGATCACCGGCCGGTTGTAGGTGTAGCTGGTGCCCAGATCGCCGCGCACGCTCTTGCCGAGGTAGGTGAAGAACTGCTCGTGCAGCGGCCGGTCCAGCCCGTAGGTCTTGCGGATGGTGGCCATCGTCGCCTCGTCCGCGCCGCCCATCTCGCCGGCGATGACGAGCGCCGGATCACCCGGCGCGGCGTGGATCAGCGTGAAGTTGACGGCCAGCACCGCCAGCACCAGGCCCACCGCCAGGGCCAGGCGGCGAAGTACGGTGACAAGCGTTCGCTGCATGCCGACGGTCAATGGGACAGCCGCGATTGCTGGGTCGCCTGGAGGGCGCTGGCTTCAGGGGTGGCGTTACAGCGCCCCACGCCGATCCTTCTCTGAGGCGACGATCGCTCGCACCTCGGCCAGCAAGGCCCGGGCATCGTGTACGGCACCGCCGACAACGGTGTAGCGCACGCCGCCGGTGCGTTCGACCTGGCGCGACTCGTCGTTGAGCCACACCGCCCCGGTTCCGTACAGCGCCTTGGTGTTGACGAGCGGGTTGCGGTCCAGCACCACCAGGTCGGCCCGCTTGCCCACTTCGATGCTGCCGACCTCATGCTCGCGCCCCAGCAACTGGGCGCCCTTGAGCGTCGCCGCGCGGACGGCCTCCAGCGGGTGAAATCCGGCCTCTTGCAGCAGCTCGAGTTCGCGCACCAGGCCGAACCCGTAGAGGTTGTAGATGAAGCCCGAGTCGCTGCCGACGCACACCCGACCGCCCAGGTTCTTGTAGTCGTTCACGAACGCCATCCAGCGCTGGTAGTTGCGCCGCCATGCAATCTCGTGCTGCGTGGTCCAGTAGAAGTGGAACGAGCCATGGGCGTCGCGGTTCGGCTGGAAGAACTCCCAGACGCCTGGCCATGTGTAGGCGTCGTGCCACTCCAGCCGCCGTGCACGCTGCTCGTCGCGCGCCGCCTCGTAGGCAACAAAGGTCGGTACGAGCGTGAAGTCCAGCTGCAGCAAACGCTCCAGCACCCCGCGCCAGCGCGCGCTGCCAGGTTCGGCGCCTTGCAGCCACAGGCGCCCGGCCTCGCCGAAGCGGTCCTGCTCGTTGTTGTAGTTGTAGTCGCTGGGGTAGTCCTGCACCGTGCGGTCGGTGAACAGTGCTTCGGGCAGGCCATACCAGTGCTCCATGCTCGACAAGCCCCAACCGGCGGTGTCCAGCACGTTCATGCGCGCTACCGACATCTGCGCGTGATGACAGGCGGTGCGCAGGCCGAGCTTGCGTGCCTCGTCCAGCGCCGCCTGCATGGTGCCGGGTTGGGCGCCGAGAAACTTGACGCCCCTCGCGCCGACACTGGCCACGGACTGCACCCAGGCGCGCGCCTGCTCGGGTGTCTTGTGGAAGTACTCCGGCAGCGGGAACAGTGCATAGGGCGTGATGTGCGGCGCTGCAATCTCGCCGGAGCCTGCCTGTCGCGCCTGCTCGATGGTCCAACGCAAACCATTGACGCTGCCCACCTCTCTGACGGACGTGACGCCGTGGGCCAGCCAGAGCTTGTAGACGTATTCAGTGGGAGCCACCGGCCCGTGCTTGGCCTGCTGCGGGAAGCCGATGTGCACGTGCGAATCGACGAAGCCGGGCAGCACGTAGCAGTCGCTGGCATCGATCTCCAAGTCGCCCGGCGCCGGCCGCGGCATCGTGATCGGCGCATGCGGATGGCCCACCACACGCGCCTCGACAATGCGAGCACCCTCGACGGCGATGTCCATCGGCCCGATCGGCGGCGCACCGGTGCCGTCGATCACCGTCGCCCCCCGGATGAGCAGCCGGCGGCCGATGCGCGGCCCGCCGCCTCCACCACCGAGGCGAGGCGAATCGGCCGGGATGGCGGCCCCCCCGGCGGTGAGGAGTGCCGCGATCTCGTCGCCCGCCCCGGGTGCGGAGGGGGCGGCCGACGCATGTCCCTCGTTGGCCGCCTGGGCATCCGAGCCCAGGGCAACCAATGTTCGCACCGCTTCGTGTGCCGACAGGTTCGAGTCCTGCAGCGCACAGACGGCGCAGCCGGCGTGGCTGTAGCGATACGGGCGTGCGGCGGACATAGGTGAAAGACTCTTGAGCTCTCAGTCGATCGAGGCCCAGGCCAGGGTCTTGGGTGTATGGGTCAGCACGCGAGGCTGCGGGCCGACCACCACGGTGTCGTCGAGTCGGAAGCCGCCGATGCCCCAGGCATAGAGGCCCGGCTCGGCGGAGTACACCTCGTTGTCCAGCAGCGGCCGGTGGTTGAAGGCCATGTCCTCCGGGTACTCGTGGTGCTGCACGCCGATGGCGTGACCCGCCCGGTGAAGCACGAGGTGCCCGCATCCGGCGCGCTCGATCACGGCGGCGGCCGCGGCGTCGATGCCGCAGACCGGACGGCCGCTCACCGCGGCCGAGATCGCGGCGTCGGTGGCATCGCGAGCGACCGTCCACAGGCGCGCCTGCTCGCTGCTGGGCTTGCCCACGAAGTAGGTGCGCTCGTTCTCGATCGCGAGCCCGTTCAGGCGCGGAATGAGGATGTTGACCAAGCCATGCCCCGCCTCGATGCGTGCTCCGCACGAACGCCCGTCTCCATGGGGGGAAGCGGAGGCAGGGCCGCTGAGCGACCAGGTCCGGATCACCTCGAACTGCTCGCCGGGAAAGCGGCGAGCCGCCTCCTCGACCCACAGGGCGGCCATGGCGAAGTCGAGCTCCTGCACCAGGCGACCCGGACGGATGTTTTCTCGGTACCGCTCCTGCAGCCAGTCGGCCGTGGAGGCCAGCTGCTGCATCAGGTCCAGTTCCTCCGCGTGCTTCTGCCAGCGCAGTGACCTGGCTTCCGAAGTGGACGGTCGAAAGCTGGCCTCGGGCAGGAGGCGCATGGCGGCGGTGAGCGGCGCGTTCCCCCCTTCGAGCGCGATCCGCGAGCGCGACAGACCGGCCTCACGCAGCCGGTCGGCCAGCAGTTCGGGGAGCTGCGTTGCCAAGGGCAGGCGCTGCTTCACGCGCGGGTGCTCGGCCCAGAAGCTGATGTCGGTGATCCACAGCTTGCCGGACTCCAGAGAAAACCGCACATGGCTCATCGAGAGCTCGTTCATCACCAGGAATGGCGTGCCATTGCGCGGCAGCACGGCGTAGATCGGCCGTTCCCACACCTGCACGTCGGTGTGGTAATTGGAGACGAACTGGAAGAAGTCGCCGCCGGTGAAGACGAAGGCATCGACCCGCATCTGGTCCATCAGGGCGTACGCCCTGGACCAGCGGTGATCGCGGACGGCGTGGGACAGCTGCGGCATGGTCGTTCAAGCCTTGCGCATGCCCACTTCGGCCAGCGAGTCGATGTTTCCCCAGATCCCCCGGGGCGGGTTATCGACCTTTCGACCCCAGGCTTCACCCCAGGTCGACTCGATGACGAAGGCCACCGGGCAGTCGTCGACGACGATCTTTTGGAACTCCTTGTACAGAGCCGTGCGACGGGCCAGGTTCATTTCCCTTGCTGCTGCCGCCAGCAGCTCGTCGACCTTGGGGCTGGAGTAGCTCTGCGTGTTGGACCAGATCACCCCGGGCCTGATGTTCGAGCTGAGCCAGGTGCGATGCACCCCGATGACGGGATCGCCCCAGTTCCACACGCCGTCCATCGTGGCCTCGAACTGCTGTCCGGCAACACGCCGGGCCCAGGTCGGGAAGTCCGGCGAATTGCGCACGGTGACCGCAATGCCCACCTTGGCCAGCGCAGGCCTCAGGTACTCCTGGATCGCGGTCAGCGCCGCAAAGCCGGGCGGGCAGTCGATCTCGAGCGTGAACCGGTTGCCGTCTGCGCCGGGCTTCAGGCCCGCGGCGTCCAGCAACTGCAGGGCCTTGCCGGGGTTGTGGTCGTAGCGCTCGACCTCGGCGCTGTAGAAGGGGCTGCCGCTCGCGATCGGCCCGGTGGAGCGCTGCACCGTACCGCCCGCCAGGCCCTTGACGACGAACTCGCGGTCGATGGCGAAGGAGATCGCCTGGCGCACGCGCTTGTCGGTCAGCTTGGGGTTCTTGAGGTTGAAGGCCAGCCAGACCAACGGCCCCACCGCGGGGGCAGCCTTGTCGATGACCTGGGCTCCGGCGACCCGGCGCGCCCGGGCCAGTTCCAGCCCGGTGAGCTGCGGCGCGGCGTCGATCTCGCCAGCCTCGAAAGCCAGCACCAGGCTGCCCGGGTCCTTGTACTCCTTGAAGATGAGCCGGTCCAGACGGGGCAGGTTCTTCAGGAAGAAGCGGTCGAACCGTTCCAGCACCAGGTGTTCGCCGGGCTTGAATTCCACCAGCTTGAACGGCCCGGAGCCCACCGGCGAGGCATTGCGGGGGTGCACCTTCAGGTCACCACCGGCAAACACGTGCGCCGGAATGATGGGTGTGAGCGAGGTCGACATGGCCAGCAGCAGCGCCGGGTGGGGCTCGGCCAGACGGACCACCGCGGTGTGCCGGTCCGGAATGGTCACTGCGTTGAGCGGCCCGTACATCGACGTGAAGGGATGGTTGTCGCGGATCGCCTCGAGGCTGAACTTGACATCCTCGGCGGTGACGGGCCGGCCGTCATGGAACACCGCGTCCTTGCGCAGGAAGAGCGTGACGCTGCGGTTGTCGGGCGACAGTTCCCAGCGTTCGGCCAGGTAGGGCTGCGGCTTCCACTGCGCATCCATGCGCAACGGTGAGGCGAACAGCTGCGCCGCCGGTGCCATGGTGGCAATGCCGCTTTGCACTGCCGAGTTGAGGTGGCGCGGCTTCTGTGTGGTGCCGATGACCAGCACGCCACCACGGGCGGCCTGGGCCAGCGCCTCGAGCGGCAGGCCGAACAGGCCGGCGGTTGCGGCTGCTCCGGCGCCGAGCAGGCGACGTCGAGTCAATGTCGTCATGGTTTGGGTTTCCTCTTGGGTTGGCGTTTCGCGGGCGTGGTACCACTGCTGGCCGCGGGGCTCGTGCGACCGTCCACGAAGGCTTCGGCGATGCGCACCCACATGTCCAGTACGCGCTGGGGCAGCGCGCGGTCCTCGGCCAAGCCCTTATAGACGGCCAGGCCCCGCAGGACGCAGAAGTTGATCTGCATGAAGGTGGCCAGTTCCTCGGGATCGGCGAGCGGCACGATCTCGTTGAAGGTGGCGTCCCGCGCCGCGGTCCACGTCTGCAGCAACGCCTGCAGACGTTCACGCAGGGAGGGGTGGTGGCGTGCGGCCAGCATCACTTCGAGCGAGGCCAGGTAGTCGGGGCGCCCGAACACCTGCCGCCACATGTTGGTGAGCAGGTCTTCCATCCGGGCGCCGTTGCCCAGCGTTCGCGCGTAGGCCTCGCGCCGTTCCTCCCACTGCATCAGAAGATGCTCGAAGGCCGCCACCAGCATGTCGTCCTTGCAGGAGTAGTGGTGTGCCTGCGCCCCCTTGGAGACGCCGGCCCGCTGGGCGATGTGGGCGGTGGTCAGCCGTTCGTAGCCCACCTCGGACAACAGCTCCACCGCGGCCTGGCACAAGCGGCGCTGCGTGTCGCCGCTGCGCTCGCTTTGCGTTCGGCGTGGACCAGTTCGGCGCAGGGCGCCAGAAGCAATGGCGGTGGCAGGAGCCATGAGCTAGGGTCGTCAATCATAACAAACCGGTCAGCCGGTTGGTAACATTGCGGACCCCACACCCTCTTGAGGACAATCCCGGTTCGAACAGGTGCAGGAACTGCACCGCTGACGACGAGGCCTGCCATGTCCGACCGCGACCACGACAGCGCCGCCTGGCGCGTGCCCCCGGGCGCCTACCTGGCGGGGCGCCCGGCCCCGCACACGCTGCCGGCACGGCCCTTCTCGGTGTACCTCGGCATGCGCGACGGCGTGCGCATCGCGGTGGACGTCTACCTGCCCCAGGGCGGGGGCGCACCACACCGCTTTCCCACCGTCGTCATCGCCACGCCCTACTACCGGCGCTTCCGCACCTCCGACCCGGCGGCCGAGAACTCGCCCATGGCCTTCCGCTACCGCGACGCCTTCGTGCCGCGCGGTTACGCGCTGCTGGTGATGGACGTGCGCGGCACCGGTGCGAGCTTCGGCCACCGCGATTCGTTCCGCTCGCCCAAGGAGCGCGACGACTACGGCGAGATCGTGCAGTGGATCGTCGACCAGCCCTGGTCCGACGGGCGAGTGGGCGCGACGGGCATTTCTTACCCCGGCGCAGCCGCGGTCTTCCTGGCGAGCACCGGCCACCCCGCCGTGAAGGCGGTGGCGCCGCTGTTCGCGATCAACGACATCTATACCGACCAGCTCTACCCCGGGGGCATGCTGTCGCGCGTGTGGGTCGAGGACTACAACGATTGCATCGTGGCCCTGGACCACGACCGCACCGAAGCCTTGCGTCAGTACGCCTACTTCAGCGACCGCCGCCTGCTGGGCCCCGAGCCGGTGGACGACGACCCCCAGGGACACGTGCTGCAGCGGGCCATGCGCGAGCACCGCCAGAGCTTCAACCTGCGCGACGCCGCCGGCGAGTACTTCTACCGCGGCGAAGGCCTGGCACACAACCCGTCGCTGACGCTGGACATCTGCAGCCCGGGTCACTACCTCGAACGCATCCGGCCCGAGGTGGCCCTGCTGTCGGTCTCGGGCTGGTACGACGGATCGGGCTACTCCAACGCCACCATCAGCCGTTTCCTCACCGTCAACCGCGACCGCCATCACCTGTTGCTGGGGCCCTGGGACCATGGCGCCCGCACCAACGGCTCACCTTGGCGCGACGCCCAAGCGCCCGAGTTCAACCTGTTCGCGGAAGTGATCCGCTTCTTTGACCATTACCTGATGGGCTTGGCTACAGGCCTGGACCGGGAAAGTCCGGTGCATTACTTCAGCGTGCACCACGAGGCCTGGGCCGAGGCTGCGAGCTGGCCGCCGCTGCCGCGCTGCACCACGCTGCACCTGTCGGCGGACGGGCTCACGGAGCGGCCCGATGCCCAGCCCGCGATCCGAGTGCTGCAGGTCGACTTCACCCACACCAGCGGCCGCCAGACGCGCTGGGAGCGGCTGGGGTTGCGGGACGTGACGGTCCTGTACGGCGACTGGCCCCAACGGGAGCTGGGGCTGCTGTGCTTCGACACCCCGCCCTTCGCCTGCGCGATGGAGCTGAGCGGCCACGCCATCGCGCGGCTGGTGCTGACTTCCAGCGAGGCCGATGCCGCCGTGTTCGTCTACCTTGCCGAGGTGGAGGTCGACGGCGCCAGCCGCTACGTAACCGAAGGTTTCCTGCGCGCCCTGCACCGGCAGACCGCGTCGCGGCCGGCCCACTACCGTGGCGACTGGACCTTCCACCCCTGCACGCGGGCCGCCGCCCAGCCCCTGGTGCCCGGCCAGTCCGCCACGTTGGAGATTGCTCTGCTGCCGGTGTCGTGGCGATTCGCTGCCGGCAGCCGCCTGCGCGTAGCGATCGCCGGCGCCGACGCGTTGCACTTCCCGCCGGTACCGCATGGCAGGCCGCCGAGGCTCGAGTTCGCCTGCGGCGGCGAGGGCGGTTCGCGCCTCGAACTGCCCCTGCGCGCGTCTTCCGACTGAAGGCCGCCGCATGGTCGCACGAGGTCGGCGTGCACCGCCTGATCTGGACGCGCCGCCGGATTCGTGGGATTGTTCGTACAACAGAGGAGGAAAACGATGCTCCGCAAGCTCGCAGTCGCCGCGGCCCTGGCCGCGCTCGTCCCCGTTGCCCAGGCGCAGGAGACGAAGGTGCTCTTCAACAGCTTTATCCAGCCCAAGCATCCCTTCAACACCCTGATCCTGAACCTATGGCTCGCCGATGTGACCAAGGCGACCGGCGGCCGGGTGAGGTTCGAAGTGCCGCCGAGCAGCCTCGCCGCGCCGCCCCAGCAGTACGACAGCACGGTGAAGGGAGTCATGGACGCCGCCTACCAGTTCCACGGTTTCCTCGCCGACCGGGTGAAGCTTGCGCAGGTGGCGCATCTTCCCTGGGGTTCGACCAACCCGGTGAGCAACTCGCGCGCGCTGTGGCTGACGCACGAGAAGTTCTTCGCCACGGCGGACGAATACAAGGACGTGCACCTGCTGACGCTGTTCGCCGCCCTGCCGGGCACCACGTTCTCGATGAAGGAGCCGATCCGGTCGCTGAAGGACCTCAAGGGCCTGAAGATGTACGGGCTGCCCGGGATCCCGGCCAGGGTGCTCGAGTTGGCGGGCGCGGCGGTCGTTGCCCAGCCCGCGGTGCGCAGCCACGAGGTGATTTCCTCCGGCACCGTGGACGCGTTCTCGGGCTATTCGGTGATGGACGCGGCGGCGTTCCACACGCTGCAGTACGCGAAATCGGTCACCGACTTGCCCGGCAACCTGAGCGTGCCCAGCTTCGCGATGTTCATCAACAAGAAGAAGTGGCAGTCGATCCCGCAGCAGGACCGCGACATCATCACCAGAATGGCGGGTGGCGGCTTCGCGAAGTACCTCGCGCCCTACAACGAGCTGGAGGACAACGCGCGCAAGGAGGCCGTCAGCAAGGGCGTCAGGATCGCGATGGCATCCGATGACTTCGTCGCGGAGCTGAGGAGAATAGCGCAGCCGCTCGAGCAGGCCTGGCTTGCCGACGCGCAGAAACTCGGCGTCGACGGCAAGGCGGCGCTCGCCTTCTATCGCGAAGAGTCCAAGAAGGCGCCGTGAGCGTCGAGGCCGGGCGCCCGCCCGCCGCGCCGGGCGGACCCGACGTGCTCGACCGCGTGCTGGGGTACGCCTGCGCGGCGCCGCTTTTTTTCATCGCCGCGCTCACCTTCCTCGACGTCTTCGCCCGGTATCTGTTCGCCAAGCCGGTTCAGGGCTCGGCCGAGATCGTGCAGTTCCTGATGGCGCTGACGATCTTCGCCGCGCTGCCGCTCGTCACGCGCCACCGCGGACACATCTCGGTAAGCCTCGTCGAGGGGGTCCTGCGGGGCGGCGCGCTCCGGGCGCAGCGGGTGCTGGTCGATACGGCGAGTCTCGCCGGCTGCGCGGTGATCGCATGGCAGCTTCACCTGCAGGCCGGCGTCTACGCGCAGACGGGCAACAAGACCATCGTGGTCGGGCTGCCGATGGCGCCGCTCGCCTGGGCGATGTGCGCCTGCGCCGCCGGCACCTGCCTCATCATTGCGCTGCAGATCCGGCGCGCCCTGCGTCAATGAGCGTCGCGCTCGCCGGAATTCTCGCCACGCTCGCGCTGGCATTCGTCGGAGTGCCGCTCGGCTTCGCGATGCTGATCGTCGGCGCCGTCGGCTTCGCGGCGGCGCGCGGCATCGAACCCGCGCTGGCGATGATCGCCCAGCTGGTGATCGACAACTCCGCCAACTATGGCCTGTCCGTGCTGCCGATGTTCGTGCTGATGGGCGTGTTCGTGTTTCGTGCCGACATCTCCGAGGAGCTATACGATGCCGCGAACGCCTGGCTCGGCCAGCTGAAAGGGGGCCTTGCGCAGGCCACGATCGCCTCCAGCGCGCTGTTCGGCGCGATATCGGGCAGCTCGCTCGCCGCGGCCGCGACGATGAGCAAGGTGGCGATCCCGCCGATGCGGCGCCTCAACTACCACGACAGCCTGTCTACCGGCTGCGTCGCCTCGGCGGGCGTGCTCGCGGTGCTGATCCCGCCCTCGGTGCCGCTGATCATCTACGGCATTCTGGTCGACCAGGACATCCGGCTGCTGTTCATCGCCACGATCGGCCCCGGCCTCGCGCTGACCCTGCTCTTCATGCTGGCGATCTGGCTGACGGTGCTTGTGCGCCCCGGACTGGGCCCGCGCGGCCCGCGCCGCAGCCTGGCCGAGAAGTTTGGCGCCCTGAAGTCGACCTGGACGACCCTGCTGCTCTTTTGCGGCGTGTTCGGCGGTCTCTACGGCGGCATCTTCACGACCACCGAGTCGGCCTCGATCGGCGCCGCGGGCGCGTTTTTCATCGCGCTTGCGCGCCGCAAGCTCGGCTGGACCGGGTTCATCGGCTGCCTGGTGGAGGCTGCGCGCACCACGGCGATGATCTTCGTCGTTGTCTTCGGCGCGATGACGTTCGCGAATTTCATCGCGCTCTCGGGCATGACCGCCACACTGGTCGACTGGATCCAGTCGATGAACCTGTCGGCGACCGGCGTGCTGGTGGCGATCGCGATCATCTACCTTGTGCTGGGCTGCCTGATGGAGTCGCTCAGCCTGATGATCCTGACCGCCCCGGTGTTCGCCGCGATCGTCCAGCCGATGGGCGTCAACCTGCTCCTGTTTGGCGTGTTCGTCGTCATGATGATCGAAATCGGCATGCTCACGCCGCCGGTCGGCATGAACGTGTTCACCGTGAAGACGGCCTTGCCCGAGGTTCCCTTGCGCACGATCTTCGCCGGCGTGATGCCGTTCCTGGCCGCCAACGTGCTCTGCGTCGCGCTTCTGCTTGCCTGGCCCAGGCTCGCGCTCGCGCCGATCGGGTGGCTGAAGTGACGCGGTCCTGGTCTCGCGCCGTTGTCCGGCGTGCGCTGGCGCGAACGCTCAGCCGGGATGATCGGCCGCGATCAGCTCGGATGCCTTCTCCGCGATCATGATGGTCGGTGCGTTGGTGTTGCCCGAGACCAAAGTGGGCATCACCGACGCATCGACCACGCGAAGGCCCTCGACGCCGCGTACCCGCAGCGCCGGCATCGAAGCGATGCGCCGCGCGAGGCGCACCCCGCGCAGCGTGCGCTGCTGATCGTCTCCGTCAGAGAGGAAATTGCCGACGATGCGCGGCGGCGTGCCCATGTCCGGCGCCGTCGCCATCACCTCGCCGCGGCTCCTCGGCCGCAGCACGCAAACCGAGTTTCGGAATCAAGAGGCCCTGTGCGGCGGCTGCCCCATGCCGTCGCTGGTGAACTCGATGAGGTGGAACTGGAGGTCCGGCCGCGGCTCTTCGGGCGTGCTGCGGCAGAACCCGCCGGCGCGAATCGGCGGCTGGGACAGGCGCCCTTTGCGCGTAAACGCGTACCTGGCGGCCTCGATGAAGATTCGCGTTCGGCGGTGGTAGAGATCGTTCAGGCTGAGCGGGCGTCTCTGCGTGTAGCGCAGTCGCGCCTGCAGGTGGTCCTGCAGGTTGGCGCCCACCTCCGGTGCATCGACGCGCACCCTGACATCCAGCCTTTGCAGCAGCTTCCCCGGCCCGATGCCCGAGCATTGCAACAACTGCGGGCTGTGGATCGTGCCGGCGCACACAAGTACCTCCCGCGTGGCATCGAGGTGGACGATCCCGCCGTGCCGGCGCAGCTCGACGCCGGCCGCACGGCGGCCTTCGAAGCGCAGGCAGCGCCCGCATCGGCGAGAATGCGGGCATGACCATGACGGCAACCGCGCCCGCAGGGCCGCTGCGCATCGACGTGCTCGAATTGCCTTCGGGCGGAGCCATCGGCATGTGCCACCTCCCGGGCCGATGCGGCATCGACGGCCGGGGGTGGTCGTGGTCGCGCGACCTGGCCGCGGACCTGCAGGCGATCGCCGAGTGGCGCTCCGCGGCGCTGGTGTCGCTCGTCGAGGCGGCGGAATTCGCACGGCTCGGCGTGCCCGGCTTCGCCGAGGCGGTGCGAAGACAGCCCTACGCCTGGCACCACGTGCCGATCCCGGACATGCGCGCACCGCAGGCCGCCTCGCTCGCAGCGTGGCGTCGCGCCGGAAACGAGATCGTGCGCCTGCTCGAGGCCGGCGGTCGGGTGGCGATCCACTGCGCTGCAGGCCTCGGGCGCACCGGCACCATCGCCGCGCTCCTGCTCGGCGCCTTCGGCATCGAAGGCGACGAAGCGATCCTGCGCGTGCGCGCCGCGCGGCCGGGCACGCTCGAGACGCCGGAGCAGGAGGCGTTCGTGCGCGAACCCGGCGCCTGGCGCCTGCGCTAGGAGGCGGACGACGCGCGCCAGCGCTGCGTGCGCGCGAGCACGAAGCGCGACACGAAGAGGTGCAGCAGGCGCACCGCGACACACGCGTAGACCACCAGCATGCCCATCGCCGCGGCAGAGGCGAGCCGTCCCGCCTCGTCCAGGTGGATCACCGCGATCGAGGCGAGCTTGGTGTGGATGCCGTAGAGGAAGATCACCGCCGACACCGTGGTCATCGAGTTCAGGAACAGGTACAGCCAGATGTCGAGCAGCGCCGGCGCGCACACCGGCACCGTGACGCGCAGGAACATGCGCCATGCGGGTGCCTTCAGTGACGCGGCGACCGACTCAAACTCGCGGTCCATCTGCTTCAGCGCCGTGACCGCCGTGAGGTGCACCACCGTGTAGTAGTGCGCCACCGTGCTGATCGCGAGGAGCGCGAGCGTGCCGTAGAGGAAGCCGAACGGGCTGCCCGGCTGGTTGACGAACAGCAGGTACCCGAGGCCGAGCACCAGCCCCGGGATCGCCATCGGCGCGAGCGCGACCAGGTGCAGCGCCTGCCGCGCCGCGTGGTCCAGGCGCGGCTTCTCGACTAGCCAGGCGCCGCCAAAGACGAGCGCTGTGCCGGCCGTGGCCGCGGTCGCGGCGAGGGCGAGGGAGTTGGCGAAATTGTCCCAGCCCACGCCCTCGACGTCGAACGTATAGTGGGCGAGCGTGAACGACAGGTTGTACGGCCAGAACTTCACCACCGCGGCGTACTGCGCCATGCCGACGACGCCGAGTGTGACGACCGAGATCGCGGCGCAGTAGGCGAGCATCGCGCCGTCGAACCACGGCCGGCGCTTCGGCTCCCAGGGCACGGCGCGCGCCGAGAGCTGCGCCACCTGCCGCCCGGCCACCACGCGGTCGAGCACGAAGGCGATCACCGCGGGGACGAGGAGCACCACCGACACCACCGCGCCCATGGCGAAGTTCTGCTGGCCGACAACCTCCTTGTAGATGTCGGTGGCGAGCACGTTGTAGCTGCCGCCGATCACCTTCGGGATGCCGAAGTCGGTGAGCACGCTGACGAAGACGAAGATCGCAGTCGACATCAGGCCGTAGCGCACCGCCGGCAGCGTCACATGGCGGAAGGTCCGCCAGCGACCGGTCTTCAGCGCCTCGGCCGACTCATACAGGCGCGCATCCGACAGCCGCATCGCGGTGGCGAGGATCATCACCGCATGCGGGAAGGTCCACAGCACCGAGGCGGCGACGATGCCGACCAGGCCGTAGATCTTGGCGCCCATCAACACGTCCTTCAGCACACCCTGGTTGCCGAACCAGTAGACGAGCGAGATCGCCTTCAAGAGGCCCGGCATCAGCAGCGGCACGAACGCCATCACCGTGAAGAAGGTGCGCAGCGGCATGCGCGAGCGCGTCAGCGCCGTGGCATACACGAATGCGAGCGCGACCACGATCGCGGTCGTCGCACCTGCCACCGCGAAGCTGTTCAGGATCGAGCCGGCGAGCGCGGGCGAAGCGAAGTACGCGCGGAAGTTGGCCAGGCCGACGAAATTCCCCGACGCGTCGCCGAGCGAGCGCCACAACATCATACCGACCGGCAGCACCAGCGCGACGAGGAAGAAGGCGCCGTACGCGGCGAGCAGCCAGCGCACCGCGAGGTCGTTGCGGTCGCGCACCTGGTGCGCGGCCGACATCGCCAACGCGCTCATGTCGCCGCGGAATAGAGCCGGGCCCGCCCCGGGGGAATGCGCAGCGCGACCGTGTCGCCCGCGACGGGATGGGCGGCCCCCTCGCCGGACCGGCGCAGGTCGGCACGCAGTTCCTCGGCGACGCCCTCGGCGCGCAGGTAGAGCCGGACGAACGGCCCGAGGCTCTCGACCTCGGCGACCGTCGCCACGGCCTCGCCTGGGGCCGGCGGCCGCCGCTCCACGACGAGGTCCTCCGGGCGGAACGCGCACGATACCGCGCTGCCCGCGGTGAACGCGCCGGTGTCGACCTCCACCGCGAGCGGGCCGACGGCGACGCGCCCGGCCTGCGCTACGCGCGCGGCCGCGAAGTTCATCACGCCGATGAACTCGGCGACGAACGGCGTCGCCGGCGCCGCGTAGACGGCTTCGGGCGTCCCGACCTGCTCCACGCGGCCGTCGTTCAGCACAACAATACGGTCGGCCATGGTCTGCGCCTCCTCCTGGTCGTGCGTCACCATGATCGTGGTGACGCCTAGGCGCGACTGCACCTCGCGAATCTCTCGCCGCAGCCGCGCGCGCACCTGCGCGTCGAGCGCCGACAGCGGCTCATCGAGCAGCAGCAGCCCCGGCGACGGCGCGAGCGCGCGGGCGAGCGCCACGCGCTGCTGCTGCCCGCCGGAGAGCTGCGACGGGACCTTGGTCTCCTGTCCCGAGAGCCCGACCAGTGCGAGGAGTTCGGCAACGCGCCCCCGGATCGACGCGGCGTCGCGACCGAGGTTGACGAGGCCGAAGCCGACGTTGTCGGCGACGCTCAGGTTGGGAAAGAGGGCGTACGACTGGAAGACGATGCCGAAGTCGCGCTGCGACGGCGGCAGCCGGGAGACGTCGATGCCCGCCTGCACGATACGGCCCTCGGTGTGCTGCTCGAGGCCGGCGATGCAGCGAAGCAGCGTCGTCTTGCCGCAGCCCGAGGGGCCGAGAAAGCATACGAACTCGCCACGCGCGACGTCGAACGACACGCCATCCAGCGCGGCGAAGGCGCCGAAGCGCTTCGAGACGCCACGGACTTCGAGGTAGGGCTGGCCCACGTTCCTCCCGGCCCGCAGGCCTGCGTTAGGCGCGGCGTCGGCCGCCGCGCAGGGCTACTTCTTCATCGGCTCTGACTTCGCATCATAGCGCCTGCGCCATTCGGCGACGATGCGCGCCTGCTCCTTCGCCGACCACGCGAAGTCGTTCTTGATCAGCTTCTTCTCGACCTCGACCGGGAAGTGCTCGGGCTTCTTCACGGTCACCGGCAGCGCGGTCACCTCGTAGCGTGAGCCGTAGGCCTCCATCGCCGTGCGCGTCATCGCCCAGTCGAGGAAGGTCTTCGCGTCTTCGAGATTCTTCGTCCCCTTCAGGATTCCGGCGGTCTGCATCTCCCAGCCGGTCCCCTCCTCGGCGACCACGATGTCGATCGGCGCGCCCTGCCCCTTCAGCCGCGCGGCGCGGAACGGGAACGAGAGCCCCAGCGCGAACTCGCCGCTCGCGGCCTGCTCGCAGGGCTTAGAGCCCGAGTGGCTGTAGGCCGCGACGTTCTCGTGCAGCCGGTCCATGTAGGCCCAGGCCTTGTCCTCGCCCATCATCTGGATCCATGCCGCGACCATCAGGTAGCCGGTGCCGGAGGACGCCGGATGCGGCATCGTGATGCGACCGCGGTACGCCGGGTTGACGAGGTCCGACCACTTCGAGGGTTTCGGCAGGCCGGCCTTCTTTGCTTCCACCGTGTTAAAGCACATCGCGCTCGCCCAGCCGTAGATGCCCACCCAGTTTGGCGGCTTCGGGCCCTCCAGGTAGAGCGGGCTCAACTGGTCCATGCCCTTGGGCGCATAGGGCAGCAGCAGCCCCATCTGCGCAAGATTGATCATCGAGGTCGCTGCCATCGCGAAGAGCACGTCGGCGCGCGGGTTCGCCTTCTCGGCCAGCACGCGGGCGTGGATGATGCCGGTGGAGTCGCGCACCCAGTTCAGCTTGATGTTCGGGTGCGACTTCGAGAAGGTCTCGGAGAAGAACTTGATGTTGTCGGCTTCGGCGCCCGCGTAGATCGTGAGTTCTCCAGCCTGGGCGACGGGGGCGGCGGCGAGCAGCGCGGCGGCGAGCAGCTTCTTGGCGTGCAGGTTCAAGGGATCTCCTAGGGGTGGTTCAGGCGGGGATGATGTTGTGCGCGGCCCCGTAGGGGAACGCGGTGAGGTTGCGGTTGCCCTCGGGCGTGATGACGAGGATGTCGTGCTCGCGGTAGCCGCCGGCGCCGGGCTGGCCCTCCAGGCGCATGATCATCGGCTCCATCGACACCACCATGCCCGGCACCAGCACGGTCTCAATGTCCTCGCGCAGCTCCAGCCCGGCCTCGCGGCCGTAGTAGTGGCTCAGCGCGCCGAACGAGTGTCCGTAGCCGAAGGTGCGGTTCTGCAACAGGCCATGAGCCTCGTAGATGGTGTTCAGTTCGCGCGCGATGTCGCAGCAGCGCGCGCCGGGCCTGAGCAGCTTCTTGCCCTCGTCGTGGACCTTGCAGTTGATCTCCCACAGGCGCAGGTGCTCGTCGGACGCGTGGTCGAAGAACAGCGTGCGTTCCAGCGCCGTGTAATAGCCCGAGATCATCGAGAAGCAGTTCAGGCTGAGGATGTCGCCCTTGCGCACGCGCCGCGTCGTCACCGGGTTGTGCGCGCCGTCGGTGTTCACGCCGGACTGGAACCAGGTCCAGGTGTCCATCAGCTCGCTGTGGGGGAAGCGGCGCGCGATCTCGCGGATCATGGCCTGGGTGGAGGCCATGGCGACCTCGAACTCGGGCACGCCCTCGCGCACCGCGGCCACCAGCGCGGCCCCGCCGATGTCGCAGACCTGCGCGCCATGGGCGATGAAGGCGATCTCCTCGTCCGACTTGATCATGCGCATGCGCATGCAGGCGGCCGAGATGTCGACGAAGCTGGCCTCGGGCAGGGTGGCCTTGAGCGCCTCTAGCCGCTCCACCGGCAGCTGGTCCATTTCCACGCCGATGCGGCCCCGCGCGGGCAGCACTTCGCGCACGGCGCGGAAGTAGTTGCCGCGGGTCCAGTCGGTGTAGGTGAGCACGTCATCCGCGACGGCCTTGCGCCAGGGCTGCGCGGCGTCAATGTTGGCTGCGATCACGGTGCTGCGCTCGTGCGTGACCGCCAGGCCAAACGGACGGCCGAACGAGCAGTAGAGGAAGTCGCTGTAGTAAACGATGCAGTGATAGGACGTGAACAGCGCGGCGTCAATCCGCTGCTCGCTCATGTGGGCCCGCAGCCGGGCGGTGCGGGCCGCGTATTCCTGCTGCGTGAACGTGTTTCGGACCTTCTCCCCGTTGCGGATCCGGATCAGGTCGGGCATCCCTTGCATCGATGGTTCTCCGTGAATCGTCTGACTCTCGGAGCGTAGGTTTTCGACCACCGGCCCATGTCGCCAGACCGTCGTACCATGTCGTCCCGACGACATCGGAGGGGAGGGTTTTCCCGCTCAGGACCGGGCGCGCTGGCTGCGGTCGGCCATTGGCGGCAGCCCGAAGGCCTGCCGGTAGCTGGCGACGAAGTGGCTGAGGGCCACGAAGCCGTGCGCCAGTGCGATGTCGCGCAGGGGCCGGTTGGTGCGCACCAATGCGGTGCGCGCCTGTTCCAGCCGGATCTGCAGGTACTTTCGTTGCGGCGACAGCCCGAGCTGGCTGGCGAACAGCCGTTCCAGCTGCCGCCGGGACAGGCCGACGCAGCGCGAGATCTCGCTCGGCGTCAGCGGCTCCTCGAGGTTGCTCAGCATGAGTTTGATGGCCTCGACCACCCGGGGATTAATCCCGGCCAGGCGGGTCTTGAGCGGCACCCGCTGGGCTTCGTCCGGGCTGCGCCGCTGGGCCACCAGCAGGTCGGCCACTTCCTCGGCCAGATCGTGGCTGCCGGGCGGACGGCTCAGCAGGACGGTCATCAGGTCCAGCGGACTGACGCCACCGCTGCAGGTGTAGCGGTCGCGGTCGATCTCCATCAGGCGGTCGCTCACCTCCATGCGCGGGAACTGCTCCAGCAGCACTTCGCGATCTTCCCAGTGGATGGTGCAGCGGTAGCCGTCGAGCAGGCCGGCCTTGGCCAGGAAGTAGCTGCCGGTGTCGATGCCTCCGAGCGCCACGCCGCGGGCGGCCAGCCGCTTGAGCCAGGCCGTGACCTCGGACAGGCCGCGCCGGGGGATCGGGTTGGGGCCGACGACGAACACCGCGTCGTATGGCCCGATGCGGTCCATCGGCACCTCCGGCAGCAGTCGAATTCCGTCGCTGGAGGCCACCGGTTCGGCGGACAGCCCGATGGTCTGGAACTTGTAGGCCGGGTAGCGCAGCACCCCATTGGCCAGGCGCAGCGGGTCGACTGCGGAGCCGAGGGCGATCAACGAGAAGTTGGGCAGCAGCAGGAAGCCATAGCGCTGCGGCGGCGACTGCACCACCGGGGCGCCCGTCGGGCGGTCGGGACGTGTGGAGCGCGTGGCCATGGCCCTCAAGGGTACGCGATCCGGGGGCGGGCCCTGTCGCTCCGAGTTTCGCGAATGTCGCTATGCGTACACTGCGCCCCGGGCGTGTTCCCACAATCCGCTGTGCCCGGCGACGCGGCGCGGCCGAGCTGCTGATGCGTGGCTGGCCGCTCGATCTGCATCCGCGCGCCTTTCCTGCCGGCAGCCTGGCGCAGTCGTACTTGGCGCGCGCCAATGTGACGCCGCTGTGCCTGGAGGCCGGCCAGCGCTTCCAACTCACCGTGCGCCGTTCCTTCGCCGATTACCAGGCGCGCTGGCTGTGCGCCGCCGGCGCGGGCTGAGCGCGTGCGCAGGGGCTCTCCAATTGCAGCACGACGTTGCCCGCGCCATCTTGCTTGAGCCGCCGGTTCGCGATCGCCGGGCGGGTGACATAGCCCGGCAAGCCTCACCCTCGCGCCGCCAGCAAGGGTACAGTAAAGTAAGAATGGTCCCGGCGTAGGACATCGGTCACATCTCTGTCGGAGCGCACCCATGGCGAACTGGTTTCCCGGCTTCGAGCGGCAGCGCATCCGCGCCAACGGCGTCGCACTGAACGTCCTGCACGGCGGCGCCGGCGATCCGGTGCTCCTGCTGCATGGTTACCCGCAGACGCACCTGCTGTGGCACAAGGTGGCGCCGCGCCTTGCCGCGCACCACCGCCTCGTCGTCCCCGACCTGCGCGGCTACGGCGACAGCGAAAAGCCGGCCGCCGCTGCCGACGATCACGAGGTGTACTGCAAGCGCACCCTGGCGAAGGACATGGTGGAACTCATGCAGCAGCTCGGCCACGCGGCCTGGCACGTCGTCGGCCACGATCGCGGCGCGCGCGTCGCGCACCGCATGGCGCTCGACCACCCGCAGCGCGTCAAGAGCTTTACCTC
>Ga0194120_10003566_pt1 | contig 25192 bp, 19 predicted proteins | sample TA2MahCa65mmetaG_FD_148642 | JGI IMG/M metagenome (GOLD analysis project Ga0194120, IMG submission 148642) | Freshwater microbial communities from Lake Tanganyika, Tanzania - TA2015019 Mahale Deep Cast 65m | ecosystem: Environmental > Aquatic > Freshwater > Lake | place: Tanzania: Lake... | reverse complement strand
CATGGTGCGCTCCTTCTTCGATTCGGACGTGCTGGACTGGGTGACCGATCCTGAGAACTCGCTGTCGTTGCGTTTCATCATGCGTTCCCTTCCTGTTACGTTCTGTTGGCTGCCTACGCCGGGGTTCCCATCGTCGGGCTGTCGTTCGAGTACTCCGGCAGTGCGACCCGGTCGAGCGACCAGTGCTCGTAGGGGTCGAGTCGAAGCCGTTGTCCTGCCGATTGCGGGTCCGTTCCTCGCTGGCTCGACGGTGTCGCCGTCGTCCACGTTGTCCGTAGCTCTCGCTGCCCTGCCGCCGCGGAACCGGTGATCCATATGCGGCTTGTTCTTGCCATTACCGTGGCTCCTGGTTCCGGATGGGAGCTATCGAGCCTTCCGCCCGGATGCAGAGGCGTAGGGAATCGCTGTCAGGACAACCGTCGCTTCGTAGTAGCCGCTCGTCGCGGCGGCGTCGGATCGGTCGCCGCGAGCGGTGACGCGAAACTTCACGTTGCCGTCGCTCGGGGCGTGGGTTGCGCGAACGCCGCGTCGGAGGAAGTCCTCACCGGGGACGAATGCGCCGTACCCCTGGGCGGCGTCGGCGTCTGCCGCCTGGACACCGGAGCGGCTCGCATCGCCGTCGGCGTCGTCGGTGACCATCCACGTCGTATCGAGCGTGTCCGTCGGGTCGTCGGGGTTCGTGAAGGGCGTGACATCCGCCGTGAGGGTCACGTCCACGTTCGTCATCAGCGGGAACACGACGGAGACTTCGTTCGTCTCCGGGGTCGCCGGATCGTATTGGAGTCCCAGCGTCGCCGTCGCGTCGCCGGTGCGCGTGAGCCATCGAACAATGGGCGGAACGTAGACGCCGAAGGTCACCGTCGTCGTCGCTTGGGCTTCGGCTCCGGCTGCTGCGAAGAGCATCCCTGCCGCCACCGTTGCCGTGAGAGCCATCTGCTGCGTCTGTCGGATCGTCCGTGTCATCGTCCCGCCCTTTCCTCGGTTGCCCGCTCACTGCTGCGGGCGCTGCTGGGTCTATGGCAGGATTGATGCCAACTCCCGGGCACCGGAAAGCGGAATGGCATAAAGCCTTGTCACGACTGGGTTTTCGGCAATGTGCAGGAGCGCAGAGGGATTCACGTGCGTGTGGTCAGCGCGTCGCAGAAACGCGACTGCCGAACGGGAGGCGAGGCGCAAACGCAGTCAGGGCAAGGCTTATCGCATTATTGCGACTGGGCGTATGGGCGTTCGCATTTTTGCGACGATCAACTCGTGCCGTCGTAGTTCGCGACAATGAATCGTCGCGATACGCGACGATTCGAGCGGATCGCTAGGTGAGCTGGATGCCGTGCTTGGAGAGTTTGCGGTAGAAGGTCGCGCGGTCGATGTGGAGGGCAGCCGCGCATCTTCGCACGTCGTTTCCCACGACTCGGATCGTCTGTTCGAGCGCCATCTTCTCGGCGTCGTCCAGTGAGAGGATGCCGTCGGGCGATGGCGTCGGACGTGCGGGAACGGCGGCAAGCGATTCGGGCAGGCTTTCGAGGCGGAGGATCCCGCTCGTCTCTAGGATGACGGCGCGCTGGATGGTGTTTTCGAGCTCTCGCACGTTTCCCTGCCAGGAACCGTCCATAAGGGCTCTCATGGCGTCCGGGGCGACGTCGGCAATCGATTTGTTGGAGTCTGCTGCGAACCGGGCGAGGAAATGATGCACGAGGTGAGGGATGTCCTCGCGACGCTCGCGTAAAGCGGGTACAGTGGTCGGGAACACGGCGATCCGATAGTAGAGGTCTTCGCGGAAGTCGCCCTGCTCGACAGCGGATTTCAGGTTCTTGTTGGAGGCTGCGATGACGCGGACATCGACCGGAATCATGGCGTTCCCGCCGACGCGCTGAATCTCGCGCTCTTGCAGAACGCGGAGCAGTTTCGCCTGCAACAGCAAGGGCATGTCGCCGATCTCGTCGAGGAAAACCGTTCCCCCCTTCGCCTGCTCGAATCGCCCGATGCGCCGCATCGTGGCTCCGGTGAACGCGCCGCGCTCGTGACCGAAGAGCTCGCTTTCGATCAGCGCTTCCGGGATCGCCGCGCAGTTGACCGGCACGAAGGGGCCCCGGTGGCGCGCGCTTTCGGCGTGAATCGCCTTGGCGACGAGTTCCTTGCCCGTCCCGCTCTCGCCCTGGATGAGAACGGTGACATCGCTGCTGCCGGCGCGTTCGATCTGGGCGAAGAGCGCCTGCATCGGGGCGCTCTTGCCGATGATGTTCCGGTACGAGTACTCGCGCGCCAGCTCGGATCGCAAGCGCGTGAGCTCGGAGCGCATGTCGGCGACCTCGAGCTCGCGCGTGACATCGCGGAAGACGAGCAGACTTCCGACCCGCGCCCCCTGGGCTCCCGTGACAGAGCGCATCTGGCGAACCAAGATGCGTCGTTCCGGATGCGTCGCGTCGAGAGCGTCCGAGAAGAGCTCGTGGGGGCGTGACTCGTATGCCCGGACGCCGAGATCGAACTGGTCCGGGTCGGCGAAGCGGTCGCGAAGCCACGAGAGGAAGTCCGCGCGACTGCTCCCGGCGAGCGCATCCGTGTCGAACGCGAACAGCTCCGCGAACCGTCCGTTGACGAACTGCAGGTCTCCCTCGACATCGCAGAACGCGACGGCATCGTCGGTGGCTTCCAAGACGGATGACAATCGCTGACTGGCTTCGGCGATGCCCTGGTAGAGCAGACTGGCGACGATGAGGTTTCGGATGCGGACGCGCACCTCAGCGGTGTCGAAGGGTTTCGACAGGAAGTCGTTCGCGCCGGACGCCAGGGCTCGCAACCGAGTCTCCCTCTCCTGAGCCGCCGTCAGGACGAGAATCGGCACATGAGCCCGCGACGGCATCGCTCTCAGGCGTTCCATGACCGCGAAACCGTCCATGTAGGGCATCCGGAGGTCCAGCAGAACGACATCCGGCGACTCGTCTCGGACGATGTCTTCAACGCGGCGGGGATCGGTCGTCGTCAACAGGCGGCGGAATCCGGCGTCTTCCAGGATATCGACGAGCAGATCGATGTTCTCCTGATGGTCGTCGACGATCAGAATGGCGGCGTTCCGAATGTCGTCATCGCTGAGCGTCGACGCGGGCATCACGAAAGCGCCTCTTCGGGGGGAACATCCGTCTCTAGGATACTGTCGATCACGGCGTGGAAGCGACGGACGTCCATCGGCTTTGTGAAATAGTGGCGAAAGCCTGCCTCGCGCCCCTGCTGTATGTCGTGCTCGTGCGCGCTTGCCGTGAGGGCGACCACAGGGATGTGTCGCGTGTCCTCGGAGGCGCGGAGCGCCGCCAACGCCGCGTACCCGTCCATGTCCGGCATGTTGATATCCAGGATGATCAGGTCCGGCTGGCGAACCCGCGCGAACTCGATGCCGATGCTCGCCTGGGGCGCTGTCAGCAGTTCGATATGGGGTCTCTCCGACAGGACGTCCTCCATGAGGTGTAGGCTGTCGGGATTGTCGTCGATGTACAGGATAGTTCGCCTCGGAGCTTCCGCCATGTCCGGCGTGAACGGCTCTATGACATCGCGAGCCGAGCCCGTCGGTAACTCGACAGTGAAGGTGCTCCCCTCGCCGACGACGCTTTCGAGCGTGAGCGTTCCTTCCATCAGACCGACGAGGGCTCTCGATAGAGTGAGCCCGATTCCGGTGCCTTCAATGCCGCGATTGCTGTGCGCCAAGCGCTCGAATGGCCGGAAGATGGTTTCGTGCTGATCTTCAGGAATACCCGGCCCCGTGTCGGCGACGGCGATCCTTACGCGGCTTCCGTCGTCGGTCTTTTCCGCTCGCAAGGTCACGTCGCTGCCTTCGCCGCTGTACTTGATCGCGTTGGACATGAGGTTCATCAGTACTTGCCTCAGCCGCGTGCGATCCGCCACGACGATCAGCGACGCGTCGACGACGCGGTTGGTGACACGGATCTGTCGAGCCTCCGCCAGCGGAGAAGTCGTCGCCACGACTTCCTCCACCACGGGCGCGACCGCTACGTTCTCGGGCGAGACGCTGAGCTTGCCGACCTCGATGCGCGACATATCGAGAACCTCGTTGATGAGGTCCAGGAGATGACCGCCGGCACTCAGGATTCGTTCGACGCGTTGGTGCTGGCGGTCTCCGAGCGTGGGATCGTCCAGCAGCATCTGGGCGAACCCCAGCACGGCGTTCATCGGTGTTCGAAGATCGTGGCTCATGCGGTTGAGGAACTCGGACTTGTGCCGATTCGCCTCCTCAGCAGCTTCCTTGGCGATTCGGAGCTGTTCTTCGGCGGCGGCACGATCCGTGAAGTCCTCCGCGATCGCCACCACGACGGATTCGCCCGCGAGCTCTATGATTCGATAGGAGGCAGAGAAGGTCGCTTGCGTCCCATTCGACTTCCGGACTCGAACCAGTAAGCCTCGGATCTCTCCGGTCCTGCGGAGCGCTTCCATAACGACGGCGCGTTCGTTCGGGTCGTCATAGAACTGGGTCGTCGTCGCTTGCATCAGCGCGTCATGTGTCGTGCCGAGGAGCTCAGCCATCCGCTGGCTCGCGTAAAGCACGGTCCCGTCGGAGACTCGCGCGAGCATGATTCCCACGGGCGCCAAGTCGGTGATCATGCGGAAACGCGCCTCGCTTTGCTCGACCTGCCGACCGATGCGATGGAGCTCGGTGACATTCCTTCCGACGCCGACGATCCCGATCACCGCGCCAGCATCGTCGCGAATGGGCGACAGCAGCGTATGGAAGACGTTTTCGCCCATACTCCACTCGTGCGCGGCATTGCGTCCTGCGAGAGCTTCGCGGATCGCCTCTACGCGCCCGGCACGGTGCTCCTCGGCGAAAATGTCTGCCGACAGCACTCCGAGCAGATGCTCCGGCGCGATGCCGAGGGTTCTGAGCCCGCCGCCAAAGACGGACGTATAGCGGCCCTCCGTATCGAGGGTGAAGAGCGTGTCACCGACGGAATCCAGCATCGAGCGAAAGGTGCGCGTGCTGACGTCCAGGTCGGCAGCGGCCTGGCGCGCGTGCGTGGATTCCTGACGCACGCGCAACAGAGCGCCGCGCAGGTAACCGACACCTGCCGCGACGACGAAGGCGAAAGCCATCTCCCAAGCATCGCTGCCGACGAGGAACCTAGACCACTCCACGCCCTGTAGATGTAACGCAAGGACGGATGCGCCTACGAGCAGGATGGTGGACACAACGGCTCCACGCAGACGCCAGAACCATGTCGCGGTTCCGATGACGAGCGTGCCGGTGTGGACCAAACCGTGGGAATCCCAGTCACGGATCAGCAGAAACGCGGACGCGTGGAGGAACGAAACGACAGCGACGGTGAGCCATCGATGACGCCAGAGCGGCAGGTGGTTGTCTTCCTGAAGAAGGCGGGAGAGCCGTCGTGGGAGTGCGTGCGATACCTGTAGACCCTTCACGGCGATAGGTCCTCCGCGGGGACGGGCGCGACATGCGCACCAGAGCGCCTGTGCACCGGCGTGTCAGGCGATTGCCTCACTCGCGGCATAATATAACCAATAAATAGCCCAGTTGTATAGGACACGATGTTGGCGCGCTGGCGCTTCCGGAGTCGGGCTCTTGCGCGGTGTGGTAGCGACGCCGTCCAGCGCTTCACTCATCTGCGCGGCCGACCGGAGAGGATCCGGCGGAGCTGCTCGAGAAACTCTCGGACGCGAATCGGCTTGCCGATGTAGCGTTCGAAGCCTGCGTTCAGGCCCCTCTCAACTTCGCCGGGCAGCACACTGGCACTAAGAGCCAGCGCCGGGGTTTCTGCGGTCTCCGGTATGGCGCGTAGCGCGCGGAGCGCCGCGAAGCCGTCGATGTCCGGCATGTTGATATCGAGGAGGATGACGTCGGGTCGATGCGCCTGCGCCAACTCGAGCCCAAGCCGCGCGCCAAGTGCGGTCAGCAGACGGATGTCCCGCTGATCTTGCAGGATGTCTTCCATTAAAGCGAGGCTGTCCGGGTTGTCATCGACATACAGGACGACGTACTGGGAGCCGGCCGTGTTCGTGTCGACGACTTCTCGTTGAGGAATCTCCTCCGTGGAAACGGGGAGCTCGATCCAGAACGTCGATCCTTCGCTGACGACGCTTTCCACACCGATTGAGCCGCCCATCAGTTCGACGAGCTTCTTCGAGATCGTCAGGCCGATGCCGGTTCCCTGGATCCGATCGCTATCCGCGGCGAGGCGCTCGAACGGCTGGAAGATCGTCGCCAGGTGCTCGGCAGGAATCCCGGGCCCTGTGTCGGAGATCGAAACGCGCACACGTCCGCCGTCGGCGAGCTCAGCCCCCAGTGTGATCGAGCCCGAAGGGCGGTTGAACTTGACCGCGTTCGACAGGAGGTTCAGCAGCACCTGCCGCAAGCGCATCCGATCCGCCTGCACCGCCAGTTCCTGATAGCTCGCCTGGTCGTCGATGCGCAGGTCTCTCTCGTTGGCTTGCGGACTGATGGTCGCAAGCGCTTCGGCGACCACGGATCCGAGGGAGATGTGCTCCGGAGACACGGTGATACGCCCGGCTTCGATCCGTGACAGGTCCAGCACCTCGTCGATCAGTTCCAGCAAATGCCCTCCTGCCGTCAGGATGCGATCGACTCGCTGCGTCTGGCGCTCGCTGAGAGCCGTATCGTCCCGGAGCAGTTGACCGAATCCCAGCACGGCGTGCATCGGCGTTCGGAGCTCATGGCTCATACGATTCAGGAACTCGGACTTCGCTTCGCTGGCGCGTTCGGCGGCTTCGCGCCTTCGCTGTTCCGTCACGTCTTTGCCGACGACCGCGTAGTGCGTCAGGACACCCAGCGCGTCTCGTATGGGCGAGACAGAGCGCTCCTCATAGTACACGTCACCGCTTTTCCGCCGAATCGTGTACTGCATCCCATCACTGAGCAGGGCGTTGTCACGTTCGTCCGAAGAGGCGATGAACGTCTCGGGCAGCCTGCCAATCGCCTCGAACGCGGCATACCCGGTCTTCTGTTCGAAGGCTGGATTCACGTACTCGATGACCCCGTCAGGATCGAGCAGCATGACCACATCCGCCGTCTGCTCGACGACGGCGGACAGGCGGCGGATCTCCTCCTCGGCAGCGCGACGCTCGGTGATATCGGTCGCGATCCCGGCAATACGGACAATGGCTCCGGACGCGTCGCGGATCGCGAACGCGCGCGCGCGGATCCATCGCTCCGAGCCGTCCGGTCGCATGATCGCGAACTCATCGTCCGTCGAGATTCCGTTGTCGAGGATTCGCCGCATCGACTCGAGCACGTCGGGTTTGTTGTCCGAGCGGATCGTTTCCAGCCATTGGCGTGGACGGGTGCGGAGATCGGCGATTGGGATCCCCCACACGCGTTCGAACGACGGGCTTACGTAGAGAAGGCGCCGTGTCGGAACATCGATGAGCCAGAAGACGTCATCGACGTTCTCGGCAAGCTGGCGGAACCGCTCCTCGCTCTCGCGGAGCGTCCTCTCCGCCTCGCGCCAGTAGGTCACGTCCCGCCCGGCCGAAACGAAGTGCGTGATCGCGCCGGAAGCGTCCAGAATCGGCGAGATGGTCTTGTCTTCGTAGTAGGTCTCGCCGTCCTTGCGGACGTTCGTGAAGACCGCGCGGAACGCATCGCCGTTCAGGATCGTGCGCCATAGGTCCGCATAGAACGCCGCATTGTGTTCGCCGGAGCTCAGGATCCGAGGGTTCCGACCGATCAGTTCGGCGCGCGTATATCTCGTGATCCGCTCGGTAGCGGGGTTCACGTACTGGATCGCGCCCGCCGTATCGGCGATAATGACGGCATCGGCGGTCCGTTCCACCGCGCTGGAAAGCAGGCGAAGCTGCTGTTCGGAGGCTCTCCGTTCGGAGACGTCTTCGACGATGGCAACGATACCGGCGATCGCGCCGTCCGCCGCTCGCAGGGGCGCTCTCGTGACACGAACCGGGATCAGCCGGCCGTCCTTCGCCATGCGCGTCGTCTCCTCCGCGGTCACCTCGCCGTACTGGGTGTTCCGGGCAGCGAGTTCCACGAACTCCGCCTGGAGACCCGGTGGAACCGTCAGCAAACGCCTACCGGCTGCCTCGTCTGCTGTCCAGCCGAATAGACGCTCGGCTGCAGGGCTCCACGTCGTAATCCGTCCTTCCAGGTCACCGACGAGGATCGGCAGCGGAGACGAACTCAGGATGGCTTCCAGCCGCGCATGAGTCGAGAGCACTTCCTCTTGGGCTTGCCTCAGGGCAGTGATGTCCCGTCCGACGCCGACGAGCCCAGTCACCTCCCCGCGCGCGTCACGCAGCGGCGAAAGCGACGTCTGGTAGTGCCGCATCTGGCTGTTGACGAGCGCACTCCACTCGTAGACGACGGTCTCGCCGCGCAGAGCGCGGGCGTTGGCTTCGTCGTGCACCCGCGCTGCCTCGGGTCCAAGTACGTCGCGTGCCGTCCTCCCGATGAAAGTCTCTGGCGTCAGTCCGCTGCGCTCGACCCAGTTTCCGTAGACGGCGGTATGTCTGCCCTCGCGGTCGAGCGTGAAGATGATGTCGGACATGGACGAGACGACCGTCCGAAAGCGCTCCTCGCTCTCGCGGAGCGCCTCTTCGACTGCCTTGCGCTCCGTGATGTCGCGCGCGATGCCCACGATGCCGACGGAAGCGCCGTCGCTGCCGTGCACGGGAACGTTGCTGGTCTGGTACCAGCGTTCGGGCCCGTCGGGAGCGGGGTTCGGCAGTTGCTCCTCGAACCCGAGTCTTGCCCGCCCGTCCCGAATCGTCTCGCTGTCCGCATCGATGTACCGCTGAGCGCGCTCCGGCGCGTAGAAGTCGGACGGGAGCTTTCCGGTCACCTCGTTCGGGGAGTCGTGCCCAAGCTGCGCTGCCTTAGGGCGGTTGACCCGTGCGAATCGCCCCTGCGCGTCCTTGAAGTAGACGAGGTCGGGGAGGTTGTCGATCAGCGTGGTCAGTAGGCTCTGCTCGCGCTGCAGGGCGCGTTGGACTCGCTTCAGTTCGGTGATGTGTTTGGCGATACCGGCAAGGCCGACGATCTTCCCGCTTGCGTCGCGCAGAGGCACTTTGGTCGTGAGGAGCCATCCGGGGTCCTCACCGTCGAGCAGCTCCTCGCGGTCTCGGATGGCTTCGCCGGTGCGCAACAAGCGCTGCTCATCCGCGTAGGAGCGCCGAGCCGTCTCCGCGTCGAAGAAGTCGAAGTCCGTCTTGCCGATGGCATCCGCGGGATTCTCGACTCCGAGCAGGCTGGCAGTCGCGGAGTTCAAGCGCGTGAAGCGCGACTCGATATCCTTGAAGTAGACGAGATCGGGCGTGCCCTCGAAGAGCGCATTGAGGAGCGCTCGTTCCCGATCATGGGCCGCTCGCTCGTCGCGGAGCCGAGCGCGGCTGCTTGCCAGCTCCAACGCCGTCTCGATGGCGGCTGGCAACCGATGCAGGCGGTCTTTGAGCAGGAAGTCCGAGGCGCCGGCGCGCAGACACGCCACCGCCTCTTCGTCGCTCAGGTGCCCCGTGACGACGATGAAGGGAATGTCGAGACCGCGCTCGGTCATCAGCCGCAGCGCTTGCAGCGCGTCGAACTGCGGCAAGTGGTAGTCCGACACGATGACGTCCGGAGCCGCGTCGAGCTCCGCAGCGAACTGCGCTCGCGTCCAGACATGCCGGTGCTCCAGCGCCACGCCGCTCCGCCGGAGGCTGTCGAGGACGATCTCGACATCTGCCTGGTTATCCTCTAGGAGCAAGAGCTGCAGCGGGCGCTGTGCCTCCATCTTCGCCCTCCCGGGTTGCGTCGTTACGATGGCGTCTGGTTCGTGAGCATCCAATAGAGTCCAAGCTGCCGAACTGAGTCGGTGAACTGCTCGAAGTCCACCGGCTTGACAATGTAGCTGTTCACGTTCAGACGGTAGCTCTCGATGATGTCCTTCTCCTCGCGCGACGACGTCAGGACGACGACGGGTATCAACTTCGTGCGCTCGTCTCCCTTGACGATCCGCAGCACCTCCAGACCATCCACCTTGGGAAGCTTGAGGTCGAGCAGGATGACGCGGGGAACGCCGTCCCCTCGGTCAGCGTAGGCTCCGCGCCGGAACAGGAAGTCGAGCGCCTCCTCGCCGTCGCCGACGACATGGATGCTGTTGGCGATCCGGTTCCTGCGCAGCGCGTGGAGCGTCAACTCCACGTCGTTCGCGTTGTCTTCGACCATGAGGATTTCGACGAAAGACGCTGACATGCGTGTCTCCTTAGATGTTCGGCGTGCCGGCGCACGACTCAACCGAGCGAGAAGAGGAACGTCGCGCCTTCACCGACCGCCGATTCTGCCCGGACGGTTCCGCCGTGCCGCGCGACGATCCGCCGAACGATCGCCAGCCCGACGCCCGTGCCCGGGAAGTCGTTGGCGCTGTGGAGGCGTTGGAACGGTTGGAAGAGCTTGTTGGCGTACTTCATGTCGAAGCCGGCGCCGTTGTCGGACACGGCGTAGAGTGTCTTGCCGTTTTCCTGACGGGCGTCAACACGGATGATCGCTTCTTCCCGACCCCGGGTGAACTTCACCGCGTTCGAGAGGAGGTTTTCGAAGACCTGGTAGAGCATCGTCGGTTCGGCTTGGACATCGGGCAAGTCGCCCATTCGGAGACGAACGCTTCTGCCCTCGCATGCCTCATGGAGCGACTCGAACGCGCGGGCGGCGATCTCCGCGACGGACACGCGCTGCTTGCGCAACGGCGCGCGTCCGATCCGCGACAGCGCCAGTAGGTCATCGATGAGGCGACCCATGTACTCGCCGCTGTTGGTGACGAGTCCAAGGTAGCGGACGACCTCGTCGGGCAACTCCGAGGGGTAGTCCTCCAGGATGATCTTCGTGAACCCGTTGATGGCTCGGACCGGTGCGCGCAGATCGTGGGACACCGAATAGGTGAACGCTTCCAGCTCCTGATTCGCCTGCTGGAGCTCGGTCGTGCGTTCCAGGACTCGCTGCTCGAGGTTCGCGTTCAGCTTACGGATCTCCTCCTCCGCCGCCTTGCGCTGGGAGATGTCCTCGACGATCTCGACAAAGTAGTCCGGCTCGCCATCCTCCGTCCGCGCGAGAGACAGCGTCAAATGCACAGGCACGATGGAACCGTCCTTGCGCACGTATCGCTTCTCGGTGGAGTAGCTCGCTCGCTCGCCCTCGTAGACCTGCCGCGCAGGCTCCAGAGCGGCGTCCATGTCGTCGGGATGCAAGAGATCGAGTGTGGTCATTTGGAGGAGCTCCTCGGACGAGTAGCCCAGGAGCTCGCCCAGCACGCGGTTGGCACGGACGACGGCTCCGCCCTGTCGCACGTGCATGATGCCGATCGCAGCCTGCTCGAACGTCGCGCGGAATCCCTCCTCCGAAGCGAGACGCGCCAGATCCGCCAGTCGCCGATCCGTGTCGGCTCTCAACAGCGACTTGCACGCCATCCAGCCAAGCGTCGAGAGAATCGCCACGCTCATGGATATGAGCCCCGCGATTCCCACGTCCAGCGCGTAGAACCCCATGCGTTCGCCCAGGAGCCTCAGCCACGCGACCAGCAAGAGCACGGGTATCAAGAGTGGCACACGGCGCGCCATCCAACCCGCGGGCCCCGTGTCCACCAGCATCGCCGGAACGCCGTGATTTGCCTGCATGAGCAACAGCCCGACCGCCAGCGCCAGGAAGGGCACGGCGGTCGGGGGAGCCATCGTCGTGAACGACGGGTGCTGCCCGTAGTACGCCAGCCCGAAGAGATGACTGAGGAGTGCGAACAGGGAGAGGAGGAACGTGACCAGCGCGATGGACTGGGTCGGAGGAATCCACCGCCGAGGCAGCACCCGGCGGAGCAGCAGGGCAGACCCCACGAGGAGGAATGACAGCGCCGTGGCGGGCGCCATTCTGCCCGGGGCGCTGGTTCCCGGAGCGCCGGGCGGTTCCGTGACGAGCAACTGGTCGAACCCCGGATCCCACCCCGTGATATACTCCAGCAGCGTGATCGCGCCGACGAGAGCCACCACGCCCGCTACGGCGTATCCTGTCCAGCGTCGGCGTCGGGAGGATGATTCGCGCGAAAGTAGGATGAGGGCGACGCCGGCGAGACCCAGCCCCAGCGCTGTATTCGCCTTGACCGAGCCCCAATCCGGCGAGAGACTCGTGAGGAACGGGACCTTTAGGAACCAGCCCATCAGGACGAGCGCGCCGCTGACGACGGCGAACGCGCCCGCTACGATGGGTATTGCCGCGAAGAGCGCTTCGATGCGGGGGCGCAGCGACGATAGCATGGCGGTGCCTGCCTTCATGGCGTCTTACACGATACGTTGCGCGACCCTTCGGGACGCTCCGATGCCCTCAGGGCTCGTCGATCCACGTAACCGAGATGCCTCGAACACTTCTGCTCTATAGTACCCGAATAGTACCGGATTTCCATGCTGCGTTACCATGACGTTCGCCCGCGTGCTCGTCGGTGGGCAGTTGCCGCCGTTCGTTGCCATGGCGCGGCACGAGTGGTAGAGTCGCGTCGCTGCGCATCGGTCCATCCCGCGAGGGAATCCCATGGCTCTCTTCGACGGCAGGACGGCGGTCATCACGGGTGGCAGCTCCGGCATCGGCAAGGCGTTCGCCGAGTTCCTCGCGGACGAGGGAGCCCACGTCGCCCTCGTGGCTCGCAACGCCGAACGGCTCGCTGTCGTCGCCGATGCGCTCCGCAAACGGCACGGGGGCGCGTGGCGCGTCGTGGCGATCTCCGCCGACGTGCGCGATCCGGGGTCTGTCGAGCGGATGGCGCGCCAAGTGAGGGAAACGCTTGGATCGGTCGATATCGTCATCAATAGCGCGGGACTGGGAATCTGGAAGACCGTCGCCGACATGACGCCCGACGAGTGGGGCGAGGTGCTAGACACCTCGCTCACCGGCACGTTCCTGGTGACGCGCGCGTTCATCGGCGAGATGGTCGAGCGGGGGAGTGGGCACGTCATCAACCTGTCGTCCGTGGCGGGGAAGCTGGGGTTCGCGACGGGTTCCGCCTACTGCGCGGCGAAGTGGGGCGTGCTGGGGTTCACGCGGGCGTTGGCAGCGGAGGTGCGGCCGCACGGCGTGCGCGTCGACGCGCTCTGTCCGGGAACGACGGACACGCCGTTCAAGAACAGTCCGGCAGCTTCGGCGGTCCGACTCGACGTCGCCGACGTCATCGCGGCGGCGCGCTATGTCATGACGCTCCCGCGCCAGGTGCGCGTGGATGATGTCGTCATCTATCCGCAGTAGCTGCGTCGCGTGAGGAGGAATCGGTGAGGCCGTTTGTCGAATCGAGCGATGTGTTGTCGGATTCCGACGGGCTCCGCGAACGGGCGGAGCGCGATGGGTACCTCTTCTTCCGAGGCTTGGTCGATCCGAACGACGTGCGAGCCGTCCGCCAGGGGTTCGTCGATATCATCGCGCGGCATGGCTGGCTGGATGCAGGAACGGAACCGGACGAGCTCATCTCGACGCAGCCCGCGCGGATCGAGGGGATGGAGGAGTTTGGTCCCGTCTTGCTCGCGTTCCAGTCGATGGAGTCGTTCCACGCGCTGGCGCATTCGCCGGGAATCGTTGACGCGCTGGGGCTCCTCTTCGGGGAATCGGTGCTCGTCCATCCGCGCAACATCGGCAGAATCATGTTCCCCACGACGCCCACGACGCCGCCCCATCAGGACTACGTGCACATCCAGGGAACGCCCGATGTCTGGACGGCGTGGGTTCCGCTGGGCGCGGTTCCCGTGGAGCTCGGCGGACTCGCGGTTCTCGCCGGGACGCACCGCGAGGGCGTCTATCCGGTTCAACGCATGACGGGCGCGGGGGGCATCGGCGTCGTCACGGACGCGCTGGAAGCCGAGCACGAATGGGTCACGGACGACTTCGAGACGGGCGACGTGCTCCTGTTCCACAGCCAAACGATCCATCGGAGCCTCCCGAACACGACGGGGAACCGGATGCGCCTGTCGGTGGACTACCGGTATCAGGGTGTGTCGCAGCCGGTGACGGAGGGCTCGCTGCTGCCTCACTTCAACCGGTTCGGATGGGATACGGTCTACCAGGGTTGGACATCGACGCAGTACCAGTACTACTGGCGCGAGATGCCGCTGAACGTCGTTCCGTTCGAGCGAGGAGCTGTCCGGCTGCGAGAGGAGGGGGCGAAGGAGCCGGTTCGCCCAGGTTATTGACTCCGACCACAAATTCGGAGTCCAGACGAATCAGGTGCGCGGGAGCCGCGACGCTGATACAATGTGTCTATCCGCGACTCCATGCGTTCGACAGCAGAGAGCGATGCCGCGAGTACGTCACGCCATGGGAGGGAGCATGATGCGACGACTGCTGATGTGGGTGTGTGTCGGGGTGTCGCTGGTCGCGACACACGCGTTCGGGTTGACATGGGACTTCGAGAACCCGGACCAGTTCAAGGTGTGGAAGTCGGTCAACGGCGACTGGAGCATCAAAGAAGGCGCGATGGTCGACAAGGACAACAGGCAGCCCGCCCAACGGATCCTTGTCGGCGAAGCGAGCTGGACGGACTACACGATCGAGGCGAAGCTCCGCGTCGACGACGGGAACTGGGCGGGGATCGTCTTCCGCGCCAAGAGCGACTTCGAGTACTACGTCGCCTACCTGAACGTGCCGGACAACAAGTCGGAGCTGTGGCGGCACAACCCGGGGGCCCACGACGCCCGGAACGCGATCAACAGCAACTTCGCCGCGAAGGATACCAAGGTCGAACGCGGCAAGTGGATGGACGTCAAGATCGAGATCGCGGGCGACCTGTTCAAGTATACGCTGAACGGCAAGCCGCAGTGGGAAGCCACCGACGGCAACTACAAGGCGGGCAAGGTCGGCGTGTGGACGTGGCAGACGTCGGCGAGCTTCGATGACTTCTCGGTGAACGGGAAGGGCATTCCAGTCGGTCTCGCCGTCGCGCCCCAGGGCAAAGCGGCGTCAGTGTGGGGCGTTCTGAAGTCCCGGTGAGGATCATCGGGCGCTCGCGGCGTCGGTTCCATGGCGTCGCGTGGTCGGGTAAGGGGTGCGCAACGCACGAGGGGAGAAGGCGATGCGTCGGTTGATCGCGATTGCAGGTGCGCTGCTGTTGATCGGGTCGGGTTCGGCGTTCGGGCTGACGTGGGACTTCGAAACGGCTGCCCAGGGAGCCCAGTGGGCGTCGCCGCAGGGCAAGTGGGGCGTCGCGGGCGGCGTTCTCGCGGTGACCAGCAAGGACCTTCCGGCTCAGCGCAGCTTCGCTGGCGATGCGAGCTGGAAGGACTACACGATCGAGACGAAGCTCCGAGTCGACGACGGGAACTGGGCGGGAGTCATCTTCCGCGCCAAGAGCGACTTCGAGTACTACGTCGCGTACGTGAACGTCCCCGACAACAAGACGGAGCTGTGGCGCCACAAGGCGGACAAGCACGACTCCCGCGATGCGGTCAACAGCAACAATGCCGCCAAGGACACCAAGGTGGAACGCGGCGCCTGGATGGACGTCAAGATCGACGTCAAGGGCGACACCTTCACCTTTGTCCTCAACGGCAAGGACCAGTGGACGCACAAGGACGCCCTCTACACCGCCGGCAAGGTCGGCGCGTTCACATGGCAGACGACGGCGTCCTGGGACAACTTCAAGGTGACGGGCCCCGGCATCGATTCGACGACGCCGGTGGAACCCAAGAGCAAGCTCGCCGCGACGTGGGGTCTGCTCAAGACCGAGTAGCGCGCGATGTCTCGCACAACTGGCGCGGGAGGGCGGAAGCCTTCTCGCGCTTTCCGTGCCCGCCGCTAGTGGTCTGTCATGGTGGTTATCACGACAACCTCGATGGGCTTTCGCGCAGGGCTTTCGGAATCGTCATTCCCGCGAAAGCGGGAATCCAGAGACTCTAGGCTCCCGCTTTCGCGGGAGCGACGGTCGTGAGAGCAGGCGCGGAGTTTGGTTTGACAGCCCGCAGGCGCTGCCTTAGAATTGGGGCGATGCGGCGCTCAGGTCGCCAGGGACGTAACGCAAGGGGCCATAGCTCAGCGGTCAGAGCCACCGGCTCATAACCGGCAGGTCCCAGGTTCAAATCCTGGTGGCCCCACCAATCCGCAAGTGCCGATGGGGCGTTAACTCAGTGGTAGAGTGCTATCCTCACACGGTAGAAGTCGTTGGTTCAAGTCCAACACGCCCCACCATCCCGCCGATCATATCGAGGAACCGTGACGAGCCGGCGCGATGAGGCTCGCCGACCTCACGTGGCATGAGCTGAGAGCCGTCGCGCGCGAGGCGGTCGTCGTCATCCCGCTGGGCAGCCTCGAACAGCACAGCACCCATCTCCCCTTCGCCACGGACAGCCACATCTTGAACGCCCTGCTCGACCGCCTGGAGGCGGAGCTCGAGCGCGATGTGCTGATTCTGCCGCCGCTCTGGATCGCCTACTCGGCGCGCCATCTACCCATCAAGGGAACCGTCAGCGTCCCGTTCGACGCGTACGTGGACGTCGTGACCGGCATTGTGTCGAGCCTCGCCGGGGCGGGGTTCGGGCGGATCCTCCTGCTAAACGGCCAGAGCGACAACGATGCCGCACTCGGGGCAATCCTTCGGAAAGCGCGCGAGTGCCACGCCGGGCTCGCCGTCGTTGCCGTCTCCTACTGGGCGCTGGCAGATCGACCATCGACGTCTGAGCTCGCCTGGCCCGGACACGCGGGAGACCTCGAAACCTCCCTCCTCCTCCATCTCCGACCCGAAGCCGTCCGTCGTGGCGAAATCGCCCGCGATGAGATGGCGTCCTCTTCTCCCCACGCCGCCGACGTGGTTCAATACGTCCGCATCGACCAGTGCTCGCATCACGGCGGGGTCGGAGACCCCGAGTTCGCCGATGCCGACAAGGGCGAACGCCTCTTCGAAGGAATCGCGAGCCGGTTGGTCGCGCTCATCCGCGACTACCGCGACGGCATCCTGACGCGCTAGCGTCGCCTGGTGGACGCGCCGCCATCGTCGAGAAGGGGAATCACCGTGGTTCGAGACGCCCTCGCGCCGCACGAGGCGCAGAGCGGACACGTTACGCGGCGCGAGATCGACTTTGCGCGCCGTTGGGCGGAACGCGCCTTCGCGGGCTCGTCGGACGACTGGCTCGACGGCTGGGCGCACGTTGGGCTGCCCTTTTCGTTCCGCATCGGCGACGCCGACTCCGACGCTCTCCTGACATCCTGGGAACGCCACTGCCTGCCGGACTCGAACGGCTCCCGGTCGGCGACCCGCTGGCGCGATCCAGCTTCCGGGATGACCGTCCTGTGGGAGACGCGCCGCTACGCCGATTTCCCAGCCGTCGAGTGGCTCCTCTCCTTCGAGAACGCTGGTGAGAGCGAGTCTCCGACGCTCTCCGACGTGAACGCGCTACGCCTCCGACTCAACAGCGCGGGAACCCCCTACATCGTCGGCGGAGCCAACGGCGGACGCAGCTTCGCCGACGACATGATCCCCTTCGCCCGCCGGCTTCCCGGCGTGGACGGCAGCCGCGTCCTCGACCTGGGCGGCGACCATCCGTCCAGCAACCGCCATCTGCCCTTCTTCAACATCTCGACGCCGGAGCATCGCGGCGTCTTCGTGGGGGCCGGCTGGTCGGGTCACTGGGCGGCGCGTCTCGCCGTCGAAGGAAGCGCGTTGACGACGACCGCCGGGCTTCTGAACGCCCGGTACACGCTCCGTCCCGGTGAGCGCGTTCGAACGGCGCGGGTGCTGCTCCTCTGGTGGGAGGGCGAACCGCTCCACGCCCACAACGTCTGGCGGCGATTGCTCCACGAGCACGTGGTTCCCAAGCCCGGCGGCGAGCTCATGGAACCGCCCGTGTCGGTCAACGTCTGTTTCACGCACCACGGTCACGGCGGGTTCCTGCACCAGGCGACGGAATCGACCGTCTCGACACTCGTCGAGCCCTTCGCCGATCTGGGCGCGGAGCTCTTTATCATCGACGCGGGATGGTACGACGGCGAACCCTGGCATGAATGGCTCGGGAACTGGCGCTACTCGCGGTCGAAGTATCCGCGCGGGTTCCGACCCATCGCCGATTCGCTGCGCGACCGCGATGTGACGTTCGGGCTCTGGTTCGCGCCGGAGAACGTCAGCAAGGACGCGCCGGTTCTCGCCGAACACCCGGAGTGGGTACGCCAGCATCAGCCGGGTCAAGGCGGAACGTTTCGGATGGAGCTGCCGGAGGCGCGCGCGTGGTTCCTCGGCGAGGTCGAGGCGCTCATCCGGGACGAAGGGATGGCGTGCTACCGTCAGGACGGCTCCGGCTGGTACGACGCGGAGCCTGAGAACCGACGCGGCATGTCCGAGACGGAGCACCTGACCGGCATCTACGCGATGTGGGACGCCCTTCTGGAGCGGCATCCAGAGCTCGTCATGGAGGGTTGCTCCGGCGGCGGCAGGCGGATCGACCTCGAAACCGCCCGTCGGTTCCGCTGGCACCAGAAGTCCGACCGCTGGTACGACTCCGAGAGCGACCAGTGCAGCCTCTACGGCGCGAACCTCTTCCTCCCCGGCGGGACCATCAACATCCCGACGGAGCGCACGGATGATTACGGCGCGTGGTCGAGCTTCGCCGGGCAGTTTTGCCTTGGGTGGCATCCGCTGGACGCCGACTTCCCGTGGGAGCAAGCCCGCCGGCAGATCGAGCTCTACAAGCGGCTGCGCCCGCGACTGCGCGGCGACTTCTACCCGCTGACTCCTTGCGCGCTGGACGCGCCGTATCTCGGGTTCCAGTTCCACCGCACAGACACGGGCGAGGGCTTCGCGCTGGTGTTCCGCCGCCGCGTCGAGGTCGCCTATCCGGTTCCCGAGACGTTCCGCGCGGCGCTCAGAGGCTTGGAGTCGGACGCAACGTATGCCGTGCGGCTGGAATCCGACGCCTCGGAGTCCGTCGCCACAGGGTCGGAGCTCGGCGACGGGATCGAGCTCCGGCTCGCGTCGGTTCCCTCGGCAGAGCTCATCGTTTACGAACCCGCGTAGGTGACATCGGCGACAACCATGCACGCTCTCGCCCATAGACTTCCCGAGTTCCCGGAGGACTGGCTCCGACGGGTCTGGGCAACGCCCGATCTGCTGCGGAGACCCCTGCGAACCGTCGATGGGCGATCCGTCCGCGTCCTGAGCCAAGGAGCCCCGAACCCCGGCGACGGTCCCGACTTCCTCGACGCAACGGTCGAGATCGGCGATCAGCCGCAGCGGGGACACGTCGAGTTTCACCGTCGCACGCGCGACTGGTACGCCCACGGACACCATCGGGATGCCCGGTACGACGGCGTCGTCCTCCACGTCGTCCTAGCGCACGGTGAACGGCAATCGGGGGTGCGACGGCGCGATGGAGCGCGCGTGCCGACGATCGAGCTGCGCGGGCTACTGGCGCTGCCGATGGATCGTCTGGCTCCGGCGCTTTCGGAACCGATCCGCGACGCCCTCTGTCCCCTCGATCCGAGCCGCGATCCGATGAGCGCGAGGGTCGACCGGCTCCTCGATATGGCTGTCGCGCGGTTCCTGCGGAAGGCGGAGCGGTTCGGACAGCGGGCGGAGGTCGTCGGCGAGGACGCGGTGTTCTACGAAGGACTGGCGGATGCGCTGGGATACAGCCGGAACCGGGAGCCCTTCGCCCTGCTGGTACAGCGCGTGCCGCTCGACGCGCTTCTCGGTAGCGATCCGTTCGACGCCGAAGCGTGCTTGCTCGGAGCGGCGGGATTGCTGCCGTCCCAGCGAGGCATCGTCGATGATGACCGTTACGTCACCGATCTCGAAGCACGGTGGAACCGAGTCGCGGGTCGCATCGCCCATCCGATGCGCGAGTCAGACTGGCACGTGTCGCCGGTCCGTCGGGGGAACCTTCCGGCGAGGCGCGTCGTCGCGCTGGGGCGCATCACGCAGGCGATGGGCGGCGGATTCGTCGACGAGCTCGTGCGATTGGGCGAGTCGGCATCTTGGCGTGCGCTTAGCCGGGCGTTCCGCGCGGCGGACGACGACTATTGGGCGTCTCACGACGACTTCGGATCGCCGTCGCGGCGGCGTCTTCGTCATCTCGTCGGCGACGCTCGGGCTCGAGACATCGTCGTCAACGTGGGGCTGCCGGCGCTGGTCGCGCGGGCTGGCGTCCAGCGGAACGCCGATCTGCGCGACCGAGCGCTCGCGCTGTACGGAGCGCACCCGTCGCTGATGTCGAACGCGAAGGTGGATTGGGTGCGCCGCCACGTCCTCGATGCAGAGGCGAACACCCGCCTCTCCGGAGCGGCGGCACAGCAGGGAATGCTGGAGCTCTACGACACGCACTGCGAACCGCGTCGATGCGCGGCGTGTCCGCTGGCGGTCCGCCTAGCGTTTTGACGCCGTTTCGCTCTTTCCTTCCGCGGGCGGATCGGGAGGCGGCTCGGGCTTGCGGGCTTCGCCCATGCGCCGCAGAGCTTGGAGCATCCGACCGTTCTTCCGAGGCGACTCGCTCTCCCAGAGAACGTACTGAACCCGCTGACGCGGCGTGAGCTGTCCGAGGATCTGCTCGCGCAAGGCGGCGTGCTGCTTCCAGAAAGCGTCTTCGGTCTCTTGGTTCTTGCGAAGCACGTCGGTCAGCTTGGCGTCGTTGGTGGCGGTCGACGCGCCTTCGGTCGTCGTGAGGACGTCGGAAAACGCCTTCATGCGATCCGGACGCGCTTGCCAGAAGCGCTCACGCATCTGCTTTATCTGCCGGAACTTGGGCAGAATCGCGACGAGTTGCGCCTCGGAGAGTTGGACGGCGTCGCTCATCGTCCACAGCTCCACGACGTTGACGATATCGCGCATCTCCTTCTCGTCGAGGCGCGGCATCTCTCCGTCAGGCGGCGCGGGTCGCTCTGCGCGTTCCGTCTCTGACGCGGCGCGTTCGATCTTGCCCTTGTCGGCAGACGCGTGCCGTCCGTTGCGATCGACGAACGCGGCGGACGCCGCGACCGCGATGAGGAGCACGGCAAAGGCTGCCAGGATGAATCGGGTTCGCGTGTTTGTCATCGGACCTCCTCCGAGGTCTACGGGCGGAGCCTACGGGCGGCTCGCCACGAGATAGGATGCCTCTTCACCGTAGAGCCCGGTCGGCGGAAGCGATATCTCCATGATTCGGCGGAACGTCTCAGCCGAGTCCGTTGCGGGTGCGGCGGCGACTGTCGGCGCGGCATCCTGAACAGCAGGAAGCGGCTCAACGGCTTCGTCGACGGCCTGCGGTTCCGTGGGAGCCGCGACGGCGATCGAGCGATCCAGGTCGAGCGCCGCAAGCTTCGCCGCTAGCTTGGCTGGAACCCACGCTTCGCCGATGGCGTCGATCGGCGAGCTCGCCGTCGCGCTCACGGCTGGAGTTGGCGCGGCGATTTCTGCGGTTGGGAGCAGCTCGTTCGCGGCGGACCACGACCGACCGATTCCGATGCCCCATGACAACAGCAGCGCCGCCGCAGCGACCTCGATGCCGCCGAACCCGAGCAGCAGCCACTGAGCCCTCGTCGGTCGCCTGGAGCGTCCGAAGGCGTAGTCGCGCTCGATGCGCTCGTGAAGTCGGGGGATGACTCGGGCTCGAGCGAACTCAGAGGGATATTCGACGACCGGCACGCTGACGACGCGCGTCAGGCGCTCATAGACCGCCAGCTCGCGCCGGAGCGGCTCGGACGCTCGCAGTCGCGCTTCGAGTCGCCGCCGTGCGCGATCCCGCAACGTGCCCTCGAGGTACGCCGGAATCTGGCGTCGGTAGTATCGGTCGAGTAGGGTCATGGTTCCGCGCCGCCGTCCTGCGTCGCTCGCGCTGTAAACGCGGGCGCCGCGTTCGAAGCTCGGTTTTCCGGGTCCCGACGCATGACGTTCGCCTCCTCATCCACATACGGAGCGAGCAATCGGCGCATCGTGCGCGTTGCGTGGAACAAATGCGCCTTGATGGTCCCGAGGCCGCGCCCCAAGATCGTCGCGATCTCCTGGAGGGCGAGTTCCTCGTAGTGCCTCAGAATGAAGACCTGACGCTGCTTCTCCGGCAGTTGATCGACCGCCTGACGGATCCGAGCGTCGAGCTCGGTTCCCAATGCCCGTCGATCCGGCGGACGTTCCCTCGCGATGAACAGGGTCGTATCCGCCTGATGGATGATCTCGTCGGTCAGTTCGACGTCTTGATATCGGCTCCTGCGCCGCCGGAAGTCGATGCAAGCGTTCGTCGCGATCCTATAGACCCACGTGAAGAAGCTCGCGTCGCCTTTGAAGTTCGGCAGCGACCTGAACACACGGAGGAACACCTCCTGCGTGATGTCGTAGGCGTCCTCCACGTCGTGGACGAAGTAGTACGCAAGCTCGTAGATCCGGGTGTAGTGGCGCTCGACAAGAACGTCGAACGCGCCATGGTCTCCGGACTGGAACTGCTCGACGAGGAACTGGTCCGTGTCCTTCACGGTCGCTCCAGTCGTAGCGCTGCGTAGTAACCGCCCGTTCGCCGCTATAGACGTGCCCACCCGCAAGATGTTTACGGAATGCACCGAGAGGCATCTCGGCGGGTTCGACGGCGCTTCGTCGCGTGACCGCTGGGAAAGACGGCTCACCGTACCGTATAATCGCCCGGATGACGCCAGCGATCCCAATCAGTCTACCACAGAGAGCGATGCGGAGAGGAATATGGCGCGCGACGAGACGCCCCGCACGGTCGTCCGGACCCAGCCCGACCGCGAGCAGACCGAAGCCGAGTTCTATGCGGTAGCGGAGCGGCTTCTGCCGCAACTGACCGATGCCGAGTGGAAAACGCTGTGCGAGCGGCTCGCCCAGATGCGGAACCGACTGCGCGAGTACGAGTTCGACCAGCGTATCGGCTACTTCGTCTGACCCATCCGTTCCCGCGACCCGGAAGGCGCTCGACGATGCGACAGCGGCGATCCCATTGCGTTTGGCGATGTCTTTTCGCGATTCTCCTGTTCTTGCCGCTGTCGATCTCCGCCGTGGCATCCCAGCGGGCGTTCTACCGCATCCCCAGCGCCGACGATGCCGCGCTGACGAGGCTCCCGACCGGTTCGCGAGTGCGCCATCGATCCGACGGATGGGCGCTCGTCGAGATTCCGGCAGAGGCGCACGCCCGCCTTCCCTACCGCAGCGAGTTCGTCGCGCTCGTCCGGGCTGACCGCGACTATTACTGGGTCGGCGGCTTGCGGGGAGCCCCGTCGGGCGTCGAAGTCCTCCTGACATCGGGTGATTACGCGCTGGTTTCGACGCCTATCGGCGAGGAGTGGCGGCTCGATGGCGCGACGGCTCCGCACGCGCATGTCGTCTTGGAACCCATGGTGCGAGCCGTCGGCTCCGCAGTCGGGCGGGCTCCGGCGGCTGTCCCGACGCTCGGACGCGAAGCCCTGCTGGATGACGTCGCCGGCTCGTTCGACGCGGATCGCTGGTTCCGCCACATCGAAACGCTGGCGGACAACGACGGCACGCACAGCCGCTATTCGCGCCGCGTTCGGCAGGCGACGCATCACAACGGGCATCCGCCGCCGGACGATGCCGCCGACCGCGCCGCCGACTGGATCGCCGATCAACTCCGCTCCTACGGCTACGCGGTCGAAGACGATCCGTTCCGCCATCTCCTCTATGCCACCGACGGCGATCTGCTGGCGGAGTACCGGATGCGCAACGTCGTCGCGACGAAGCCGGGAACCGGGTTCCATCGGAACCGCACGCTCGTCCTGACGGCGCATTATGACTCGAAGGCGACGAACACGGAGGGCTGGGAGGATCAGTGGCGCGACCGTCCCGCTCCCGGTGCGAACGACAACGCGACGGGCGTCGCGACGCTGCTGGAGGCGGCGCGGGTCTTCGCCGACAAGCCCTTCGACTACTCGATCCGGTTCGCCTTCTTCTCCGGCGAAGAGCTCGGCTTGTTCGGCAGCCGGCACTACGCGAAGGCTGCCCGCGATCGCAACGACGACCTGCTGGGCGTGCTGAACGTCGATATGCTCGGCTACGACGCCGACGGGGTCTACGACCTGCATGTGATCGGCGACCGCAACTCCGAGTGGATGCTGCACGCGGTCGAAGCGCTCTCGCGTCGCTACGGGAATCGTCTGGATGTCCAGCCGGAGCGCGACCCCGACTGGGTCTTCAGCGACCATGCGCCGTTTTGGGCGCAGGGATACAGCGGCATCTCGTTTGCCGAAGAGACGGACTTCGAGAGCTCCGAGTTCTACCCGCAGTACCACTCCGAGGACGATCTGCCGGTTCACGTGACACGAGCCTACGGGGTAGAGGCGGCGCGGTTCGTTCTGGTCGTGGCGGCGGAAATCGGAGGCGTTCTCGTGCCGGAGGGCCCGCCGTCGGGGGGCGACGGGGTTCAGGTGTTCGGCGCGTCGGCGTTCCCGAATCCGTATGTCGTCGGGGGGAGCCGTCCGTTGCGAATCCAGTACCAGCTCAACCGTCCGGCGGATGTCCGCGTTGAAGTCTACGATGTGCGCGGCGCGAGGCTGCTCACGCAGGAGTATGCGGCGGACAGCCCATTTGGGCGTTCTGGGCTGAACGCCCCCATCATCTGGGATGGACGAGACGCGCAGGGAGAACCCGTGCCGACGGGGCTCTACTTCGTGCGAATACGTGCGAGCGACGAGTCGGGAAGCGCGCTCGACCGGGCTCTGAGGCTCCACGTGGTCCCCAGCGAAGCCTATCTGTCGAAGCCCAAGAGTCGAATCTCTCCGAATCCCTGACGAACAGGTGCGATCCCGTGCGCCATCATCGGATCGACACGTTTCGACTCGCCGCGACGGTCGGGCTCCTAGCCGCGCTGATGGCGGGCTCCGCGTACGCCGCACCGCCGCATCCGAGGCTGTGGGAGTCGTCCGACTCGGCTCGGAAGGCGTACGAAGCCTTCGGCGCCGACCCCGTGCGGGCGAGCGCGCAACTCCAACCCGACGGACGCGAGTTCGCCCTCGTTTTGCGCGTCGATTTCTCGGACACGCCGGGCGTGAGGTCGCGCGCCCAGCTCGACGGCTATCTGTTTGGCGAGGGGGTCTCGCTGGCGTCCTACTTCGCCGAGGTCTCCTACGGGAAGATGACCGTGTCGGGCGGGCCCGGCGGCGGGAGCTACCCGCGCCGCGACGCCTGGTATCGCATGCCGAAGATGATGGGGTACTACGGTGAGGGGCGGATCTTCGTCGAGCGTTATCAGGAGCTCGTGAAACACGCCTGCGACGCCGCCGACGCCGATGTGGACTTCC
>Ga0194120_10003564_pt1 | contig 25200 bp, 19 predicted proteins | sample TA2MahCa65mmetaG_FD_148642 | JGI IMG/M metagenome (GOLD analysis project Ga0194120, IMG submission 148642) | Freshwater microbial communities from Lake Tanganyika, Tanzania - TA2015019 Mahale Deep Cast 65m | ecosystem: Environmental > Aquatic > Freshwater > Lake | place: Tanzania: Lake... | reverse complement strand
TCACTAAAAGCAAGACGGAACTCCCTCCATCCCTGGATATTCAACCGAATGATCCGTCATCCCCAAAAAAAGTTAAAACCGGGAACGTTGGTAGAGGTGATCTCTAAAGAAGGCGATTTTATTGGCAGAGGCATTTACAATGTTAACAGCAATATCGGCATTCGTCTGCTAACCGAAAATATTTCTGAATTACTTAACGAGGAATTTTTCTACAAAAAACTCGAACAGGCTAAAACGCTTCGTGAAGAAATCCTCCAAATTCACAAGACCTCAAACTGTTACCGTCTCGTTCACGGGGAAGCAGATGGATTATCGGGATTAATTATAGATAAATTTGCTGACGTATTTGTCGTTGAGCCGTACTCAGCCGGATATATAGAAACGATGAACTGGATTGTGTCGTCTTTGCAATCCCTATATCCTGGAAGCCGAATCGTCGTTCGCCCTGACGAACGAACAGCCGCTAAGGAAGGAGTGGATTTCTCAAAGGTAGCAAAGAATTATCCCGGCACTGATTCTGTAGAAATCAAAGAGAATTTTTTGAAGATGAAAGTAAACCTTAAGACAGGGCATAAGACAGGTTTTTTTCTCGATCAGCGCGAGAACCGCCTGACCCTGTCGCAGTACTGCCGTGACAAGGAAGTGCTCGACTGTTTTTGCTATACCGGCGGATTTGCCATTTCTGCAATGCTTGCCGGCGCGCGGTCAGCCACGGGAATTGATCTGGATGAAGATGCGCTGGAAACGGCTGAGGAGAATGCCCGCTTAAATGCTGTAAAAGTAACGTTTCAGCACGTCAATGTGTTTGATCACCTGCGAACGATGACGAGCAAGGGTATGCAGGCGGACGTCGTAGTCCTTGACCCTGCCAAACTCGCCGGTTGTACTGAAGAAATCAAGCGGGCGTACCGGACATACGGTGATATCAACAGGCTCGGCATGCAGGTCGTCAGACCCGGCGGCATCCTGCTGACGTGTTCCTGCTCCGGCCTGGTCTCAGAGAGAGACTTCCTTTCCATCCTGACCCGTTCCGCCGCAGAGGCCGGGGTTGTGCTCCAAATCTTCAAGATCACGGGGGCTTCATCGGATCACCCCTTTTCTACCATATTCCCGGAAGGCAGATACCTCAAGGCCGTCTTTGCAAGGGTTTTCCCTTTTACAAAAAAGAAAGGACTTTGTGTTACAGAATTATAAACCCTTATTACGTAAAACTGTAACTATCGTTAAGAAAAGGATTTTTATATCCATAAATAACGACCTTTTCTGAACATATTCAGTGTCATACGTTATCCAATCACTGAATTTACCGCTGTCTCTCCCCATTATTTGCCACAAGCCTGTCATCCCTGGTCTGACCGAAAGCCTGATCTCTCTCCAAATATCATCACCGATCATTTCCTCGTCTGCCAGAGGTCTTGGTCCTACAAGACTCATCTCGCCTTTTAAGACATTCAGCAATTGAGGTAATTCGTCAAGACTCAACTTCCTCAAAATCCTTCCTAACCGTGTAATTCTGGGGTCGTTTTTCAACTTAAACATAGGGCCATCCATCTCATTTTTGAGTCTTTTCTTTAAAGTCTCAGCATCTTTAACCATCGTCCTGAATTTATACATGTTAAATTCACTTCCGTCCTTACCACACCGTTTCTGCAAAAAGAAAATAGGTCCTTTGCTGTCTATTTTTATCAAAATGGCAATAATGAAAAATAACGGTATAGAAATTACAAGAAGGAGAAAACTACACAGAATATCCAGTAACCTTTTCAAATAATCTTCCATTTAAAAAGTTTTATCTCTGATTAATCGTTTATCGGCCTAAGTCTTCGCCTCGCTAGTTTTTACCATAAATAAGGGTATTTATCAAGAACTTGTTGGTCTACAAAAATGCATATATACTGAAAAAGAATAAAGCAAGCCCTGAAAAATTTGTTATCAGCCTCTTCCGATGGCTTAGCATTACTAACATCGCTCATATTCCTAGAGATTTGACCTATAAGAGGATACGTAATATTAATTGACCTGTCTTTATTTATATGGTAACATTTTAAATTAATAGTTTGTTTTTTCTTACAATCGATACAGGTAATTAATAGACATCTCGTATCGTATCTTGAAATATTACATCAAAAACCAAGGGCTATACTTTGACACTCGTTGAGATACTGGAAAAAAATGCCAAAGAGATACCTGAAAAAGCGGCTATTATCTTTCACGATTCCAGAATAAATTATAAAGAACTCAATGAGACAGTAAATAGATTGGCAAATGGGCTAGTGGAGATGGGTTTTCATACTGGAGATAGGGTTGGCTTAATGCTGCCAAGGATCCCCGAACTCATCATCAGCTTCCTTGCAGTCGCCAAAGCCTGCGGAATAGCAGCGCCAATCAATTTTGAACTTACTGGTGAAGATATTAATACAATTTTACATAGTATTTCTCCCCGGTACCTTATTGTTCACAGTCTGTTTATAGACCTGCTTCCCCCCGATTCACCAATACCTATTATAGCAATTGGAGATTCTTGCAGAGAATGTATACCATGGAATGACGTAATAAAGAAGGGGAAAACGAATAACCTCAAATTTGATATTCAGGATGACGATATTGTTTATCTCAATTATACTTCTGGTTCTACCGGCAGTTCCAAAGGAGCCATAACGACAAACTCCAATATACACTGGAATACTATCGCTTCAGTAGACGCGCTTGGATTGAAGGGCAATGACATACATCTCTGTATGTTTGCGCCGTTTGCCCATCCCCATGAGATATTTGCCCGCCCTCTTTACCTGGGTGGAACAATAGTTATGGTTGATAAGATATATCCCAAATCAATTGCAGAGGCTATATCCAATCACAAGGTAACCTGTATGATGGGACTTGCTCCCGTATATGAAAACCTGCTGGAAGTGCTTGAACACAATACTTATGATCTTAGTTCTTTAAGGATCCCGGAAAGCGGGGGTATGTATACACGCAGTGAGCTTATAGAGAGATTCAGGCAAAAGTTGGGCGCCACGATTATACCGGTCTGGGGAAGCACGGAGACTACAGGAATTGCCATTGCAAACCGGCCTGGTGAACCTATACTACAAGGTTCTGTAGGAAAACCGTGCGCCTCATACGAAGTTAAAATCGTTGACGAAAATAATGAAGAACCCCCGGCCGGAGAGATTGGCGAAATGATATTTAAAGGACCTGCCGTAGTTAAAGGTTATTACAATGATGAGGCTAATGGTCAAACATGTTTTAAAAACGGCTGGTACTATAGCGGCGACCTGGGAATAAAGGACGCGGAAGGCAACTTCCGGCTTATAGAAAGAAAGTCCGGGATGATGAAAGTTGCGGGGCTGAAGGTTTATCCTCAGGAGGTCGAACGGGTATTAATGGACCATCCTGACGTTAAAGAGGTAGCTGTCATTTCTGTAAGGGACAGATTGAGGGGGGAGATTCCAAAAGCTGTTATAGTCACCAGGAAAGGAAGGAATCTGACAGAAAAAGACGTGCTGGTATTTTGCAAAGAGCGGTTAGCCCATTATAAACATCCCAAGATAGTTGAAATCAGAGAATCGCTGCCTAAGATCGGAAGCGGGAAAATAAACAAGAAGGTATTGCAAATGGAGCACGCATGAAGGCACTGGTTGTTAATGCAGAATGGCGACCCAAAAAAAATTACACCATAAGCGAAGAGGAACTATTAAAAAAGAGGGCCATTATTGGAAGCCAGGTATGGAAAAATACGACATTTGAGATAAAAGACATCCCTACGCCAAATCCAAACAGTGATGAAATTCTTATAAAAGTTAAATCATGTGGCATTTGCGGCTCCGATACCCACCTCTATGAAACAGATGAAGAGGGATATATAATCTTTTCGGGTTTAACGAAATTACCGTGTATTATAGGCCATGAGTTCTCGGGAATAGTTGAAAAAGCAGGAAGCAATGTAAGAGAATTTAAAAAAGGCGACAAAGTTGCTGTAGAGAGCATTATGTGGTGCGGCAGGTGTCAGTCGTGTAGGAGTGGATTTCCCAACCAGTGCAAATATATAGAATTAATGGGGTTGAGCGCTGACGGCGCTTTTGCTGAATATGTCACGGTAAGCGAAAAATATTGCTGGAAGATCAATGATCTGGTAAATGTATATCAAGAGGAAGATACCTTTGATATTGGAGCCCTTATTGAGCCGGTAGGTTGCGCCTACAATGGAATTTTTATTGTAGGCGGTGGGTTCAACCCTGGCGCTACTATAGTAGTATATGGTGCGGGTCCTATTGGGCTGGGCGCAATAACCCTGTCAAAAATTGCCGGCGCAAGCCGGATCATAGCATTCGATGTAATTGATGAAAGAGTGAAAATAGCGAGAGATGCAGGGGCTGATTTTGCCTTTAATATAAACAAGTTAGATGGGAGTGCCCCGGGCGATAAAGTAATGGAAATTACCAGAGGGTGGGGAGCTGACGTACAGGTGGAAGCCGCAGGCGCCGCGCCGAAAACAATTCCGGAGATGGAAAGATCGATGGCTATAAACGGGAAAATAATTTACCTTGGCAGGGCAGCAACATCAACCTCAATGCATCTCGACATCCTTGTATCCGGCGCCAATAAAATCATTGGTGCAAGGGGTCATTCCGGTCATGGCATTTTCCCCTCCATCATTAGACTTATTACCACCGGAAAACTCCGTCTTGAAAAGATGATTACGGCTCGATACGCATTCAATAAAATTATGGAAGCAATAAAGGCCTCTTCTGCAAGAAAAGATGGGAAAATACTGATTAAGATGTAAAAAGCCAGCTTATCACCGGCGGTGGAAACTTTACATAATTGAGTGAAAATATCACGGAGTAATTTTACAGACAGGACTTAAATTAAACCATATTGCTATTCATCGCTAATTATGAAAAAAAACAACTACTATTTGCTGTCAATATTGCCCTTATTAATAAGCCTCTTAATTGGATGCGCTTCAACAGGCATTAAAACAAAAACGAACGCAGCGGAACACAATGAAAACGATGAGAAGATTAACAAGGTAAGGATATCTGAGTTTATTCTTGGAGTAGGCGATACAATTGAAATTTCTGTTTACAGGCAGGAAGACCTCCAAAAGACTGTAAAAATAGATAATTCAGGTAGAATAATGTTGCCTTTAATCGGTGATGTGCAGGCTGCAGGAGTGGGTATTTTCAAACTAAGGGATGAGATAAAGGAAAAGTTATCCAAATATTTAATTGATCCTCAAGTACTTGTTGCAATTAGTACAGTACAGAGTCAGAAGATAATGGTGCTTGGCGAGGTTAATAACCCCGGTATCTTCACTCTGGACACTGATATAGGCATTTTAGAGGCAATATCAAAGGCCGGGGGGACGACAAAAGATGCAAAAATTGCCAATGTGCTTATAATCAGAAGAGGACAGGGTAAGCCTGATGTAATGTCCCTTAACTTGAAAAAGGTATTTAAGGGAGGAGATATCTCCCAAAATCTGCTGTTACAAAACGGGGATATCGTCTATTTACCGAGAGTAACCATTGCGAACGTGAGCCGTTTTTTTTCACATCTGTCAGAAATACTAAGTCCGTTTGTTATGTTTGAAACAGGCGTGGTTCTGTGGCCAGCGGTTAAAGATGTCATGCAGGGAAAAGATTTAACAACATCACCCGTATCAATACCAACGAGATAAAGCCAAACAGTAACAACGATAACGGGAAGATAATAAGGGGCAAACGATAGTTATCCACGCATTCCTAGGACAACATAGCCGCAACCAAAGTAGTGCAGACTTCGTCGTGAGCTCAGTCGAACGATAAGGCAAGTGTCGTGTGGCGTGTGGCGGGTGACAGGTGACAGGTGACGTCTTTTCCCGTCACTCGTCATTCGACACGTGTCACTATTTCTAAAAACTTACACAAAAAAGAAGTTTTTACACGGTAATACTATATAGGATTACATAAGAAATTCATGGAAAACGTAAGAAATATCGCAAAAAACACTTTGACGGTTTTTTTTGCAAGAGGTTTTAACTCAACCTTCGGATTCTTATCCACTATAGTACTTGCACGGTACCTTACTGTTGAAGAATTTGGTAAGTTTACGTTTATTTATGCCCTTATTGGTTTTACCGTTTTACTAGCCGATTTTGGAGGTTTTCATGTCATAACAAGAGAGTTATCAAAACATCCGGAAAAAGCAAAAGACATCATAAGTTCAACTTTCATATTAAGGATTTCAATTGCAATACTCCTTTTAGCGTTAGTTTTTCTTACAATTCGCTTTATGAATATAGATTCTTCCACAAAAGCGGCTATTTATATAATTATTATTCCCCAATTAATTTTTTCGCTGAATACAATTTTTGTCGCAGTTTTTACAGCAAATAATCGATTTGGTTTCGATGCCCTCATGCAAGTTGCATCAAGGGGATTGGAATTTTTGTCTATAATTCTGGTTTTAATATTTAATTTCGGATTTCTCGCTTTATTTGTTGCTATTGGAGCATCGTATATAATGAGCGCTGTTTTGGGATCGATTGTGTATTTAAGAAATTATGATGTACCGGTGCTTAGATATGATTCTAAATATTGCAAATACCTTTTAACCGAATCATTGCCACTGGCAATAACGACCTTTCTTTCTCTGGCAATATTCAGGGTGGACATATTTGTGCTTAAAGCGTTGAAAGGTTCTATAGATGTGGCTTTATTTAGTATACCCTATGCATGCATTTATACACTTTCAATTATACCACAAAGCTTTGTTTCCGTTATATTCCCAATTTTATGTAAATTAGACAACATAGAAGAAAGAAATACATTTATTTTTGCCTATAAAAAGGCATTTAAACTCCTCTATATAACAAGTTTACCAATCAGTATCTTATTGATATGCCTTTCAGGGAATATTCTGCAATTTATATTTGGGGCAAAATTTCTAACTTCCGCTATTGCATTAAAAATCATAGGGGCATCAGTCCCATTCCTGTTTCTAATTACACTAAATACTTTTTCTCTGGTTCCTATGAGGAAACAACATCTTGGTACCGTGGGTATCACACTTGCCTTTTTTACAAACCTTATTTTAGATTTTTCATTAATACCAAAATTTGGATATATTGGAGCGAGTATCGCCACCAGCGTAAGCTACGGTATATACTTTATTTTGACGTTTTATTTTATTTTACAAAATCTCGGCCGGCTGAATATAACAGGCACCTTTATCAAACCTGTTTTTGCTGCCGGAGTTATGGCGCTATTTATTATGTATTTTCCTTCTGTAAACCCTTTTATCATTTTACCGGCTAGTATTATTATTTACACATTATCACTAATGATAACAAGGGTGTTCTCTTTTGATGATATCGAATTGGCAAAAAGCATCGTTCGCCCTAACAAAACAAGATATATAGGAAATTGAAAATGAAAGTTACCTTTATTTCTCCCTATTCCGATATCACTGCTTTTGGAGTAAGATGCATAGCGGCCTTTGTTAAAAAGGCTGGTTTTGATGTTCAGTTACTCTTCCTCTCAGATCAGGAATTTGATTTAAAAGCAACGTCAGGCAGTGTGTATCGATTCAGTGAGTCATGTTTAAACCAGATTATTGATATATGCAAAGATTCTCACCTCATTGGTATTTCACTTTTTACCTGTCACTTTGACCGAGCAGTTCAACTTACACAGGCAATAAAGAGCAAACTGGACGTTCCGGTAATGTGGGGAGGTATCCACCCCACCATTAAACCGGATGAATCATTACACTATTGCGATATTGTTTGTTTAGGTGAGGGCGAAGAAGCAGTTGCAGAGCTTTTGGGAAAAATGGAAAAGAAGGAAGATTATTTAAACACAAAGAATTTTTGGTTCAAACACAATGGAAGTACTATTAAGAACGAACTGAGGCCTCTCAAGGAAGATTTAAATACCCTTCCATTTCCTGATTATTCCACCGAAAATAGTCATATCCTGGATAAAAATTCGAACACGATGATCAGGTTGGATAAATCGGCTTTAGAAAGATTTCTTTTTAAAGACCCACTGTCACAAAAACCCTCCTATATGACTATGACCACAAGAGGTTGTCCTCATCGTTGCAGCTACTGCATGTCTTTTCGTGGGATGTATGAAGGACAAAAATATTTACGACGCCGTTCTCCCGAACTTGTCGTGGAAGAAATAGAAAGGATAATAAAGGAGTATGATTTTATCGATGGAGTTCAGATATCGGACGATTCGTTCTTTGTCCTCACCACTGAAGAAATAAAAGTGTTCAGTAAATTGTATAAGGAAAAAATAGGCATCCCCTTTCGTTGTCTGGGTAGCCCAAGCACCATTACAGAGGAAAAATTATCTTACCTGGTTGATGCAGGGATGTACGAAATCCAGATGGGAATTGAGACTGCCTGCGAGAGAACAAGGAAATTATACCGGCGGACTACCACCAATGAAACCGTATTAAAAGCAGCCCGGAGCATAAACAAATTTAAAAGTTCTGTTACGGCCATTTACGATTTCATTTTAGACAATCCTTACGAAACAAAAGAAGACATTGCAGAAACCCTTGCATTTATTTTGAAACTTCCTCGTCCCTTTCATCTGCAACTTTTCTCACTCATTTTCTTCCCGGGCACGGAACTCTATCATCAGGCGAAAAAAGATGGGTTTATTACTGATGAAGAAAAAGACGTATACAGGAAACAGTTTCAATTTATCCAGATCAGATATTTGAACCTTATTTTCTATTTATTCAATTATGGCGCGCCAAACTTTTTAATTAAACCTTTATTAAATAAGTATATAATTGCCGTTTTTGAAAGGGAATCCGTCAATAGGATCCTAAAAGGGTTAGTTGCGATAATTAAACGCATAAAACGCCTGAAATCCGCATTCAACGTTAAAAAATTACTGAAAAAGAAGGCTGGAGAATCAGGCGCTCATAAGCATATCCTTTACACGAAGTGAATAATTTCCTTTCGCCGGCACAATACGTCTGCAAAGCAGGTCTGATGACGCACATCTTTGCAACTTGAAACCATACAAAATTTAATGTTAGTCTAAATAATATAATTCTACCGCTAATATCCATCATAGGATATTGAATGAGAGCTGCACAAAAGGAGGCAAATTAACTCAATGGAATTTTTAAAAATATGGGAGATACTGTCCAGAAGAAAATGGATATTTATTAGCGCATTTTTAGGGTTTTTGGGCATTGTAGTATTAGGAACAATCCTGATAACCCCTACCTATAAGGCAAAGGCCAAACTCATTATCGAGACATCGGACACCATATCATCCCTCTTATCAAGCCTGGGCACAAAAGGAACTAAAATTGGGGGTGTTATCCCACAAAAGGCGGGCAAAACAGGAGGTGTCGACTATGAAACGGACATTGCTTTAGCCAAAATCAGACCGCTTATTGAGAAACTTATATCTTCACTCAATATAAAAGACAGGCATGGCAACCCAATACGTCCCGATAAACTAACAGAGTTAAGTTTTATCTCTAAATTAAAAAACAAGGTATTGCCCCGTCCTTACATTGAAGTCGATCAATACGAAGATGCAGACATGTTAGAAATAGCCTCCTATTCTCCTAATCCTTCCGAAGCAGCCAATATGTCCAATAAACTCGCTACACTTTATATTGAAGACAGGCTTGAAAGGAAGAGAGAGGAATACAAAGCCGCCAAGATTTTTATCAAAGGTCAGATGAAAGAAGTCAAAGAAGAATATTACAAATCTTTGTCTGCACTGAGCGATTTTAAGGTAAGTAAAAAAACGGTTAACCTGGATACAGAAACTCAGAATTTGATTAACAAAATAGCAACCTTGCAGGGTGAATATGAGGATAATGAGAAAACGATTTTAGAATCGAGACGGAAGATAGCGGATTCTAGCAAAAAACTGAAAGAAATGGAAAAGTTTCGAAAAGAATCAAAGGAACTAACCCGTAGTGACGCTTTAAAATCATTACAAACAAAATTAGATGGTTATTTAATTGATATTGCCCGAAAAAGCATTGAATATAAAAAAGAACATCCCGATTACAAAATATTAGAAAAAGAGATAGAAACAGCTAAAGAACTAATAAAAAACGAGAAAAAAGTCGCCCTTAATAGTGTTAGTATTTCAATAGACCCGATCTATGACGAACTTTCAAAAAACCTGATAGATGCCTATATCGACAAAAATATAGCTATTGCAAAAAAAGGGTTATTGCAAAAATACATCAATGCATATCAGGAGGAATTGCTAAATATACCCCTAAAGCACGCTGAAAATTCCAAGCTCGAATTAACCTTGACCATTAACAAAGATATGTATCAAAATTTGTTGGAATATTTGATGACGGTTAGTATAGCTGAATCAATGACCCTTTCCAATATTCGGCTGATTGAAGCTGCCGTAGAACCTTATAAACCTTGCTTTCCTAGAAGATATTTGAATCTCGCTCTTGGCTTTTTTCTCGGTGTCTTCTGGGGGCTGGTTCTTTCCCTGTTTGTGGAGTACATCGACAATACCATTAAAACGCCTGAAGATATAAAACATATTAAATCCCTAAATTTTCTTGGTATTATTCCCAATACAAAATTACTTAAGGACATGAATATAATATCCACGCTGAATCCCACATTACCAGTCGTAGAGGCATACCGAACGATCAGAAACAGTATACAGTATGCCTCTTTGGACAAACCGATAAAAACAATTGTTGTGACCAGTTCTATGGAATCGGAAGGAAAAAGCTCCATGTCATCAAATATTTCCATCACGTACAGTATGGAAAAGAAAAAGGTTATTTTGGTAGACCTTGATCTAAGAAGACCCACAGCCCATAAATTTTTCAAACTTTCAAACAACAACGGTATTACGAATATCCTTAGCGGCGGTTTCTCCTTAGATGAAACAATTGTGCATACAGATGTTAGCGGTCTGGATTTATTAACCAGCGGACCTATCCCACCCGATCCGAGTAGTCTGATAGAATCGCAAAAACTACGGGATATTGTAAATAAACTAAAAGAAATGTACGATATGGTTATCATTGATACACCGCCGGTAATGGCCGTTAATGATGCAACTGTTGTTGGCAGAATTGCAGATGGTATTTTGCTTGTTATTGAATCCGGGAGAGCGACTTTTTCTATAGTTGATCATATAAAAGAATTATTTACAAAAGCCGGCCTTAACACAATCGGAATTGTGTTAAACAAATTTAAGGCATATGAAGCTGGTTACTATTATTATAATCGCTCCTATTATAAATAGCTGTTTTTCCCATACTGAGTAAAAATGAAAATAAACGATGCAAAATTAATCAGTGCTGTAAAAACAGTTTTCCTTTATTCGGTAAGGTTTATTCTGCCTCATTTACCCTTAAAAATCATTTATTTCATTGGTAATTTTTTGGGCAGTGTAATGTTCGGTCAAAAAGCACGGGTAATTAAAGACGATCTCAAGGCGTTGATTGGCAATATGTCAGAATTTGAACTGGATACGATACTGCGCAATACCATGCAGAACTTCAGAAAAGACCTACTTGAAATCTGGACGTTTCCAAAACTTAACCAAAACAGAATAAACAGAATGTCATATTTTGAAGGGATGGAACATCTTGATAATGCACTTGAAAAAGGGAAAGGGGCAATATTATGCATAACACATTTTGGTTCGTGGAAAATTATCTTACCCGCACTTGGATATAACGGTTATACGGTAAACCAGGTCGCTGCGAATCCTCTAACGTTTGAAAAAAACACAGAAGTGTCTTTTCATAACAAAATTATGAAGATGGAATTGGAAAGCGAATCTTCTCTTCCGGCAAAATTTATCTATCTGAATGAGGGAAAATCTGTCAGACAAATCTATAGAGTATTGGAAAATAACGAGGCAGTGGTAATCTCACTTGATGGGATTGTTGGAGGAAAGCGATTAACAGTGCCTTTTTTACATGGTTCTATCTCACTTTTGACGGGGGGACCGTATCTGTCATTAAGTACAGGCGCCCCATTACTACCGGTGTTTATAGTCAGACAAAAAGATAATAGACACAAAATTACAATTCACGGGGCATTTGCAGACATAAACAACGGAAGCGATAAGGAAACGTACGTCAAAGACTGGATGACAAATTATATCGCCCTATTTGAACAGTATGTTCGAAATTATCCGGAACATTATGCAAGATATCTCTATACCATAAGAAAATATCCACTCCCCGATCTCGGATATATCTTGAAAATCAAAAACACCGATGCAGAAAAGGAATTGGTTCATTTATGAAGGTATTACTTGTACAATCTTACCTTGGACAATGCGATAGTTTCCCCGTTTATCCTTTGGGCCTTGCTTACATAGGCACATCATTACACCATAAAGGTCATGAGGTAGAAATATTCGACCCCAATGTCTCTACCCATCCTTACGATGATTTGCAGAAGCGTGTAGTAAACTTCTCTCCGGATTTTGTTGGTATTTCCCTGAGAAACATTGACAATCAGCACCGTGTAGCCCCCTTTTATCATTACACGTATTTCCAAAATACTCTTAAAACCGTAAAAGAAAGCAATCCCGATGTAAAAATCATTGTTGGCGGAGCCGGTTTTTCGATGTTTGCGGAAAAGATTATGGAAAGAAATCCATCGATTGATTTTGGGATTTACTTGGAAGGAGAAGATAACGTCCCGGAACTTTTGGATAATCTGCATAATCCGGAGTCCGTAAGCGGTATTTATTTTCGGAAAAACGGGAAAGTAACGTTTTCCGGCTTTAGACCGCTGCCTGATTTCAGGAACGAACCTATGCCTAGAAGGGATTTCCTAGATATAACACCCTATTTGAGCCATTTAGAAAGCCTTGGTATACAAACAGTAAGAGGATGCCCTCTTAAATGTACCTACTGTAATTATCCTCAACTCAATGGTAACAGGCTAAGGGCAAGAGATGCAAAGAGTGTTTGCGATGAAATTGAATATTTAATCAAGCAATACCATGTAAACCAATTTATGTTTGCTGATGGAGTCTTCAATGCGCCCTTGAGGCATTCCGAAGAAATTTGTGAAGAAATCATAAAAAGGGGGCTAAAGGTAAAATGGTCGGCATGGATGGAACTTAAGCATATACCGAAGAGTTTTTTGTTGCTGGCTATGAAGGCGGGTTGTGTAGGTATCACATTTTCTCCCGATGGTATTTCACAAAACGCACTTGATGGTTTACAGAAGGGTTTGAAAGAAAAAGACGTAAAGGATAGTTTTGTGTTATTCACAAAAGACGAAGATGTAAAAAATCTGAATGTTACGTACGGTATGTTTATAAACCCGCCGGGCGAGACATTCCTGGGCCTCATTAAAACTATAATATTTTTTATAAAGGGCAAGCTCCTCCTCGCCGGCAGAGGCGGCACATTTATCAATTGGATAAGACTGGAGCCGGAAACCAAAGTCTTTCTTGAAGCAATTGGAAAGGGTGAAATACCAAGAAACCTTGAACTTTTGCCAGACAATCAAAAAGAATTAAAGAAACTCTTTTATAGCAAATCGCCTCTCTGCCATTTAGATTTTCTCATAATCACGATGTTAAAATCCTTAAATATATTCAAATTGTTATTGTTAAAATCAGGCCTTAAAAAGACTCGACGTTTGGAAAGGAAGGGATGAGGATGCAAAAAAAAGACAAGTTGATATATACCCTTCTTTTTTCATGTTTATTCCTGATGTTTTTAGCAAACTTTGACGTCTTTTCTGAAGCGTCAAAAGAGTCGGTTATAGAAAAAGCGCATCGCTTACAAAGGCTAATCCAGGAAAAAGCCGCCAAAGGTCAGGATGTATCAATGGCTTTAGATTTGGATAAAAAGTCACAGTTAGCCGCACAAGAGGGGAACATCGACCTTGTTAACAAGTTATTGAGTGATGCAATAAAAATCTTAGAGGATAACGTTTCTTCTGAAACAACAAAGAAATCGACCTTTGAAGAGAATAAAGCTCCTTCTGAGACAACAAATAAGTCGCTTGTTGAAAAAGGAGAACGTTTAAAAAAATTAATTCAGGAAAAAGCTGCCAAAGGTCAGGATATATCAATGGCCTTATATCTAGATAGAAAATCTCAACTAGCTGCAAAAGATGGAAACTTTAATCTCGCCGATAAGCTGTTAAGTGATGCAATAAAAACTCTGGAGGATTTAACAAAAATATTTCCAGCTAAGAAAGTTATCGAACTCCCTGTAAAGGCAGATAAGGTTATTGTTACTGAGGGAGTTCCAAAATACCAAACTGGACAAGAGGTAAAAGAATATAAAGATGCCTTTAACACGAAGACTATACTAGCAAACGATGGAAAAGTAAGACTTGAAATAACCTCAACGCCTATATATATCGAAGAAGTATCTTCAACTACAAAATTAAAAATACATGAAGAATCTCCTTTTGGCGCACATCCTGGTTATACGTATAAAAAAGCAAATATCGACAGAAAAGAATTAAAATGGGTTGGGGCTGGATCTACACTACCGCAGAAATTAGGGTTCGATTATAGCAATTCTCTGGATATAGGTGTTAAATGGAATCGTCCGGAAGTCTATGCGGTATGGGATATAATTCAAAAAACTGACAAAGACATTGAAAAAAGCATTTATGATTGGGAAATAACCGATTACATTTACGGCAGTGTTCCCAAAGGAATAAACATTGTGGCAAATATCGATGTTACCGAAAACAGAATGGTAAGAGGAGAAATGCCATTCCCTAAAACATTCAGATTCAAAACATCATATTTGGAGGAAAAATATATAGCTTTTGTGAAAAAGATTGTTGAAAGATACGACGGCGATGGTATTGAAGATATGCCAAACCTTGTAAATCCAGTAAAACATTGGCAGGTGTTTAACGAACCTGATTTTACACCAAAGGCATGGAAGGAATACGCTCATTTAGTGGAAGTAACTTATAAGGCGGTGAAAGATGCGTGTCAGGAATGTAAAGTATTAATTGGCGGCATGGCTGTACTGCCAGAGTTCCATAATTTTTATACGCCTATACTAAAAACATTTAAGGGGAAATATATTGATATTTTTGATTTTCATCATTTTGGTGAGGCATGGGAATGGCTGGAATATGTGGATATAGTCGACATAATAAAAAAGGGATTGTCTGAAAACGGATATGATAACATTGAAATATGGACAACGGAAACAGGAACACATGGTGGAAAACCTGTAAATTTACGAGAACAAACTGAAAGAGAACAGGCAGAAGGACTTATTAAAAGATACGTTTATGCAATGTCAGTGGGCGTAAAAAAGATTTTCTGGGCATTCGGTATTATGGAGGGTTTTGCAGATAGAAATATCGATTTTGACTATACAGGTTTAATTTACGATGGAAAGGGCTCTGGTGATTTAGGCTATGGCAAAAAAAAACTATCATATTACACTTATAAGATGATGACAGAAAAATTAGAAGGAAGTAATTATTCTAAGATGGAATGCGTGGAACTTGGTGAAAGAATATATGCATATAGATTTAGTAAGCAAGGTAAGTTCATTTACGTTTTATGGTACCATTAAATATATTATCTTGAAATATAGTAACAGATAGAAAAATTGTCATTTTCTAATAATATGCCTTCAATATCGCCTTATTTAAGTCGTTCCCCATAGCTTATATGCAAAATTCACATCTGAAATTATCGACTATAGCCGAGAATATTCAACGCTTTTTGTCTCAGTTACATATCCTAGCAATAATGCCTATAGGCATTATGATGTTGTGTGCTGCAATACTTTCAATCACGAATCCCCTTCTGGCATTTGTTTTGTCTGTCTCATCGATTATTGCACTATTTTTTGTCTTGAAACATGAATTACCATATTATTTACTGATAGTTCTGTTACACCTCACAAATATTTTTTTTGTAATTCAAGGAAGTATTTACGTATATTCGATAAGTGAGTTGTTTTCATTTTTAATTCTTCTTTTCTGGTTTTTCTCGCGCGCTGCGAAATTTACTACACCGTATAGAAGAACGCCATGTGATATACCCATAATAATGTTTATTAGCCTGGCATTGTTGTCACTGTTATGGACTAATGATTACGAAAAAGGAATATATCAATGGATAAGGCTTTTTTCCGGGATCTGTATTTTTATAGTAACAATATCAACAATAAACAACTATAGGATGTTAAATATCGTTGTTTGGATTATTATCGTTATGGGATGCATTAATAGCATTTTGTGTTTTTTATCAATCCATAGTTACCCTGATTACACTTATGCTGAGTTTGAAAGTTCTAACTATGGGCTAATTCTAGTTTTCAACGATACAAACGTAGGTAAAAGAGGACATGCTTTCTCCCATCCATTGACTACAGCCTGCTGGCTTAACTTTGCATTGATACTATCGTTTGGTAAATTCATAATGTTAAAAGGTAAAAAAAAGATAATTTTAGCTGTGCTTATATTTTTTATGCTAACAGGGCATATGACCACGCTAAGCAAAGGCCCACTATTAGCATTGATTTGTGGAATTATTTTTTTGTTTTATTCTTTCAAGCCAATAAGAAAGTTTTTTTTTACCAGCATAGCTGTTTTAATTCTTGTTATTATAGTCTCTTTCTTCTTGTCTAATATTACGCAATTAAAATGGTCTCTTAAATATACAGCACGGCAGATGTCAGCCAGTGAAAGTTTCACATCTACTGACAGCAGAAAAAATTGGTGGAAACAATCTACTTCCAAAAGCATCGAAAATTATGGTTTAGGGGTAGGATTAGGGGGGATATCACAGTATTTAAGGCCATATGCACCTCATCCTCATAGTGTCTTTGTTAGCGCTTTTGGAGAGCTCGGTTTTTTAGGGTTGGGGTTACTGATCCTGATATATTCCCTCGCATTCAAAAATTATATGATAGCACTAAAACAATGTAGAAATGAATACTATAGACTTATTTTACTATCTTACATAGGTGGCTTTGTTACACTCATTTTTTATATCATTACCGATTATGAATACAGTACAAATCTTCTATGGTGGTATCTTGGTTTTGGTTTCGCAATATCTAACTTAGCGAAAGCTGCACCGTCTGAACACACAGATGAAAGCCTGCCCGCTGCAATAAAAGGCAACTCACCCATCTGAAAAATAATGGGAAGGATTAAGTATTGTATAAATTTGTAAATAAAAAAACTAAAGTAATTGTCTTTGTAATCGACATAATAGGGTTTGTTATATGGGCAATTCTCCATATATTTACCCCAAAGAAAATAATGGGGAAAAGACCAATACCTGCGCACCCTAAAAAAATATTACTCATCCGTGCGGATTATATCGGAGATGTTATCCTTACAACACATACGCTAAGCGGCATCCGAAAAAGATTTCCTGAATCTCATATAACATTTTTAGTTTCATCAAAGTCCCGGGAAATTCTTGATGGAAATCCATATATCAACAATATTATCACTTACGACCCACCGTGGTTTTTTAAAAAAAGTTTTATGCAGGCGTTTCGTGAATATCTCAATATCTTGTTTTATATTAAAAGACAAAAATTTGATCTTGCTGCCGATTTCAGAGGCGACGTTAGAAATATCTTATTTCTGACGGTTTTTGGTGGAATTCCTGATAGGGTGAGTTTTGCCTCATCCGGCGGTTGGTTTCTTTTAACTTCAATCACAAGGTATCCAGCTTCTCTTCATGAATCTGAGTATCATACCCTTATTGCCGAAACGCTGGGAGCAGATATAGATAAAGGAGCATTGCCGGAGATATATATTGGAGAAAACGAAAGAACCTTTGCAAAAAACTTCCTCGATAGTCATAATATAACAAATAACGATATGGTTGTCGTTATTCATCCAGGGGCAAGACTACCTTTAAAACAATGGCCTTTGGAAAGATATGCAGCGGTAGGAAAATTTTTAATAGCAGAGTATGGAACCAAGGTCATACTTACGGGCGCATATAATGAATTATTATCTGTTAATAAAATCAAATGCTTAATAAACAATGAAAATGTCATTATTGCAGCGGGTGTAATCAACTCCCTTAAACAACTAAAAGCCCTTTTTGAAATGTGCAGCCTTTTTATCGGCACAAGCAGCGGGCCGTCACATTTAGCAGCTACTGCGAATTTGCCGACCGTTGTCATCTCCGGGCCTGAATCTGCTTCCCAGTGGCGCCCTGTTGGAAACAAATATATTATTATTAGAAAAGATTTCCCTTGTAGCCCGTGTAATGAAAAACGCTGTACCGCAAAGGAAAATTGTATTGAATCAGTTAAAGTTGAAGACGTAATACACGGAATCCGTACATTATTAAATTTCACGGCAAGAAAAGAAAAACAAACAATATCACAAGGTATCTGAAAAACGGAAGGATGGTGTGCAAATATGCTGAGACTGGACGTTTTGCGGGCATATTCCCGAAATGACGTGAGAGATGGATTGTTCAAAACACTTGAGGGTTATAAAGACCTGCTGCCCGCGTCGAAGACTGCAAAAATATTCCTGAAACTCAACCTCAACAGCAACATGAACGCCTTAACAGGAAACACCACAGACCTCAGGGTCATTGCCGCGGTAATAGAATTTTTTAAGGAAAATGGATACTCACAGATAACCATTGGAGACGGGACGAACAGTGGCTTTTACAGAAACAATATTAGCGTGATCTCCCGTCTGTGTATCGACAAGCTGGCAAAATATTATGGCGTGAAGGTGTCCGACCTGAACTATGCCGAACCGGTAGAAATAAAATTGGAGAGCGGGATCAAGGTAGGGATTGCAAAAGAGTGCCTGGAGACGGATTTTTTTGTCAACATGCCAAAGATAAAGACCCATTTCGCAACCGGTATGAGTGTGTGCCTGAAAAACATGGTGGGGTGCCTTGTGGGGCAGGAAAACAAGAGGAAAATACACGTGAGGAAAAACCTTGCCCAGAATATTGTGGACATTACCAAGGTTGTAAAATCCCATATCCATATCGTTGACGGCCTCATCTCCATGGAGGGTTTCGGGCCAACCCGCGGCACCCCGATAAGTACAGGACTCATCATGGTCGGCGCCGACCCCTACCTTATAGACCTGGCATGCGCCAGGGTTGCCTCCTTTGATTATCGGAAGGTGAGCACCCTGAAGACCGCCGAAGAGATGGGCATTATAACCGGCAAGTATCATACATTCGTGGCAGACCTGAATCTATCGGGACTTGTAAAAAAATTTAAAGAACCAAAGACAAACCCCCTGGTGGCCTTCATCCACCATCCAAAGCGACAGAAGTATTTCCTGGCCGTACGAAATACGGCGTTGTTTAATTACTTATGTTCCCTAAAATTTATTGAAAATATTCTGTACCGGACGGGACTCAGACAGGATACCTATATAAACGCAGAGATGGTATTTAACGGGTTTTCGTTGAATAAAACGCTCTGTAAAAGCGGGTGCACAAGGTGCAGGGATTATTGTCCTACGGGATTAAGACTTCCTGATGTAATCGAAGATCGGGACAAAGGCTGCATCGAGTGTCTCTACTGTTTCCAGGTCTGTCCCACAAAGGCCATTGGATTCAAAGGAATACTTGGATTTGTAGCAGAACAGTTACGGCAATACGATGAAATCACAAGAAAGGTTGCCTGATAAAATAATTATAACATACAAAGGAATATGCGAATGAACAACCGGTTACCCGACGAAAGGTTTACAGTAATCATAGGTGCAGGTATAACAGGTCTGACCGCTGCCTACACTCTCGCCAGCGCTGGGGAGAAATGTGTGCTTCTTGAACGAGCAGACACCGTTGGAGGAGATTGCCGCACCTATATATTGGATGACATAACTTTTGATCTCGGCCCTCACGTTTTGTTGTTAAATCCAGACCTGGAAGCCGATAAATTGTTATTAACACTGCTGGAAAATGAAGAAGTTATAAGGAGAAAATGGTGCGTTGCCTTTCATGCAAAGGGGAAATTCTGGGAATTCCCCCCAAGCATAATGCATCTGCCATTTTATCCAAGGGAATATATACGGCAAATGGTTTTAGCCAGATTCCGGAAGAATACGACAAAAACCTCTCCTGTAAATTCACTTCAGCGCTTTATTGAGGATAAAACAGGTCCTTCTTATTATAACGACCTGTTTTCTTCGTTTGTTTTGAAAAAAACCTGCATGTCAGGCGACAAAATTCACCGTGACTGGTTTTGGAGGACTGACCGGGATATTGAGAATCGTAAAGAAATTCCTAAAAAGGCAATACGTTTAAAATCCTGGTATTATCCGGTCAAAGGGTTTGAAGCAATACCGCAAAAACTATGGGAAAAATATCGTCTTGCGGGTGGGGAAACAATCTGTAACTGCGGCCCTGTGTCTTTTGAGAAAAAAGAAGACCGTATCGAAAGCGTAAAAACAGGAGAAAGAACATTTCCTGTAAAAAATGTAATTTGGACTGCATCGGTAAATGAGCTAAACAATCTCCTGGGCGCCGATATTCCTCCAGTTAAGTATTTGGACACCTTGATTATCTGCCTGACTTATAATCGAAAAGAACGGGTTCCCCGTCGTTTTGTTTATACCTACCATCCACAGGAAGATTTAATTTTCAACCGAATCTATTATCCCGATCATATCTATGGCGAGAAAAGCCTTCCTGATCGGGAGGGTATTTGTCTTGAATTAAATGATTTTGCACATTTACAAAATATTTCAGATAACGAAATAATTGATCGGGCTGTTAATGATGTGGAAAAATTGGGGCTCTTCAGGAAAAGCGACCTGCGTCACCAACGTCTCTTCTGGCTAAAAGAGTGTATGCCCGTATACGAACTCGATTATGAGGTGAAATTGAAGGAGACATTTAGCGTAGTACACCATTATAAAAACTTATATTCAGTCGGTCGCAAGGGTGGGTATTTTTTCTGCCAAACACCAGCCGCAGCGAACCAGGGACTGAAAATAGCAAAGCATTTACTGCATGAGGAGGTAGCAAATGTCCCTAATTAATCTTGACCTGGCAACCAGGGGAATGGATTCATCTGCCCGCTGGAAAATATTAAAACGTCATGTTTTTTCTTTTTTAAGGCACATGACTTTGAAGAAATTTGTCAATTTCTGCCATGCGGAAATAAGCAGAATAATGAAGAAAGAGGCGCTCAAATCCTATCCCTATATTTTAAAAATTGAGTCTACAAACATCTGCAACCTGAGTTGTGCCTACTGCTATGATGGCAGAAGGATGTCGGTTCCTGGTGAACGCCCATACGGGAGAATGTCCTTCGACAATTTTAAGAAACTTATTGATGAAGTAGGCGCGTATGTGTTCAAGATCAATCTCTACGGCTTTGGCGAACCGTTACTTTTTCCTGAAACACTGGAAATGATTCAATATGCCAGTAAAAACAACATCGGTATGAGCATATCATCGAACCTGAATTTTAACGACCCTGACCTTCCGAAACGCATTGTAGAGTCCGGTCTTGAGGTCTTGATCTTTTCCTGTCACGGAGTCACCCAGGAAAGTTACAGCAAATTTATGGTGAAGGGCAACATGCAGACGGCTATGGAGAACGTCAAAAAGATTGTCGAAGAACGCAAGCGGGTTGGGGCTTCTACGCCATTCATAGACTGGCAGTACTGCGTTACAAAATTTAACGAAGGAGAGATGGGTATGGCAACTGCCAGGGCTAAAGAGCTTGGGGTTGATCAGATACGATTCTTAAGGCCGTTTATACCGCATGATGCTGGTGAAGAATGGCTCGCTGATTTTTTCAGAGAGGGTGAACCGGTTGGGTCGCAACAGCATAAACCGGGTTGTACATGGCCATATCGCTCTGCCTATATAAATTATGACGGCGGGCTTCTCCCCTGCTGTCAAGATGTCCGGCTGTTGGTCAACGATTTTGGCAACGTTTTTATATCGGGATTCATGAATGTTTGGAATAACGAGAATTACAGGCGCAGCCGCCGCCTGATCGCCAACCCAACAGATAAAAACATCGCCTGCCACACGATTTGTTCAAGGTGCACTACCATTGGTACGGCGAATAACAAAGAAATAAACAAGCGGAAAATAACAGCCTCGTCTCAATTAACAAAAGGAAATATTTAGTGCGCATTTTATTACTTAACCCACCATTTCTTGCAAAATTTTCCCGCCCGCAGCGCAGCCCTGCCGTCACCAAAAGCGGAACTCTGTACTTTCCCCTGTGGCTGGCCTATGCTACAGGAGTTTTAGGCGAAAACGGATTTAACGTCGACCTGATAGACGCCCCGGCAGATAACTATTCCATTGACGATGTCATCGAGAGAACCAGAAAGTTTCAGCCGTCCCTCATTGTCCTGGATACCAGCACGCCAAGCATCTATAACGATGTTGCCGTTGCCGGCCAATTGAAAGAACTATGTCCGTCATCTTTTATAACCCTTGTAGGAACCCATGTATCAGCGCTTCCTGACGAAACCCTGAATATTGACAAGAGGATCGATGCCGTAGCGCGCTACGAATACGACTACACCATCTTAGACCTCGCCAAAACCCTTAAAACTCAGGGGAATTTGAGAAATGTATCCGGGCTGAGTTTTCGCGAAGGCGATGGTATTACTCATAACCCTGGAAGAGCATATATTGAAAACCTGGATGAGTTGCCGTTTGTAAGCAAGGTCTACAAAAAATTTCTTAGAATAGAAAATTACTTCAATCCCAACGCCCTGTATCCGATGGTGACTATCACCACGAGCAGGGGATGCCCGTTCCCGTGCACCTTCTGCGTCTACCCGCAGACCCTGATGGGACGAGGATTCCGGGTAAGAAGCGTGGAAAATGTGGTTGCAGAGATGGAATACATTGTAGAAAATTTCCCGCAGACGAAGGCCGTCTTTTTTGAAGACGACACCATGACCGTCAATAAAAACCGGTGCAAGGAACTGGCTGAACGCATACTCCAAAAAAGTGTAAAAATTTCGTGGACGGCCAATGCCCGGGTGGGTCTGGATTATGAGACGATGCGGGCTATGAAGAAAGCCGGCTGCCGCTCTTTTTGTGTGGGATTTGAGAGCGGGAGTCAGAAGATTCTGGATAATATGAAAAAGAAGTCCAAACTGGAAGAGATGGAATCTTTTATGGCAAGCGCCAGGAAGGCCGGGATATTAATTCACGGCTGCTTTATGGCCGGACTGCCAGGCGAAACGAAAGAAACCCTCCAGGAAACCCTTGAATTAGCCAAAAGGCTCAACCCCGATACCGTCCAATTTTATCCCGTTATGGTCTATCCGGGGACAGAGGCGTATGCGTGGTACAAGGAACACGGACTTATCAGCACCTCTGATTACAAACAGTGGATTACCCCGGAAGGGCTTCATAATACCGTCATCAGCACGGATACCCTGTCATCAGAAGAACTCGTCAGATTTTGCGACCATGCAAGGCGGTCGTTCTACCTAAGACCCTCTTACCTTTTTTATAAAGCAAAGCAAATGCTCCTTTCACCCAGAGAAATAAGAAGGACTCTTAAGTCTGCACGGACATTTTTCAAGTATCTTATTAAAGGGTCCGATTTACCAGAAAAGGCATAAATACCCTATCCAAAAAATATTTAATAACTACATTAAAATGGATATATGAGTATCCCGGATCATGATAATATAAAGAAATGGGCAGGCTGGTTTAGAACGCTTCCGACACTATGGAAATTTATCACTGTAGTAATTGTGTTAATTTTATTTGGTGGGTTTTTTTATTTCCAGTATATGAAATTACCTTCCCTGCAGAGAGATATAAATGACCTTCAAAAAATAAATACATCCCTTAGCGAACAAAACAAAGAACTCAAAACAGAAATAATGTTACTTAGAAAAGAGAATGAGGGATTAAGAGAAACTGTTGCTCCTTTAATTCGCCAAGCAGCAAAGGAATTTCCAGGTGAAGAAATAAACACTTCTCTTAATAAAATAATAGAACGAATGGAAACTGAAAGCCCATACAAAAAACCTATTGCTACTTTAACTGCAACCGTTGAGGTTTTAATAGAATCGAATGAACAAATTAATGCCCACTTTATGGACAGAGGTGGCTTTTTGGCATTTGCAAAGGGAACTGAACCATTACTCATGACTTCTTCTCATGAATCGTGGGGCAGACAAACTGGACAAGGACAAGTCTTTTATAGCGGTATTTTCAGTCTAAACGCAACAGATTCCGCAGTTGGTCGTCCCTTGTTTTTTCTGAAAGATGTAGAATACATCCAGATTGTTTTTGACAAAATAGCACCAAAAAGTAAGGTAATCAGTGGTAGGGCCATTTGTATTGTTAATAATTTAATCCGTTTTGAATTCGTTATACCACCGCAAGAAACAACCAATAATATGATATTCATCCGTGATTTAAGTCAATTTCATCAGTTATTAAAGGAATCTGGTAACTAACCAAATATCCCAATATTATCGGAGATATTACAATTATTCCAAATGTTTGATTCAGGCTGTAAGCCTGAACCGGCATAAAATAACAAAGGTAGCAGATGAAGAAAATGTTGTATAAATATGAGATGGTAAGCTATATTAAACTATATTAATTTATCTTTTGTAGCCTTTGAATACAAACGGGGAGGATAAAAAATGCAAAACCAAGAAATATTGCAAAGAATTTCGTCTGACCCTGACATTTGTCATGGCAAGCCGTGCATTAAGGGGACAAGAATTCCTGTCTATTTAATCGTTTCTCTTGTTGCTGAAGGAGAAAGCATAGAATCCATTATCCAGGATTACCCCTCTCTTACACCAGAAGACATAAAAGCGGCAATACATTACGCAGCAAGATTGTGCGAATATGAAGCTTATGCGTTATGAGTATTGAATTCCTTCTTGACGAAAATATGCCTTTTGCCCTGATTAGATTTCTTGAGGAGAAAGGGTTTCGGGTAAATCATCTTAAAAAGATAGGAAAAGGTGGTATTAAGAATGGAGCAGTGTACAAGATTGCAGAAGAAAGTAAGTCTTGGATTGTAACAAGGGATGCCGACTTTGAGAGTTATCGAAAGTTTGTGATTTACAACGTTGGTGGTATTATCGTAGTTAAGTTAAGTAAAACGTAATTACTCATCGTATTTTTACCCGCTACCGCTAAGAGCAAACAAAATCAGGCAATTCACCTCGAAATAGCATCTTTAAAGCAAGGCTTGAACTTACCCCTTGTTTTCGACAGGTTGAGAGATAAC
>Ga0194120_10003562_pt1 | contig 25209 bp, 23 predicted proteins | sample TA2MahCa65mmetaG_FD_148642 | JGI IMG/M metagenome (GOLD analysis project Ga0194120, IMG submission 148642) | Freshwater microbial communities from Lake Tanganyika, Tanzania - TA2015019 Mahale Deep Cast 65m | ecosystem: Environmental > Aquatic > Freshwater > Lake | place: Tanzania: Lake... | reverse complement strand
TCATCTGCCGCAGTTGCGGGTATTCGAAGTGCGATTAGGGGGGGGAAGGGGGGGGGTTGAGGGGATTTTGGCTTTGTCACCAGGCGCGTGACAATAGGGAATAAGGGTGTAAGGATGTAAGGGGATGAGGGTGTAAGGAGTCATGGTGCAGGTTTGTATTCACAACTACTATGCAATTCATACAAGTATGCGTCATACCGGCGTAAGGCCTGACCCGGGCTCGAACCGGGGCGGGATCCAGAAGGGAGTGGATTCCGCCCCGAACCCTTGTCCTGGGTCGCCGGAATGAGGCGATAGATTCCCACAAATGCAGAAATGACCGACAATACAGCCCATTCCATTACCCCCTACATCTGGAGGATATCGATGTTTCGAACCGTTCTCGTCTCAAGGTGGCTTATCGCCGCGCTTGCTTCGCTGGCGCTCTTTATCGGTTGCGAGGATGAGCCCTCAACTGTCGTTCCGGTGCGTGATCCTGAAGCCGCAAATGCCAAGTGCGACTCGGCGAACGTGATACTGGAGGAGGTCTTAATGCTTCTCATCAACGATGCGGACATCCAAAAGCCGGGTGACATCAACCTGACGCGCCCCTACAACGCTTATCTGGATGCGCTGAGGTTGGACGACAGCCATCCAGTTGCCAATTTCGGCGCCGGCATCCTCGAAGTCGTGATGATTTCACAGGATCGGCAACTTCAGTCCTACTTCGACCGAGCCAAGGATTTTTTTGAGCGGGATAGTTTCTTCGTGGTATCCGGTTCCGACTACTCGGCGCGTTCGCTTGGCAGGCCGGAACTTCGCATCGACCACGTCGTGCTTGCAGTAGGCGCCCCGCTTAAGTTCACCCGCAACTTCCCCAAGATTGCCGCCGACGCCGATCCCACGGTGAACGAACTGCAAGATGTTTTTCGCCAGGTCGTCCTACCCCGAATGGAGACTGCAGTCCGACGCCTGCAGCAAGTCGCCAATCATTCGGATTTCAGGTTTATGGTCACAGGCAGGATGCAGGGAGACCCTCGCGAAGATCCGGTGGAGTTGGACTTGACGGAAGTCTATGCTACTATCGCCTCCCTCAACGTGTCGATGGCGTTGCTGAACAATTTCTGCGCCTATAATTTCAACTTCGCCACCTACACCGGAGAGGCTTTGCAGGCGGCATTTACTCGCGGTTCACCCTTCATGGCGCTCCATTCCGACGGGGCTCAAAATATGGCAAAGGCTGGTGCGCAATGGCTGGAAGCCGTTAACAGTGTAGGCAATGGCATCCGCTTCCTGGAGACCGAAATCGACCCGCAAGGGAACGATCTAATCAAGATTGATCCCTATGATGGAATCACTCGCAGCGACTTGGACTCCATAAAAACCTATCTACCGAAGATTCGCAACCTCCTGACCGGGTCCCAGGAATTCACCATTGAGAATGCCCAAGGACAAGATGAGATTGTGGAAATATCCCTCTATGCTTACTTCAACGACCCCATAAGAGACTTCAAAGCCTTGTTGCCGCCCTACACTGTGTCTTTGATGCCGGAAGAAGATTGGGAGTATGTCTGGGGAGATTCCACCTACCCGGCGACGCTCCAGATTGAAAGTTCCGGCGAATATAGGTGGTATCGCAGTGCATACTACGAAGACGGGGAGCAATGGTCATATTCCGATTACTCCAACTTCTTCGTCCCGGAATGGGCTGCGGCTTGGAACTACTGGGAGGCGAGAGTTATCGATTCGCGTCGGGCATATTTAAGCATGTCGTATTGGGGCTATCTGGAGGCTGGACGCCGCCAAATCGAATGTCAGGTCTATTATGAATATGACGTGGTTGACAAGTGGCGCTATGCAGTGCGCATCACTTGGCAGGCAAACCACTTTCAGGAGTGGGTGTTTCCCGATCCCACTTTCGGCGGGTTGTTTCCGCAAATGACCGACAGCCGTTTTAAGCGCACTTTCGGCATCACCGCCGAAGACTGGGAGAAGTCAATCCTGCTCAGACTCTGGGAGAATTAGAACTGCCCCGAAGTGAAGCCCGGCCTATACTGTTGCTCCTCTGGGTGATCGGCTGGGCAGGGCTAGTCCGTGCGGATCGACAAGATCCGTTGATCGGCTTTCTCCTGGCATCAGAGGATGAATGGTGGAGGGTCGGGGGCAATCTGCAGTCGGTCCGACCCCCGATGTTGGCATTCTCTTTCCCCGAAATGGCATCCTCGGACGGGAGCAATTCAACTTTGAAGCCAAATGTAGGGGTGCAAGCGAGCGGAAACTACGGCGACTATTATCGCCCCGGTGGAATGGAGTCGGAGGGCGCCTCCTTCCGGCGTCGGATCGACGCTTCGGTCGCTTTATGGGGCGTCCGCCCGGTGCCTTGGCAGGTCCGGTTTGGCGAGTCAACAAGGACGATGCGGTTGGACTTGACGAGCAAGCGCCATGCTCAGTCCTCAGGCCTGAACTTAAATCAGCGCCGGTTGCATGTGATGGGGAGGCTGCATACAGGGAAGGCAGAGTTGAGTTTCGGGATGCAGACCGGATCAGGTCGCGGCCCCGAACTGCAGGTTGCCGGTGGCGTAATCGGACATCGCCGGGGTTCGCTTGCGATGGTGTATCGCCAGATTCGGATCGACTCTGAACTGGGCGCCATTTGGCATCAAGAGTCGGCGCTGGTGAAACCAGTAATAAGTGTAGAGGAATCGCGGGGCTATTTGGCGAGTCCAGATTCAGCCCTCCTCCAAGTTGAAGTTTCGATGAAACGCGCGAGTTGGCTGCGAAGGAGAGTTGATTCAGGCGAGGCTTTACTTGAGCCTTGGGGCAACAGCTATGGGATTAGCGGTCTGATATCGTTTGGGGATGCCGTGTGGCGCGTTGCGGTCGGCGGGCGGGGTGAGAGACTGCGCCTTCAAGCCTATGGAATGAAAGGCGAGTATCCCTTCGCCAAATTAACCCGCGCAGACCTGGATCTATGGTCCGGATTTGTCTCGGCGATGCGGGAGGATCGCATCCGTAAGCGGATGACTCTCGTCGAAGCCGAGCGCTTAAGTTGGGATGGCATAGCCAGGGGGCACGTCGAGTTCTGGCCCTTTACCTCAGGTTTTGTCGATCTCCTGGGACTGCGCCGCTACTTCATTTCCCGCACCTCGGGCTTCCTCTATCGTCTTCATGCCGGACACTCGCGGTATATAACGCCTGATTGGGAAATAAGTTGGGGAGCAAACGCGCTGGATGTTCATCCCCAATGGAAGGCTGAGCATTGGAAGCCGGCTTACTTGGTCTTCGGCAAGGCTGATGAGCAACACTACACCTGGAATGTCGAACGGGTTCTGGGGGGGATCGTCCATGTATCGCTCAGGTTCGCATTCTCAGGCTGGCGGGTGGAGTCTTCACTTGCACAGGCTTTCCCCATCAAGGTCTGGCGACGAACCACACCTTCGACTGAGCCGCCCGAGCCGGAAGCAGTTCGACGCAGTCCAACCTATGGGGGAGGGTTTGGCAGCCTGACCCTGTCAAGGCGATTCTAACCCTGGTCCGGCAACGACGTAACGCCGCCTATTGTATTCCTAACTGCACATCCGTATATTAGGATTTGGTTCGTTCTCACCACTTCGGATGGAGTCACTTCAACTGACATTGCCGCCGCTTGACTTGACCGGGTCGCTTCGTCGTGAAGTTCCGAATAAATCTACGGCACCCGATCATACCTTCAGTAGCGTTCGCGAGAGGTTCCTCCGCTCTCTTGCCAGCAGCGGCAAGAATCCCTACAAACGCTACCTCGGCTCGCCACTACGCTATGCCGGAGGCAAGAGCCTTGCGGTCGGCTTGATCGTCGAGCGACTCCCGGCGAACGTCAAGCGGATCGTCTCGCCTTTCATCGGTGGGGGATCGGTCGAGGTCGCATGTGCGGTCGAGTTGGGCCTGGAGGTCGTCGGTTATGACATTTTCGACATTCTCTGCAACTACTGGCAAATCCAGATTGCGCAGCCCGAGGCCCTCTACCGACGTTTGACCGGGTTCAAGGCCGACCGGGCAACCTTTGCCCAGCAAAAGGAGCGGCTTCGCCAGCATTGGAAAGAAGGCAAGACGCTGGATCCGTTGGAACTTGCCGCGGTCTTCTTCTTTACCTTCAGCACCTCTTACGGCCATCAATTCCTCAGTTGGCCTTCGTCGGTCTATATGGACAACGACCGCTATGCCAAGATCACCCGGAAGGTCCAGCTCTTTCGCGCGCCGTCAATGAAGATCGAGGCGTCTTCCTTTGAGACTGTAATGCCCTCCCACCGCGACGATTTCCTATACTGCGACCCGCCCTACTATCTTGATGACGGCAAAATGTTTTGCGGCATGTATCCGCAGCGGAACTTCCCCATTCATCACAACAACTTCAAGCATGGACTTCTGCGCGACCTATTGATGGAGCATCGCGGCGGGTTCATCCTCTCTTACAATGACTGCACCACCATCCGGAAATGGTATCGGGACTTTGAGATGATTACCCCAAGATGGCAATATACCTTTGGTCAGGGCGAAACCCGGATCGGCGGGAATCGGGTGCGAGCCAATAATGGACAATATGTCAAGGAGTCCCACGAACTGCTCATTTGGAAAGACCCGAAGTGATGCGAAAACGGCGAGCAATGACAACGGAGAGGGCGCAACAGGTAAGGCAGGAAGGACACGACAATGCCTTACTTTTTGCTCTCGAATTAGGCCTAAGTAAGGACTATCAGAACGATTTGCAAGCCAAGAAGGATGTCATCGACCCATCTGGCGACGCGCACTCGGTAAAGTCAGGCGCCAAGCGGTGGCAGATCTTTCTGTACGGCCGCAACCGATTTCTTAATGATGACGGCTTTATGGCATTAGACGGTATTGGACATCTCCTGGTGCACTGCATTGACGCATTTCCGCCTTCTTATGAGGAATATCGGAAGTACCCGGAACCAGCCAAAGAGAGGCTCAAGACTCCCATGCGCGAATTGAGAGACAGATTTCAAAGGAAGGCAATTCTAAGGGCTTTCTTGATGAAATCTATTTTCAACGGCGGTGAAGTTAACTATCTGTCTATCCTATACCAAGACAAGTTCCATGTATTTCTCAACTCCGATGTGGTAAAGGCGATGGCTGCAAACTTCCAAGTCGTAAATTCAAAAGCCAGATCAGACGCTGAAACCGACGACCAGAAGGTGCTCTTTAGATATCAGGGAAAGAATGTCGCGGAACTTGAAGTTCGCCGTGATAGTGTGGATCATTATCAGCAGATACTTTTCGTCATGACCATCAAACGCGCGATGGAAATGCTCTTTCAGCACATTCCAAAGTCCACCGAACTTCCCACGTCGAAGATCGTCTCAATCTACGGCGAGGCAGCAAAACGCTTCGGCCGCTGGCTGAGGGGCAGGTAGCCTCGCTCTACACCGCTTTTCAACAGACTTCTATTGACCGAATCACATCTTGCCTCCCAGGAGTACCAGCGACAACGCCATAAAGGTTGTCTCGTCGTTGTCGAAGACTCTCTCCATTCTCATTCCAACTGCGACATGACGACCCAAGGGTAGGTTCATTCCTATCGTCAGTCCCGGTGCGACTACCGCCTGACGCTTGAGATTGACCTCCCGCACCAGCGCGGTATGGCCCTGCGTCCAGACTCCCTTGGCGAAGACGTCGGATCGTCGCACATAGTTAAGCGACAAACCGGCTTCCATAGACATACCTCCATGCAGGTGCATCGGCATCATATGCCGGAACATGCCAAGCGCTGTCAGGCTGCCCGTTACATTCCAACCGCTCGTCCGCTCTACTTTCAAATCCCGTCCGGAGGTGCGCAGCAGGTCACGCCCATCGGGCAGCCAGCGATGAAAGGCTCCCCGAAGGCCGTAAGTGAATTGCTCTTCACATAAAATCTCAGACTTCAGTCCGACTACGTAACCGGGCTGCCACCGGTCACCGGTCTTCCCGATCGGCATTGAAGCCCCTCCTTCGGGGGTGATACGCCAGGCTGCGTCGGCAGCAACGGTAACCATAAGCATGATGATCGCCGATAGAACCCCCCCATGCAAGGTCCACCAATCCTTAGACAACGACAAGGTTCCTTTCTCTCACTTCACCAGTGCAAGTTTGTGGGTAATGGTTCGGCCATCCGGGCCGGTGGCTCGGAGGAGATAAAGCCCGGCCGGGAGACTCCCAAGATCAAGACTCACCAGGTGGCTTCCGGCTGAAAAGGACGGCTTGCCGAGGTCGAATGCCTGCCGGCCCTGGAGGTCATAGACTGCGCCCCGAAACAGACCGTCCGACGGCATCGCCACCCGTATCGTTGTCAGTCCGTTGAAGGGATTGGGATACGGCTCGTCCAGAGCGAATGCCCTCGGCAGGAGAGGATCGGCTGAGACTTCAGGCGGCCGTTCGGTCGAGGCGAAGAGGGCTACGTCGTCGATCGTAACGCCATCCTCCTCAGTGTAGTTGTCGCTCCGAAGGTGAAATCGGAAATGCACGACCGGTTCGCCGCACCAGGCGTCGAGCGGCACGACGAACTGCTTCCAACGGCCCCACCTTTGCAGGCGTATCGACCGGGCATTCCAGGGTCGCGGCGGGATGGAATCGAGCACCGACTGCTCCATATGCGCCGGAGCGGCTTGAATCCAGGTCCAGCCTGCTGGATCGCTCCCGGCCAGCCCGCCGGTCGATACCTCGACCCACATTGAGTCGTAGCCCGGTTCGAGTGCCTGGTTTAGCCAGTATGTGAGCGCTGCAGTGGAGCAGGCCGCGAGGTTGAAACCTCCATCGAAAAAGTTATAGGGTGCGCCCCAACTATCTTCATTGCGCAGGGTGTTGCCGGTGCGGGTATCGGTAAAGGCGCGCGGTGGCGTGCGATAGACAATCTCGGTCAATTCCCAGCGCGAGAGGCTGTCGAGGCCGCTGGTGTTGAGTCGGTGATCCGACATATAGACAACGTCGCCGCCGTCGAACGACTGGTCAAGCAGTATTGCGGCAGGGGATAAACCGATGTGATAGGTTGTGTCGGACAACACGGTGAAGGCCGTCCGACGCGGCACAATGCTGCGCAGTCCGGCGACAGTTACCTGATAGTCGCCCTCCGGAAGCGACAGATCGATCCGGCCGGAGGCGGTCGTCATCTGCCACGAACTATCAGGGTGGTCGAACCAGGCGGTCGCTCCGTCAGGCAGCGGCGTACCACCGGTAGTGAATTCGAGCCGGACATTGCGCACCGGCAGCGGCACCAGCCGCACCTGAATGGGGGCGCGATCGATGCTTCCTTGTATGGGTCGGCGCAGGAAGGGGCGATACCCGAATTTGCGGACGGTGAGGCCGCTGGTGTCGATAAAGCCATCATAAACCGGCCAAAAGGCCCGGCCGTTCACGGGATTGGTCTTCCGGTAGGGATAGATGGGCCGGGATAGCGACGGAATATGGAGACGCGCTTCGAGTGGCGCGCCAGTTACCTGATCGGTAACCCTCAGGTTCATCCGGTTGCGGATGATCGGACCCTGCCCGTCGGATGCGACGTTGGCTGCTGAGTTGAGGAAGTACTCGATTCCCAACCGGACGTCCGAAAGAACTGAATAGACCCCGGCCGAATCTGGCTGCATAGCCTCCCCGGCGGCGCCGATCTCGATGCGGAAGGCGAAAGCGCCATATTTCCAGTAGAAATAGGATTCGCTGTCACCGCGCGGCAGAACGATCCGTACCGGCTCGTAGGTCTTGATCGGCTCGGCGTAACGCTTACAACGGAGGGCGATTTCGCTGCCGAGCGCGTCGAAGGCGAGGATGTCGGGGGAGGTCTTCTTATCCACCAGATCGCGCGGGGCGTAAGACCAGGGGTAGATCACCTGCTGCGCTACATTGCCGGTGCGCGAGGAGTGGATAACGCAGGAATAGAGCGGCCGGATGCGATCGACGAGAGCGATGAGGAGTTTCGTCTCCGGCTCGCTGGCCGGACCGGGCCCCCGGTAGTAGTCGAAGAACTCATTGTCGCCGCTCACCAGGAGCGCGGTCCCGAGTTGCCAGAAGAGCGGATAGTTGCGGTTCAAATCGACGCCCGAGGTATCCTGACCCCAGCCCAACTTGTAGCGAAACCGGCCGTCGCCGATGTTGTCGCGGGTGTTCTTGCGGTAGGTGTAGTCGAGCGTATAGACGATGTGCAAACCGTCGGGATTGGTCGTCGGGACGATATAAGTATCGACGTTCTGGCGCCAGTTGCGGTTGCCGATGACAGCCGGGATCATGCGCATCACGTACTCGACGCCGAGAATCTCCTCAGCATGCACCTGTCCGACCAGGAGGACGGCGGGCTTTTCCGAGAGCGAGTCGTTGACGTTGTTTCCGATCCGGACGCACCAGATCGGGCGGCCTTCGAGGCTGACGCCGATCGAGTCGAACCGGAACCAGTTCGGATTGACGACGGCCATCGAGTCGCGCAGCGCCAGCAGTCGGCGCAAGATGCGGTCGTTATTGTGATAAACCGGGTCGTCCGCGCGGGAGATGCCGGGAGGGTCATAGAAGCCGCCGTAGAGGATGGGGGCGTTGCAGTCCTGGGAGTACTCCTCGGGAAGGTGCGCCCAAAGGCTGACTGCTGTAAACAGGAAGGCTGCGACTACGGAAATGAAAATCATTGATCGAGGGGTTAAGTAATTCGCAAATATGTAGTTGAGGTTGAGGTGAAGGCGCCCCAAGAACCTCACATCAATTCGCTAAAACTGGAGAGGTTCTTTTATCAACTGGGGCAACTTATAGTTGCTCGCGTAGGGGCGATTTCCAAATCGCCCAATAGAATGGTCGGATCGGAATCCGACCCTACGCGAATACCCACTCCCGGAAAAGGCAACTGTAAACTGCCCCCAGTAATAACATCTTGAGATAGTATCTACTTGAAAAGGACAGCGACATTAAGTAATGTCGTCATGCCTGCGCGGGAACGACATACCTATTACTCCAAGTTCCCTATAATTCTTATCTGGTAATTCAATCAATATAGATTCTTGGAACACGTCCCGTCAACCTGTAGAGCAGTTCGCAAGGGCTGGCGGCCAGGCTATCGCATAGATCCCAAAGTGGCATCGTGCTGCCATCCGTGCGCTATAGTCAACAAGAGGATCAGCCGTCGGTTTCCTGATATATACTACGCTCGAACAAGGGATCATCATAGTCCATAGCGGCTGGCAGACTTCAAAGTGACGAACCGGGAATGATTAGTTCGCAGTACAAAGAGGTTGACGGCGTCTCGGGTTAGTTGAAAGGCGGGAGCGTAGGTCGTTATTTGAGCAGCCTGACCCGAGCCGCCGTGCCATCGGGGCGCGGCAGGAGATGGTAGGTCCCGGCTGGAAGCATCGAAAAGTCAAGCCTTATCGTCTGACGATCGCCATAGGTCAAGGGCCGAACGATCCGACCGGCAGCATCGAAGACCTTAAACTCTCCCGGCAATGGCTGGCGCAAACGAACGGTGAGGAAACCGTTGAAGGGATTGGGGAAGGCGGTTAGAAACGGCTCCGCCGGAACCTCCCAGCCCGGCGTAACCGGAGCGCTGAGTTGACGGGCCATGCGAACTGCAGCAAGGGCATCGGGCACTCCCCAGCCGGTGAGGGTGTCGGGACGATGCGCCTGATGTGCCGTCCGGCGGACGATGTCGAAGACCTGATCGACGGTCAGTTCGGGATTAGCCTGGAACATCAAGGCCACGATTCCTGCCACAACCGGCGTCGCGAATGATGTGCCGTTCGAAGCGGTGTAGGAGGAATCGTCGTAACTTGCCGCAACCGGAACCGACTGGGAGAGGGTCGCAAGGTCAGGTTTGATCCGGCCGTCGTAGGTAGGCCCTTGCGACGCCGACGCCCACCAGGTCGAGTCACGGTTGGTGCCTCCGATGGTGAGCACCAGCCGTCCGTCGGCAGGAGCGCCCATCTTGTTGCCGGGCCAGACCCGACCGCCGGTGTTCCCGATTGAGTTGACGATGACGATGCCGGCGGCGGCCGCCGAGTCGGCGGCTCGTGTCGTTACCGCCGTCTCGCCGTCGAAGTCGGCATACTGATACCAGTCGCGGTAGGTGAGCGAGGATGAGATCACATCCACGCCGAGGGAGTCGCAGAACCAGAGCCCGGCAACCCAATAGTCTTCCTCGATGGGGCGTTCGGAGTCGGTGTTCTCGGTTTTGGTCAGGACATAGGTTGCTTCCGGTGCCGCACCGATGAACGAGCCGCGGTCGTTCCCGGCGAGAAGTGAGAGCGTCCGCGTCCCGTGCCGGCCGGAGCCTGCATCGTCCTCATCGCCAACGTTGGCGTCGTTGTTGACGAAGTCCCACGCGGCAGCGACGTTCAGGTCCCGGAAGGCGCGGTGTCGGAGCCGGTCGAAACCGGTATCCTGCACCCCTATAAGGATGCCTCGGCCGCGTAGTCCTTCGTTATGAACCTCCGGGATGTTCACCATCGAGAGCGGTGTCCAGGAGCGGCCATACTCAGCGAATTGCGGAATGTAGTAGGTAGAGATCGTTACTTCAGACGGAGTGGGAGGCAGTTCCACTTCCCGGAGCAGGCTACGAACCGGACGCGAGGTGCGGACAAAGGAGAGCCGGGCAGCGCAGTGGAGGGCTTCGGAAGGACCGCCAACCGACACCGCATTCAGATAGCGCGCCACAACGATGATCCGGCAGCCGGTCGCATCGATATCTCGAAGTCGTTCCTGCGAAGGTCCTAAATCGCAAGCCCTGACCGGCGGAGTTCGGGCGATAGACTTAACCCGTCGGGCGAGCGCCCGGGGTGTTAGTGTCCGAGCCAGGGAGTCGAGTTGCCGGTCCAGTTGACCGGCCGGAATAGGATCGTCGTCCAGAAAGAGCCAGTGCCGGCCGGTTGCACCGGTCTCGCGGGCAGACGCAGCGTTGACCCCCCCAAGGAGCGTCAACATCAGCGCGGCTGCAAACCGGTTCACCCTTGGGGCAGTGCCGATCGCGACACTACTTTCACCGACCGGATAATGACCGCCGGGAGAGTCCGGTCGTGAGGATTCGAGGGGTCGCGCTTCATCGCGCCGATCGCATCGACGGTCTCGATCCCGCGGATCACCTTACCGAATACCGTGTATTTGTTGTCAAGGTGGGGCGTTCGACCGAGACAGACGAAGAACTGGCTGCCGGCGGAGTTGATATCCTGGCTGCGGGCCATCGAGAGGATGCCCTTTTCATGCAGAATATCGTTAAACTCGGCTTTCACTTTCCAGGGTGGTCCGCCCATTCCATCGTTGTTGGGATCGGAGTCTTTGGTGTTGGGATCCCCGCCTTGAATGACGAACCCGGGCAGGACGCGGTGGAAGGTCGTCCCGTCATAGAAACCGGCGCGAGCCAGTTTCTTGAAGTTGGCTACGTGCAGAGGCGCAACGGCAGGGAAGAACTCGACGGTGAAATCGCCCTTGGCCGTCGAGATGACCGCGACCTCGGAGGTGTCGCCGACCTCCTCGATGGTGGGGGCGGTTAGTTCGGCTTTCCTCTCTGCAGCAGGCTTCGCTTCTGTCGGGATGGGACGTTCATCAGACATAGTGCTGGTCCTGGTGACCGGCGTTCCGGCCGGACTGTTTGCCGGATCGGGGTTGCGACCGCAGCCGGCGGTGGTTAGTATGAAGATGGTGACGATGCCAATAGCAGCCTTCAAAGATGATGCTCCGGTTGGTGGTTATACCCTAATGCTCACTCTCTTAATATAGCGCCCGCTGACGGATCACTCCAAGCCAATTTTGGACTCCGGCGAACCGGGGCAGTCAGCGGCTTGCCTGTGGGTGCGCCGGGCACTATATTTGAGACTCACTTGGGAGATCGTCCAACGGCAGGACACATGGCTCTGGACCATGGAATCGGGGTTCGAATCCCTGTCTCCCAGCCAATGTCCGCACCCGACCGGTGCGGACAGGTTGTTTTTGGAGCGCCGGCGACCGGGGGATTACCATTCTAATGTGAGTTCGCTCGTATATCTTGGGGATAGAGAGCGGATATAGGATAGGAGGGATGACACCCTCGCTTCAGGTATAAAGTAATACAACCACACCGGAATCTTCCAATGCGATTGAAAATAGAACTTCTGTTGGCAGCCTTGCTCATCTACCCCGTTTCGCAAGCGGCAGCCTATCCCGACAACCCACCCGATGGTGTAGCCGGAAATCCACCGGCCCGGAACACCTGCGTTCAATGCCATAACACTTTTGCGCTCAACAGCGGCCAGGGGCGGCTTGAGTTGCTCAACGCCCCGGAGCGCTACCGTTCGGGCCAGCGGTACCGGATCACCGTCCGCCTCAGCGATCCGGGCGCCAGCCGGTGGGGCTTCGAACTGACCTCGCTGAACAGCCAGAACGCCCGTTTCGGGGCGCTGACCACGGTCAACAACATCACTCAGGTGAGCGGATTCGGCAACAGCCCACAGTATTTGAAGCACAACATCAACGGCACGTTCCGCGGTCAGGGTGGCGCGGCGCAATGGGAATTCGACTGGACTGCTCCCAACGGCGACAACCTCGGGCCGGTTACGTTTTGGTTTGCCGGCAATGCCGCCAACAACAACAACAGTACGACCGGTGACCGAATTTACGCATCGTCGGCTTCAATCGGGCAGGAGCCGCCGCCGCTCGACAGGTTTGCCACGCCGCTTGCCGCCGGGTGGAACATCATGTCCACCATTTGCCCGCCGCCCAATCCTGACATCCCGACCGTCTTCCGGGAGATTGTCAACCGGGAGCACTTGTTGATCGTCAAGGACCAGTCCGGGCGATTCTATGTGCCGGGCCTGTTCAACAGCATCGCCGGTTACGACGTCCGGCAGGGCTATATGGTTAAACTCTCGGATCCCGATACGCTGCTTGTGATAAGCGATCCGGTGCCGCCCGATCACCCCATTCCGCTTCGGCAGGGTTGGAACTTCGTCGCTTACTTCCCGGAGCAGCAGGTCGCTGCACCAACGGCGTTTAGCAATCTGGGCGAAAACATCATTTTCGCGAAGGACGAGCGAGGCAATTTCTACAACCGGGCGCAGAACTTTTCCAACATGGGCAATTTACGCCGCGGCAAGGGCTATCAGGTGAAGATGGCTGTTGCCGACACGCTGGTCTGGAATTTTGGACAAGGCTTGATGGCCATTGATGACAGATTTCCGGAGTCAATGGAAGTCTCTGCGCCGGTGCAGCATTTTCCGGAGATTGCTCCGACCGGATCGAATATGAGCCTGCTCCTGAATGTGGAGTGCAGAGTGCAGGATGTGGATTGGGAAGCCGGTGTTTTTACCGAAGCCGGGCTGGCGGTGGGATCGGCGGTGCATCGCCATTCTGATGATTGTGCAGAGAACTCTGCACTCGGTCTGGCTGTTTGGGGGGATGATCCGACGACCGAGGCGATAGACGGCGCACGCGATGGCGAGCAACTCACTATCCGCATCTATGACGGGCAGATGGAGCGGGTTGTTCGACCGATATGGCAGGAGGGGAATGGCTGCTACTCGTCGGAAGCCTGCCTCACGGGGACGCTCGAAGTGGGGCGCGAAGCCGGTTTTAACCCGACCGAGATGACTCTCATATCAGCCTGGCCTAATCCCTTCAATGCGCGGACCCGCATTGCCTATCGGTTGGACCGGGCGACGCCTTACCGACTTGCGCTTCACGATCCTTCCGGTCGGGAATTGCAACTGATCGAAGCCGGCACAAGTCCAGCAGGGGAGCATGCTGTCGAGTGGGACGGCGAAGGTCTGGTGAACGGAGTCTATTTCGTCAGACTCACGACCGCATACGAAGCGAAGACGATGAAGGTGTTCCTTATTAAGTAGGCACTCGCCTGCCTCTGCACAGCGGTAAAGAGCCGGGAACCTAAAGCCCGGTTAGGGGTGCAATCTCCAAAGCCTAATTCGGTATCAAACTGGAGTTTTCCATGCACCTGTCCAAATTTCTTTCCGCACTTTTTCTCCCGGTTGCGCTGGTCTTGAGTGGGGCGATGCCCTCTTCTGCCAAGGAGGAGAAGAAGGTCGTCGTCGTCACCTCTGGCGATGACGCAAAGGGCGCTTACGTCGGCATCTTTCCTGAAGCGCTCGATGCCGACGACCGCGAAGCACTTGATTTCAAGGGAGATGGCATTCTTGTGGAGGATGTCGTCGAGGAGGGACCAGCCGACAAAGCCGGCATAGATGAAGGCGACATCATTTTGAAGGTGGGTGGCGAGTCCGTTTCGTCAGTGTCGGACTTTCGCGACCGTATCCGCAACTGCACCCCCGGCGACAAGGTCGCGGTTGTCGTCTGGCGCAAAGGGGCCGAGAAGAGCATCGACGTAACCCTCGCCGAACGCCCGTCCTCGATGTCGTGGCATGACTTAGACCTGGACTTCAATTGGCAGCATGAAGAGACCGCCGTGCCGTTTCTGGGAGTCACATCGCGCACCATCGAGGGCGACATTGCCAGGGATTACTTTAGCGTAGATAAGGGCGCCCTGGTCGAGGAGGTGGTCAATGACTCCCCGGCTAAGAAGGCGGGTCTCAAGTCGGGCGACGTGATCGTCAAGTTGGGCGGCAGGGCGACCGAATCGCAGGAGGCGCTCGTTCAGGCCATTCGTTCCGGCAAACCGGGTGAGCAGGTGAAGATCGATTACATCCGCAAAGGGAAGAAAGTGTCCGCCGAGGTCGAACTCGGCGAGCGGAAGGAGATGCGGATGATGGGGATGACGAGTCCTCAGGAACGGCGCATCCGGATCGAGCGCAACGGCGAGATCATCGACGAGGAGCAGATCCGCGAGATCGTTCGGGAAGCCTTGGTCAAGGCCAAGGTAGCGCTTGGCGATGCCCGGGAGGACATTCACAAGGAAATTGAGCGTCTTAAGGAAGAGATGCGCGAACTGAAGAAGGAGATCGAGCAGAAGAAGGCGCCCGACAAGACAAAGAGTTAGTCGGGATCTGGTTGAACAGCCCAGGAGGGCGGGTCTTGGCCCGCCCTCTTGTGTTCTATGCTACTTGGCTACCTGCCTGCGGCTCGGCATTCTGCCTGAACCGAAAAGGGCTTGGTTAATGTTTATTCGATAGATACGTGTGCTCATTAACTACGAGCCTCCATCCCTCTGCCTGGCCTTATTGATACTCTTTTGTAAAAGTAGAATCTATCACCCGCACTCGAGCATCTCAGAACACCAGTTCCACCCGGTAATAGGATCCGCCAAGGGGTGCCGAGCGATCCTCAAAGAAGGTTTGAGAGGTCTCGCCGATCAGTTCGCCGCCCATGCCTTCGCGGAAAGGCTCGGCTGAGCGATAGACCGCATAGCCAGACGGGTTGTCGCGTCCACCGATCTGTTCGGGAGCAATCTGTCCCCAACGCAGCATAATGTGATGCGGCAGGAAAATCGAAACGCTCACTTCGGTTACGGCGTAGGTCGGCTTCCAGGTTTGGATCGAGTCGGCGATCTGCTGCGCCGTTTCGTCCTGGAACGCTCTCAGGCGGTCATAACTGAAGTTCGGCGAGGCGAGAAACCGCTCGGTCTTGGCAAACATCCAGTTTTCGAGCGGAACAATGAAATCCCACAGCCCGGTGCGGGAGGGATTGGTCAGTTTCCAGGTATCGACCGCGCCGACGTTGTTATAGGCATAGTTGCGCAGGGCGATAATGCGGGTGTTGAGCCGGCTTCCGGCCGGGCCGTCGTATTCTACCGGGACGCTGCCGGCTCGAACCCATAGCGGAGTCGTGATGCCGCCGAGCGGGGCGCCGATCATAGCCCAGGTAACGCAGTCGTCCGGTCGCCCGCCATTGGGAACGCCCTGAACAACCAGGGTTGCACTCGTTGTCGAGCGGCAGATCGAAGCGAAGTTAGGCACCGAGCCATACGGATAATCGGCAAAATAGCCGCGCAAGGGAAGCGGGTAGGGGTCGATGTCGATGCTCGAAATGTCGCGCGCGACTGTCTGAAGGATGTATTGCGGCGTTAGGCGGCCTTCTTCGACAGCGCGCCGGAAGAGTATTGCCGAGCGATTATGACGATGAATGCCATTGGTGCCGTCATTCAGATTCATGTTGCCGGTGTAGGCGAAGTTCGCCCGCACCAGAAAGCCCTCGGGGGCGTCGGCGGCGTCGAACCGGGTATGCCCGAACCGGGCCGCTTCTATGTTGGCGCAACCTCCATAGGCGTCGAGCACCTGATAGTTGTATCCGTAGCGCCCGTTGACATCGACTTGATCCGCGGAATCGAGAAGCGCTTGAAAGTCGTCGATCGTCCGGCACTTCGACAGTGCGTCCCACATCACCCGACCGTCGTTGTGAGGGCCGTTGTCAAAGTTGTGGCCGTCGGTATTGGCAACGGCGAAGCCGGCGGCATTAACTCCGCCGTAACACTCGAGCAGATTGTTATTGCTGGTATAACCGATGAATGGAATGGGTCCCTGATCCCAGTAGCGGAACTCCATCGGCTCGCCGCCGCCGCGATCGCGGTTCTTCCAGATCATAGGACGTCCGTCGGGAGTCGCGCGACCCGAAGCGACACCGGCGCTGGTTTGATTCATATCGACCGGTGGCTCGGGGCCATCGCCAAGGTCGATCAAAGAATGCTGCAACGCGACCGGAAGCAGGAGCAACAGCCCCGCGATGGTTCGCAGGCGGGAACTATGTCGGGTAGTGGGGTTCAACCTTCCATTAGGTGTGGTTCCGGTAAACAAGGCAGGCAGCAGCGGGAAGGAAGTCGGAGGTGAAAACTGCCACCTACGCAATATACGCAAGGCATCGGCTATAGACAAGTGCCGGTGTCAAAATCCTACCGGAAATGTCCGGGAATCGGTCGCAGCGCTCGGTTCGGTAGCAGTCGCTGCCAGTAATTGATGGGTGAGGTTACATCCTGTTCCGTCTCCCAGTTTGTGGGGGACTCACTAGGGGGGCCATATATGATTCGTCAAGCCACTTTGCAGGCTCCCGAAGTCCTGTGCCTGCCTGCAGGCTTGCAGGAGCCTTAATCGAGGAGTTAAGTTTTATAAGGTTACCGCTTTCACGGGTCGTAACCGGCAGATTTGATCACATATCATCAACCAATGATTATTCGTGAGTTGGAAGTATTGGGCATTACTGGCGACGCTGGCTTGGACCGCCTGGGGGCTGGCGGTCAAGTTTGCATTGTCGCGAGTCGATTGGGCGCGCCTTGAGGTTCTGACCTGCGTGGCCGGTCTTGCTGCGATGGCAATGATAATGCCGTCGGCGTTCAAGGTTCGTCCGTCGAGTGGGGACTTGGCGGGGCTTTTGGCCGGTGGCTTTGGCGCGTTAGGGGCAATACTGTTTTACATCGCCCTTTCCAAAGGTCCGGTCAGTATCATCGTTCCCCTCACGTCGCTATATGTGGTCGGCGTGGCGCTCTTCGCGGTGCTGGTCTGGGGTGAGCCGGTGACTTTGCGGCGAGTCCTGGGTATCGTCTGCGCGGTAGCGGCGATTATTCTGATAGCAGGTGATTAAGACCGGCTTAGCCGGCCAGCGGCCGACCTTTAGGTCATGTGCAGGTGTGCGTCGGTGTCGTTCATTATTGTTGAGGGAGTCGATATGAAAGGTATTGTCCTTGCCGGTGGGACCGGCAGCCGGCTTTATCCGCTGACCAAGGTGACCAACAAGCATTTGTTGCCGGTCGGGGGAAAGCCGATGATCTACCATCCCATAGAGAAACTGGTCGAAGCCGGCATCGAGGAGATCCTCATCGTAACCGGCGTCGAGCATATGGGCGATGTCGTCGGGCTCCTGGGCAGCGGCCGCGACTTCAATTGCAGGTTCACCTATAAGGTTCAGGATCAAGCCGGGGGTATCGCCCAGGCGCTTGGACTCGCCGAGAACTTCGTCCATGGTGACTCGATGGTGGTCATCTTAGGAGACAACATCTTCGAGGACTCTCTGGTGGAAATGGTGCAGGAATACAATGGACAAGGAGAGGGTGCCCGGGTTGTTCTGAAGGAAGTCCCGGATCCGCATCGCTTCGGGGTGGCGGACTTTGACGGCAGCCGGGTCACCGGAATCGTCGAAAAGCCTTCCGATCCGCGCACCAATTGGGCTGTAACCGGTATCTACTTTTACGACGGGCAGGTCTTTGAAATCATCCAGACGTTGAAGCCCTCAAGACGCGGCGAACTTGAGATCACCGACGTCAATAATGCCTATATCGAGCGTGGTAGGATGACCTGCAGTTTCCTAAGGGGCTGGTGGACCGATGCCGGGACGTTTGAATCGCTGCGCCGGGCAGACGAACTTGCTGCCGTCCAATCATCAGTTTAAGGAACTATCAGATTGAAGGTTGCAGTTATTGGGACAGGCTATGTAGGACTCGTAACCGCAGCCTGTTTAGCAGAAAATGGCAACGATGTCATCGGCGTCGATATAGATCCGGGGCTGGTTGAACGTCTAAGCGCCGGCTCCGTGCATATCTACGAGCCGGGGCTGGAACCACTCGTCCGGCACAATCTGGCCGCCGGGAGACTTTCATTCACCACGGACACTGTTGCGGCAGTGCGGTCGAGCGATGTCGTCTTTTTCGCCCTGCCGACTCCGATGAGTGAAGATGGCGCTGCAGACCTGTCGCATCTGTTGTCGGCGGCGAAGGTGGCTGCAGACGGAATCGAATCCTACAAGGTCATCGTCAACAAATCGACGGTTCCAGTGGGAACGGCGCGACAGGTCCGGGAGTTGATTGCATCACTGTCGAGTGCACCCTTCGATGTCGTTTCCAATCCCGAGTTCCTGAAGGAAGGAGCTGCGGTGGACGACTTTATGAAGCCTGACCGGGTGGTGATCGGTTCGGATAGTCCAAGGGCTATCGAGGTGATGACATCGCTTTACTCCTCCTTTATGCGCATCAGCGACCGAATCATCGTTATGAAGGTTGAGTCGGCTGAACTCACGAAGTATGCCGCCAATGCATTTCTGGCTACCAAGGTCGCCTTCATCAATGAGATTTCCCGACTCTGCGATGTCGTAGGAGCGGATGTCGAAGAGGTCCGAAACGGCATCGGTTCGGATGAGCGGATAGGTCGTCACTTTCTCTTTCCCAGTCTTGGATTCGGCGGCTCATGCTTTCCCAAAGACCTTCGGGCGCTGGTCCACACTGCAGAGAGGCACGATAGTCCGCTTCTCATATCGGAAGCAACTATCCGATCGAACGAGTTTCAGAAGCAATCACTGGTAGGAAAAATAAAGACTCGGTTTGGCGGCAACTTGAGTGGTATTAAGGTGGCACAATGGGGACTGGCCTTCAAGGCTCGCACGGATGACGTTCGGGAGTCGCCGGCAATCGAGGTAGCCCGAAGCCTGCTCACAACAGGCGCCATTGTTACTGCATTCGATCCCGAAGCAATGGGCACGGCACGACGGGTTCTGGGGAATGCTGTTATCTATGCAGACAATGCATACGCTGCGCTGAAAGGCGCTGATGCGCTTATCATCGCCACCGAGTGGAACGAGTTCCGCAATCCCGACTTCGCCCGGATCCAGTCGCTAATGCGGCAGCCCATAATCTTCGACGGCCGGAATCTATACGATCCGGAGCGGATGACATCGCTTGGATTCGAATACTATGGGGTCGGTAGGGGGAGCCATAGTCCGGGACAAAAAGCCTGATGCCCGGCAGTGCCGGGCATCAGATGGAAGCAGAGATTGATGTAACGCGGTGGCCGCTGAAGTGCAAGGGGACGGCCATATGGTCTCTTCACCATAGATATCGGCATCCCGTAAGCAGAACTTTAGCGATTAGCGCGCAATGTTTGCAAAAAAGTTGAAGTGAGGGTTGCGCAATCGCAAAACGGGGAACTCACCGGTCGTCGAAAGCGGCTCTGGCTTATGGCCGTAGAGCAGTCCAGGAACTGCTCACATGCGGTTTGGAAGTCGAGCGGATCGTCATAATACCGTCGATTGAGAACCGACTGAAGGTTGAACTTGAAGAGTGGGCGGCAAAGTCTGGTGTCGTATTGGCAACTGCGCCCCGCGGCGATCTCGACCGATTGACGGGCGGTGCAGTTCATCAGGGGGTAGTCGCTTACTATCGTCCACCGGCATTACGTTATCTGGAGGATGTGCTGCCGGCGACAGTTGCCGGAGCCGGACTAATTATGCTGGATGGAGTAGAGGATCCCCACAACCTTGGCGCGGTGATTCGTTCGGCTGAGGTGTTCGGAGCCGCCGGCGTTGTTATCCCGGGACGGAGAGCTGCCGGACTGACGCCGGCGGTGGTGAAGTCCTCCGCCGGTGCAGCGTTGCGGACGCCGCCGGTTGAGGTCTCGAATCTGCATCAGGCGATACACTTATTGAAGAAGTCAAACGTCTGGGTCTATGGCCTCGACCCGGCGGGCACCAAGGTTATATGGGAGTCCGACCTCACCGGTTCCATTGCCTTTGTCCTTGGAAGTGAAGGAGGAGGGCTGTCGAGATTGACAAAAGACCTTTGCGACGACCTCATCGCCATCCCCCGCTATGGGCAGGTCGGCTCGCTCAACGTCTCCAACACCGCTGCCATAGTGCTTGCCGAGTTACGACGGCAAAATCGCTCCCAAGTGCCTAAATGACTCCACCGATATTGGATTCCGAGCATTGATCTCATATAATATTCGTTCTATGCTGAACTGGCGGCGGGAAGCCGGGTGCCGCGTAAACTAAGCGTCCTGATCGTCCCGGACGAGGGCGGACCGCCGCGGCGACTTCATGTGCCGACGTTCTGGCTCAAGGTCGCCGGCTGGCTGCTGGTTGTGATCATCATCGGCGTCGCTGCAGCGGTGGTCAACTACTCGCGCGTGATTCAGAGAGCGCTTGACTGGGACCGTCTGGCAGCGGAGAATGAACGGCTGCGCGAGGAGAATCGGCGCATCGTCCGGGTGGCACGGGAAGTCGATCAGGGGAGGCAGATTCTCGCCCGTATCGTGAGAGGTATGGGTGGGCACATCGACATGAGCCAGCCGCTCACACCGGCCGGTGCAGAGACGGATGACGCTTCAGCGGGAAGTCCGGATCGGGCGGTCAATCTCTCAGCCGAAGCGGCTTCGTTACTCAAGACGTCTGCAATCGAAACGTCGCGATCGGCCTCTGAACCGGACCACCGGCCGGTAGCCGGTTTCATATCGAAGAAGTTCGTTGAGGATCCGCTATTTCCGGATCGAAGCCACCGCGGAATAGACATCGCCGGCAAACTCGGGGCGCCGGTGGTGGCGTCCGGCGATGGTCGGGTGATTTTCAGCGGCTGGACAACCTACTTCGGGAACACGCTTATGGTGGCCCACCCGGGCGGATGGGTTACCTTCTATGGTCATAACGAGCAGAATCTGAAGGAGGCGCAAGCCGAAGTGAAACGGGGCGAACCGATTGCACTGCTTGGCTCGACGGGCAAGTCGTCGGCGCCGCATCTGCACTATGAGATTTGGAAGGATGGCGTTCCGGTCGATCCGGAGCGGCTGTTCAAGGGGGAGTGAGCGACGAACTGCATACTGGTTCATCTAAAGAGCAACTAACGAAGAGCCAGATTGATCGGCTCGGGGAAAGGCTGAAAGAGGGGCGAGTCAGCGACGATGATCTCAGGTTGCTCGATTCTTTCAAAAGGACGTTTGGTGGGGCTTATGAGCATGTGATAGATAACATCCGGGGACTAGGCCATTCACCCACAGGAAGACGCGCCAAAACTGACTACTCGATCATCGAGAAACTGCGCGTGAGAGTATCCGACTCAGTCAGATGCAGGACATTGCGGGATGCAGAATTGTCGTGCCGAACATCCTTTGAGCAGGACAAGTGTGTTGTGTCGTTGGTGCATGCATTCCCTCATGCCGCGGTGATTGATCGACGGGAGAAGCCGAGCCATGGATATCGGGCGGTGCATATCATTCCAAAGGTAGATGGACTTTTCGTAGAGATCCAATTGAGGACGGTCTTGCAGGATATGTGGGCACAAACTATTGAGGCGCTTTCTGATAGAGTTGATCCAGCAATCAAGTATGGTGGAGGTGAAGCAGGCCTGATCCGCGATTTGATAGAACTTTCAAATCTATGCGCTTCCATAGAAGAGATAGAACGAAGTCTGTTGGTTGCTATCTTGAAGAAACTTGATTTAGTGGCAAAGTTATTGGGAGAAAGAGAGCGGATAGAAACCGCTTTGAAGAGACTGGCTTCCGCTGAGCGAAAACCAAGTTAAGGGATTGAAAATGGTATTCTTGCTAATCTATGACCGCAAGAAGGGTCTAATTGTTGAAAAGCGAGTCTTCCAGGACTCAGACGTCAATTCTGCTCTTGATATGCGTATTCAAATGGAATTGGAGAGCCGGACTCACGAGTCCAATCGTGAGATCGTTATTCTTGAAGCCGAGAGCGAAGAGCATCTTCATAGAACTCACGCGAGGTATTTCAAGGGACTTGGAGTACGGATAAATCCCGATGAAAAGTATTTGGAGAGCATCCTACCCAAAGGACTTTTAGAAGGACTTTCCAAAAATCGAAAGCAGGTTGGTCGCAAGACCTTATGACCGGTCGCAGCCTCATCCTGCCCTTCGTCGGGGCCGTAATGCTGATCTCCGGCATCATGCCATTCGGCAAGCAGCCGTCGCTTCTTAACGGGTTTCGCGCCCAGGGAGTCCTCGTGAGGCTGGCGGGAGTCTGTTTTCCTCTGCCATCGCTAGTCGATCTGCCAGCAGGTTTAATGATTGGGCTTTATATCCTCGCGTTCCCACTGGTGCTGGTGGCAGCACTGGTGCAGTAAAGCGTAAGTTCCGGCGGAATGAGTCCGCCTTCCAAGGGAGAGTTCTGGTGGCCAAATCCTATTCGGCCAAAGGGTCAGGCGAAATCTCGACCATCATTGGGCCCGATGCCGTCTTCGACGGACGGCTCAAGGTAAAGCAGTCGTTGCGCGTCGATGGCCGGCTGAGCGGTGAAATCGCCTCGGAGGAAGCCGTGACGATCGGCCCCGAAGGCGTCATCGAAGGGGACATCGTCGCGCACGAGGTTATCATCGGCGGGCGCGTCATCGGCAAAGTTGTCTGCGGCGGCAAGGTGGTGCTCGAGGAGACCGCTATCCTGCAGGGCGACCTTAAGTCGCAGCGGCTGGTGGTGGCCGAAGGTGCGATCTTCAACGGCCTGAGCGAAATGGGCGATCAGCCGAAGATGCATCCGCCCAAGAGGATTGTGCTCGAAGAGGATGAGCAAGGATAAGGGGAATTCACCACAAAGAACACAAAGAACACCAAGCAAACTTTGTGGTCTTGGTGCTCTTTGTGGTGAGAGCATCCAATGCCGCTTCGTGACACTCTGCAGAATGCGACCGCCTACACTCACCTTGGGCTTACTCTTGCGGTTTCAACGTTGGGGTTCTTCTATCTCGGCTGGTGGCTTGACGGGAAATGGGGGACCAGGCCACTGGTCGCGATATTAGGTGCCTTTATCGGCATGGCCGGCGGTTTCGTCAACGTTGTTCGGACGTTGAACCGGTTGCGGGACGAGCAGGATAAGGCTGATGCCGAGAAATCGAATGAGAATTAGCGTATATGCCATCATACTGCTGGGTGGTGCAGTGGCTTTGACGGCGAGTCTTGGTGCGCCCGGGTTGGGAGCCGTCAAACTGAATGCCATGTTGTTGTCGCTGATTGCTTTTGCGCCGCCGTTTTATTATATCAGTCGCGAAATGAAGCGGGGGGAGTTCAACCGGATCTTCGGCTTTTTTGTCGGGGGGTTCTTTTTCAAGGTGATTGTCGTTGCGGGCGGGCTCTGGATCGGCATTGGACGACTTGACTGGCCAATGCTCGACGCGACTGCGGGAGCGCTTTCGGTGCTGTTCGCGCTGCAAATTCTGGAAGCCGGCTATTTTTACCACCGAGGGCACAGAGAAGCACAGAGTTAATTCTGTGTCAGAATAGAAGTGTCAACTTTGGGCTTTGTCATGCAGAACGCAGTGAAGCATCTCGTCAAGAAGGAGATGCATTCCAAGCGAGATACTTCACTTGGTTCAGGATGACACACTTTGATACACCTCATAATCATAGTCAAACTACCGCTCAATGTCTGCCTCTGCCGCCGGAGCCGCTCATGCGCCGGCTCACGGCGAAACCGTTGACATTATACACCACCTGACCGACCTCCATACGCTGGAGACGCCGTTCGGCTTTGTTGGTGAAGTGCTGCGCCGGTTCTTTCATCTCGATGTGCATTTGCCCTTCGAGACGATTGAACTGAGCGGGCACCTGCAACTCTTCGGCATAGACCTTTCGATCACCAAGCCGGTGATAATGATTTGGGCGGCGGGGTTGATTCTGACGCTCTGCCTGATGCTGGCGTTTCGCGGTGGGCGGCTGCTGCGGTCGAAGTTTGCGCACCTGCTCGAGGTCTATGTCCTCTTCATCCGCGACGAGGTGGTCTATCCGATCCTCGGCGAGTCGGACGGGCGCAAGTTGCTGCCGCTCTTCCTGACCATCTTCTTCTTCATCCTTTCGATGAACCTGCTCGGGATGGTGCCGTGGGGCGGGACGGCGACCGGCAATGTGAATGTTACTGCGGGCCTGGCGATTATGGCGTTTCTGGTGATTCAGGGGATGGGGATTGCGCGGAACGGGGTGGTGCATCATTTCAAGGCGCTGGTGCCGCACGGCTTGCCGGTCTTTGTGATCCCGATCATGATCCCCATCGAGATCGTCGGGATGTTTGCCAAGCCGTTCGCGCTTTGCATCCGTCTCTTTGCGAATATGGTGGCGGGGCATGCGGTGATTCTGGCGTTCTTCGGGCTGATCTTTATGGCGAAGAGTTACATAATGGCGCCGCTGCCGATAGCAGGGGTGGTGGGCATATCTCTGCTCGAAATCTTCGTCGCGCACCTGCAGGCGTTCATCTTCACCATCCTGACCGCGCTCTTCACGGGGATGAGCATGAAGGGGGGGCATTGAGATGGCACCAAGAACTAGGCGTAGAGAGCCGGATGGCGAGGGGATCGGCTACGTTTATGTAGTGACAAATCCTGCAATGCCCGGATTAGTTAAGATTGGATGGACTGATAGTAACCCACCTGAAGATAGGATTAGAGAACTTTATGCAGGCGTTACTGGTGTGCCTGTGCCTTTTGAAATAGTTTACATGGGAAAGGTTAGGAATGCCAGAGAGGTAGAAAAGGCATTGCATAACGCATTTGGTCCGAATAGATACAATCCCAAACGGGAATTTTTCGCAATTGAACCCGATCAGGCTATCGTCATTCTTCGACTTCTGCAGGTTGAGGATTTGACATCAGATTCTCAAAGTCAAGCAGAT
>Ga0194120_10003561_pt1 | contig 25210 bp, 13 predicted proteins | sample TA2MahCa65mmetaG_FD_148642 | JGI IMG/M metagenome (GOLD analysis project Ga0194120, IMG submission 148642) | Freshwater microbial communities from Lake Tanganyika, Tanzania - TA2015019 Mahale Deep Cast 65m | ecosystem: Environmental > Aquatic > Freshwater > Lake | place: Tanzania: Lake... | reverse complement strand
ATCGGCGTACCGCTCGTGGCGTTGCCCGGCCCCCTGGCCGCGGACGACCGCCGCGCCGAGCGCCTCGCGTTGCTGGCCGACGCTGCCGCGACCGGCGCCCTTGTGTTGTGCGACGACGCCGAGGCGCTGTTCGGCCGGCGGGCCGCCGACGTGCACGCCTTGCCCGAGCGCTTGGCCAACCACGGCCTCGGCACGCTCATCGAGGACCTGGGGGCCTACGACGGCGGTGTCGTGTTCGCCACGTCGCTGGTCGGCGCCCTCGATCCGGCGCTCTTGCGGCGCATCGGGTTGCGCGTCGCGCTCGGCGATCTCGACGCAGACGGTCGGACCGAGTGTCTGCGGGCCCTGTTGCCGGCGCGCGCGCCCTTGTCGGCCGACGTGGACGTGGCCGAACTGGCTCGCACCTTCGCCTTGCCTCCGGCGCGGATGCGCACCGCGGTGCTGCGCGCAGCCCACGCCGCCAGCGCCGAAGGCAGCGCGGTGCTGGCCGGCCGCCACCTGCACGCCGCGCTGGCCGCCGAGGCCCATGCCGCGGGGATCGTCATCTGGTCGGGCGCGGGCAAGAAACCCGACCGCCGCCTCGACGAACTGCCGCCCGAACCGCCCGCGCGCCCGGCGCGCCGCGGCTGAGAACGGACCGATGAAACACCTGCGCGTCGCCGCCGCCGTCCTCAACACCACGCCGCTCGACTGGGACGGCAATGCGCGTCGGTGCCTCGACGCCATCGCCTGGGCCCGCGCCGACGGGGTGCGCCTGTTGTGCCTGCCCGAGCAGTGCATCACCGGCTACGGCTGCGAAGACGCGTTCCACGCCCAAGCGGTGCACGAAACGGCAGCCCGCGTGCTGCGCGACGAGTTGCTGCCGGCCACGGCCGGGCTGTGCGTGACCTTCGGGCTGCCTGTGCTGTGCCGCAATGGGCTGTACAACTGCGCCGCGGTGGCATGCGACGGCCGGCTGGTCGGCTTGACGGCCAAGCGTTTTCTGGCCGGCGACGGCATCCACTACGAGCCGCGCTGGTTCAAGGCGTGGCCGACCGACCAGCGCTCGGTGGTGGACTGGTTCGGTCAGCCGGTGCCCATCGGCGACCTGCACTACCACATGGGCGGCCTGCGCTTTGGGTTCGAGGTGTGCGAAGACGCCTGGGTCGCCAACCGGCCCGGCGCGCAGCTGTCGCGGCACGGCATCGACGTCATCCTCAACCCCTCGGCCAGCCATTTCGCGTTCGGCAAACAGCAGATCCGCAAGCAGTTCGTCATCGAGGGGTCGCGGGCCTTCGGCGTCACCTACGTGTATGCCAACCTGTGCGGCAACGAGGCTGGCCGGGCCATCTACGACGGCGGCGCCATCGTGGCGTCCGGCGGAACGTTGGTCGCCGAGGGGCCGCGTTTTGCCTTCAACGACGGCTACGTGGTGGCCGCGTCGTGCGATGTCGACCGCACCCGCCTGGACCGCGCCCGCACTGTCAGCTTCCAACCCGACCAGGATGACGACGACGCCCTTTTGGTGTCGATCCCCGCCACCTTCGACCTTTTCGAGCCCCGGCACCGCAATTGTGCGTGTTCGATGGCGCGCGCGGAGCCGGTGGCGCCCGACGCCGAAACCCAGAAGCTCTGGGACTTTGCGCGGGCGGTGGCGCTCGGTCTTTTCGACTACCTGCGCAAATCGCGGGCGCACGGCTACGCGCTGTCGCTGTCGGGCGGCGCCGACTCGGCAGCGTGCGCGGTGCTGGTCCGCGCGATGCTGCAATTGGCCGAGCAGGACCTGGGCACGGACGGCATCCGCGACCGCCTCGGCCACGTCCCGGCGCTGCGCGCGTGCGCCGACATCCGGGCGATGATGGGCGTGCTCTTGACCACCGCCTACCAGGCCACCGCCAACTCGGGCGCGGTCACCCGCACGGCCGCGGCCGCGATCGCCCGGGCGGTCGGGGCGCGCCACCATGTGTGGTCGGTCCAGCCGGTGCTCGACCAATACCAAAGGATCGCCTCCCGCGCGCTGGGCCGGCCGCTCGGCTGGCAAACCGACGACATCGCGCTGCAGAACATCCAGGCCCGCGTGCGCGCGCCGGGCATCTGGATGCTGGCCAACGTCGAGAACAAGCTGCTGCTGACCACCTCGAACCGATCGGAGGCCGCGGTTGGCTATGCCACCATGGATGGCGACACCGCAGGCGGGCTGGCGCCGTTGGCCGGCATCGACAAACACTACTTGCGGCGCTGGCTGCGCTGGCTGCAAAAACCGGACCGACCGGCCCTGCCGGGGTTGGCGCCCGTGCCCGAGCTGCGCCACATCAACGCCCAGCAGCCGACCGCGGAACTGCGCCCGCCGGACCAGAAACAGATCGACGAAGACGACCTGATGCCGTACGACGTGCTCGACTGCTTGGAAAAGGCGGCGATCCGCGACAAGCAGTTGCCGGCGGAGGCGTGGCAAACAGCGTGTGATCGCTTTGCGGACCGCGAACCCCGTCTTTTGGCGTTCTGGGTACGGCGCTTCTACACGTTGTGGTGCCGCAACCAGTGGAAACGCGAGCGCTACGCCCCGAGCTTTCACCTGGACGACGAGAACCTCGACCCGCGCAGTTGGTGCCGGTTTCCGATCCTGTCGGCCGGCTATGCGCGCGAATTGCAAGAATTGGTGAACCGCGTGGGCATGACGTGAACCGGCGCCGGCCGCGCGGCAACCCAACCGGGGCGAGGGAGGTGGCCCATGCGATCCGTGGACGGCTGGCTGGCGGCGATGGTGGCCTTGGGCGCGGTCGCGGCCGCCCCTGTGCGCGCCGCCGAGTCTCAGAAGCCCGGCGAGTGGCTGATGGCGCGCCACGATGCCCGCCAGACCAACTGGTCGCCGCTGCACGCCAAGATGGCCAGCCCGGCTGTGCGCTGGCGCATCGCCCTGCCGAGCCAGTTGGGAGGGCTGGTCGCCGCAGACGTCGATCTGGACGGCAACGACGACCTGCTGACGCTCAACGCCGGCCGCGCCGCCACGCACACCGCCAACGGCAAGCTGCTGTGGCAGACCGCCAGCCTTGGCCTGACGTCCCTCTACGCTGGCGCGGATTTCGACGGCGACGGGGCCCGCGACGTGCTGGCGGTGGCGCCGACTCGGGCCTACTTGCTGCGGTTGGCGACCGGCGATGTGTGGTGGTCCTCGCCAGCCGGCGCGTACCTGGCGATCGCCACCGCGGCCGCGGCCGACTTCACCGGCGACGGCACGGTGGATCTGGCGCTCGGCGACGCTTCTGGGCCAGCCAGCGCCGTCGGGCCACAGGTGACGGTGTATGCGTTCTCGGGCAGCAAGGGCAGCGCCGTTGCCGCCACCGACATGCCCGGCGCCGAAGGTCATTTCCCCTGGGGAGGCCACCTGCACGCCATTGACGTGGACGGCGACGGCGCCACCGATCTGGTGCCGTGGGGCGACAAGCGGGTCGGCGCCTTCAGCGGCAAGACCGGCAAGCGCATTGGACTTTCGCCTGAGTTGTCGCCGCTTTTCGTATTCCAGCCGGTCCAGGCGTGGCGACCGCCGGGCGCCGGCGCGCCGCCGCACTTGGTGTGGCCGTCCAGCAACCCCGGCGGTGGCGGCACCCAGCAGCAAGTTGGTTGGTATGTGCTGCAACTGCAGGGATCCGAACTCGCGCTGCGCTGGAAGTACCAGGCCGCGGTGCCCGCTGACGAGGCGGTGGCCGCGGTGCCCGGCAGCGTCGGCGACCTCGACGGCGATGGGATGGGGGAATTCGTCGTCAGCCAGTTCAGCAGCGGCAGTTGGCGGTTGACGGCGTTCGACCTCGCGACCGGTGCCACGCTCACCACCCTTGCCGCCGAGGCTGCCAAGTCCGGCGCGTCCATCGGCCCGGTCCTGCAAGGCACGATTGCGCTGCCCGGCGGCAAGGTCGCCTTGGTGGTGTCGCTGCAGGCCCAGCGGATGACGAGCCCGTTCGGCCCGCAGCGACTGCTGACCTGGGACCGCAAGACCGGCTTTGCCACTGCCGCCGATTTTGGGCCGGGCGAGTGGTGGGCGGGCAACCGACCCGCCGCGGCGCAACCCGCGCCTGCCTACGCCAACGCCGCGCCGCTGCTGGCGCTGGAGGACGGCAAGCCGGCGGCGGAATTGCTGATGCAGCGCGACACCGACGGCGACCTGCGCGGCGACCGGATCGAGCGGCTGCGGTGGGGCCCGGCCGGCGTCACCGTGTTGGCCGACGCGGCGATGCCGCCGACCGCGGGCCCCATCGGCGTGCTGCGCCGCGGTTCTGGCCTATCCGTAGTGCTTGCGGCGGCCGATGGTCGCGTCCACCAATGGAACGCTTCGTTCAAGCTCGTCAACGACGGCGACGGCGACGGCGCCCCCGATCTTGTGCGCCACGCGGCAGGCGCCGTCCAACTCGCCATCGGGCGGATCGACGCGGCCGGCGCGCCCGTGATCGCCATGACCCATGGTCCACTGGTGCGCGCCTTCTCGCTGGCCGGAGCGGGGCCGGCCACGCCCCCCGCGCTGCTGTGGTCGCACGCCCTGCAGGGTCCGCCGGTGTCGCTCAACCTCGCCGACACCACGGGTGACGGTCAGCGCGAGGTCGTCGTCGGTTTGCACCCGCCGGGAAAGACTTTTGCGCTGCGGGGGTTGTCGGCGTCAGGTGGCGTCGCGTTCAACTGGTCGCCGCCGGGGCCGCTGCGCCGTGCGCCCCCTGGGTGGGGCGGCGCGCTCGTGCACGACGTCGATGGCGACGGCGCGGACGATCTCCTGATCCGCGCGCCAGCGGCCGAACCGACCACAGTCGCCTACGCGGCGACGTCGGTGTGGAGCGGCAAGGGCCAAACGTGGCTCTGGCCCGCCGGCAAGGGCTGTGCGGCCGTGCCGCACGCAGAGTGGGGCCTCGACACGGCCGCTTTTCCGCCAAGGGTGGTCGGGTCGCCGTGGATGGACCGCATCGTCTGCGCCGCGGCTTCGGGGGAGGCACTGGTACAGGTCGCCGCCCAGCCGGGCACCTATGGCACACCCATGGTTGCGGCCCTGACTGGCAAGGCGGTGGGCGACTGGGTCATGGGTGGCGCGGCCGGCGGCCCGGTCGCGGTCGACGGCGAATCCGCAAAAAATCTGTGGTATCAAGAAGATTTGCGATTTGTTGGCGGACCTTCCGCGCTGGTGCAGACCGACAGCGGATGGGTCAGCTTGCACGCCGCCCCGGGCGCGGCCGAGTTGCAGGCCCGCGACGCCGCCAAGGGCACGGTGCTCTGGGCGCGCGTGGTGACGGCCAAGCAGCTGTGGCCGGTTGGCAGCCAGCCAGCACACGCCACGACCATTGGCAGGATGATTGCCGTGGGTGGCATCAGCGGCCCTGGGGCGCCGACGGTGGTGGTCACGACCAGTGAGGGCCTTGTCTACGCCATTGGGGTCGGTGACGCCTCGATCGCGTGGATCTACGACGCCCAGGGCACCGTGGGCGCGCTCGCGGCGGCCGACGTCGACGGCGACGGCGCCAATGAACTGGTGGCCGCCATGCCCAACGGCGAACTCGTGGCGCTCGACGGCAACGTGGCCGCACCGCCCCCGGCCGTGCGCGACAACGCTGCGCCGCCCGAGGCCAATCCGGCCACGGACATCGACGAGCAGGAGTCCGCCGAGCAGGCATGGGCAAGTTGGGAGCCGGCCGCGGGAGCCAAGGGCTACGTCGCGCGCCTGGTCGACGACACGGGGGGACAGGTGGCGTCCGCCGCGGCCTTCGCGGGCGCCGCGGCCAGCCTGAACGGCCTGTACTTGCAGCCGGGGCGCACCTACCACTGGGCGGTCGCCAGCCACGCCTCCGAAGGTGCCGACGCGTCGTTCTCGACCGAGACGCTGTCGGACGGCGTACAGGTCGTCGATGCCTCGCCGCCCTGGTTCGCCGACCCGGCGTGTGCGCCCGGGTGTGCGCTGGCCCAGGGGGCGCTGTTGCGGGTCACCGCCACCGCCCGCGATCGCACGCGCCTCGCCGAAGTGCGGCTGACGCTCGCGCGAATCGGAGCCACCCCACCGTTGGCCCAGGAACGGTGGCTGCACTATGCCTCTTCGTTCGCCGTGGACTGGCAGTCGACGCTGGCCGACCCGGGCGACTACCGCGTGACGTTGTTTGCCGCCGACATCGCGGGTCACAGCACGGCGACGGAACTGGCGGTGACCGTTTGCGCCAAGGGGCTGCAAGCCGTGGGCCATGCCTGCAAGCCGCCGCCGCCCAAGCCCGCGGGGCCAGTCGCGCTCTCGGGCAGCCATGCCGACGGCTGTGGGTCGAGGCCCGCGACGACCGGGGCGGGCGGCTGGGTCGCGGCCTGTGCCGGCCTGATGTGGGCGGTAGGTCGCCGCAAACGCTGCGCTATGCCACCGTCACGCTGACCTGCATGCTGCCGTCGTAGCCCTCGAAGGCCATGGGGTCGCTGCCCTCGGGGTTCAGGTCGCTGGCCTTGCCGCTTTGCGCGGTGCAGCGCGCCTGGATCGTCCACGTGCCGGCGGAAAGCGGCAGGTCGAAGTGCCAAAGCGTCCAGACGTCGGGTCCTTTCTGGTAGTCCAACACGGCCGGTTGCCAGGCGCCACCGTTGACGCGTACCTCGACCTTGGCGATCGGGTCGCTGCCCGCGTAGGCCGTGCCCTGCACGCGCGTCAGGCCCACCTTGAGCGTCGACTTGTCGCCCGGATAGGCGATGAACGCGTTGGGCTGGTAGAGCGCCGTGTCGGACCAACCGAGTTTCTCCCAGTAGCCGAGGTAGGGTTCGTCGACGAAATCGAGGGTCGCCAGCCACTTGGGGTTCTTCATGCCGTAGCGGCCGGGCACCAGCATGCGCGCCGGAAAGCCGTGGTCGGTGGGCAGCGGTTCGCCGTTCATGCGCCACACCACCCACAGCGGCTTGGCGAGGTCCGTCGCCGGCAGCCCGGTCGAGAAGCCGTCGAGCGCGGTCACCTTGAGGTACGCCGCCTTGGGCAGTTGCAGACCGCGCGTCGCCAGCAGCTTGTCGACGGGCAGGCCGCGCCAGACCGCGTTGGAGATCGCCTGGCCACCCGGCCCGGTGCCGATGCACTCCAGGGTGTGCTCGCGGTCCAAGGCGGCCAGCGCCTCCAACTCGGCCAGGGTGAACGCTGTCAGCGGCTTGCCGCGGTCGAGGAACTGCAACTTCCAGGTCGCCGCGTCGGGCTTGGGGGCCGGACAGCAACTGGTGATGTAGTGGTCGGGGTTCTTGGTGAGGGGCGAAATCGCGACGCCCTCATTGGCGTAGGGCGACGCGGCGTCGCCCGTGGCCGCATCGGTCGCCGGGGCATCGGTCGCAGTTGGCAGTTCTGCGGTCGCCGTATCGACCGGGCCGACCTCGATCGCCGCGCCCGAGTCTGATGCAGCGGCCGTGTCGCCGCCGCCGATGTCGCCGCCCGCGCCCGCATCGGCCTTGGGCGCCGCAGACGCCGCTGCGCCCGCTTGGCCGTCGCACGCCACCGCGGCGAGGCCGCCCAGCGCTACCAGCACCTGGCGCCGCGTGCGCTGCCGCACGGGGTCGTAGGATTCCGCCATGGTTGTCCGCCCGCCCGCGCCCCACGCGCCGGGTGGCAGGGTACGGCTTTTGGATGGGTGGTGCCAACGGCGCAAAACAACCCCTTGCCACGCCCGCAAAAACGCCTACACTGCGCGCCCCCGCGCCGCACCCGCCAAGGGCCGCGGCCCCGCCGGCGCGACCGCCCGTCGCGCTCAACCGGAAGGAACCCATGAAGAAGACTGGCCACCCCAAATACCTCAAGTCCACGGTCAAGTGCGGCTGCGGCAACACCTTCGAGACGCGCTCGACCCGCGGCGACCTGCACGTCGACATCTGCGCTGCGTGCCACCCGTTCTACACCGGCAAGCAGCGCACGCTGGACATCGGCGGCCGCGTCGACCGCTTCAACCGCCGGTTCGCGATGGCGCAGGCGCCCAAATAGACCGGCCGCGCCACCGTCGCGCGCACTTCGCGCCGCGATCCTTCAAAATGGCCGCCCGTGTCAAAACCGGGTATCCTCCGTGCGCGCCGCCCCCATTCGGCCGCCGGTGATCCGTCCATGACCGCCCCGCGCCGTATCCCCGCTGCCACGCTGTGTTGCTTGGCCGCGGCGCTCGCGGCGTGCGCGCAGACGGCGGCGCCCGCGGGCGACGGCGGCTTGTCGAGCGAAGTGTTCTTCGGGCCGTCGCTCGACGCCGCGCCCAAGGATGCCCCGGCCCCCGACACCGCGGCCGATGCGGCCGACGCCGCCAGCGCGCCGCCCTCCGATGCGACCGGCACCGCCGACGCCGCCGCCAAGGACCTCGCGGTCGGCGCTGAACCGTGGGTGTGCAAGACACCCGGCACGGCCGGTTGCGCCTGCGACGCGCCCGCCGACTGCGACAGCGGCCACTGCGTCGAGACGCCCAACGACGGCAAGGTGTGCAGCGCCAACTGCACCGACAGTTGTCCGCCGGGCTGGCAGTGCGTGGCGCAGGGCACCACCGACATCGTCTATTTGTGCTTGCCGCAGTGGCCGGTGCTGTGCAACCCGTGCGACAGCGATGCCGACTGCGCCTCGGCCGGCGTAGGCAAGGCCCTGTGCGTCGATCGCGGCACGCTCGGCCATTTCTGTGGCGCGGCGTGCGCGATGGACGGCGACTGCCCGCCGAACTACGCCTGCGATCCAGTCAAGAGCGTGGCCGGCAAGCAAGGCAAGCAGTGCATGCCGATGCCGACCAAGGATGGCAAAGCCAAGGAGTGCACGTGCAGCAAGGCGGCCATCGCCGCGGCGCTCGGCACCAGTTGCAGTGCGGTCGCCAAGTCGCCCGAAGGCGCCGAGATCGGCGTGTGCGGCGGCGTCCGGCAGTGCACCGCCCAAGGACTGACGGCCTGCACCGCCATTGCCGCCAAGGAGACCTGCAACGGCAAGGACGACGACTGCGACGGCCAGACCGACGAGGCAGCCTGCGACGACAACAACGCGTGCACCACCGACACCTGCGATCTCGCGGCCTTGCAGTGCGCGCATTCGCCCACCGAGGGCAGTTGCAGCGCCGACGACAACGCCTGCACCGAAGGCGACGCCTGCAAGGACGGCAAGTGCGCAGTCGGCATCGCCAAGAAGTGCGACGACGGCAACCCGTGCACGCTCGACGCCTGCGCGCCCGCCAAGGGGTGCACCGCCACCCTGGATGACGGCGCCGGGTGCGACGACGGCGATCTGTGTAGCGTGGGCGACGTCTGCGCCGCCGGCCAGTGCCTGCCCGGCAAGCCCAAGCTGTGCGCCGCCGGGGCCGCCTGCACCGTGACCGCATGCGGCAAGGCCGACGGCGCATGCACCACCCAGAGCCAGCCCGACGGCACCGCATGCGACGACGGCACCGCTTGTACCGACAAGGACGCCTGCGCGGCCGGCCTGTGCAAGGGCGCGGCCGCCGACTGCAACGACGCCAACCCGTGCACGCAAGACACTTGTCAACCCGCAGATGGCTGCAAGCACCAGCCCAACGCGGCGGCGTGCGACGACCTGAACGCCTGCACCGACGCCGACACCTGCGGCAAAGGATCGTGCGCGGGCACCCCCAAGGCTGCCAAGGCCTGCGACGACAACAACCCCTGCACCAGCGACGGGTGCGACCCCAAAGCCGGCTGCGGCAACGCGCCGAACACCGCGGCGTGCGACGACGGCAACCCGTGCACCAGCGGCGACACCTGCAAAGCCAAGGCGTGTGTGCCCGGCGCCAGCACCTGCCAGTGCCAGGGCGACGCCGACTGCAAGGATGACGGCAACCTGTGCAACGGCACGATGTATTGCGACAAAAGCAAGTCGGCGTTCGAGTGCAAGGTCAACCCCGCGACCGTGGTCAGCTGCCAGACCTCGGCCGATGGCGTGTGCGCGCAGACGCTATGCGACGCCAAGACCGGCACCTGCGCCAAAGTGGCCCAGGCCGACGGCAAGGCGTGCGACGCCGACGGATCGCTGTGCACGCCCGGCGACGCCTGCAAGGCCGGGGTGTGCGCCGCCGGAGCCAAGCTGAACTGCAACGACGGCAGCCCGTGCACCGACGACGCCTGCGACCCCAAGGCCGGTTGCACCCACGCCCACAACGCCGCCGCCTGCGACGCCGACGGCAATGGCTGCACGACCCCCGACACCTGCAAAGGTGGGGTGTGCGTCGCCGGGCCGGCCAAACCGTGCAACGACGCCAACGCCTGTACCTCGGACAGCTGCGACAAGGCCACCGGCGCCTGCAAGAACGACGGAGCGGCGCTGCAAGGTCAGGCCTGCGACGCCGACGGATCGCTGTGCACCGGCAGCGACACCTGTGCCGCCGGGATCTGCAAGGCCGGGCCGATGCTGGTGTGCGACGACAAGAACGCCTGCACCACCGACACCTGCAGCCCGACCAAGGGCTGCCAGCACGCCGCTTTGCCCGACAAGACCGGCTGCGGCACCGGCCAATGGTGCATGGCGGGCGCGGCCGGCACCCAATGCGTCAAGGCGCCCAATTGCGGCGACAAGGTGGTCGATGCCGGCGAAGAATGCGACGACGGCAACCAAACCGACGGCGACGGCTGCAGCGGGTGCAAGAACGACAAACCGCCGTGGCCGGCCCCGGGCGAGGTGCTCATCACCGAAATCATGCCAGCGCCCACCAACCAGCAAGACGAATGGGTCGAATTGTTCAACGCGAGCACCAAGATCCTGTCGCTGCAGGGCGTGTTTTTCGGCGACAGCAACTACTACACGGCGTTCGACAAGACCGGCGGCGTGTTCCTCATCAACCCAGGACAATACCTGCTGGTGGCGGCGCTCAAGAACCCGGGCGGTGCGGGCGGGCCGACGCCGGACTACGTCTATGGCTATTCGACCCAAGGCATCGCGCTGACCAACACCGGCGAATACGTGTGTCTGAGCACCAACACCCAGTGCACGGGCACCGGCGTCATCGCCAAGGTTGCATATCCCAAGGCCACTGCTGGCAAGAGCTATCAGTTGGCGGCCGGCAAGCTCGACAAAGCCAGCATGGACAACAGCGCCAACTGGTGCCTCGGCAAGACACCCTATGGGTCGCTCGGCGACCTGGGCACGCCCGGCAAGGCCAACACCAGTTGCCCATAGCGCGTCCTGGCGCGCGGATCGCGTTCAGTCGGCCGCTGGCGTCAGACCCGCCCGCCTGCCGGCGAACCACCACACGAGCACTGCACCGCCGACCAAGAGGTTGCCGCCGGCCGCCAGCAGCACTGATCCGCTCTGGCCCAGGTGGCCGAGGATCCAGATGCCTGCGGCGATGCTGGCCACCGCCGAGCCCAGCGTATTGATGAAGTAGAGCATACCCACCGACTTGCCGACGTTGTGCGAGGTGCGCACCGCGTAGGCGACCAGCATCGGCAGCGTCGATCCCATCAGCAAGGTCGGCACCAGCACCAGCCCAAACGACAGCAGGAACGTCGCCAGACCCTCGGCGCCGGCCGTGACCTCGCCGACGGCGTGGAAAAGCTGCAACGACACCAGCCCGAAAAGGCCGATGCCCAGCTCGACCAGCCCGAACCACAGCGGCAACGGCGCATCCGGCCGCTTGGAGAGCTTGCCTCCCGCGAAGCTGCCCAGGCCCAGGCCGAGCATGAAGGCAGACACCACGATGGTCACCGCCTCGACGTTGACGCCATACAGCGCGAACAGGCTGCGCTGCCACACGACCTGGTACAGCAGCGCTGCCGCGCCAGACACCAGGAAAAGCGCGTAGATGAGAGGCAGCGGCAAGGCGCGGGCGTCGGCGGCGACCGGGCCGGCGGCGGGTGAGGGGGCTAGGCTGGGCACAGCGGATCCTGGGGCCGGGTGGCCAAGGCCGCGTAGGATGCTGCGGGCGGCCGGGGTTGGCAAGGGCGGCCGGATCCGGGCGCGGGTGCCGGGCGCAGGATCGCCTGATTGCCTTGGCACGCACTTTGCAGGAAATTGCCCGCGCCGAGCGGCCCGCCGCTGTCCGGCGGCCTGCGCTCCCTGCGCGCCTGCGATGCGATGACTGCGCACGACGACCCCTCCACGGACTCAGCGCCGCGCCTGCGCGTCAGCAGCCGCAGCCTCGCCGCCGGCCATTGGCAGTTGCACGTGGTGGTGGCACCCGACGGGTCGGTGACGCACAAGCCGCACCCGCTGCCGGCCGGCGCCACGGTGGTCGGCCGGCAGCCCGTCGGCCGCCACGTCTTGGAGATCGACGACACGTCGCTGTCGCGTTCTCACGTCCAGATCGAGTGCAAGGCCGGCCCCGACGCGGTCGTGGTGCGCGATCTCGACAGCCGCAATGGGGTGTACCTGTCCGGCCGCCCGTGCGATGGCGACCGCGCCGGCCAAGGGGCGGTGTTGCGGTTTGGCCGCTGCGTTGCGGTCCTCGAATTCGCGCGCGGCGAAGCGCGGCCGACCCTGGACGGCCTGCACCGCGAGATCCCAGGCGCCTCGGCGGTCGCCCAGGCCTTGCGGGCCGACCTGCGCTACGCCGCGACCACCGCGCACCCGGTGTTGATCGAGGGCCCGACCGGTTCAGGCAAGGAGTTCGCGGCCGGAGCCCTGCACCGGCTGAGCGGGCGCAAGGGCGCCATCGTGCGGGTCAACGTGTCCGCCATCCCAGAAACACTTCTAGAATCCACCCTTTTTGGTCACGAGCGCGGCGCGTTCACCGGCGCCCGCGACGCGGCCAAGGGCCTGATCCGCGAAGCCGACGGCGGCACGCTGGTGCTCGACGAGGTGGGTGAGTTGCCGGCGACGCTGCAACCCAAGCTGCTGCGCGCGGTCGAAGAGGGCACGGTCCGGCCGATCGGCGGTTCGCGCGACCTGCCGGTCCAGGTGCGCATCGTCGCGTGCACCAATGCTCGGTTGGATCGCCTGGTCGAGACCGGCCGCTTCCGCCGAGACCTGGCGGCCAGGTTGCGGGGCCACCACATCTGCATCGCCGGCATGGCCGACCGCAAGCCCGACATCCTGGCGCTGGCCGATGCGGTGTTGCCGGTCCCGGCCGACCTGCCGGTGCGCGGTGCGTCGCAGTGGCGGCAGGTGCTGGAACCCGAAGTGGCCGAGGCGCTGTTGCTGCATCCGTGGACCGACGGCATGCGCGAGCTGCGCGGCGTGCTTGTTCATCTTTTGCGCGACGCGCCGTTGCTGGACGACGACGAGCCCAAGTTCACGCTCGCCTCGCTGCCGCCGGCCATGGAGGCTTGGGCGCTGGGCCTGTTCGGCGGGCCCGACGGCAGAAGCCGGGCCAAATTGGAGCCCCAAGCGGCCATCGACCGGCCGCGGCCCGGACGCGGCGACCTGCTGGGCCTGATCGGCCAGCACGGCGGCAATATCGAGGCCATCGCCCGAGAACTCGGCGTGCACCGGCGCCAGGTATATCGGTGGCTGGCAATGGCCGGGATCGACCGGGTGGCGCTCAAGCAGCTGCGGGCGGGCCAGTAGGCGAGCGCTGGCGCGAGGCCGCAAAGATTGTCCTTTCAAGCAACGTCGGGAACCCGTGTGCCACGGCGCCGGCCGTCTTGGAGGTGGCATTGCAGAGATTTGGCTGCGGGGCAGTGGGACAGTGGGACCTGTCGCGGGTGGGACGCGTCGCGGGGTCGCGAAATCATGTAAGGGACTGGAAAATAATAAGTCGATCGCTCTCACATCAGGACGGAGCCGCGAGTCGGACCCTTGGTCCGCGAGCTGGCGACCCACTGAGCAAGCAAACGGGCCCAAGAAATGATTGAGTAAATCATTTCCTGGCCCTAACAGCGCCCTGCATGGCATTTTCAATGTTGCGCGGCAAACCCGCAGGCAACGCGAACCGCCATGTCGACCTCCGGCCAGCGCGGTTCGGGCAATACCGCCAAGACCCCACCCAATCGGTCCAAGCGTGCCGCAGCAAGGTGGTCGGCGTTCAGGGCGCAGTGCGTGGGCATGCCGTCTGCCTCCGACAACACGACCTCCGTTTGCAAGCCGCGCACAGTTCGCGTGGTCGGCACCACGATCACTTGGTGCAGTGCCCCCAGCACCGACTGCCGGCCAAGAATCAGCACAGGCCGTCGCTTGTCCGGTTCCGCGAACTGGTACCAGCGGATTTCACCGCGGCGCATAGAACTCCTCCCACCCGTGGCCATCCCAGGCGAGCGGATCCTCGCCATCCTGCGCTTGGAACTCTTCCGGGTTCGCCGGGGTTTGCGCGTATCGATCGGCGTCGGTGGTGGGGTTGCCACAGGCGGCGACCAGCGCCCCAAGGCGGGCTCGCTCCGCGGGGGACAGCTTGCTGACAAGCGGCATGAGGTCCGCTGCGGTCAGGGGTAGGGGTGCGGGCATTGGCGACCTTGCGCGGCGCAACGCCGCCAGATCGCAGCATAGCCACGCGGCGCATGCCGGGCAAGGCCGTTGGGGCGCGTGGGCGGGTGGCGGTCCCGCGGGACAGTGGGACCTGTCGCGGGTGGGACGGGTCGCGGAGTCCCGTTCGTCGGGCCAGACAGCTTGCCGGCGACCGATCCTGCCGCGTTGTGCCTGCCGCACCGCGCAAGGCCCGCGCAGTGGCCTCGCGCCGCAACCGCCACCGGCCCGGCCCCAGTTTCCGCAGTTGGCACGACCCTTGCAAAGCTGCCCCACTGCCGACCACGCCCACGATGGCGCGCAGCCCGCGAAAGCGGGCGGTCCGATCGGCCAGGGTGCATATGCTGGAGGGTTCAGATGGTTGTAGCGCGGTTGGGGTCGGTTTTGGCGGTGGTCGCCGTACTGATGGCCGGGTTTGCTGGCGGGTGCAGCGACTTCGAGGGTGAGGCGAAGGCGACGGCGGCGGCCAAGGCGGCCGCAGGCGACTCTGGCGGCTCGCTTGGCGACAGTGCCGCAGGCGCGGGCAGCGAGGTGGCGGCCGCGGACACCGACACCGTGGGCGAGGACGTGCCGGTCGACGCCGCTGCCGACGTGCCCCCCGACGTTGCATCGGAGGTCGACGCTGTAGCGGACGTGCCGCCGGCCTGCACGCCGACACAGTGCGACGACGGCAACCCCTGTACCGACGACGTGTGCACGGACGGCAACTGCGCCCACTCGCCCAATACGGCTGGGTGTGACGACAAAGACGCTTGCACGGAGGCCGACAAGTGCGCGGCCGGGAAATGTGCAGGCGGTCCGGCCAAAAAATGCGACGACACCAACCCATGCACCGACGACGGCTGCGACAAGCTCAAGGGCTGCATCAGCAGCGCCAACACCGGCCCTTGCAGCGACGACAACGCCTGCACCGAGGGCGACAAGTGTGACAAGGGCAGCTGCGTCGCAGGAGCGACCAAGGCGTGCGACGACAACAATCCGTGCACGCTCGACAACTGCGGCGCAAAATCGGGCTGTTCCAACTCGCCGAACGCGGGTGCGCCGTGCGATGACGGCGACAAGTGCACCACTGGCGAAAAATGCGACAGCGGCGGGGCTTGCAAAGGCAGTGCGCTCACCTGTGACGACAAGAATCCGTGCACGGATGACGGCTGCGACAAGGCGAAGGGGTGCGTGAACGCCGACAACAAGGCGGCTTGCGACGACGGCAATAAGTGCACCGCGGACGATACCTGTGCGGCGGGGGTGTGCAAGGGCGGCCCGGCCATCAACTGCGACGACAAGGAGGTCTGCACCAACGACGCGTGCCTGGCGACCGTGGGCTGCGACTATACCAACGTGGTGGGCCCGTGCTCCGACGGCGACAAGTGCACCGACGGTGACGCCTGTGGCAACGGCAAGTGCAAGCCGGGCGCGGCGCCCAACTGCGACGATGGCAAGCAGTGCACCGACGACGGGTGCGACAAGGCCGTCGGCTGCACCAACGTCAACAACACCAAGGGATGCGTCGACACCGACCTGTGCACCCAAAACGAGACCTGCAAGGACGGCACGTGCGGCGGCGTGCCGGTGGTGTGCAACGACGTCAACCCGTGCACCTCGGATAGCTGCGACAAGGCCAAGGGCTGCGTGACAGCACCGGACAACGAATCGGGTGCCTGCAACGACGGCAACGACTGCACTACCGGCGACAAGTGCACTGCGGGCACGTGCAAGGGCGCGGGCAAGAGCTGCGACGACGGCAACCCTTGCACCAGCGACACCTGCGCCAACAACGTGTGCTCGAACACCAATTCGACCGGAACGGCGTGCACCGACTCGAACGTCTGCACCGTGGGCGATGCCTGCAGCGCAGGCAAGTGCGTCCCCGGCCCGCAGCAGGCGTGCAACGACAACATCCCCTGCACCGATGACAGTTGCGACAAGGTCAAGGGCTGCGTCGCCACCCCCAACACGGCCGAGTGCAACGACGGCGACGCCTGCACCACCAACGATGCCTGCGCGGCCGGTGCGTGCAAGGGCGGCGCCGCGGCCAAGTGCGACGACAACAACGCTTGCACCACCGACAGCTGCGACAAGACCAAGGGCTGCCAAAACGCCAACGCGGCCGATGGCACCGCTTGCACCGACAACAACGCCTGCACGACGACCGACAAGTGCACGGCCGGCAAGTGCGGCGGAACCGCCGTGGTGTGCAACGACACCAACCCCTGCACCGCCGACACCTGCGACAAGGCATTGGGCTGCAAGGCGACCAACGATGACACGCTCACGTGCACCGACGACGACGTGTGCACCCAGGGCGACAAGTGCGCGGCAGGCGCGTGCAAGCCGGGCGTGCTCAAGAACTGCGACGACGGCAATGCGTGCACGACCGATAGCTGCGACAAGATCAAAGGCTGCCAGATCGCGGCGTTCGTCGGCCCGTGCGATGACAGCAACGGCTGCACCAGCGGCGACAGTTGCGTCAACAGCGCATGCAAGGCCGGCACGGCCAAGGTCTGCGACGACAAGGACGGCTGCACCATCGATAGCTGCGACGCGGCGAGCGGCCTGTGCAAGACCGCGCCGGCGCCGCACGTCGGCAGCGAGGGCAGCGCGCCCGACGGCGTCGACAACGACTGCGAGGGCGGCACCGACGAGGAGTTCGACCTCGACCACGATGGCGAGTACTGCAAGGGTGCCAAGTGCGGCGCCAATGAAGCGGACACCTGCCCGACGGTGTGGAATCCGGGCAACGACAAGGCGGCCTGTGCGGCGCTCGGCAGCGGGTGGTCCGGTTCAGTGGCCGTCGGGCTGGGCGTGGCATCGGCCAGTGGCACGGCGCCAGAGCGGCGCACGCACGAGGTGGTGGAGGTGCCGTTGGTCAATGGGTATTTGGATGCGAGTGTGCTCGGCTACTGGCCGCTCGACAACGCGGCCGCCACCGACAAGGGTCCAGCGGGCAACAACCTGACGCTCGGCGCGACCGTGAACAAGGTCGCGGGCGCGTGGGCAGACAGCAATGGCGCTGCGAGTGTGAGCCTGAACCGGGTCGGCAGTGTCGACATGGGCGCGGCGGCGCCAAGTCCGGGTGCGGCGCGCAGCATCATGGCGTGGGTCAAGGTGGCCAGCTACCCGGGGAGCTACAGCGTGGTTGCCGGGTGGGGGAGCGGGAAATCCTTCACCCTCTACGTGAAGTCGGACAAGTGGGGTGTGTTTGGCGGAGCCTCGGCAATCGACGTCAAGGCGGAAGTGGACGCACTGCCCAAGGGTGAATGGCACCACGTCGCCGCAACCTACGCCGCCGGGCAATTGGCGTACTACGTGGATGGCAAGCTGGCGGCGAGCGCGGCCAAGGCGGAAATCGCTGTCGATACACAGTTCTCTATTGGCGCATGGTCCGGCGACGGCGACAAGCTGGACGGCAGTGTGGACGACGTGGTGGCGTTTTCGCGGGCGCTGTCGCCGGGCGAGATCGCGGCGTACGTCGCCAGCAAGAAGCCCTACGCCTCTGTGCTCGTGCCGGGCGCTGAGGCGGACTGGGATGATCTGCGGGTGACGGAGGGGACGCCGTATCAGGCTAACCATTCGAGCCACTCCGAGGTCGTCGGCGTTGCGCCGCACAGCGACAGCGACCTCAAGGACGTTCTGGGGTACTGGAGATTCAACGGTGACGGCCAGGATCTCGGGCCGGATAAGCTCCATGGCGTGGTTTCTGGCGGTGCGGTGCCAGTCACTGGGCGGTTCGGCGACGCCAGCGGGGCGATGCGGTTTCCGTATGGTGCCCAGTACACGATGCCGACCAAAGCCAAGGGCAGCGCGCTCAACCTCAAGGCGGGATCGCTGGAAATGTGGTTCCGCATTGATGCTTGCGGCAAGAACATAGTACTGCTGAACGCTCACAAGGGCGGCGTTTCGGACTATGGCGCATGGCTGGCCGTGAGTCCCGAGTGCAATATTGCGCTCGCGCCTCAGGGTTCGCCAGAAATCGACATTGTGAGCACTTCGAAAGTTGTGCCGAAGCGCTGGACGCATGTTGGCATCTCGTGGGACGGCGCCACTGGCGTCATCTACCTCGACGGCGCGCAAGACGGCAAGGTCGCTACGCCCTACCCTGTGAATTTCGCGGGCATGGATATGTGGGTTGGCAACTTTTACGACTCTGGACCACAACCATTTGAAATCGACGAAGTCCTCATCCACTCCGTCGCCAAACCCGCCGACTACTTCGCCAAGCGCGCCCGCCCCGGCCTGCCAACCCTGCGCTTCCTCGCCAGCACCAAGCCCTACGCGACCGCCGGCGCGTTCGACTTCTACAAGTACGCCGTCCGCACCGGAAATTCCACGGCGCCGGCCCTGCCGCCAGCGCTCAAGGCGCTGGACAAGACCACGACGTGCAACGCGTTGCTATCGCCGTGCTTGGGCTACACAGGGTGGTGGCGGTTCGACGAGGGCTTCGGCAAAGTCGCCCTCGACAGTTCATCGAGCGCCGTCCATGGAACAGCCAACGGTACGCCAACGTGGAGCGCTGGCGCAGCCGGCATCGGCATGGCGTTTGGTGCGGGGGCAACCTCCTCGGTGTCGTTGCTTTTCCCGTCGTGGAAGGTCGGTGACGCCACGACGGTGGAGTACGCAGCCAAGCCAACGTCTTCGTCTTCGGACGGCTCCGTGATCTCCAACGACAACAAGGGCGTGTTCAACGCGATGTGGAAGTTCAGCAATTTCAAGTTCAAGTTCTACGCCGAGCAGTTCGACGTCTTTCCCCTGCAGACCAACGAAGTCCAGTGCAGCACCGGCAATTGGTGCTACCAGGGGTTTGTCGGCGTGCTGGGTACCAAGCAGATGGGCTTCTTTGCCAACGGGACCAGCGTGGCCTCCTCGCTGAGCGGGTCGGCGACCGGCGGCCCCAGCACGAGTTCGCCGATCGCGTTGACATTTGGCAATCGACCCGTTGGCGACGACGGCATGACTGGCGTACTCGACAACATCCGCCTGATGTCCCGCGCCCTGACCCCCGACGAGCTCCTGCACTACCCGGTCGCCACCGCCACCCTCGCCGCCAGCTCCGCCGACCCCTGCGCCACCAAATCCTGCGACGACGGCAACCCTTGCACCACCGACACCTGCACCAACGGGACCTGCAGCAACGTCTCCGTCACCGACGGCACCGACTGCGGCGGCGGCAAGGTCTGCGGCGCCGGCACCTGCAAGGTCCCGGCCGGCGTCATCGGTTCGTGGACCGCGACGACACCGCTGCCGGCCCCGACCGGCAGCCTGTTCGCAACCGCCGCCAACGGCTACCTCTATGCGATCAGCGGCCAAACCTCCGGCGCGCCCCAATCCGGCAAGGTCTACTACGCCCCCATCGCCAGCGACGGCAAGGTCGGCACCTGGCAGGCGACCTCTTCCTTCTCGCCGGCCCGCAACGCCTTCTCGATCGCCGTGGACGCCGGGTACCTCTACGTCTTGCCCGGAAGTCTCGGCGGCAGCCAATCCACTACCAACGTATCGGTCGCCCAGTTACTGCCCGCCGGCGGTGCGGCCGCCTTCGCGGCCACCAAGGAACTGCCGGCCTACGCCGACATGGCCGGTTCGGTGGCGACCGGCGGCTACGTCGTGATCACCGGCGGAGCTTTCGCCAGCTACTTCGCCGCGGTCTGGACCGGCGCCATCGACAGCGACCACAGCATCAGCGCGTGGAAGACCACCACCTCGCTGCCCGCAGCCCGCGGCCAGCATCGGGCGTTTGCCTACGGCGGCTACGTGTTCGTCGCTGGCGGCTATGCCAGCGGCGCGGTGTTCCAAGAGGTGCTGGCCGCCCCGCTGCAGGCGGGCGGCACCCTCGGCACCTGGAGCGCCACGCAACCGCTGCCCACCAAGCGCTCCGGCTTCGGCCACGTCAGCAACGGCGCGGTGCAACTGGTCCTGGGCGGCTACGACGCCAGCGGCAACGCCACCGCCGAGACCGCGTCCACCTCAGCGCTGGCCGGCGGCAAGACCGACCCGTGGAAGGCGCAAACTTCGCTGCCCTACCCGGCGGCGGGCTGCGGAGCGGCGTACTGGAACGGTCGGGTATACGCGGTCGGCGGCGTCAACGCCACCGGCCTCTTGAACGCCGTGTCGTTCGCGCCGGCGCCGTAGCCTGAATCGGCGTTCGCCGCAGCCGCCCCTTGACGGTCTCTAGCTGCCGCCCCATTCCGGTCGGGCGGGGTGCCGACCGCCGGACGCACCGTGGCCAACGCCGCAGAACCAAGCGCAACTGCCGAGCGGGGCCGCGCGCGAGCCGCCGCCCTGGCCGCCATGGAATGCCGGCAGCGCCTCGCCCAAGCCACCTGGACACCGAGCGAGCGCCTCAGCTTGTTGCAGGAGCAGTGGGATCTCGCCCGATCAGCGCGCGGCACCGCACCCCGTTCCGATCTCGAATCGCTGCGAATGCACCAACAGGTGCGCGACGAAGTCCGTGCGCGGTGCAAGGCATGACGACCTTCGCCCAGGTGTTGGCGGCGGTGGCTGCGGTCTGCGAGCGAGCGGGCGTGCCCTGGGCGCTCATCGGCGGCGTGTGGCGCTTGGGGTGGCGACCCACCGAGAAAGCAAGCGGGGCCCAAAAAGGACTGAGTCCATCGTTTCCGCGCCCATGTGTCACCGCAGCGCCTAGCGCACCCATCGCGATGCGCAAGGATGTGGTCACTTGCCGCCCAAGACCAACCCCGCCTCCCGCCAGCCCATCACCGCCACGCCCTGCCGATCAAACGACGAATCACCGCCATAGACCAACGCCATCTTGCTCAGTTCACCCCCGAGCAGGGCCTTGAGCTTGTGCAGGCCCCCCAGCCAGTCGCCGGCCACCGTTTGGCCGCTCTTGACTTCGATCGCCGTCAGTTGGCCGCCATGCTCGACGATCACGTCGACCTCATGGCCACTACTGTCGCGCCAAAAGCTGAGCCGGGCGTTCAGACCGCGGTGGTCGATGGCCTTGTGCAGTTCGGCCACCACCCACGACTCGAACAGGGCCCCGCGCAGCGCGTGCACCTCGAGCAAGCGCGGTTCGTCGATGCCACACAACCACGCAGCCAGGCCGCTGTCGGTGAGGTATAGCTTGGGCGTTTTGACGAGCCGCTTGCCCACGTTGCGAAAAAACGGCTGCAAAAGCACAACGATACCGCTCGCCTGCAAGACGGACAGCCATGCACGGGCGGTATTGTGGGTGATGCCACAATCTGCGGCGAGCGCCGACAGGTTGAGCAATTGCGCAGTCCGAGCGGCGCACATGCGTACGAAGCGCTGAAAGGCGGCAAGGTCGCGCACTTCCAGCGCCTGCCGGACGTCGCGCTCGACGTAGGTGGCCACGTAACTACTGAAAAAGACGTGCGGGCGAACCGGGCGGTCGAAAAGCGGCGGGTAGCCGCCGAGCAGCAGCGCCTCAGGCAACGTTGCCTTCAGGGCTGCGGCGCAGAGCAACTCGGAGGACGAAAACGGCCAAAGCTGAACCAGGCCGACACGCCCTGCCAGCGACTGGCTCAGTTGTTCGCGCAGGCCAAACTGCTGCGAACCTGTCAGCACCCATACGCCAAGGCGGCGGTCGCCGTCGATGATCGTTTGCAAGTACGACAGCAACCCCGGGGCGCGCTGGATTTCGTCGAGGATGGCGCCGGCCCCAAAGCGGCCGAGGAAGCCGCGTGCGTCGGCGTCGGCGAACGCGCGCACATCGGGGTCTTCCAGTGAGACATAGGGCTTGTCGGCAAAGGCGTCGCGCACCAAGGTGGTCTTGCCCGATTGGCGCGGGCCGGTCAGCGCCACGGCAGGAAACTCCGCTGCGGTCCTGAGCAAGTTGGCGTGGGCATCGCGCGCAATCATCGATGCAGCGTGGCGCGAGTCGTGCAGATTGTCAATTCAATTGCCAATCTGCACGATTCGCGCCAACCCCTTGACCCGCCGTTGGTTTCTGACCGTCACCAGCCGCGCGGCCATGGGTTGCTACTCGGTGGCGACGCCGTGCCCGGCCTTCACCGCTGGCATCGGCCCACACGGCAATGCTCAAAGCTGCGCACCTGGCCCCTCGCGCCCCCGTGCAAGCCATCGAAATTCAAACACCGTCTGCCAAGGCGGAGGCCGTTGCAAAAAGTCCGCGTGCAAGCGCTGGCCGCTTGCCGCGCAGGCGGAAAGCGCATAGATAGCCCTAGGTTTCAACCCGTCGGTCCCTCCCGGCTCGGGGTCGAACCTTGCTTCTGTGACAGTCTCCTGCGCGGCAATGACGGGTTGCCGACAGCGACCGTGGCGTCCGGTTGCTTGCATTTGGCGTATCCGACCAGTCAGCGCACCACGGGCTACACCACACCCACCGCGCGCAACCGCGCCACGGTCTGGGCCGGCGACAGCACCTCGCAGGGTGCCAATACGTCAACCGGAAAGTGCCTCTGGTTGCCGGTGACCAGAATTTGCGCGTTGCCAGCACGGGCGACCTCGATGAACGGCAAGTCGCCTGCGTCGGGCAGCACACCCTGCCATGGTGCCGTCGCCACCCGAACACCCAGCGAATCGAGTCGATCGGCCATCAAGCCGCCGACGATCGGACCGAAACTGAACTTGCTCCGCGTGAGAACTTCCCGGTATTCCGTAAGAATGCGGTTGTCAACCAACAGGGCGATTGCACCCAGCAGGACTTGGTCGACAATCCATTGCGACGGCCCGCTGCGCGTCAGCAAGGCAGAGACCACGACATGGGTATCCACGACGACGCGCATCACGCCGCGCTTCGGCGCTGCCGTTCAGCCCGAACCTCGGCGATCTCGGCGTCGATTTCTTCTGCCGTCAGCTTATCGGCACCCGAAGCGGCGGTTATCTTGCGCATGTGGTCCGCCAACGCCAACGCGCGCGCCCGGCGGACGGCCGCCAGTATTGCCTCCAGGTCGCGCTCATCGATCCGGGTGAGCAGCGCCATCGGCCGACCGTGGTTGGTCACCACGATCTCGTCGCCGGCCAGTTCATCGCGCAGTGCGCCAGTCGTGCTGCGCAGTTCGCGAATGGTTAAGAACTTCATCGCGTCACCCTTGCGCCGCCATGGGCGCTTTCCACAGCCTGTCGTCAATGCTCTGTGTACGCAACTGTGCACTTTTCTGGACCTGCGAACAGCAAACAAGTCCCGCGCATCGAGACACTGAGACACGTCCCACGCGCGACACGTCCCACAGTCCCAATGACGGCCTGCGCGCCCCGCTCGCCCGCCCGCGCCGCCCAAGATCCGCCACCTGGCCACGACGACCAGCCCGCGCCGCCGCGTTCGCCTCTGGCACGCAATTTGCACGGCGCAGCACGCCTGATGCGCGCGCGACTGCCCGCCCACGGTGACCTATGGCTGAATCCACAGCGAGCGTGACGACCCGCGTGTGCCCGGTGTGCGGCGAACTGACCGCCGCCGCGCACTGCCCAAAGGACGGCACCACCACCGTCGCGCAGACCGAACACCAGAAAGCCGCCACGGCCTTCAAGCCAGGTGAGCTCGTCGGCGGCCGCTACCGGATCACCGGCACGCTCGGCCGCGGCGGTTTTGGCGCAGTGTATGCTGCAGAGCACACCGGCACCTTGCAGAAAGTCGCGCTCAAGATGTTGGCGCTCGACCACAGCACGGCCGGCGGCGACGACACCGTCAAGCGGTTCTTCAAGGAGGCACAGGTCACTGCCGGCCTGACCCATCCCAATACCGTGCGCGTGTTCGACGTCGGCCAGACCGACGAGGGGCCACTGTACATCGCCATGGAGATGCTCAAGGGCGCGTCCCTGGAGCAGATGCTGCGGCGTCTGGCCAAATCCGGCCAGGCCATGCAAGAAATCCAGGTGCTCGACATCGCCATCCCGGTGTTGCGATCACTTGGCGAGGCCCACAAGGCGGGGCTGGTGCACCGCGACATCAAACCGGCCAACATCATGATCGTGCCCGGGCCCGAAGATGAACCCCTGGTCAAGGTGCTCGACTTCGGCATCGCGCGCACCACCGACAGTTCGCTGACCGGCAGCGGCCGGGCGCTCGGCACGCCGCAATACATGAGCCCGGAACAGTGCCGCGGCCGGCCGATCGACGGGCGCGCCGACTTGTATGCCCTTGGCATCATGCTCTTTCGCTGCGCCACCGCGAAACTGCCGTTTGAACATGAAGACCTGATGGCGCTGATGTTCAGCCACACCCACGACCCGCTGCCAGACCCGCGACAATCGACCGCCAATCCGCTGTCCGACGGCTTCGTGGCGATGCTGGTCAAGGCCACGGCCAAGGAACCGACCGACCGCTACGGCGATGCCCGCGAGATGCGGATGGCGTGCGAGGCGCTGCGCGGCGGCGCCTGGGCCGCCACCCCGAATTTTCCAGTGGCCACGTCCGTCGATGGCGACAGTGGTCGGCCGACGACGCCCTACCAGGTTTCGGCCCGCACCGGCCGCGACGGAGAAAGCATGCCTGCGGCCGACGAGACGCCAGCGCGCACCCCGACGGGCACGATGTCGGTTTCCAATACGTTGGCAGGCATCCTGACTGCGGAACTGAACGACCAGCGCGCCCAGGCCGAGGCGAGCGCGCAGCGCCAGGCCGACGAGGCCGCAACCATCGCGGTGGCCGCGGCGGACGCCCAATTGGCCGCGGGCAGGCCGTCCAACAGTTCGAAAACGCTGGCCCTCGACGCTACAGCGCCGGGACCGGCTGCCGCTGCGGACAAGCCCAAGGCCCCGGGTGACGCTGCGCCGACTGCCACCGCGCCGGTGGCGACCTCCAAGTGGGTTGCCATCGCGGCCGCCGCGGCTGCTGTGGCGGCCGCCGCTTGGTGGTTGAGCGGCCACAGCACCGAACCTGCTCCTGCGCCGGTCGCGCCTGCGGCACCGGTGGCCGCGCCCGCCGCGGCGGCACTGCAGCCTGTCGCGGCGCCGCCACCT
>Ga0194120_10003555_pt1 | contig 25251 bp, 30 predicted proteins | sample TA2MahCa65mmetaG_FD_148642 | JGI IMG/M metagenome (GOLD analysis project Ga0194120, IMG submission 148642) | Freshwater microbial communities from Lake Tanganyika, Tanzania - TA2015019 Mahale Deep Cast 65m | ecosystem: Environmental > Aquatic > Freshwater > Lake | place: Tanzania: Lake... | reverse complement strand
GAAGACTTCGAGGCATTGCTGCCTTGGCTACTCGTCAAGCCAAAAACCACAAATTAAACTGTTACAACTTCGTCATGAAAATCAATGACGTGATTTAAAAGTCGCTTACCTTTATTCGCTTCGCGCAAGCCCAACCAGACGAAAGCCTGTTCACGTTGTAACCAATGACTGATCTGTTCTAATTCAATATCTTCAAATCGCTAGCCATCTTCATAGACCACACATTTCATGACCATGGCTGGATTAATCATCTCAATCACTTTTTGCTCCTTGTCATCCCTTTTCATTTGGCTAAAAAACGAGCTTTTAAAATTTTTAAGGCCAAGTGTAACCCAACTAATTAAATAGCGTTATGAATAGCGAACCTGATCCGTCATAGATTTGTCATATTTCTAAGATATCTTGAAATCACAAAAAATGAGACGAAATGAGAAAAGACCATGTTAGAAGTTAGCCAAAATACACCCAAAGAATTAGTTGAGATCGAACGCATACTGAGCGATCTTTTAAATGATATAAAACACCCCTTGAATGACACCAATCATCCTTATCATCGTGATAGCCGCCAGGCAGTGAATGATTTAATGAGCTACGCTGATACCTTACGTAATAGCTACAGCCTCTGAAAATAGCGGATCAACAACTTGGAGTGTCGTTAAACTGCAGCAACAAAAAACACCCCTTCTGAAAAAACTGATCAGTGTTTGATGTATGTCAATTTTCTGGATCAGCCCTTTGTTATCCTGATCACCGTTGATTCATCAACGCCATATTTAACAAACAACACAGAAGGTGGAACATATGAGCGAAGTTAAAGAAAAAGACAATTTCATTTTGTACGTCGTCTTGGCTGGCGCGGTAGCTGCGGCCGGTGTTTATCTGGTGAAAAATGCTGAGCACGACAAATATGCTGCTGCTTCAAAGGCAATCTCTGAAGACCCTAGCAATTCAGCGTATCGCAATGACGTCATTCATAGCGGCGGCTCACAAAAATAAGTCGCTCATGCTTTAAATTAAAGACGCTTCACATCCTTGTTATCGACCTGACCGGCAAGGATGGCTACAGTATCTGAGGGTCTGTATTTTGCAGACCCTTTTTTATGTCCGTTTTTCCGGTAGAATTTGCAGTTTTTAGTGATGCTAAGGAGCATTTAGATCATGGGCAGAGCCTATCAAAACCGTAAAGTCTCGATGGCCAAGACTGCAGCCGCCAAAACCAAGGTGTACAGTAAGTATGGTCGGGAAATTTATGTATGCGCCAAGTCGGGTGGACACGATCCTTCCGGAAATATTGCTTTGCGGGGCTTGATCGATAAAGCAAAACGCGATCAGGTTCCATCACACGTGATTGATAAAGCGCTAGAAAAAGCTAAAGGTGGAACAGGAGAAGACTTTGCTGCTGCGCGCTATGAAGGCTATGGCCCAGGCAGTGTCATGGTTATTATTGACTGTTTGACTGACAATCCTAACCGGACCTTTGGCGATGTTCGCCAGTGCTTTACTAAAACTAAAACCAAAATAGGCACACCAGGCACCGTCAGCCACATGTTTGATCATGCGGCTATCTTAGCCATCAAACATAATGACGAAGACGCCATCCTCGAAGCCTTATTAAATGCCGATGTTGATGTCACTGACTTAGAAAACGAAGACGGTAAAATCACCGTGTTTACGCCTCAAAGTGATTATTTCAAAGCCAAACAAGCTTTGCACGATTTACTGGGAGACATTGAATTCGAAGTCGATGAAATCCAGTTTTTGCCTAAAGGTGCCACCCCTATCAGTGGGGAAGATGTGGAACTTTTTGAGAAGTTTCTTGATCTGCTTAACGAACTGGATGACGTACAAAACGTCTTCCATGACGCCGAGTATTAATCAGAAGCACTTACTTGGGCTTAGTCAGGACAGACTGACTAAGCCCACTTAATCTAGATCACTTGAGCAGATTCTCGCCAATTTAAACCGAAAGCCTCGGCAACCCCTTGGCAGGTTAATTCACCGCCATAGCAATTCAAGCCTTTCAGTAAGGCGCTATCCTCCCTAATAGCCGATAAGCCATGTTCAGCCAGACGTAGCACATACGCAGAAGTCTGATTGTTCAGTGCAAAGGTACTGGTTCTGGGGACGGCGCCTGGCATATTAGCAACACAGTAATGCAAGACACCTTCTTCGATGTAGGTAGGCTGACTATGGGTTGTTGCTCGTGTCGTTTCTATACATCCTCCTTGATCCACTGCCACATCAACAATAACCGAATCAGCCTGCATCAATTGCAACATCTGGCGACTAACCAGATAAGGCGCTTTTTTTCCCGGAACGAGGACAGCCCCAATCAGCAAATCGGCATCAGCAATCAGTTCCTCAAGATTGTGTTGGTTACTGGTGATCGTACGTAATTGCCCTCGATAGATATCATCCAGATATTGTAAACGTGCATGACTAATATCTGTGATGGTCACCTGTGCGCCCATCCCTACAGCTACTTTAGCGGCATTATGTCCTACAACACCCCCACCTAAAATAACAACCTTGGCTGGTGTAACCCCTGGCACACCGCCCATCAAGACTCCACGCCCTCCATTAGAACGCTGTAAATAATACGCACCGACTTGGCTAGCCATCCGGCCAGCTACTTCGCTCATGGGCATTAACAAAGGCAATTGACCAGAACCTGTCTGCACGGTTTCGTAGGCCACTGCTGTGGTACCAGCATTCAGCAAAGCGTGGGTTAAGGCTTGATTGGATGCCAGATGCAAATACGTGAACAACAGTAAATCTGGTCTTAATAAACCGTATTCGGACTCGACAGGCTCTTTAACCTTCACGACTAACTCAGCTGCCCAAGCCTCCTCGGCACTTGCCACCAGTGTTGCACCTGCTAGTCGATATTCATCATCATCGATGGCACTACCCAAACCAGCCCCCTGCTCAACCAGGACCCTATGTCCAGCGGCCACCAGAGATTTGACAGTGGCTGGAATCAAACCTACGCGGTTTTCATTATCTTTAATTTCTTTTGGCACACCTACCCACATAAGCATACTCCTTGTTTAGTTGGATATTTTGAGACTAGTTTTACCACAGCTGATGGGGTTCATTTGATTAATCGAATTATCAACACGCTTTATTGCAGCCTCATGATCAAAACCAAGCTCCACCGCCATGTTTAGAGAAAGTGATAATTTTTTATTAAAAATGATAACTGTATTTTTCTAGAATCAGCTTAAATATCAGGGCAAATTTGGGTAGAATTCTGCTAAGGATTAACTTGCAACTCTAGGAGGGTGTTTTATGAGTCAAACGTCTTTAAGCGACTCAAAATCGGCAAAGGCTTCTTTAAACAAAAAAGACGGCCAACAATACAAACGTTTAACGATTGATATCCCGGTTGAATTGCACAGAACAATCAAGTCACAATGCGCTTTACGTGGGACTAAAATTGCCGATGAGGTTCGACAATTATTATTCGAAAAGTATTTGAAGCCAGTTGACGATAACAACACCTAAGGTCAACCGGCTATCAATTTATAAGTTTGTATTGCTTCTAATTGTCATCACTGGATTTACGCAGTTGCGCCCGGTTTTCGCGACTTTCACGCGCCATGGTTCTATTGACAATAAAGAAGCCAGCAATAATGCCTCCGACCAGTAGTACCTCTAATAACATTCTGAACATTTCGACCACCTCGCTAAATAATTTACTATTTTTCAGGGGTGGAGCAATAGCCCCTCATATTCGCCCCGCAATTAGGCTACCGCAAAACCGGCTAGGCGCAATATTTTAGAACATTAAAAAACCTTACAACCCACTGAAAGAGAAGCATTTTTTATGGCCCGAATCAAAAGTCTTTGTGTGTATTGCGGCTCCAGCCCCTGGCGTCAACCTATCTATCTTGAAACCGCCCAATTACTGGCTGACGCTTTGGTCTCTCGCGAAATACAGTTGATTTACGGTGGGGCTAGCATAGGCATAATGGGAAGTTTAGCCGATGGGGTTTTGCAACGGGGCGGCCGGGTTATCGGTGTCATTCCTCAGGCACTGGCTCATCAGGAGGTCATGCATTCTGGCTTGAGTGAATTACATATCACGCATTCCATGCATGAACGAAAATTAAAAATGGCCGAACTGGCCGATGGGTTTATAGCCTTGCCTGGTGGCATAGGCACTTTGGAAGAGTTATTTGAGATTTGGACTTGGTCACAACTCAGGTTTCACCAAAAACCGATTGCCTTGCTGAATATTGCTGGCTATTACGATCCTTTATTGAGTTTTTTGGATCATATCCAGACCGAACAGTTTTTTAAACCACAACACCGAGCACTTCTAAACGTGCATACAGACATTGAACGCCTGTTGAACACAATGTCTGTTCAATATCAAAGCCTTATAGAAACCGATATCCTCGGCAATTCTGATTTGTTGTAGTGATTAAACAAGTCCCTCCTGAGAATAAGAGGGACTGTTCACAAGACCCTAGTACTTATTTTGGATAAATTACTTTGGGCTCGAAATATGCGGCGGGGTAGCGCGGATCAAATGGTGTTTTTTCAACCACGGCCGCTTTAGCAGGTGCTGTTGTAGGCGTATTGCTGGTTAAGCCTTCCGCACTGTAAATAACTTTGGGCTGAAAATTAGCAGCCGGATACTGAGCCGATGCTAATGCCGCATTGGACAAAACCCCAGTTGAAAGCGCTGCAATTGATATAAGCAAAAACCTCATCGTATTTCTCCTTGTTGGTTGTTGTTATCCGAAAAAATTCATCGAATTTTTAGCGTCTTTTGATATTCAGATCACCAAAGGTTGCCCCAATATCAATACCCCGGCCCTGAGCTTTAAGTGCCAATGAAATTTCACCACGCGTTAGCAACTGCGCATCGAAGGAATTGATAAAACCCACATGGATTTCCATGGAAGCATAATCACCAAAGATCTCATTGATACTCTTGACCTCGGAAAAAACACCATCACCTTCTATTTCAGACTTACCAATGGTAAAACCGACACTGTTAGAGGTCAAAATCACTTGAGCTCTATCACCGTTTCGACACTGAATTTCACCGGTTCCGTCATAGTGCTTATAAATCAGGGAAAGCCCACTCATTTTGAACTTCATGGTACAGGTCATTAAACCTGCAGTCGGTTGGGCAGATGGCGATGATTGATAGCTGTTTGGTGCAGCCGAGATGCCATCATTTAAGGGATAGGTCTGAGCAGAGACAGCGCTTGGCATGCAGTAAGCACCCAAAACCAACGCTAGGGTTAACAACTTCTTCCTCATCATAGGCTCACCTCTGGGCAACATATACTTTACTTAAACAAAATCCGTTTTAACACCCTGATCATACCTAAAAACTTAATCTGAGGGCAAAGATGTTTCAAGGGTAAAACAGGCAGTTAGCAGATTACAATCCTAGATCACATATTTTTGTAACCCGCTAAAACCTTATTCAGGCACAGCTAAAACAACCGAGCCGGCCTTAAAAACAGCGGTTACAGTTTGCCCTTTACGCAATACTAAATTTTGCGAACTCTCATGGGTAATGGTGGAAACGATAATCTCCCCCCCCTTGAGTTGCAATTCAACTTCGGTATTAACAGGCCCTGCTTTAAGATGCGTGACTATGCCCGACATTTGATTTCTGGCTGACAAACGGTAACCACCAAAATCAGACACCAAAAAAACGTGCGGCGCTTTGACTAGAGCAACAACTGGCTTACCTAATTCAATCGCTAAATTTTGCAATGATTCACACGTAATCGAAGCCACTAGGGCTTCCCCGCCGGGAAGCCGTATTTCAACCTCAGCATTGACAGCCCCAGGTACAATCGCACTCACTATGCCATGGAACTGATTACGAGCACTTACTTGCATATTGAACGTCCCGGGGATGCCTGAATCCTGGAGCTAATGGACAACAGCTGAAGGATTAAACAAAAAAGAAAACTTGTTTGGCAACTGCAATTTTTGCAATTAGGAATAATACGGCCAAAGAACCGGCAAAGGCCTTCCAACGCAGACTGCCCTGACTTTTGATAGTCAATAAGCCTAAAGCAATAAACACCAGCATCAGCAACAATTTAGCCACGATCCAGCCATAGGCAATGTTGAACCAGTCCCCCTGAAAAGTCAGTGCGATACCTGACAGCAACAAGATGCCAGCTAAAGCATGAGGCGCCAACTTCAACCATTTTTGCTGGAGCTTTTCCGGCTGACGCTCAGCCAAGTAGACACGATATAAGTAGGTGACTGTGACCAATAATACAAATAATAAATGTATATGTTTCAACATAATGTCTAGTGTGAATGCGAAGTAGTGGGAGGATTTGCAGTAATATCGTGACGACGCAACACATAGCGTTCCGCTTGTTTGCCGGTATAAGCCTTACCTTGTTCGTCTAATTGTGTCAGTGCGTTATCACCCAACAAATAACGATTACCTAACTTGCCGTCTTTAGAGGTCAATTGGAAATTGTGTGCATCTGACCAGACGATTTTGCCTTTTTCCACATATTCACGCTCTGATTTACCTAAAAACTGGGTAATCATGATGTAGCTATTATTTTTATTAAGCGCGAGCGTGGTTTTAACACCAATACAATCAACACATGGAGTGGAACCATTGTACATACCAATCCAGGCTGTAGTGTCTGGTTGATGTTCATGCTGTTGATGATCAGCAGTTTCAGCCAAAACTGGGCTAGTCAGGATGAATAAACCCGATAATCCCACTAACAGGCCAAATTGTTTAAAAGCTTTTCTGAACGACATCTTTGAACCTCCAAATACTAACTTTTTATTATGAATCGTGAAACAGCATGAGCATTCTAGTTTGTTATCTAGGCAAAGCAAACTGCCCGATGCGTTTTAAGCCTATTGGTCAGCACGGTACAAACGAGTTAGCCAGGCTTTTTTCGCAACCGGTTCAACATGAAATGTCAAAGCCGCCGACTTATGCAACAACCCTTCTTCACCAGAGGCATTGGGGTTTAGCTGACACTTCTCAATAAAATCGACCATGCGACCAGTGTTATAAATCAATAATAAGCGGTTCAGTTCGGACCCACGATAAATTTGATAGGCAACATTATCATCCTGCCAACTTGGGTTACGGCTAATCCAATCTTCCAGTCGGGCACTGTCTTCATCGGCTAATTGCCTTAAGACCGAGTCTGAACGCTGCCGGATCATTTGCTGAAAATATATCGCCAGTTCATGATCACACTGCTTTTGTTGTAATTGCCGAAATGCAACATCATCCAGCTTGTAGCTTTCAGCCACTAAATAATGTTTATCACGATCACCGTCATTGGCAAATAAGGCTATTTTATCCAGCGATTGATCTTGTAAAGCATCCAAAAATGCCCGGGGGGCGCGAATATGTTTGTCTACTGTAACGACCCAAGGTAATGCCCGACCGGTTGCCTCAAAGCGTGCTTTGACACTGGCAACAACACCGGATCGCGATAATTCTATTTCACGCCCCACCGGCTTAGTCAAAAAGGCATCAACCGCTATAATGGTGGTTTCAAAACCTGCAGCCTTAAAACGTTTGATAATAGTCGAATAGCGGGGATGATAGGGAATCCCAGTGCCGTCATAAAGAATATTCACCTGACGTAATCTTGCCTGTTCAGCGACTAAATCACGCAGTCGATTAGCAAAGGGCTCTATATAAACGTAATCATCACTGTGATGATTAGCAGCAGTCAAGACGCGATATAAGTCACTGAGTTTGCGAAACTCATCTAAGGAAGCTGTGACATAATTTTCACCGCACCGCGCGAGCACCATTTCTTCAACTGCGGTTTTGCCTGATCCGGCCCCGCCCATTGCCATAAAGATCTTAGGCTGATCAACCGCAGTTTTGCCTTCAAAAATAGTATCAACCGCTTCCAGTAAGCGGTGATTAATCGCCGTCAAACGTTGAAAGGCGATTTCTACCGTTCGAGCCATCCGTAACTCATGACTGGCAACCTGTAACATTTTTTGTTTAAGCGGCTCGTTATCAGCCAGGACAAACAAAGTCGCAGTTTCTCCAGCGCATAACTTTAATAAATCTAAAAGCTCTGCCTGACTGGGCGGACGCAAACCAGTCAGAATATTCACATCCAAACCAAACAATGGCGCCACGCCATCCGCACGGATGGGAATCGCATCAATACTGGATTTTCCGTCCTGGCGAAGATCTTCAGTGCCTGGCAAATAAGCTATTACTTTTTCAGAGGCGCTAAGCGGATGGTCGGCAAAATGCTGCCCGGAGATTAGAGATTGCACATCCACACTGTCATACGCCACCAGACCACCATTAACAGTCACCAAACACTCGGTTTCGTCGGCAAGGGTATGAGACAAAAATGGAATCCCCAATAAAAATTTACGATTCTCAGGCCACTTTCCATAGGCATTAGGCCGATTTTGTAAACTGTGGCAGCGCGATGGATCCATGGCGTGCCGAAAAGCTCTGGCTAACTGTCGGTGTTGACTGTCCAGATCATGCATAACCACGGCATCCTTAGCATCCAGTCGTCTGAAATCAATTCCTGATTCATAAACTGCCCGGAAGGCCGGCAAATTACCCAAGGCACACATGAAAAAATCCAAGGTAATCCGGTTACCGTAAGAATAGGGCCGGATATTGCGCATGGTGCGATAAAAAGCCGCCAAGCGTTCTGCAATGTCTTCGGTACGCATCACAAAACCGTTATTATCAAAAATGGCGGTTTCCCAATTATCCTCGTCGTCTAAAACCAATCGTTCGATAGTCTCACGAAAACCTTTGCGTTTGTCGGGATCCAGCATGGTGCCGGGCCAATGATCGGCGCTGACTTGTTCCTTCCAGTCAAAAAACATTTCTCTGTGAATACGGGTAAACAGAGCGGTCAGATAGGTTACCCGTTTAGTTTGGTCGTGAGAAACCGTACTCTCTTGCTCATGTAACAAACTGGATAATAATCGGGTGCCTTGCAAAATCGCCAAGGCGGTCCGCAATTTCCTCAAGGGCATATATTCTGATAGCTTAGTACTCATGCATTTCTGACAATTGGCAACAGCGAACTTAACAGTTCTGGACAGACTATGGGTGGCGCACTGTACCATGGAAGCTGATTTCTCTCTATGACCAAACACATCAAACATGAGTTTTTGCTATGCTCTCTGGCTTTATGAGTCCTTATATCAGTGATGACTATGATTGAAATCGCCAGCAAACCCTTATTGATGGGCATACTTAACGTAACTCCGGACAGTTTTTCCGATGGTGGACGTTATGAGTCACCAGAAAAGGCATTGGCGCATGCTGAACGCATGTTGGCAGAAGGGGCTGATATCATTGATATCGGTGGCGAATCGACTCGTCCCTACTCGATTTCCGTCTCCTCCGGCCAACAAATTCACCGGGTGATTCCTGTCATCAAAGCAATACGCAAACACTTATCCTCGAGCATTCCTATCAGCATCGATACTCGGCTCAGTGCTGTGGCCCGACTGGCGCTGGCTGAGGGCGCAACAATCATTAATGATGTCTCCGCAGGATTAACTGATCCAGACATTTTAAAGGTTGCCGCGACTGCAAATTGCCCAATCATTCTCATGCATATGCAAGGTACGCCACAAACCATGCAAAATGCACCCCACTACACTCATGTAGTTGATGACGTGATTAATCATTTAATGCAGCGAGTCAATGCTGCCATCACTGCAGGTATTGCCCCAGAGTGCCTTATTCTTGATCCCGGTATTGGCTTTGGCAAACAAGCCCATCACGACCTAGCCTTGATCAATCATCTAAAACGCTTGTGTGATCAGGGATACCCAGTATTGCTCGGAGCCAGTCGTAAAAAATTTATGCAAAGCTTGCTGGAAACCCCAGATCCAGATGACCTTAGCATCACCACTGCCGCCACTACCGCCCTGGCCGTCATGGCCGGAGCCAGAATTATTAGGGTTCATGATGTAAAGGCGAACAGAGAAGCACTTGATCTGGCATGGGCAATTAAACAAGCTTAATCAAGCCAAGCCCCAAAAATCCGGCCTGCCTGAGAACGGATCTCAATGAAAAAACAGCATTGCCAACCGGGCTTGAAGGCAGCCAGTTCAATCACAACTGACGCCTGCCACCAGATGAACAATGACCACATATAAGCCATTGTTTTAAAAAATTAATCTATGTTAAATGCCGCATTTTTTGCCGTGAATAAGTGATTTGACAAGAACCACTTTATTTTCAAATTCAGATCCATCATTAAACTAAAAATTATCATTGAAAATCAGATAATTACAAAAAAACACTCAATGGCTTGATATTTGCATTATCCACTCAAATTCTGTGTCTAATGTTTTGTCTATGTCAAACATCAAAACGGCTGTAGCAACACTGCGCCAGCAAATCAATTGCCGTAATAAAAACAAAATTCTTTTGCAAGCGAGTACGATCGCTCAATTAAAGCAATCCGATGACTGGGAAGCAATTTACCTGGAATTTCTGCAGAGCGAGTTGTTATCTTTGGGGTACACGGAAATGCTGATGGTTATTGCGAACAGTCCCTGTCTTATTTCTCTTAATTATTGCCAATACTTACCTAATTCCTACAAGATCTTATACGAACTTTCTCACTTAACGGAATCACAACTCATCGAAGCCATCGGAAACGGCCTGGTGGAAAAAACCATGAGCCTGACTAAAGCAAAAAAATTAAGACAACAAGCAGTCGGTTAACAAAATTCGATTTTTATTGATCCTCGTCATTACTTGTAATCGACAGTCGTAGTATTATCGCCAGCAGAAAGAAGTAAGATTGAATTCTTTCAAGATTTTGCGTTAGCTATTATTAACTACGAGACAACCAATGTTCCCAGAATATCGCGATTTAATTACCCAACTCAAAACTACTGACAAACACTTCCTTAAGCTATTCGACAAACACAATGAATTAGATCAGGAAATTAAAAACATGGAATCTCATGTCGATCACGGCACTGCCGATGAAATCGAAGTTCTGAAAAAAGAAAAGTTACAGATTAAAGACCAAATCCACGACATTCTTAAAAAAGCCAACGCGGCTTAATCAGTTTTGCAGGCAATGCAACGGCAACCTCAGTTGCATTGCCCCTACTCAGCCATTAATCCAATCCTGAAATGGGTTTCTTGAAACGATTTCGGATTCGTCGCATTCTGAAATACCGCTCCATCCCCGCCGACTTATGGCAACAAAGCCTTAAACAAACCAGCTGCACACACCACTTAACCGCTGTGGAGCGGGTGCATTTACGGGAACTGGCTACACGAGTGATGGTCGAAAAAAACTTCATCGGCATCGGCATTGAAGTCGACACGACCATGCAAGTCCTCATTGCTATTTGCGCTTGCCTACCTGTTTTGCATTTGGGCCTAAAGCAATTGCATGGTTGGGAGGATATTCTGATCTATCCAGGGCTGTTTGTTGTGGATCGCGATGAAAAAAACCCTGATGGGGTGGTTCAGCATCGGCACAAAATACTAGGGGGTGAAACCTGGCAAAACGGGCCTTTGATCCTCGCCTGGGATCATCTGCTTAATGAAATCAATAATCCACAGACTGGACGCAATGTGGTGATTCACGAAATCGCCCACAAACTTGATTTCCTGAATGGTCGTTGCAATGGGATGCCGCCATTACATCCCGATATGTCGATACCAGAGTGGAGCGACACTCTCAGCAAAGCCTACATAAAACTTCAACATCATCCTAGCAAGCACATAGATGAATATGCCTCATACAGTCCGGCAGAGTTTTTTGCAGTTTGTAGTGAATATTTCTTTTGCAAGCCTGAACTGTTGGATAAGGAAGTACATGGCGTTTATCAACAGTTAGGTGCTTATTACCGACAGGATCCCTTGCTGCCTGCAATTAAAAACTGATAAACAGCGAAGCCATTGCCAAATGATGCATGGTTAAGTTTTCTGTCCCATTTACTTTAACCATATCCAGATATTGATTCATGTACCCTAACTCGGTGCGTAAGTTGGGGTTGAAGGTCCAACCTAAACCAGCAAAGGCACGATTCTGATCAAAACCAGCTTTTCCACCCCAATTGGTTTTTTTCACCCGATAAAATACTTCATCCCAGACAATAAAGCTCAGGCGCTTTTCAAATGCCAATGGATGCATGAACTTAATCATCTGACGTGGTCTTTCCCGGACTTCATTCGCTACAAAATTACTTTCCCACATCGATCTGAATGACAAGGTGCCAAAATCAGTCGGCATGTTGTATCGAAAAGCCGGCCAAATATCCTGTTGGCCACGGTAAACACCATTACCGGTGGCCTCCCCAGCAGAATTATGGGTCAAATTTTGTGTCGGCAAAAAGGTATAACCCGCCCAGATTGTAGCCCTGTCAGTCAAGGAATAACCCACTGCAGTTCTTAGCATTCCTTAATACCAATGTGACCAATCTCCATCGAAACGTGACTGTGTTTCTAACCAAACACGTGATTTTTGCAAAGATGGGTCGATCCCCCCCAGGCTACCCTCGGCGACACTTTGTATCCAGGCACCAATATCTTCCGCCATTTCCGCAGCATTAAGTGCCGGTTGCAGGCCCAGCATGATCAGCATGAATACAGCAGTGTTTTTAAGCGTAAAGTTGTACATATTGAAACCCATCAAAAATTTTTACAACTTTATGACAAGCCAATTCCATGCCAAAACTAACACCCATAGTGATAGCCACTTACATCTTTAAAATCAGTGATTGTGAATAAATTAGGATGATATAAACCGTTAGAATCGGCTGAAATCCACCAGCACCCTGGCACCCAAAACACCTCAGAAACCTGCAAAACTTGCCAAACACTCAGCGCCGCTGACACAATAGCTAAGAGAAACCCGTCCTTATTATCGGAGTTCTGACAGCGGTGGTTTTGCTGTACTGGGATTGTTGATGTTTAACCGCACCGCAAACTGCGGTCATACTGAATGAGATCTTGATGCGCTTTTCTAGAGCAAACCTGTTAACCATCCTTATACTTGGATCACAAATCTCAGCATGCACCCTAGGTCCTGACTACCGCAAACCTGAAGTTCCAGTGGCAACACCCTTCAAAGAAATCAATAACTGGAAAACTGCTGAACCCAGGGATCATTTGATACCCAGTGACTGGTGGACGGTGTTCGACGACCCCTTACTGAATCAGTTGCAAAAGCAAATCGATGCCAATCAATCTTTGATTCAGGCAGAAGCACAATACCGTCAGGCCCAATATCTGGTGCAGTCCAGCCAGTCTTCTTTACTGCCACTGGCAACTCTGAACGGTAGCTTTAATAACTTCAAATCGGCCAAAGGGGCCAGCCAAGTCATTCCCGGTGTCCGTACCTTATTTGGCAATACGGTCGCTATGGCCTGGGAACCTGATCTCTGGGGCAGTGTCCGTCGTCAAATAGAAGCTAACACTGATAATGCTCAAGCCAGTGCGGCTTTATTGCAAGGCATACGTTTGTCTACTCAGGCCAGCTTGGCACAGGCTTATTTCCAACTGCGCGCCCTTGATGCTCAACGTAAACTGTATGATGAAACCGTTGAGGCGTATCAGCAAACCCTCAAAATCACCCAAAATCGTTACGCTGTCGGCGTAGTGGCCAAAACCGATGTAGTTCAAGCGGAAACCCAGTGGCAATCTGCTAAAGCACAGGCATTAAACCTCGGGATTCAACGTGCTGCTTTTGAACATGCCATTGCCGTATTAATCGGCAAAGCCCCTTCAGAACTCACGATTAGTTCCACTGCATTTAATCATCAGGCACCGCCTATTCCGGTGTCATTACCATCAGTTTTACTAGAAAGAAGACCCGATATTGCCGCTGCTGAACGCCAGATGGCTGCCGCTAATGCAGAAATTGGTATTGCCAAAGCAGCTTACTACCCGCGCTTAAACCTAGCGATGACCAATGGTTTTCAGTCCTCAGATGTAGCCAGTTTATTCAGCACTGTCAGTCGCTACTGGGCATTAGGACCAGCAGCGGCAGCATTAACTATTTTTGACGGCGGTGTTAAAAATGCTCAATACAAACAAGCGATCGCCGGCTTTGATGCCAGCGTGGCGGCTTATCGACAAACAGTCTTAACCGGCTTTCAGGAAGTGGAAGATAATTTAGCGGCGTTACGAATCTTGGATCAAGAACGCGCTGTACAAACTCAGGCAGTCAGCGCTGCCGACAAAGCCCTAGAGCTGATCACCAATCAATACAAAGCCGGAACGGTCAGCTATATCAATGTCATGACCGCTCAGGCGGCAGCTTTGTCTAACCACCAGACGGCTGTGCAACTGCAACAGCAACAGCTGAATACTACTGTCTCACTGATTAAGGCTCTTGGTGGTGGCTGGCAAGAACAACAATTACCTACCCCAGAACAGGCAGATGGCGAGCGCAAGTGGACAGATTATTTAATCTTGCCCTGGGTCGATTAATCAACCAGTCGATTGTGCCTGATTAATATGACTGTCAGGCTCTACACTCTGTGTCAGCCAGACGTTACCCCCGATGACAGAACCTTTGCCTATCGTGATACGCCCTAGAATGGTGGCACCCGCGTAAATCACGACATGATCTTCAACAATGGGATGACGCGCATTGCCTTTAACCAGCATACCATTGTCGTCCTTTTCAAAACGCTTAGCCCCTAAGGTAACCGCCTGATACAAACGCACATGACGTCCTATGATCGCCGTCTCACCAATCACTACCCCGGTGCCATGATCAATAAAGAAACTTTCACCTATGCTAGCTCCAGGATGAATATCAATACCCGTGCTGGAATGGGCAATTTCAGCCATCATTCTAGCCACTAAGGGCACACCTAAGGCATATAAAACATGTGCTAAACGATGATGGATGACTGCAAAAATGCCGGGATAACAAACCAATACTTCATCAGGACTACGCGCAGCAGGATCGCCCTCATAAGCCGCCTGGATATCCGTATCAATTAAGCGTCTGACCTGTGGCAATTGCGCTGAAAACTGCACGATAATATCCCGTGCCTCTGCTTCGGCATCACAATCCAAATCCTGTTCTTCGGCTACAAAACTTAATTCGAGTACTAATTGCTTATGTAAAGCATGCAAAGCACTGTCTAAAGTACTCCCCACAAAATAGTCAATTGCCTCATCGGTTAAACCGGGCACACCTAAGCGATTAGGAAACATAGCAGCAGCCAGTTGTTCAATAATCTGAGCTAACTGTTTTTTGGATGGCAACTTGGGTGGCTGATGCAAACGCTGGCGTTGTAACAACGAATGCTGGCGTAATTCACGTAATTCGCTGACTAAGGACTGAATACCCCAGTGATCTACAATCGATTTATTGGTCATGATAATGGTGATGAGTGTCGGGCTAAGCCCTTCGAACCCTTACGAGCAATGAAAAAGTAGGATGACAGTACTTGTTTTGGCAAGAGATTGTCAAGGCAACAAAACAGTTCGCACCATCATGACTTAGATTTTTTCTGAGCCAAAAACCAGCGGTTTTGACGAAATGCTGCTTCTCGACTAATATCACACCCAGCTAATATACTTCTAGACATCAATCCCGAGTACTTTTATGAGCATAAGCGCTGTTATTTCAGCAATCATTGGTGGCAGCTTAATTGGCTTGGTCGCCGCGCTGCTATTATTCACCCACAATCGAGTCGCAGGCATATCCGGCATTGCTGCAGGCATTTTACCGCCTTGGAACAACGAAAGCCCTTGGCGAGCCAGTTTTCTGACAGGCATGCTGTTAAGTGTGCCTTTGTACCGCAGCCTTCTGGGTGAGATTCCTCTCGAACTCAGTGCCTCATTACCAGTTTTAGCGATAGCCGGCTTACTGGTCGGTTATGGTAGTCGTCTCGGTGGAGGCTGTACCAGTGGCCACGGCATATGCGGTATTGCCCGTTTGTCGACCCGCTCCATCGTTGCTACCTTAGTGTTTATGCTAGCAGCAGGACTGGTCGTTTTCGGGGTTCGTCATGGTTTCTAAACAATCAGCTTTAATCAAAAACTTGCTGGCCCTGCTATTGGGTATAGGTTTTGGCCTCGGCCTTATTGTGGCAGGCATGAGCAATCCAACTAAGGTCTTAGCCTTTTTAGATGTGTTGGGTGATTGGGATCCTAGCTTGGCGATCGTGATGGCAAGCGCTCTGGGTACACTGATCGTGTCTCAAAAATATTTCCTTAAAAATTCCGAACCTTTAAGCAGCAGTGCTGCCAGTTCCTGTGATGGCAACCGAAGTGGTGTTGATGCCAGTTTGATCGCAGGCTCTACTTTATTTGGCTTAGGCTGGGGCTTGTCAGGTATCTGTCCTGGACCGGCATTTATTGGTCTGGCCAGTGGCAATTTAGGTAGCCTGGTGTTTTTTGCCTCAATGTACGCTGGATTTATTGCCTATCGCTGGCTCAATCGCTCACGCTAATCTGCAGCCATTTTGGCGATACTGCGTAAATTAATCAGTATCGCCACAGACTCAGCTACCAATGCTGGCCAGGCCTGCCAGATCCAATCATTACTTACCCAAGCCAAACTCGACAACAATAAAGTCATCCGCATGGCTTTATTGCCCAGATAAAATTGCGCCAGAGTCGTGTTAATCACGGCAAACGCCGGCAACAAAGACGACCACCCCTGCCAGGAGACAGCGGTAAGACCGGCAAACAGCAAACAAAACAATAAAGCTGCCAAATTCTTAACGACGGAACGATCGATCAACCCTGACAATAAAGTCCTGACCGCAGTTAAGGCCATATTGAGTGCAGCGCTCAATGCCCCCAAACACAAATATTGCAAGGCCCATAATAAAGCAGCAATTGCCGACCAACGCCTAAACTTAACCCCACAGTGGAAATGGTAAGCCAGCCATTCGGCAGCGACAGCGACCAAACCTACCGCATAGGCAAACTGAATTAAGTCATGATCTTCCAACAACAAACCCCATTTTTTGTTATAAATACCCTTAGGCCTAGCGCCTAAATACTCATAAAAAACAACAACACAGGCAGGATCGAATGATTACAACCAGTATTTACCTATTAACCGTAGCTTATTTTGGCTATGTGATCTACGCAGTCAAACAAAAATAAGCCCTGTTTTTAGGTGGATGTGCCGAGAGTTTTGGACTGTCGGCCAAGCACTTAAGCGAGCAATTCACACCTCTGCTATCCTATGTTAGAATTCTATCTCGACACCGCTAATTTACAACAAATTGAGGAATTGGCACCGATACTACCGCTACGCGGTGTGACCACCAATCCTAGCATCATGGCGGCAGGCGGTGTAGGTTTGAATGCCTTACTTCCCAAGCTTGAAAGCGTTTTGGGCAAACAAACCCGCATTCATGTTCAGGTGTTAAGCAACAGTGTCGATGGCATTATTGAGGAAGCCAGCCAACTTCATGCTTTGCCCTATGACATCGTGGTCAAAATTCCTGCCCATACCAATGGTCTGGCAGCGATTAAACAGATTAAACAAGCAACTGTTCCGGTTTTGGCCACCGCAATCTACAGCAAGCAGCAAGCCATAATTGCTGCACTCAATGGCGCCGATTATCTCGCCCCTTATTTGAACCGTATTGATAATTTAGGCTTCGATAGCCTTGAAGTCATTGACGCCATTCAAAATTTTTTAGAACGCTATCAATTGCCCAGCCAGTTATTGGTCGCCAGCTTCAAAAACCTCAATCAAGTCTTATCGGTTCTGGATTTAGGGGTTGGCGCTGTCACCTTACCCACGGACATCGCCTGGCAATTCTTGAATCACCAGGCCACTGAGCTTGCAGTCGATAAATTCAACAGCGACTGGCAATTGCAGTTTTCTGACAAGCTTTCTTATCAAACTTAAAGCCAAGCCAACTGGCGGATACAAAAAAAGGGCTTTTCAGCCCTTTTTTATGTCCAAATCCCAAAAACTACTGACAATAGGTCGGAATCCAGGTTTTCTCCAGCATAAAATCAGGCACATTGTTGTAATCAAAGTCTTTGGCTTCCTGAATCATTTTGTTTACATCAAACAATAAGGCTGTTTCAGGAATATCTTTAAAGAACAACACGAACAATGGCTGTATCATCCATTGGCTGAATTTAATCCCCAGTTCACCAATAAAATTGCGTCTTTGACCCACATGCGCAATCTCATCAATAGTAATTTCATCTAACATTTCTTTCAGGCGATCACGCACTTCGGGTTCATCTGAAAATACATCATCAATCACACCGTAGAGATGGAAATAGAAAATGACGCCCATTAATTCGGTAATAAACGCCGGCGCATCCATCAAGAAGCCGGGGAATTTTGGAAATTGTCTATAGATAAATTGTTGCCAAGGCACTAAAGGCACCCATTCAACTTTATCCAAGCCGCAAGTCACTAACATTTCGTTGAATAAGCGGACATGACAAAATTCTTCTGCTAAATGGACTCTGGAAATTTTGTCTTCAACGGAAAAACTATGCGCCATATCAGGTACCACATCCCAGGCACCTTCGATACCATTCAATTCATGTCTGGCAAACTTATAGATTGCACATAACAATAAGGTCTTACGATCAAGCTCAGTCACCGGATCTTTAAGATGCACATAGTTGCGGTAAAAAACCTCAGGATTTTCCAGCGGTTTACGCAAGCGAACAGGATTATTTTGGAAGTATTCCAGTCTGGCTTTTTTCTTGGCTAAATCACGATCGGATTCAAGTAAGTCACCACCATGTTGCTGAGTAAACAACCAATAATCAGCAAAATTTTTGCTACGTTGCTCAAGGGTCGAGGGGGAAAATACTGAAGAAAATTTGACTTTGTCCATAAGGCTTCAAGGTAATTGATAAATTGAATACCAGCATCATCCGTGATTCTTTTCTAAGGACCTAAAAGAACAATTCAACTGGCAACTGAGGGCTAGTTTACAGCAAGCTTAAGTTTTATATAAAGTTAATTCAATCTGTTAGCTTATTAACATGCCCTGATTAACGATGAAAGCTTCAATCGCATCCAAACCTTGTGGTTTGTATAGATTGATTACGATATAAGCTACTTTGGGTCATCAATTTTCTCCAGAGCCCAGATAATTAACAGTATCCAGACGAGACCTGTCATCCCCAAAGCAAAGTTGATCGCAAAAATAACCCAGCGATTTCTATGACCTTTGTTAAAGGCGATCAGCGTAGGTATGAAATAAATAGCATTAAAAATGATGAATAGGCCAACCAACAAAACCAGGCCCAATAGAGGGCTTAGACCAAAACTGTCAAAATAGCTGAAGCTATGAATGTCATACATAATGGCGGTGACCCAGCAGAAGATTGAGAAGTTGCTATTTTAAGCGCCCAGCGCCATAAACAACGAAAATTCCATTCATTCCCCATCGAACTGTTTATAATTCATGCAAATTCTCAGCAATCATTTACTGCACAGGTACTAATCCTATTTCAGGGGATTAACTACTGAATAGTCCCGCTTTAATCATGCCGATTAACTGAGACCCGCATTCTTTTCAGAGGTCATATTTTGAGTATTTCCAGTTATCAGGCCGTTAATCGCGAGCAACTAGCAAAAGACATTCATCAGCTCTATCAATCCGCACTCACTAATATGGGGCCCGCGGATTATCAGCATATGAGACGTATGGAGCTTTGGGGTAAAGCCTGCACGTTTCTGGGCTATGCAACAGCCTGGCTAGCCCCCAATCCTGTTTCTGCTTTTTTGATTAGCCAAGGTAATTTCACCCGCTGGACACAAGTTGCGCATCCGATTCAACACCGGGGATATGACAAAATCAAACAAGCACCTCTGCATTATCAAAGCAAGGGGTTTGCCAAAGGCTGGCGCCGTTTTCTTGACTGGCCAGACTGGATGACTCCGGCGGGCTGGCATCATGAACACGACGAAATGCATCATTATCGTTTGGGGGAAACAGCTGACCCTAATAACGCTGAACACAATATGCAATGGTTACGTCAGTCAAGCCTGCCAATGTGGTCGCGTTATTTGATCGTGGCTTTTTTTTCTGGGATCTGGAAACTCAGCTATTACACACCGCGTACTCACAAGGAATTGGTGATCCGTCAGTTTCATTTGCAACACCAGGTTGCGCCGACCATGAGCAGACTGGATGCCTGGAGCTTGCGCAGTCAGCAAGGTCGGGGACTGTGGTTAAAAAGTATTCTGCCTTATATGGCCTATCGTTTTTTGCTGATTCCGGCTCTGTTTTTGCCCTTGGGTGTCACAGCGGCAAGTAATGTCTTATTAACGTCTGTGCTCGCCGAAATTTTTACCAATATGCACAGCTTCTTGGTCATGATGCCCAATCATGCCGGTGATGATGTGATGGGCTTTAATGATAAATCCAACAGCAAAGGCGAATTTTATTTGCGCCAGATTCTAGGCTCGGTCAATTACCCAACGGGTTCCAATGCCAACGACTTTTTTTATGGCTGGCTGAATTACCAAATCGAACATCATCTTTGGCCTGACCTGCCTTTAAGCCAGTATCAGAAATTGCAGCCTCAGGTTAAAGCCTTGTGTGAGAAACATGGTATACCCTATTGTCAGGACTCGGTATTCAAGCGCTTGCTAAAAGCCGTGGATATCATGGTCGGCAAAACCTCAATGCTTAAACCCTCTGTAGCTTAAACGAGATAAACATACTTCATGGATGTGCTTGAACTCATCTGGATTGCTGCTGCTTTCCTGAGCGGCCTAATTGTCAGCAAATTTTCACTGCCGCCTCTGGTCGGTTACCTGATTGCCGGCTATGTGTTGCATGCCATGCAGATTCCGCCTCTGCAAAGTCTGAGTCATCTGGCTGAAATTGGTATTCAACTGCTGTTGTTTAGCGTTGGTTTGAAACTTAAACCCAGCCTGTTACTTCGTCGAGAAGTACTGACGGTTGGTGGCTTGCATGTCATGCTAATGGCTGTAGTCTCCGGATTAGTATTTTTCTGGCTGAATCAGCATGTTACCGGTGGTTTTTTGCTAGGCATCAGCCTGGCTTTTTCCAGTACCGTTTTTGCGATTAAAGCGCTAGAAGATAGCGGAGAATTATCCTCGCTACACGGTCGCGACATTCTGAGTATCTTGATTTTACAAGACATCGTCGCAGTTGCCTTGCTGGCCTGGACTGAAGGCAAGCAGGCCAACCCCTGGTCCTTAGCCATCTTGTTACTGCCGTTACTAAGACCGCTGGCACACCGTCTGCTGTCTGCCTGCCAGAACTCAGAACTGAATCTGTTGCTAGGTGTTTCCATGGCCATTAGTGGCGGGGTATTAGCCGAAAAACTGAATATTACCGCTAATCTCGGTGCCTTACTCACCGGTCTGATGCTAGCCCATCACACCAAAACCGAAGAGCTATCTAATCGGCTCTGGAGTCTTAAAGAGCTTTTTCTGGTCGCCTTCTTTTTACAAATTGGTCTGAATGAACTACCTAACCAAGACCAACTCTATCAAGCAGGGATGCTACTGGGCTTATTACCGTTACAGGGCATCATGTTCTTCGTTTTATACCTGATTTCAGGTCTTAGGGTCCGCACTGCCTTTATTTCTTCTCTTAGTCTGACTACCTACTCCGAATTTGCTTTAATCACCACCAAAGCAATCACTGGAGCGGGTCTTCTGGCGACAGAGTGGCAAGCTATTATCAATCTGGCTGTCGCTGGCTCTCTGGCCTTAGCTGCTCCCTTAAATCGCTACTCACAACAGCTATTTGTCTTACTCGAACCCTATTTAATGCGTTTTGAACGTGAAGCCGATCATCCAGACGCCCTGCCTATCTCCTTGGGTAGCGCGGAATGGCTGATTATCGGAATGGGGCGCACCGGCGTTGCTGCTTACCACAGCTTGGTCAAACAAAACCACCAAGTGGTCGGCTTAGACGCCGACCCTACCGTATTGGAAACCCAACTCGCTTTGGGTAATCGAGTGATTTATGCCGATGTCGGGGATAATGAACTGTGGGGGCATTTGCCATTGGACCGCATTAAAGGCGTCATTCTTACCCTACTTTCTTTAGAAAACCGTCTCAATGCTATCGGCCAGTTGCGTAAACACAACTTCATCGGGGTAATCGGCACGATTTGCTATTTAGTCGATGATAAAAATCTGCTGAAACAACAAGGTGCCAGCTTTGTCATCCATCCTCTGGTTGAAGCGGGTACACAACTGGCCAAACAAATGCTAATCAAAGCCGAGCAAATACGACAGCCCTTAAAAACCGCTCATTAGCTGGATAAAACAGCCTGCTGTCGATACAAAAAACTAGGTTATTTGCCTTAACAGATAGGTTATATAACATAGTTTCTACGATTCAACTGTGGATTTAATTCCACATAAAAGATAAGGCATTGAATATTATTAAATAATAATATTGGCATGAAACATGCGTTACTTTTGTTGTAAAAAAACTACAAAAGGACGCACATGAAACAAACACCCTTATTTACCCTCAGTCTGCTGGCCGTCGCTGTCAGCCAGATAGCCTATGCTAAAGACGAAAAAACCAGGAAGACAGCCCAATTGTCTTAGAGAAAGTCGTTGTCAGCGACAAAAAACCGTCTGCAAGCACATTAACAAAAACTGAAGTAACTGCCGAAGAAATCATCGCGCGTCAGGCGCAGATCCAAGATTCTGCGAAATTATTGGAAGATACCGCAGGTATTAGTTTATACGGCGGTGGTGGGGTTTCTGCCTTGCCGGTGATTCACGGCCTGAATGATGACCGAGTCAAAATTGACGTCAATGGTATGACTATTACCTCGGCTTGCGCTAACCACATGAACCCACCGTTGTCGTATATCGACCGGACTAATGTTAGCAAAATTACCATTATGCAAGGCATTACCCCAGTCAGCATGGGCGGCGATAGCATTGGCGGGACGATTTCTGTGCAATCCCCTGAGCCAGTCTTTGCTGAACCGGGTAAAGATATTTTGCTTAATGGTAAAGCGTCGACTTTTTACCGTAGCAACGGCGATTCGTTTGGTGGCAGTATCGCGGCAGGGGTGGCGAATCAAAATGTGCGCTTGGATTACACCGGTTCACACACCGAAAGTGGTAATTACAACGACGGTAATGGCAACGATGTTAAATCCAGCGCCTATGAAAATCAAAATCATGCGGCGACTTTATCGTTTAAAACCGACAATCATTTAGTGTCTATTAAAGGTGGTCAACAACATATGCCATTCCAGGGATTTCCGAATGCGCGTATGGATATGACCAATAATGACAGTATTTTTGGCAATATCATGCACAAAGGTAGTTTTGATTGGGGGACTTTGGAAAGTAAGTTTTATTATGAAGATACTCGTCACAGTATGGATATTGGTGATGATAAACATAATCGTTATCTGGATGCGAATGGCGGTGGTAGTTTTGCCTATCCTAATGACAGAATGCCAATGGAAACCAGTGGCAGAAATTTAGGCTATAAAATTCAAGCCGAAATTCCGTTTAGTTCGCGCGATACCTTGAGAGTGGGTAACGAGTTTCACAGCAATAAAATTAATGACTGGTGGCCAGCAGTTCATACCAATACGAATACGCCTGCTCCCCCTCCACCTTTAAATCAAGCCGGTAGCGCTTATTGGATGATGGCACCTGAAGCCTTTATTAACATCAATAATGGTCAGCGTGATCGTGTTGGGACCTTTGCTGAATGGGAAGCAAAGTGGTCGCCGGAATGGCGTACTTTAGTTGGGTTACGTTATGACCATACCACTACTGATACGGGTAATGTAAAACCGTATAACCCAACTCTTATTGGTGGCGCTAACGCTGCTGGAGCGGGTTTTAGTCTCAACCAAGCCAATGCATTTAATGCCAAGGATCATGAACGCAATAATGACACTTTCGATGTCACAGCCATGACCCAATTTACCCCGAATAACATGAGCCAATATGAATTTGGTTACGCGCGAAAAAATCGTGCGCCTAATCTCTATGAGCGTTATACCTGGGGCGCTCGCAAAATGGATATGGCGATGAATGGCTGGTTTGGTGATGGTAACGGCTATAAAGGCAATATCAATCTGAAAGAAGAAACCGCGCATAACATTAGTTTTACAGCGGCATTTAATGAGCCAAGCAATAATTTGTGGAGTCTAAAAGCCACGCCTTATTTTAGCTATGTTGAAAATTTTATTGACGCTGATCGATGCTCAGGTGCCGCGGCAAATGTCACAGCTGATGGTTGTAATAGTGCTAATCAAACTGCACAAAATAGCTATGTTTATCTGCAATATGCCAATCATGATGCGCGTTTATGGGGCGTTGATGTCTCTGGTAGTCGTCAGTTGTACAGTGACAAAACCTTGGGGCAATTCTCAACCAGTACGGTCATGAGTTATGTGCGAGGCGAGCGCATGGATGGCGGCAATCTTTATCACATGATGCCATTCAATGCGAAACTTGGCTTAAATCATAAATTACAAGGTTGGCAAACTGCCTTGGAAATGCAATTTGTTGATGGTAAGGATGATGTTCAGCGCATTCGTAATGAACAAACCACACCGTCTTATATTTTGCTGAATGCCAGAACCGGCTATGAGTGGAAAATGGTTCGCTTCGATGTTGGATTAGATAACGTATTGGATAAACAATATTATCATCCGTTGGCTGGCGCTTATTTAGGTGATCGCTATGGCATGAATCCAACCGCAGCTTCTAGTGTTACCGTACCTTGGGGCAGAAATGTCGCTGGTATGGGCCGTTCGGTATTCGTCGGTATGACTTTAACCTACTAACACCTAAGCCTAATAACGACCAAGGCCCCTTTTAAAGGGGCCTTTTTTTTGTCCCATATAAAAAACAAACATAGAACAATATAAAGCAATTGATACTCTAGTAGCCCGTTAAGAAAACTTGATACTTATGGAGTAGTCTTAATCTTAAGCAAATCATCCATGATTTGCATGCAGGTTTTTGACACTTTAGACAGCTAGCAAAACTAGCTTGAGGACAGATGGATTGCGTTTAAAACGCACTAAAATGAGCCAAAAAACGAGATGTCTTTTAATAAATCACGCTAACTTATTGATTCATGGTTTTATCCACAAAAGCTGTGGATAAGTCTGTGGATTACGCTTGAGTCCAAACACTAAGTGCCTTTAAATGCTCAATTTTTTTGGCTCTATACATAATAGAGTGGGTAATTAAACTTCATCTTGCCGCAAAGGAAATAAATCATATTGATGAAGTTGTTTAAGTTTCGGTAACCCCTCGCTCTGCGTTTAGCGAGTTGAATCTTATG